>Ga0226835_1000351_pt1 | contig 60982 bp, 58 predicted proteins | sample LAC_MetaG_1_FD_163627 | JGI IMG/M metagenome (GOLD analysis project Ga0226835, IMG submission 163627) | Anaerobic ammonium oxidizing microbial communities from anammox membrane bioreactor (MBR) in UC Berkley, California, United States -... | ecosystem: Engineered > Bioreactor > Anaerobic >...
ACTTCACCGGGCTGCGGACGCCCGGCCGGGCGCGGGCCGCGGTGCTCGACCGGCCGGCGTGGATCGACGTCAACGTCGTCTCGATGCGCCGCCTGCTGCGCCCGTTGTCGGAGCGCGTCGGCGCGCGCCTGGCCCGCAGCCCGGCGGCCCCCCTCGGTAGGGGGATGGCGGCCGCCGAGCTGGGGGTGCTTCTCGGCTACGTGTCGAGGCGGGTGCTGGGCCAGTACGACCTGGTCGTCGGCGACCCGGACGACGGCGTGGACGTGGCCGGTGAGTCCGCCGGCGACACCGTCTTCTACGTGGGGGCCAACGTCCTCGAGCTCGAGAAGCGGTTCGCGTTCCGACCCTTGGAGTTCCGGCGGTGGATCGCGCTGCACGAGGTGACCCACCGGGCGCAGTTCACCGGGGTCCCGTGGCTGCGGGGCCACTTTCTCGACCTGGTCGGGCGGGTCCTGGCCGTGGCCGCCCCCGATCCCCGCCGGCTGGCGCGCGCGCTGGCGCGGGCGGCCGACGACGTCAGGGCGGGGCGCAACCCGCTCGACGACGGCGGCCTCGTGGGTCTCCTCGCCACCGACGACCAGCGCGCCCTGCTCGACGAGGTGCAGGCCCTGATGGCCCTCCTCGAAGGGCACGGGAACCTGGTGATGAACGGGCTCGGTCGGCTCCACGTGGCCGGCCAGGGCCGGATGTCGGCGGTGCTGCAGGCCCGCCGCTCGGCCGGAGGCTGGGCGGGAGCGGTCCAGAAGGCCCTCGGCCTCGAGCTCAAGATGAGCCAGTACCGGCTGGGCGAGGAGTTCTGCGAGGCCGTGGTCCTCGAGGCCGGGCCGCGCGGGCTCGACCCGGTCTGGCGCGCCCCGGCGATGCTGCCCACCCTCGACGAGCTCTCGCATCCGATCCGGTGGCTCGAGCGGATCGAGGGCGCCGCCGCGACCGGCGCCCTCGGCGCCGCCCCGGGCGGCGGGACGGCTTGAGCGCTCCTCGCCCCCTCGCCGCCCGGTTCGCGGCGGCCGTCGAGGGCATCGAACCGCCCGTGGTGGTCGGGTTCTCCGGCGGAGCCGACTCGGTCGCGCTGCTGGCTCTGGCCGCCGAGGCCGGGCTGGATCCGGTGGCGGTGCACGTGGATCACGGTCTGCGCGCGGGCAGCGACGCCGACGCTGAGGCGGCGACGGCGATCGCGGCGCGCCTGGGCGTCCGCGGGATCGTCGTCGAGGTCGACGTGGCCGCCGGCTCGAACCTCGAGGCGCGGGCGCGGGCCGCGCGCTACGAGGCGCTCGAGGCGGTCCGGATCGCCGAGGGAGCGTCGGTGGTGCTGACCGGCCACACGATGGACGACCAGGCCGAGACGGTCGTCCTCAACCTCCTCCGGGGCAGCGGGTCCGCCGGCCTCGCCGGCATGGCCGCCCGCCGGGGAGCGCTCGCCCGCCCGCTCCTCGGCCTGCGGCGGTCCGAGACCGCGGGGATCTGCCTCCGCCTCGGCATCGAGCCCCTGGCCGACCCGATGAACCAGGACCCCGCCTACCGCCGGGTGAGGGTGCGTCGCGAGCTTCTCCCGGCCCTGGACGACGTCGCCGACCGCGACGTGGTGCCGGTCCTGGCCCGCCAGGCCCGGATCCTGCGTCTCGAGTCCGCGTTCTTGGACCGGCTCGCCGCCGAGGCGGCGGCGGCGGTCGCCTCCGGCGACGGCGGCCTGTCCGCCGGTGGGCTCGCCGCGGTCGAGCCGGTCGTGGCCCGGCGGGTGGTCAGGTCCTGGCTGGGGCCACCCCCGCCCTCGGAGGCCGAGGTCGAGCGGGTGCTGGCCGTGGCGCGAGGCGAGGCGCGGGCCACCGAGATCGCCGGCGGGCGGCGCGTGGGGCGCAGCCGGGGCCGCCTCGCCGTGCGGGGACCCGACGCCCCGGGCCGCTGACGAGCGGCCCGTCCGGGTGGGTTACCGTGTCCCGGGTGAGCGATCCCCACCTCGGGCGCACGGTCGTCGCGGCCGACGAGATCCAGGAACGGGTCGCCGCGCTCGGCAAGGAGATCACCCGGGACTACGGCGACGACCCGCCGCTCCTCGTCGGGGTGCTCAAGGGCGCCTTCGTCTTCATGAGCGACCTGGCCCGGGCGATCGACCTCCCCGTCGAGTTCGACTTCATGGCCGTGTCGTCGTACGGGGCGGCCACCCGCACCAGTGGGGTGGTCCGCATCCTCATGGACCTCGACGTGGAGCTCACGGGTCGCCACGTGCTCATCGTCGAGGACATCGTCGACTCCGGCCTCACCCTCGCCTACCTCCGGCGCAACCTCGCCGCCCGCGGACCCGCCTCCCTGGAGGTGTGCACCCTGTTGCTCAAGGAAGGGCTGCAACGTGACGATCCCGACCTCAGGTATGTCGGCTTCCGCATCCCCCCGGCCTTCGTGGTCGGTTACGGGCTCGACGTCGTCGAGCGGTACCGCAACCTGCCCTACGTCGCGGAGTACACGGGCCACCTGCCGGAGTGAGGGGGGATAGAGGGTGACCAGACGCCGCCGGGTCCTCGTCGCGGTCGCCGCCGTCCTGGTCGTGGTCGTCGGCTTCGTCGCCGTGCGCTCGATCTTCGGGGGGTCCGAGCCCCGCGAGATCGACCTCGGCCGATTCCGCTCGGAGCTGGCCGAGGGCCGGGTCGAGAAGGCGGTCCTCTACGACCGCGACAACCGGGTCGAGGGCACGACCGCCGACGGGTCGCGCTTCCAGGTCCACATCGCGGCGCGCTCGGCGGGCGAGATCCAGGACGAGATCATCGAGGCCGGAGTGCCCGACTTCCGGGTCGACACCCAGGCCCAGAACCCGTGGCTGGGCGCGCTGTTCTCCTTCCTGCCGTTCCTGCTCCTCATGGGGCTCGTGGTCTTCGTGATCCGCCAGGTGCAGGGCGGTGGGCGGATGATGGGCTTCGGACGGTCGCGAGCGAAGCCCGTCTCGCAGTCGCAGCCCGCGGTCACCTTCGCCGACGTCGCCGGCCTCGACGAAGCGGTCGAGGAGCTCCAGGAGATCAAGGAGTTCCTGGCCGCCCCGGCCCGCTTCCAGGCCATGGGCGCCAAGATCCCCAAGGGCGTCCTGCTCTACGGGCCGCCCGGGACGGGCAAGACCCTCCTGGCCAAGGCCGTGGCCGGCGAGGCCGGGGTACCGTTCTTCTCCATCAGCGGCTCCGACTTCGTCGAGATGTTCGTGGGTGTCGGAGCGTCCCGGGTCCGTGACCTCTTCGAGCAGGCCAAGGCGGCCGCGCCGGCGATCGTCTTCGTCGACGAGATCGACGCCGTCGGCCGTCAGCGCGGCACCGGTCTCGGCGGCGGGCACGACGAGCGCGAGCAGACCCTCAACCAGCTCCTCGTCGAGATGGACGGCTTCGACCAGACCACCGGGGTGATCCTCCTCGCGTCGACGAACCGGCCCGACATCCTCGATCCCGCGCTCCTGCGGCCCGGCCGCTTCGACCGCCAGGTCGTGGTCGACCGGCCCGACCGCGAGGGCCGGCGGGCCATCCTCGACGTCCACGCCCGGGGCAAGCCCCTGGCCGAGGGCGTCGACCTGGACGTGATCGCCCGCCGCACGCCGGGCTTCACCGGCGCCGACCTCGGCAACCTGATGAACGAGGCGGCGCTCCTGTCCGCCCGCCACGGCCTCGACCGCATCGGGCTGATCCAGCTCGAGGAGGCGATCGACCGGGTCATGGCCGGCCCGGAGCGGCGGAGCCGGCTGATCTCCGATCGCGAGAAGCGCGTCATCGCCTACCACGAGGCCGGGCACGCGCTGGTGGCGCACGCCCTGCCGCACACCGACCCCGTCCACAAGGTCTCGATCATCCCGCGGGGCCGGGCGCTCGGGTACACGCTCACCCTCCCGATGGAGGACCGGTTCCTCGTCACGCGCAGCGAGCTGGTCGACGAGCTGGCGATGCTCCTGGGCGGCCGCACGGCCGAGGAGCTGGTGTTCTCCGACCCCACCACCGGGGCGCAGAACGACATCGAGCGCGCCACGACCATCGCCCGCCAGATGGTCACCGAGTACGGGATGAGCGACGTCCTGGGTCCGGTGCGCCTCGGTCAGCCGCAGGGGGAGGTGTTCCTCGGGCGTGACCTGACGAGCACCCCCGACTACTCCGAGGCGGTGGCGTCACGGATCGACGTCGAGGTCCGGGCGCTCGTCGATTCGGCCCATCACACGGCCCGGCGGATCCTGGAGGCGAACCGCCCCGTCCTCGATTCCCTCAGCCGGGAGCTCGTCGAGAAGGAGACCCTCGATACCGACCGGGTCCAGGAGATCCTGGCCTCGGCGTCGTCGTGGAACCGCCCGGTCGACGCTCCCCCGGCCGACGCGGGCGCCGGCCGCTCCTCCGCGGTGGCGGCCACCGACGCCGCGTCCTCCGCCCCGTCCCCCCACCGCGCCGACAAGCGCGGCCGCCGGCGTCCGTGAACGACCCGGCCCCCGGTATCGACCTCGACCGGATCGCCCGGGCGGTGCGGGAGATCCTGGAGGCCATCGGCGAGGACCCCGACCGTGACGGCCTGCAACGGACCCCCCGGCGGGTGGCGGCGATGTACGCGGAGCTGTTCTCGGGCCTGGCCGAGGATCCGTCCCGCCACCTCGAGGTGACCTTCGCCGCCGGTCACGACGAGATGATCATGGTCCGCGACATCCCTCTCTACAGCCTCTGCGAGCACCACCTGGTGCCGTTCCGGGGCTGGGCCAGCGTCGCGTACATCCCCGGAGCCGACGGCCGGATCACCGGGCTCTCGAAGGTGGCCCGGCTGGTGGAGGGGTTCGCCCACCGCCCCCAGGTGCAGGAGCGCCTGACGACCCAGATCGCCGACGCCCTCATGGAGGTGCTCCGGCCGGAGGGCGCCTTCGTCGTCATCGAGGCCGAGCACCTGTGCATGTCGATGCGGGGGGTCAAGAAGCCCGGTTCGGTCACGGTCACGTCCGCGGTCCGGGGCCTGTTCCGCGACAGCGCGGCGACCCGGGCCGAGGCGATGTCGCTGCTCTCCAACCACTCGCGGCGCTAGGCGGCACCGGGGGGCGCCGGGGTGCGGGGCGCCGGGGATACGGGTGGCCGGCGCCCGCTACCCTGACCGCGCGTGTTCGATTGGTCGGGACTGGCCCCGCGACCGGGGGTCATCGTGGGTGTCGTGAACGTGACGCCCGATTCGTTCTCCGACGGGGGCCGCTACCTGGACCACGATGCCGCGGTCGCCCACGGCCTGGAGCTGGCCGCGGCGGGTGCCGACGTGGTCGACGTGGGCGGGGAGTCCACCCGGCCCGGGGCCGCACCGGTCGACGTCGACGAGGAGCGGCGGCGGGTGGTGGCGGTGATCCGCGACCTCGCACGCGCCTCGGGGGTTCCGGTCAGCGTCGACACCCGCAAGGCCGCGGTGGCCGAGGCCGCCCTGGACGCCGGCGCGTCGGTGGTAAACGACGTCTCGGCCGGGCTCCACGACCCCGCCATGCTCCCCGTCGTGGCCGCGGCCGGATCCGGGTACGTGGCCATGCACATGAAGGGCACCCCGGCCGACATGCAGGACGACCCCCGTTACGACGACGTGGTCGCCGAGGTGGGCGCCTTCCTGGCCGGGCGGGTGGAGGCGGCGGTGGCGGCCGGCGTGGCGCGGCCGGCGATCCTCGCCGACCCCGGCATCGGGTTCGGCAAGACCGTCGCCCACAACCTCGCCCTGCTCGCCCGCCTCGACGTGCTGGCCGAGCGCAGCGGCACCGGGATCCTGGTGGGCACGTCCCGCAAGGCCTTCCTGGGCCGCATCGCCGGGGTTCCCGAGCCGTCCGACCGCGACGACGCGACCCTGGCCACCGTCGTGTGGGCCCTCGACCGGGGAGCGGCCGCGGTGCGGGTCCACTCCGTGGCCGGAGCCGCCACCGCCGCGGCACTCCTCGGCGCCCTCCGGGTGGCCGACCGGGCGGCATGAGCACGCTGCGGGGTCGCTGGGCCCAGGGGCTCGAGCCGCGCTGCTTCTTCTGGGTGGTCAAGGACCGTCTGGCGGGATCCGAGCGGCCGGGGGGCTTCGCCCGCAACCACCGCAAGGTGCGCCGTCAGGAGGAGCTGGTGTGGCTGGCGCGGACCGGCTTCACGCACGTGCTCTCGCTCCTCTCCTCGCCTCACAACCTCCACGCCTACGAGGAGTTCGGGCTCGGCTACCGGCAGGTCCCCCTGGGGCGGCCCGACGAGATGCCCGAGAGGCTCCCGGCCGTCTACGAGACGCTGGCGACGCTCCTCGACGACCCCGCGGCCCGGGTGCTCGTGCACCACGAGGAGTTCGGAGATCGCCTGCTCGGCGTCCTCGCCGGGTACCTGATCTACGTGGGCAAGGTCGCCCAGGGGCCGCAGGCGACCCTCCTCATGGAGCGGCTCGCCCGCCGCCAGGTCGGGGCCGAGGGGCGCGAGATCGTGGCCGCGACCCTCGACGGCAACCTCCGACGCGGGAGCGGGCCGTGGACCGCATAAGCGTCGCCGGGCTGACGGCCATGGGGATCCACGGCGTCGAGCCCGACGAGCGCACCCGGCCGCAGCCCTTCGCCGTCGACCTGGTGCTCGACGTCGACCTCTCCGCCGCCGGTGAGAGCGATTCGCTCCACGACACCGTCGACTACGGGGTCTTGGCTCAGCGGGCCGTCGCGGTGGTCACCGGCGAGTCCCACCACCTGCTCGAGCGCCTCGCGACCCGGATCGCCGACGAGTGCCGGACCGACCCGCGGGTGACGGGGGTGCAGGTGACGGTCCGGAAGCTGGCCCCTCCGCTCGGCGTGCGCGTCGACCACGTCGCCGTGACGCTCGAGCGATGACGCCGCCCGGGGCCGCCCGCACCGTCTACTTCGGGATCGGCTCCAACCTCGGCGATCGCCTGGCCCACCTCCAGGCCGCCGTCGACGGGCTCGCCGCGGCCGGGCTCCGGATCACGGGCCTCTCGTCGGTGTACGAGACGGAGCCGGTGGGTGGGCCTGCCCAGCCCGACCACCTGAACGCCGTGGTGGCCGTCGAGACCGATCTCGAGGCCGCCGAGCTGCTGGCCGTGGCCCTCGCGCTGGAGGACCACGAGCACCGGGAGCGCACGGAGCGGTGGGGCCCCCGCACCCTCGACGTCGATGTCCTCCTCGTGGGCGAGGAGCACCTCAACGAGCCCGACCTCGTCGTACCGCACCCCCGTCTCCTCGAGCGGGGCTTCGTGCTCGCGCCGCTGCGCGACCTCGACCCCGCCCTCGTCGAGCGGATGGCACCCGGCGCGCCGGCCGCGTGGCCGGGCGTGCGCCCGGCCGGGGTACGATTGAGACATCCGGAGAACCCGTAGTCCGGCACCCGCCCGGGGCTGGAACCGAAGGGATCCTCACGTGTCCGACAACCCCTCCGCGGCGTCGTGAACGTCGTCACCCGGGTCGACGATCTGCGCGACCTGTGCCGCGAGGCGCGAGAGGCGCGCCTGCGGGTCGGCCTGGTCCCGACGATGGGCGCGCTCCACGCCGGGCACCGCTCGCTGCTGCGGGCCGCCCGCGGCGCCACCGACCTCGTCGTGCTCACGATCTTCGTGAACCCGCTCCAGTTCGGTCCCGACGAGGACTACTCGGCCTACCCGCGTGACCTGGAGGCCGACACCGAGGTGGCGGCGTCCGAGGGCGTCGACGTCGTCTTCGCCCCACCCGTCGACGAGATGTACCCCGGCGGGTCGCGCACCACCGTCCACGTGGCCGGACTCACCGACGTCCTGTGCGGGGCGTCGCGCCCGACCCACTTCGACGGCGTCACCACCGTCCTCACCAAGCTCTTCTCCATCGTCGGGCCGTCGACGGCCTACTTCGGGCGCAAGGACTTCCAGCAGCTCGCGGTCGTCCGGCGCATGGTCGCCGACCTCGACCTGCCCGTCGAGGTGGTGGGCTGCCCGCTCGTCAGGGACCACGACGGCCTCGCCCTCTCCAGCCGCAACGCGTACCTCTCCGAGGCCCAGCGCGAGGCGGCGGGCGCGATGCCGGCGAGCCTCCGGGCCGCGGCCGCCGCGGTGGAGGGAGGCGAGCGCTCCGCCGCGGCCGTCGAGGCCGAGGTCCGGCGGGTGCTCGCCCGGTCGCCGGAGCTGCGCCCCGAGTACGTGGCGGTCGTCGACGCCGCCGAGCTCCGACCGCTCGAGACCCTCGACGGACCCACGGCCGTGCTCGTGGCCGCCCGGGTCGGAACCACCCGCCTCATCGACAACGTCGTGCTCGACGTCACCCCCGACGGTTCCGAGTCCGATCTCGGTATCGTCGTCCCCGCCGAAGAAAGCGAGTCGCCGTGCGCCGCACGATGATGAAGTCGAAGATCCACCGCGCCACCGTCACCGGCGCCGACCTGGGCTACATCGGGTCGATCACCATCGACCCGGAGCTCATGCGCCTGGGTGACATCCTCGACCACGAGCAGGTCCACGTCCTCGACATCGACAACGGCGCCCGGTTCGAGACCTACGCCATCCGCGGGGAGGCGGGATCGGGAGAGGTGGTCGTCAACGGCGCCGCGGCCCGCCTGGTGCAGCCCGGCGACAAGGTGATCGTGATCACCTACGCCGGCTACGAGGCCGACGAGCTCGAGGGGTACGAGCCGCGCGTCGTCCACGTCGACGACGCCAACCGCCCCGTGAGCGCCGGCTTGAGGCCGGTGCGGCCGGGCCGCTACCCGCCCGCCGCGAGCACCCCGGGTGCCACCGCCGCCGGCGGTTGACGGACGCCCCGTGTACGACCTCGTGGTGGTGGGCAGCGGCGTCGCGGGGCTGACCGCGGCGCGGTGGGCTGCCGGGTCGGGGCTCGCCGTCCTCGTGCTCACCAAGGGGGAGCTCAGCCACTCGGCCACCCGGTACGCGCAGGGGGGCGTGGCCGCCGCCCTCGCGCCCTCCGACTCGCCCGACCGGCACCTGGCCGACACGCTGGCGGCGGGGGCCGGGCTCTGCGACCTCGACGCGGTCCGGGTGCTGGTGAACGAGGGGCCGGCCCGGGTGCGTGAGCTGCAGGCCCTCGGCGCGGCCTTCGACACCGACGGGCCCTCGGGGGAGCCGGCCCTGGCCCGGGAGGGCGGCCACTCCCTGGCCCGGGTGGTGCACGCCGGGGGCGACGCCACCGGCGCGGAGATCGAGCGGGCCCTCGTGGCGTCGGTCCGGGCCCAGCCCGGCATAGAGGTCCGGGAGGGCTGGTTCACCACGGGTCTGCGGGTGGCCGGCGGGCGCTGCACCGGGGTGGAGGCCGTCGACCCGCAGGGACGCCCCGCGGCGTTCGAGGCCCGCCACACGCTCCTCGCCACCGGCGGCGCCGGCCAGCTCTACGCCGTCACCACCAACCCCCGCCTGTCGACCGGCGACGGCCTCGCCATGGCCCTCGCCGCGGGTGCGGCCGTCGCCGACGTCGAGTTCATGCAGTTCCACCCGACCGCGCTCCACACCCCCACCATGCCCCGGCCGCTGGTGTCCGAGGCGCTGCGAGGCGAGGGTGCGGTGTTGCGCGACGAGCGCGGCGACGCCTTCATGGCCTCCGAGCACCCCATGGCCGACCTGGCGCCCCGCGACGTCGTGTCCCGGGCGATGGCCCGCCGGATGGTCGACCGTGGCCTCGACCACCTGTGGCTGGACGCCACCGGCATCCCCGAGGTCGCGCGCCGCTTCCCCACCCTGGCCGCCTCGTGCCGCTCGCTCGGCCTCGATCCCCAGCACGACCGCCTGCCCGTCGCGCCCGCGGCGCACTACCTGTCCGGGGGCGTGGCGACCGACCTCGACGGCGCCACCACGCTGGCGGGGTTGTGGGCGTGCGGCGAGACGGCCTGCTCGGGCGTCCACGGCGCCAACCGCCTCGCGTCGAACTCGCTGCTCGACGGGCTGGTCTTCGCGCCACGCGTGGCGGCCGCGATCCGGCGGGGCAAGGACGGCCCCGACCCGACCGGCGTGCTGCGCGACCTGGCTCCGCTCGTGCCGGCGGAGCCGCCGGCCCCGGCGCCCGGACCCGGACCGGCCCCCGGATCCGATCCGACGCCGGACACGGCCGCGGCGTCCACCGCGGCCGCGCTCGCCACGCTCCAGGGCGCCCTCACGCGCGACGCCGGGGTCCGGCGCGATTCGGCCTCCCTGGCCCGGGCGGCCGCCGCCGTCGAGGCCGCCGCGGCCGATCCGGGCGCGGCGGCCGGGGGGAGGGCGGCACAGGAGCTGCGCGGGCTGGTCGCGGTGGCCCGGGTGATGGTGGCCGCGGCCACGGCCCGGGAGGAGTCCCGCGGCTCCCACACGCGTCTCGACCACCCGTCGGCGTCGGAGCGGTTCCTGGGCCGGTTCGTGGCCGCGGGCGGGGGCGGCGAAGCGTCCGTCGCGTTCGCCCCCCTAGCCGTCCCGCAACCCGAGGCGGTGCCGTGAGCGCCGTGAGCGGAGTGCCCGTCGAGCCTCCCGCCGGCGCGGTCCGCGATGCCGTCGAGCGCGCCCTGGCCGAGGATCTCGGCCCTCTCGGCGACGTCACCGCCGCGCTGGTGCCGTCGGAGGCGACCGCCGCCGTCGACGTCGTGGCCCGCGAGCCCGGGGTCCTGGCCGGGACGGCTTGCGCCACCGAGGTGTACCGCCGCCTCGACCCGGCGGTGGTGGTCGCGTGGTCGGGTCCCGACGGCTCCCTCCTCGACTCCGGCACCCTGGTGGGGACGATCAGCGGGCCGCTGCGCCCGATCCTCACCGGCGAGCGCAGCGCCCTCAACTTCCTGTGCCACCTCTCGGGGGTCGCGACCGTGACCCGGGCGTTCGTGGAGCGCGCCGGTGACCGCGCCCGCATCCTCGATACGCGCAAGACGCTCCCCGGCCTGCGGGCCCTGGAGAAGGCCGCGGTGCGGGCGGGGGGCGGGGCCAACCACCGGGGGAACCTCTCGGAGCTGGTGCTCGTCAAGGACAACCACCTCGGGGGCGTGACCATCGCCGAGGCCGTCCGCCGGGCGCGGGAGGCGTGGCCGGGCCGCGGCGTCGAGGTCGAGTGCGACCGGCCCGCCCAGATGGAGGAGGCGATCGCGGCCGGGGCGACCATGGTGCTCCTCGACAACATGACCCCCGAGCAGGTCGGGGCCTGCGTGGAGCGGGCGCGCTCCACCGCGCCGCCCGGCTTCCTGGTGGAGGTGTCGGGCGGCGTGACCCTCGAGACGGTCGCGGCGTACGCGGAGGCCGGCGCCGACCTGATCTCGTCGGGAGCCATCACGCAGTCCGCCCCCGCGCTCGACATCGGTTTCGACCTGAGGTGAGGTGAAGATGCTGCTGGCCGTCGACGTCGGCAACACCCAGACCGTCATCGGCCTGTTCCGCGACGCGGAGCTCGAGGACCACTGGAGGATCGCGACCGTCGCCGACCGGACCTCCGACGAGCTGGCGCTCCTGATCCAGCAGTTCCTCGGCTTCCACGGCTTCTCGTTCGACTCCGAGATCACCGGGGTCGCCGTGTCGTCGGGGGTCCCGCGCGTGACGGCCGCGATGCGGGAGATGACGGAGCGCTACTTCGGCACCCCCGCCCTGGTCGTCGAGCCGGGCGTGCGCACCGGGATGGCGATCCTCTACGACAACCCCAAGGAGGTGGGCGCCGACCGGATCGCCAACGCGGTGGCGGCCTACGACCTCTACGGCGGTCCCACGATCGTCGTCGACTTCGGGACCGCCAACACGATCGAGGCGGTCAGCGCGAACGGCGAGTACCTGGGCGGGGCGATCTTCCCCGGCATCGAGATCTCGATGGACGCGCTCTTCGGGCGCGCGGCCGCGCTGCGGCGGGTCGAGTTCGTCGCGCCCAGGAACGTGATCGGCAAGTCGACGATCGAGTCGATCCAGTCGGGATCGGTCTACGGGTTCACGGGCCAGGTCGACGCCCTCGTCGAGCGGTTCGAGGCCGAGCTGGGACCGTGCACGGTGGTGGCCACGGGCGGCCTCGTCGAGATGATCAAGCCGCACTCCCGCACGATCCAGCACGACGAGCCCTGGCTCACGCTGCACGGGCTCCGGATCATCTTCGAGAGGAACCAGTGACCGACGAGGAGCGGGCCCGGCGCCTCGCCCGGGTCGAGGAGATCCGGGCGGGCGGCGGCGACCCGTACCCGGTGCGCTACGACCGCGACCGCGACGCGGCGTCGCTCCACGCCGAGTTCGGAGCCCTCGAGCCCGGGACCGAGACCGACGTCGAGGTGAGCGTCGCGGGACGCCTGGTTCTACGGCGCGACCAGGGGCGACTGGTGTTCGGGACGCTGCGCGACGGGTCGGGGACGATCCAGCTCTTCGCGTCGGAGCGGGAGATGGGCCCCGGGCCGCTCGACGCCTTCCGGGCCCTGGACCTCGGCGACTGGGTGGGGGCCCGGGGCACCGTGATGACCACCCGGAAGGGGGAGCTGAGCGTCAAGGTCGCCGAGGCGACCCTGCTCGCCAAGGCGCTGCTCCCCCTGCCCGACAAGTGGCACGGCCTGGCCGACGTCGACACCCGGTTCCGGCGCCGCTACGTCGACCTGGTCGTCAACGAGGACGCCCGCCGGGTGGCCCGGCTGCGCTCCGACGCCCTCGACGCGCTGCGCCGCCTGCTCCACGACCGCGGGTTCGTGGAGGTCGAGACGCCCGTCCTGCACCACCAGGCCGGCGGCGCGGCCGCCCGGCCGTTCGTGACCCACCACAACGCCCTCGACCTCGACCTCGTGCTGCGCATCGCGCTCGAGCTGCACCTGAAGCGCCTGATCGTGGGCGGGATGGAGAGGGTCTTCGAGATCGGGAGGGTGTTCCGCAACGAGGGCCTGTCCACCCGCCACAACCCCGAGTTCACGATGCTCGAGGCCTACCAGGCGTTCGCCGACTACACCGACATGATGACGCTCACCGAGGAGGTCGTGTCCGGGGTGGCGCACGCCACCCTCGGGCGCACCACCGTAGAGGTCGACGGCGTCACGGTGGACCTGGCTCCGCCGTGGGAGCGGGCCTCGATGCTCGACCTGATCCGGCGTCACGCCGACCTCGACGTGCACCCGGCCCGGCCGGTCGCCGAGCTGCACCGGGCCGCCGTCGCGGCGGGGGTGGAGCCCGACCCCTCGTGGGGGCCCGGCAAGGTGGTGACGGAGATCTACGAGAAGGCGGTCGAGCCGCAGCTCGTGGGGCCCGTGTTCGTGACCGACCACCCGCTCGAGGTGTCGCCCCTGGCGCGCGTCCATCGCGACGATCCCGCCCTGGTGGAGCGGTTCGAGGCCGTGGTGCTGGGCCGCGAGCTGGCCAACGCGTTCAGCGAGCTGAACGACCCCGTCGACCAGCGCCGCCGGCTCGAGGAGCAGGCCCGGCTCCGGGCCGCCGGCGACGACGAGGCTCACGGTGTCGACGAAGACTTCCTCCGAGCCCTGGAGTACGGTATGCCGCCGTGCGGAGGCCTCGGCATCGGGGTCGACCGGCTGGTCATGCTCCTGGCCGGGGTGTCCTCGATCCGGGAGGTCATCCTCTTCCCGACGCTGCGTCCCGAAGCGTCGGTCGAGGACTGAAGCGACCGAGGGACACGGGGGTATCCGAGTGCGGGTCCTGGTGACGGGCATGGGAGGCGAGCTCGGGACCGCGGTGGCCCAGATCCTGGAGGCGCACCCCGACGTCGACGAGATCGCCGGCGTCGACTTCCTGCCCCCCCGCCGGCGCCTGCGGCGCGCGTCGTTCCACCGGATCGACCCCCGCGACGGCGAGCGCATGGCCGCGTTCGTGGCCGACTTCGCTCCCGAGGCGCTCGCGCACATCGGGGTCTACGAGCCGCACGCCCGCATGGGCCCGGCCTCCGCGGAGGAGCGGACGGAGGCCGCCACCGCCGCCGCGCTGGGTGCGGCCGCCCGCAGCGGTGCCCTGGAGCGTGTGGTGGTGCGCAGCGGCCTCGCGGTCTACGGGCGGGGCCGCGGTCGCCCGGGCGTCCCCGACGAAGAGGTCCCCGTCGCGCCGACCACCCCCTACGGGAGGATGTGCCTCGACGTCGAGGCCCTGGCCGCCCGCGTCGGCCGCGGGCTCGGCATCCCGGTGTGCGCGCTGCGCATGGCGCCCGTCGTCGCCTCGCACGTCCCGAGCCCCCTAGGCCGCCTGCTCCGGCTGCCGGTGGTGCCGGTGCCGGCGTTCGCCGACCCGGCCTTCGGGCTCGTCGACGCCCGCGACGCGGCCCGGGCCACCGCCGAGGCCCTGCTGCGGGCCCACGACGGCGCCCTGAACCTGGTGGGTCCGGGTGCCGCGACCCCGTGGCAGGCCGTCCGGGCCGGCAACCGCCTGCCGTTCCCGGTCGCGGGCGCGGGCTGGATCGTGGCGCGGCGCATGGCCGAGCTCGCCGGGGCCCCGTTGCCGCTCCACGTCGAGGAGGTCCTCCGCCACGGGGGGACCGCCGACGGCAGCCGGGCCGTCGACGCGCTGGAGCTCGAGGGCCTGGCGACCAGCCAGGAGGTCCTCACCGACCTCTACGAGTGGGCGACCGTGACCACCCTCCGGCCGGCGGAGGCCGCGTGAGCCCGGTCGCCGGGTCCGTCGGGATCGACGCCCACGACTACGGCATCGACGTCGACCGGGTCCAGGCGCCGCGTTCCGCCCTCGAGATGCTCCGGAGCCGGATCAGCGGCCGCTACCTGATCGACCCCTTCGGAGCGGATCCGCAGCTCCAGGACTTCGTCCTCCCGCCGCTCGTGCCCCTGGTGCGGGTCGACGTGGCGAGGCCCCGGAACCTGCCCCGGCGCGGTCCGGCCCTCCTGGTGGCGAACCGGGGTCTCGGGCTGTACGAGCCGCTGGTGCTCGGCATGGCCGTCCGGCGGGTCACCGGCCGCCGCCTGCGTGTCGTGGGAGCCCCCGACCTGCCGGCCGTCGGCGACCTGGTGCGCAAGATGGGTGCGATCGGGGCCTACCCGACCGACCTGCGGGCGCTCCTGCGGGCCGGCCACGTGGCGGCGGTGCCGCTCGGGCCCACCTGGCTGCGGACCGGGGCCGGGATACCCCCGCTGGGCCTCCTGGCGGCGGCGGTCGGCTTCCCGGTGGTCCCGGTGGCGATCCGGCCGGGGGGTCCGCTCGGACTTCCGGTCCGACCCTGGAAGGTCACGGTGGGCCGCCCGTTGGAGCTCGACGCGCGTGACCTGCACGACCCCCTGGCGCCGGCGGAGCTGGCCGAGGCCGCCCGGGAGGCCGTGGGCCGGCTCCTGGCCCCCGGCTAGGTACGGACCGGGCCCCGCCGCACCCGGGTACAATGGGGACGTATGCCCACGGTGCTCGCTGACGACGGGGCGGAGATCCACTACCAGACGTGGGGTCGCAGGGACGCGCCCGCGCTGCTGATGATCCAGGGTCTCGGCACCGACTCTCGGGGCTGGGCCCTCCAGCGGGTCGCCATGGGCCGCCGCTACCGGTGCCTCGCCGTCGACAACCGTGGTTCGGGCCAGTCCGACAAGCCCCCCGGTCCGTACGCCCTCGACCGGATGGCGAGCGACGCCGTGTCCGTCCTCGACGCGGAGGGCATCGACGAGGCTCACGTCATGGGCGCGTCGATGGGCGGCGTCATAGCCCAGATCATCGGCGTGCTCCACCCCGAGCGGGTCCGCTCCCTCGTCCTGGCGTGCACGGCGTGCAGCCACCACGACTGGCGGCGGGAGCTCTTCGCCGACTGGGCGGAGATCGTGCGGGTACGGGGCATCGGCGCCCTGAGCGAGGACGCCCTGCACTGGCTCGTGGGTCCCCGGATCCAGCGCCGCTTCGGGGTGTGGATCAACCTGCTGGCCCGCATCGTGCTCCAGCAGCCGGCGGAGGCGTTCGTGGCCCAGATCGACGCCATCCTCGACGCCCCCGACGAGCTCCGGTCCGAGCTGGTCCACGTGCGGGCTCCCACCCTGGTCATCACCGGGTCCCAGGACTCCCTGACGCCGCTCGGCGACGCCGAGGAGATCGCCGAGCTGATCCCCGGCGCGGAGCTCGCGGTGCTGTCGGGCGCGGCCCACGGCCTGATGGTGGAGGCCCCCATCGCCTACAACGACGCCGTGCTCGAGTTCCTGAGCCGGGTCGACGCCGCCACCGACCCCGCCTCGGCCGCCGAGGTGGAGGAGGCCCGGGCGGTCCGGACGGCCTGACCGACCCCACCGGCGCCCCGGCGCCGGGTCATCGGGTCAGGACCGGCGCACCACCAGCCCGTCCACAAGGCGGGTCAGGGCCTCGACCACCTCGGGATCGAACCCGTCGGCCGCGCCGTGCAGGGCCTCCACCGCCTTGGTCGCGTGGTCGCGCGCGACGCCCGTGGCGTCGTCGACCGCGCCGCCGGACCGGACCGTCTCCAGGACCGTGGCGAGCTCGGAGTCGTCGAGCCGGCGGCCCAGCGCCTCACGCAGCTCCGGGTGACGCCCGACGGCGTAGATCACGGGGAGCGTGTAGACGCCTTCGAGGAGGTCGTTTCCGGCCGGCTTGCCGAGGTCGTCGGCCGACGACGTGGTGTCGAGGATGTCGTCGACGATCTGGAAGCACATGCCGAGGTGGTGGCCGAAGCGGTCGAGGGCGTCGAGGCCCGGTTCGTCGAGGCCGCAGACCATCCCGCCGATCCGGCACGACGTGGCGAAGAGCGCGGCCGTCTTGCCGGCCACGGCCGAGAGGTAGGCCTCCTCGGAGCGGTCGGCGTCGAAGAGGTGGTGCAGCTCGAGGACCTGGCCGCGGCAGAGCTCGCCGATGGTCCGGGCGAGAAGCCCGGCGACGTCGGCGCCGAGCGACGCGGCCCGGTCGGAGGCCCGGGCCAGGAGGAAGTCGCCGGCCAGGATGGCGACGATGTTGTTCCAGCGGGCGTTGACGCTGGGGACGCCGCGGCGGGTCTGGGCCTCGTCGATCACGTCGTCGTGGTAGAGAGACCCGAGGTGCACGAGCTCCACCGAGACCGCGCCGGTGATCACCTCGGGGGCCACGGTGGCGGCGCCCGAGACGGCGTAGGCCGCTCCCAGGGTCAGCGCGGGGCGTAGGCGCTTGCCGCCCGCGCCCACCAGGTGGCCGGCCACCTCGCCCAGGAGCCGGTCGTCGCTTCGGACGGAGCCCCGGAGCGCCTCCTCGACCCGTTCCAGGTCGCCTGCGAGCGGATCGAGTCCCAGGGCCCGCAGAGGCTGCATCCGCAGCAGGCTACGGCAGCCCTCCGCCGCCCACCAACCGGAACCGCCGCCGGGAACAATCCCGGTCGCCGCGGTGCTTACCGGGTATCAGGAGATAGGGATTCAGGTTGCCGGGCCCGGGGTCGATTGATACCGGGGTGGCGATCCGGGTGGTCCCGGGTGGCGGCGGTCCCGGTGCCGGCGCCGGTACCGGTGTCACCGGCCACCGGTACACTGGACCCACCACCGGCGCGGTGAGGATCCGTCAGGATCCGAGAGAGGCGGTTTGTCGGGTGTTCGAGCGTTTCACCGATCGGGCTCGCAGGGTCGTGGTGCTGGCGCAGGAAGAGGCGCGCCTGCTGAACCACAACTACATCGGGACCGAGCACATCCTCCTCGGGCTGATCCACGAGGGCGAGGGCGTCGCGGCCAAGGCGCTCGAGTCGCTCGGGATCTCGCTCGAGGCCGTGCGGGCGCAGGTCGAGGAGATCATCGGCCACGGCGGGTCGGCCCCGTCGGGGCACATCCCCTTCACGCCGCGCGCCAAGAAGGTCCTCGAGCTCTCGCTTCGCGAGGCCCTCCAGCTCGGCCACAACTACATCGGCACCGAGCACATCCTCCTCGGCCTCATCCGTGAGGGCGAGGGCGTCGCGGCCCAGGTCCTCGTCAAGCTGGGCGCCGACCTGTCGCGCGTCCGCCAGCAGGTCATCCAGCTCCTCTCCGGCTATGCCGGCGGGAAGGAGGGCGCCACGGCGGGGTCGGGCCCCTCGGCGGAGGGCAGCCCCTCCGGGTCGCTCGTCCTCGACCAGTTCGGCCGCAACCTCACCCAGCTCGCGCGCGACAAGAAGCTCGACCCCGTCATCGGGCGCGAGAAGGAGATCGAGCGGGTGATGCAGGTGCTCTCCCGCCGCACGAAGAACAATCCCGTCCTGATCGGCGAGCCGGGCGTCGGCAAGACCGCCATCGTCGAGGGCCTCGCCAGCGACATCGTCTCCGGCGACGTCCCCGAGACGCTCGACGGCAAGCAGCTCTACACCCTCGACCTCGGCGCGCTGGTGGCCGGGTCGCGCTACCGCGGCGACTTCGAGGAGCGCCTGAAGAAGGTGCTGAAGGAGATCCGCACCCGCGGCGACATCATCCTCTTCATCGACGAGCTGCACACGCTCGTGGGGGCCGGCGCCGCCGAGGGGGCGATCGACGCCGCGAGCATCCTCAAGCCGATGCTGGCCCGGGGCGAGCTGCAGACCATCGGCGCCACCACCCTCGACGAGTACCGCAAGCACCTCGAGAAGGACGCCGCGCTCGAGCGCCGCTTCCAGCCCATCAAGGTCGACGAGCCCTCGGTGGCGCACACCATCGAGATCCTCAAGGGGCTGCGCGACCGCTACGAGGCGCACCACCGGGTCACGATCACCGACCAGGCCATCGTCGCCGCCGCCAACCTCGCCGACCGCTACATCTCCGACCGCCACCTCCCCGACAAGGCGATCGACCTCGTCGACGAGGCGGGTTCGCGCCTGCGCATCCGGCGCATGCAGGCCCCGCCCGACTACCGCGAGCTCGAGGACGAGATCTCCCAGATCCGCAAGGACAAGGAGGCGGCGATCGAGGACCAGAGCTTCGAGCGCGCCGCGAACCTGCGCGACCGCGAGAAGGAGCTCATCGAGGCCCGCTCGGCCAAGGAGGCCGAGTGGCGGGCGGAGGGCGTCGACCTGTTCAACGAGGTGACCGAGGAGTCGATCGCCGAGGTCCTCGCGCTCTGGACCGGCATCCCGGTCTACAAGCTCACCGAGGAGGAGACGGCCAAGCTCCTGCGCATGGAGGACGAGCTCCACAAGCGCATCGTCGGCCAGGAGGACGCCGTCAAGGCCGTCAGCAAGGCGATCCGCCGTACCCGGGCCGGTCTCAAGGACCCGAAGCGGCCGTCGGGGTCGTTCATCTTCCTGGGCCCCTCGGGTGTGGGCAAGACGGAGTTGGCCAAGACGCTCGCCGAGTTCCTCTTCGGCGACGAGACGGCCCTGATCCAGCTCGACATGAGCGAGTACATGGAGAAGCACACCGTCTCGCGGCTGGTGGGCTCGCCACCGGGGTACGTCGGCTACGACGAGGGCGGCCAGCTCACCGAGGCCGTGCGTCGCAAGCCGTTCTCGGTGGTCCTCTTCGACGAGATCGAGAAGGCCCACCCCGACGTCTTCAACGCGCTCCTGCAGATCCTCGAGGACGGACGCCTCACCGACGCCCAGGGCCGCACGGTCGACTTCAAGAACACCGTGATCATCATGACCTCCAACCTCGGGACCGCCGACCTGCGCAAGGCGGCGATCGGCTTCGCCCGAGCCGACTCCGCCCTCACCTACGAGAAGATGCGCGAGAAGGTCACCGAGGAGCTCAAGCGCCACTTCCGGCCCGAGTTCCTCAACCGCATCGACGAGGTGATCGTCTTCGACGAGCTGTCCCGGGAGCAGGTCACCGAGATCGTCGACCTGCTCACGCGGCGTGTGCACGAGCAGCTCTCGAGCCAGGGCCTGGGCCTCGAGATCACGACGGCGGCCAAGCTCCTGCTGGCCGACAAGGGCTACGACCGCTCGCTCGGGGCCCGCCCGCTGCGCCGGGCGATCCAGAGGCTCGTCGAGGACCCCTTGTCGGAGAAGATCCTGTGGAAGGAGTTCCACGCCGGCGACACCGTCGTCGTCGACGCCGCCGACGACGAGATCGTCTTCCGGTCGGTCGAGGGCATCGAGCCCCCGCCGGTGGAGATGGCCGGGAGCGGGTCGGAGAGCTGAACGGCCGGGGCCGGGGCGGGGGGATCCCGGCCTTGTCGCGCCGCCCGGTCGCCGTCGCCGTCGCGCTCGTCGCGTTCCTGCTCGCCGGGTGCGGGGTCGACGCGACCGTCGTCGTCCGGGTCGAGCGCTCGGGCTCCGGGGTCGTCCGGGCCGAGGTGCGCCTGGACCGTGAGGCGCTGGCGGCGCTCGCGGCCGGCTCCCGCCGGGTCGACGACGCCGTCCGCCTCGACGACCTGCGCCGGGCCGGCTGGTCGGTGCGCTGGACCGTCGCCGGCGACCCTCCCGCCAGCGCGGCGCTGACGATCGAGAAGCCGTTCGCCGACCCCGCCGGCGCCTCGGCGGTCGTGGAGCAGCTCGCCGGTCCCGACGGGCCGCTGCGCGACCTCCGGGTGTCGCGTCGCGCCGGCGCGTTCTCGACCCGCACCGAGCTCTCGGCGACCGCCGACCTGAGCCGCCTCTCGGCCGGCGTGACCTCCGACGCCGAGCTGGCGAAGCGGCTGGTCGCGGCCGGGATAGACCCGGTCGCGCTCGAGCGGCGGATGAACGAGGGTCTCGCGCCGGCGGTGCGCCTGGCGGTGCGGGTCGAGCTCCCCGGGGCCCGGGCGCGGACGTGGACGGTCACTCCCGGCCGGCCGGCCCGGATCGAGGCCGGGGCCTCGTCGGTCGAGGTGCGGAGGGTGGCGGCCTGGGCGGTCGGGGGTGTGTTGGTCCTGGGGGCGCTGGGGCTCGGCGTGGCCGGGGAGCTCGCGTCCCGGCGGCGCCGACGGGCCTCGGGAGGCGACGTCACACCCTCCCGGTAGCGTGCCCGGCATGGATCGAACTGCAGTTCGCTGCCGGGAGTGCGGGGGCCGGGCCCCGCGGTGGGTCGGCCGCTGCCCCGGGTGCGGCGCGTGGAACACGATGGTCGCCGCCGCCCCGAGCCGGGCCGCCGCCCGGTCGCGCCCGGCGGCGGGGGGCCCGGCGCCCGTCCGGCTCGCCGACGTCGAGCGTGACCGGGACGCGGTCCTACCCACCGGTGTGGCCGAGCTCGACCGGGTGCTCGGCGGCGGCCTCGCCCCGGGCTCGGTGACCCTGCTGGGGGGTGAGCCCGGCATGGGCAAGAGCACCCTCGTGCTCCAGGCCCTCGGCGCGATGGCCGCCTCCGGTGCCCGGTGCCTCCTGGTGAGCGCCGAGGAGTCGCCGGTCCAGGTCCACGGCCGAGCCGAGCGCGTCGGGAGCCTGGGCGGCGATCTGTACCTGCTCTCGGAGACCTCCCTGCCGTCGATCGTCGCCCACGCCGAGGAGTTGGGGCCCGACGTGGTCGCGGTGGACTCCGTCCAGACCGTCGTCGACCCCGACCAGCCCGGGGCCGCCGGCTCGGTCGCACAGGTCCGCGACGGGGCGCAGCGCCTCGTCCGGCTGGCCAAGGAGTCGGGGATCGCGGTGCTACTCGTCGGCCACGTGACCAAGGAGGGGGGCCTGGCCGGCCCTCGCCTGCTCGAGCACGTCGTCGACACCGTCCTCGCCTTCGAGGGCGACCGCCACCAGTCGTTGCGGACGCTCCACGCACTGAAGCACCGGTTCGGCTCCACCCAGGAGCTCGGCCTCTTCGAGATGTCCGACGACGGCCTGCACACGGTGGCCGACCCGTCGGTGCTGTTCCTGGCCGACCGGCGGCCCGGAACCCCCGGCTCGGTGGTCGCGCCCATCGTGGAGGGCGCGCGGCCGCTGCTCGTCGAGGTGCAGTCCCTCGTCGCCCGCACCGGCGCCCCGGCGCCCCGCCGGTCGGCCCAGGGCGTGGAGAGCCGCCGTCTGGCGATGGTGCTGGCGGTCCTGGAGCGCCGGGCCGGAGTGGACCTCGGCGCCTTCGACGTCTTCGCCAGCGTCGCCGGGGGGATCCGCGCCGCCGATCCGGGCGCCGACCTGGCGCTGGCGCTGGCCCTGGCCTCGGCCCGGTCCGGCGTCCCGGTCCCGGAGTCGGTGGCCGCGGTGGGGGAGATCGGACTCGGTGGTGAGGTGCGCCAGGCCCGGCAGGCGGCCCGACGCGTCGCCGAGGCGGCCCGCCTCGGCTTCCGCCACGTGCTCGTCCCCGCGTCGACCCCTCGCGGCTCCGCGCCGGCCGGGGTCGAGCTCGTCCCCGTCGCCGACGTGGGTCAAGCCCTGGGCGTTGTATCGTGAACCCGTGGTCGGCCAACCCCGCTCGGAGCGGCTCCTGGCCGGGCTGCGCCTGGTGGCACCGGGCCGCCCGCTGCGCGACGGCCTCGACCGCATCCTCCAGGCGAAGATGGGCGCCCTCATCGTCGTCGGCGACGGCAGCGACGTCACCAAGCTGTGCTCGGGCGGATTCCACCTCGACGCCGAGTTCTCGCCCCAGCGGCTCTCGGAGCTGGCCAAGATGGACGGCGCGATCATCCTCGCCCCCGACGCCTCGCGCATCGCCCGCGCCAACGTCCACCTGATGCCGGATCCCGGCGTCCCCACGTCGGAGACCGGAACCCGCCACCGAACCGCGGAGCGCGTGTCCCGCCAGATCGACGTCCCGGTGATAACGGTCTCCGAGGACATGTCGGTGGTGGCCATCTACCGGGGCGGCGAGAAGCACACCCTCGAACCGATCGCCCGGGTCCTGGCCCGGGCCGATCAGGCGCTCCAGATCCTGGAGCGCTACCGGGCCCGCCTCGACGCCGTCAGCAGCTCCCTGTCCGCGCTGGAGGTCGAGGACCTCGTGACCCTGCGCGACGTCGCCTCGGTGCTCCAGCGGGCCGAGATGGTGAGGCGAATCGCCGAGGAGATCGAGGGCTACGTGGTCGACCTCGGTGCCGACGGCCGGCTGGTCCTGCTCCAGCTCGAGGAGTTGATGGGAGGGGTCGCCGACGACCGCCGCCTCGTGGTCAAGGACTACTTCCGCCCGTCGGCGGGCTACGAGCTCGACGACGCCCTCCGGCGGCTCTCGGCGCTCTCCACCGAGCAGCTCCTCGACCTCCACGAGACCTCGGCCGTCCTCCACCTCCCCGCCGACGTCAACTCCGACACGCCGCTCCAGCCCCGGGGCTACCGGCTCCTGCTCAAGATCCCGCGCCTTCCCGAGGTCGTGGCCGAGCGGGTGGTGGAGCGGTTCTCGGGCCTCAGCAAGATCCTGCGGGCCGGCGTCGCGGACCTCGTCCAGGTCGAGGGCATCGGCGAGGCCCGGGCCCGGGCCATCAAGGACAACCTCTCGCGCCTCGCCGAGACGTCGATCCTCGAGCGCTACGAGTAACGGCCCGCCGGGCTAGCTTTCGGGCCATGGCAGCTCTGGTCGAAGGGCCTCACGCGGTCGAGGTGGAACACCTGATCCTGGAGGGTGACGACGGCACTCCCGTCGACGCCGTCCACGCCCGCCCGGAGGGGATTCCCACCGGCGGCCTGGTCGTCCATCCCGACATCGGCGGCCTGCGCCCCCTCTTCTCCGACCTGTGCCGGCGCCTCGCGACCCACGGCTTCGCGGTCTGCGCGACCGAGCCGTTCGCCCGCGTCCCGGCCGGGGAGCGCGACCAGCTCGACCTGGAGGCCAGGATGGGGCAGGTCTCCGGCCTGTCCGACGACCTCCAGATCGGCGACCTGGAGCGGGCCGCCGACTTCCTCGTGGTCACCGACGACGTGGCCGGGATGGCGGTCATGGGCTTCTGCATGGGCGGCATGTACACCCTCAAGGCGGCGGCCCGGGGCCGCTTCGACCGGGCGGTGGCGTTCTACGGGATGGTCCGCCTCCCCGAGGGGTGGCGGGGACCCGGCCAGGGCGAGCCGCTCGACGGGGCCGCCGACGTCTGCCCCACCCTCGCCGTCATGGGAGGTGCCGACGCGTTCGTCCCCGACGCCGACGTGGATGCCCTGCGCGCGGCGTGGTCCGCCCGCCCCGACTGCGAGATCGTCGTCTACCCCGGCGCCGAGCACGGCTTCGTCCACGACCCCGACCGGCCCGCCCACCGGGCCGACGACGCCGCCGACGCGTGGAGCCGGGCCCTCGGATTCCTCAGGCCCGGGCCCTGAACGTCATCGACTCCCGGTCCAGGATGCGGTAGCGGCCCCGCCCGAGGGTCTCCAACCAGCCGAGGCGCGTGAAGAGGGCGATGGCCTTGTTGACCCTCTCGCGCGACGCACCGACGAGCCCGGCCAGCTCCTCCTGGGTGAGCGGGATCCGGAAGTCGTCCTGGTCGCCGGCGAGCTCGAGGAGGCGCTTGGCCGTGCGGGCGGGGACGTCGAGGAACACCGCGTCGGCGAGCGCTTCGTCGGTGGCGCGCAGGCGCTGGGCCAGGAGCCGCACGATGGTCCGGAGGATCTCGGGCCGGTCGTCGATCGCGCGGCGGACGTGGTCGTAGGCCAGCGCCGCGAGCGTGCAGTCGGTGAGCGCCCGCACGTCGGCCGACCTCGGCTCGCCGTCGAACACCCCGAGCTCCCCGAAGAGGCCTCCGGCCTCGAGCACGGCCACCACCGACTCGCGCCCGTCGCTGGAGCGGGTGGAGATCGCGACCCGGCCGTCCAGCACCACGTAGAGGGACTCGGACGGGTCGCCCTGCCGGAAGACCAGGTCGCCGCGCGTGAACGAGCGCTCCTCCACCAGCTCCCCGAGCTCCTCCACCACGGCGCCTGGCAGGGCGGCGAAGAGCTCGGTGGCGTCGAGTAGGCGGCGTGCGGGCACGGAACCTCCGGGGGTGCGCAGCCAGGTTACCGACCCCTCCGGCTGCGCCGCCGGGAAGCCATACTGGCGGCGATGAGCGTCTGGGTGGTGGTCGTGGCGGGGGGGAGCGGGACGCGCTTCGGCGGGGCCAAGCAGTTCGCCGCGCTGGGCGACGTGCGGGTCGTCGACCACTCGGTTCGGGCCGCGCGCACGTGCGGCCGCGTGGTGCTGGTCGTCCCGGCCTCCGGGCGGTCGGTTCCGCCCCATCCGGGGTCGGGTGCCGGGCCGCGGGCCGACCTGGTGGTCGAGGGCGGTTCCACGCGCGCCGGGTCGGTCCGGGCCGGCCTCGCCCACGTCCCGGCCGGCGCCGAGGTGATCGTCGTCCACGATGCCGCCCGGCCCCTGGCTCACGCGGCCCTCTTCCGCGCCGTGGTCGAGGGGGTCCGGGCCGGAGCCGCGGGCGCCGTGCCCGGACTGCCCGTCTCGGACACCCTCAAGCGCGTCGAGGGCGGCCGGGTCCTGGCCACCGTCGACCGCTCCGGGCTGGTGGCCGTGCAGACGCCCCAGGCCTTCGACGCGGGGGCTCTGCGCCGGGCCCACGCCGGCCAGGGCGACGCCACCGACGACGCCGCCCTGATCGAGGACGACGGGGGGCGGGTGGTCGTCGTGCCGGGCGACCCGTTCAACATCAAGATCACCACCCCGGCCGACCTCGAGATCGCCGAGGCGCTCCTGGGCCGGCGGGCGGCCGAGTGGGCGACGGGCCGGTGACCGGCCGATGACGAGCCGGGTCGGCCTCGGGTTCGACGTCCACCCCTTCGGCGACGACGGGCGCGACCTCGTGCTGGGCGGGGTGACCATCGACGGCCCGGGCCTTGCGGGTCACTCCGACGCCGACGTGGTCGCCCACGCCGCGGCCGACGCACTCCTCGGGGCCGCCGGGCTCGGCGACCTCGGCTCGCTCTTCCCCGCCGGTGAGGAGGCCACCCGGGGTGCGTCCTCGATCGCGCTGCTCGGTGACGTCGCCCGCCGGGTCGCCGCCGCCGGCTGGTGGGTGGTCAACATCGACGTCGTGGTGGCCGCCGAGCGGCCTCACCTGGCCCCCCACCTGGCGGCCATGGTCGAGAACCTCGCCGGGGCCGTGCACCCCGCGGCGGAACCGCTCGGCACCGGCGTCCACGTGAGCGTGAAGCCGAAGCGCGGCGAGGGCCTCGGCGCGATCGGTCGGGCCGAGGGGATCGCCGCCTGGGCGGTGGCGCTGCTCGAGGCGGGCTGAAGGGGCGACCCGACCTCCCCGGTAGCCTGCGGGGATGCTGCGGATCCACGACACCCTGGCGCGCCGGTCGGTGCCGTTCGAGCCCGCCCGTCCGGGCCGGGTGTCGATGTACGTCTGCGGCCCCACCGTCTACGACGTGCCCCACCTCGGCCACGGTCGCACCGCGGTCGTGTTCGACACGATCCGCCGCTACCTCGAATGGCGGGGGTTCCGGGTGACCTACGTGAGCAACGTCACCGACGTCGACGACAAGATCATCGCGCGGGCCGCCGCCGAGGGCGTCTCCGAACCCGAGATCGCCGCCCGGTTCACCGACGCCTACTGGCACGAGCTCGACCGCCTCGGGGTGGCGCGTCCCGACGAGGTGCCCCACGCCACGGGCTACGTGCCCCGGATGCTCGCCCTGGTGGAGGAGCTGGTCGACTCGGGGCACGCCTACGTGGTCGAAGGGGAGGGCGTCTACTTCGCGGTCGAGAGCTACCCCGGCTACGGGCAGCTCTCGGGCCGACGCGTCGAAGACCTGTTGGAGGGAGCCGGGTCGCGAGTCGACGTCGACGAGCGCAAGCGCAGCCCGGTCGACTTCGCGCTGTGGAAGGCCGCCAAGCCCGGCGAGCCGTCGTGGGACTCCCCGTGGGGACCGGGGCGCCCGGGGTGGCACATCGAGTGCTCGGCGATGTCGCTCGACCTCCTCGGCGAGGGGTTCGACATCCACGGCGGCGGCGACGACCTCGCCTTCCCCCACCACGAGAACGAACGGGCCCAGGCCGAAGCGGCCGGCCACGCCTTCGCCCGCCACTGGATCCACTCCGGGATGGTCATGGTGGCCGGCGAGAAGATGTCGAAGTCGCTCGGCAACTTCACGACGCTGGCCGAGGCGCTCGACGCGCACGGAGGGCGGGCGTTCCGCCTCGCGGTGCTCCAGACGCACTACCGGTCGCAGACGGAGCTCGGGCCGGCGGTGCTCGCCGGCGCCGAGCGGGCCGTCGACGGCCTCGACGCCGCCGTCCGCCGGGCCCGGACCGCGGGGATCGACCCCGCCACCGCGCTCGCCGACGAAGCCGTCCGCGACGCGTTCCGCGCCGCCATGGACGACGACTTCCACACCCCCTCGGCGCTGGGCGTGGTCTTCGACGCCGTGAAGGCCGCCAACGTGGCCATCGATGCGGGCGACACCGAGCGCGCCGCGTCGCTCGTAGCCGCGGTCGTCGACACGGCCGGTGCTCTGGGCCTCGACCTCGACCCCGCCCCCCCCGGTCCCGACGGCGGCGATCCCGAGGAGGCCGAGATCGACGAGCTCGTGCGCCGGCGCGACGCGGCGCGCCGGGACCGCGACTTCCCCGAGGCCGACCGCATACGCGGCGAGCTGGCCGCCCGGGGGGTGGTCGTCGAGGACACGCCGGCCGGCACCGTCTGGCGCCGCGACCGGTGAACCGCAGGGCGCGACCGCAGGCGGGCCTCGGTGGCGAGCGGGTCGAGGGGCGCCGGGCGGTCCGCGAGCTGCTGGTCGCCGGCCGCCGCCGGGTCCGGCGGGTCGAGATGGCCACCGGCCTGGCGCCCAGCGCCCTCCTCGACGAGATCGCGGCCGCGGCTCGGAGCGCCGGGGTCCCGGTCCGGACCGTCGATCCGGCCCGGCTGGCGGCCGCCGCGCTCACCGAGGCGCCCCAGGGGGTCATCGCCCACGCCGACCCGGTCCCCGAGGCCGACCCCGGCGACCTCCTCGCCGACCCGGGCGCGTTCATCGTCGCCCTCGACGGCGTGACCGACCCGGGCAACCTCGGGGCGGTGCTGCGCAGCGCCGAGGCGGCCGGTGCCACCGGGGTGCTGCTGCCGCGCCATCGCGCCGCGCGCCTCTCACCCGCCGCGGTGAAGGCCGCCGCCGGCGCGGTGGAGCACCTCCCGGTCGCGACCGTGGCCGGGGTTCCCGCCGCCCTGGAGCGCGCGGGGCGGGCCGGGCTGTGGAGCGTGGGGCTGGAGGCCGGCGGGGCGACGAGCATCCACGACCTCGAGCTCGCCGACCGCCCGCTGGTCGTCGTCCTCGGCGCGGAGGGGCGCGGCCTGTCGCGCCTGGCCCGGCGGCGCTGCGACGTGCTGGCCGCCATACCGCTCGCCGGTCGCACCGCGTCGCTGAACGTGGCGGCAGCGGCGGCGGTGGCGTGCTTCGAGGTGGCTCGACGGCGGTCGGGTAGCGTCGCGGGGCGGCCGGAGTAGCTCAGCTGGTCAGAGCAGCCGCCTTGTAAGCGGCAGGTCGTCGGTTCGACTCCGACCTCCGGCTCGGCCCGACCACCACCGTCATGCTCGCGAAATGCTTGATCCCCGCCCCCGAGTCGAGCAGGATCGTCCCCCGAATGACCCTCTCCGATGCCGACCGTGCCATCCTCGACCTGGAGCGTGAGTGGTGGACGCGTCCGGGTACCAAGGCCGCGGCGATCCGCCAGGAGCTCGGCCTCTCGAGCAGCCGCTACTACCGGCGGGTCGGCCAGCTCCTCGATCTTCCCGGGGCGCTGTCCTACGACCCGCTGACGGTCAAGCGCCTGCGCCGCCTGCGTGACCAGCGTCGCCGTCACCGCTACGAGGGTCGGCGGGCCGACCCCGAGTCGCGGTGAACGCCGCCGCCGGCCACCGGGGGCACGGGTTCGCGTCCTCGGTAGCCTTCTCCGCCGCCCGGGGCGCGGCCCTGATCGCCATCGCCGTGGTGCTCGGCGTCGTCCTCCTCCAGGTCGTCGACACCGGGAACGGGGGTCCCGTCGGCGACGGCGGGACCAAGGTCACCGGGTCCAAGCCCGGCGCCACCACCGCCACCTCGGCGCCGCCCACCAGCGGGACGACCACGCCCCCGCCCGCGGTCCGGCCGCCGGGCGAGGTGCACGTGCTGGTGCTCAACGGCTCGGGCGTCGCCGGTGCCGCCGGCCGGCTCACCACCGCCCTGAAGACCGACGGCTACGTCACCGGCGCCACGCCGCTGGCCCCCGCCGACACCGCCCACCGCCAGGGCACGGTCGTCTACTTCCGGCCCGGCTTCGACGCCGAGGCCGGGGCGGTGGCCGCCAAGGTGGCGGCCGGCACCCCGACCCAGGCCCTCCCGGACCCGCCGCCCCCGGGGACGGTGTCCCAGGCCGAGGTCATCGTCGTCCTCGGTACCTGACGACACCGAGGTGGGTCTCCCCGCCCTCCTCGCGCCATGGGTCGCCCGGCCCGACCGGTCCGCCGTGCTGGTCGACTTCGACGGCTCCCTCGCACCCATAGTCGACGAGCCCTCCGCGGCCCGGGCCCTGCCCGCCTCGGTCGCCGCCGTCTCCCGGCTCGCGAGGCGTCTCGGCCTGGTCGCGGTGGTGAGCGGCCGGCCCGTCGACTTCCTCTACGAGCAGTTCGGCGACGACCGCCTCGCCTACGCCGGCGTGTACGGCCTCGAGCAGCGCTACGCGGGCGGGGTCGCGGTCGACGAGCGCGCCCTCCCGTGGCTCGACGCCGTGTCCGCGGCCGCCCGGCGGGCCGAGGGCGCCCCCGACCTCGAGGGCGTAGGCGTGGAGCGCAAGGGCGCGGTGGCGGTCGCCCTGCACTGGCGGACCCGCCCGGAACGGGCCGAGGCGGCGGCACGCTTCGCGGCCGGGGAGGCCCGGAGCCACGGCCTCGAGGTGCGCCACGGGCGGATGGTCGTCGAGCTGGTGCCGCCCGTGGCCGTCGACAAGGGGACGACTCTCGAGGCTCTCCTGGCGGCTCGGACGGGAGAGATCGACGCCGTCCTGTTCGCCGGCGACGATCAGGGTGACCTGGCCGCCTTCGACGCCCTCGGCCGGGCGGTGGCCGGCGGCCGCCTCCGGCACGGGGTCAGGGTGGCGGTCCGCTCGCCCGAGGAGCCGCCCGGGATCGCCGCCCGGACCGACCTGGAGGTCGACGGGCCGGGCGGGCTCGCGGCCTTGCTGTCGTCGCTCGCCGACGCCCTGGAGGCGCGCGGCCCGGAGTCCTGAGTCAGGCGCCGGTCGGGCCTCCGGCCCGGGCGAGCTGGTCGTCGAGCCACATGGCCGGGGTGCGGGCCACCGCCCGCTCGGCGAGGAGCGCGGCCCGGCGGTCGCGCTCGCCGGCCGGCATCGACAGCGCCTCGTGGAGCGCGCCGGCGGTCTGCACGAGGTCGTAGGGGTGGACGGCCAGGGCGCCGTCGCCCATCTCGTCGTACGCGCCGGCCTCCCGCGACAGGCACAGGACACCGCTCCGGCGGTTGAGGGCCGGGCCCTCCTTGGCCACGAGGTTGAGGCCGTCCTTGATCGGGTTCACGAGGAGGGCGTCGTAGCGGAGCAGGCCGGCGACGCTGCGGGCGAAGGCGTCCTCGGCGTCGACGACGACGGGTTGCCAGTCGCCGGTGGCCCAGCGCTCGTTGACCCGGGCCGCGGCGCGGTCCACCTCGTTGGCGTAGGCGAGGTACTCGGCCAGGCCCTGGCGTGACGGGTAGATCGACGCCACGAAGACGACCCGCCCGCGCCACTCGGGGTGCTCCTCGAGCAGCAGGTCGTAGGCCGTGAACCCGCGGACGATGTTCTTCGACGGCTCGATCCGGTCCGTGCGGAAGATCATCAGGCGATCGCCGATCAGGTCGTCGAGATCCGCGGTGGCGGCGGCCGTCTCCGCGGAGGCGGCGGTGGCCCGCAGGTCGTCGAGGTCGGGACCGAACGACGCCGCGAACGTGGTGTCGCCGGCACCGGGGCCGAGCACCTCGCGGGCCGACGCCGCGAACGCCGCGGCCCAGCGCCGGGTGTGGAACCCGGCCGGTCCCGACGCCATCGAGCGGCACAGGGCCTGCGCCATGTGGTCGGGGAGGACCCGGATCGAGCTGGGCCCGCAGAAGGGGGTGTGGGTGAAGTGGACGACGGGGACGTCGGGGCGTCGCCCGCGGAGCATCCCCGGCACCAGGGCGAGCTGGTAGTCCTGGACCAGCACCACCTCGCCGGGCCTCGCCCGCTCGGCGATGCACTCGGCGAAGGTCGCGTTCACCGCCACGTACGCGTCCCACGCCTCGCGGGCCCGGGTGTCGAAGCGGGGCCGGCGGGGCAGATCGAAGAGCCCGTGGTGGAGGAACCAGAGCACCGAGTTCGAGACGACGTCGTAGTGCAGGCGGTGCTGGACCTCGTCGAGGTCGAGCAGCGCCAGGTCGATCCCGGGAGCGCTCGCGGCGCCGGCCCGTACCGCGGCCCGGTCGTCGTCGCCGATGGCCGCCGCCACCCACAACGCCCGCTCGTCGTCGCCGAGCCGGGCCAGCAGCGGGCTCAGGGCGCTGACCACCCCGCCGGCGCCGCGGCGGGCGTCGAAGCCGCCGTCGGGGTTGCGGGTGAAGCTGTACGGGCCCCGGTGGGAGACGACGATCACGCGCGCCGTTCCGCCAGCTCGCCGAACACGCGCAACCAGTCCTCGAGCTCGCGGGTGGACAGGAAGTTGGCCCTCACGTGCTCGCGACCGCTCTCGCCCATCGACTCGGCGAGGTCGAGGTCGCCGAGGAGCTCGACGGTGCGCTTGGCCGTCTCCTCGACCGAGGTGACGAGATAGCCGTCGAGTCCGTCGCGGACCTGGAGCACGATCCCACCGGCCCGGCCGCCGATCACGGGCCGGCCCTTCCAGAGGGCCTCGCTCACCGTGAGGCCGAAGCCCTCTCGCAGCGACTTCTGGATCACGACGTCGGCGGCGCGCTGGAACGCGTTGATCTGGACGTTGCCGACCTGCTGGATGTTGGAGAGGAGGTGGACGTCGGGGTCGCCGTCGCGGGCGGCCTCCACCTGCTCCCAGACGTGGAACCCCTCCGGGTCGTCGGTGGCCATCGACCCCGCGAGGAGGAGCTGGGCCCCGGGTATCTGCTGGCGCACCGCCCGGTAGGCCTCGATCACGCCGACCGGGTCCTTCCACGGGTCGAACCGGCTGACCTGGCAGATCAGCGGCCGGTTGGGATCGATTCCGTACTGCCGGCAGATCTCGGCCACGAAGGGCTCGGGCAGCTCCAGGTTCTTGACGCTGAGGGGGTCGATGCACGGCGGGGCGAAGACCACCGTGTCCATCTGAAGCGAATCGGGGACGAAGGCCGGCATGGTCCACACGGAGGCGTCGTAGCGCTCGACGTGGGGCCGGAAGAACTCCCAGACGGTGGGGTCGGCGTCGGTGAGGTCGATGTGGCACCGCCATACCCAGCGCGTCGAGGGTCGGTTGACGGGCGAGTCGCCGAGGAAGCTCAGCAGGGCGGCCGGCTGCGGGTCGTGGGCGACCACGAAGTCGTACTCGCCCTCGAGCAGGAGCGCGTTGTCGAGGATCTTCTCGAGGTAGGTGCGCTGCATGTCGGGCGTCCACTCGATGTGGGCGCCCTGGAGCGCGTTGTGCACCTGCTTGGTCACCGCGAAGAACTCGTCGCTGCCGTGCATCACCTGCCACTCGGCGTCGAGGCCGACGCTGCGGAGCAGGGGGACGTGCGTGGCGAGCAGCTCGGCCACGCCGCCTCCGTACGGTGTGGCGTTGAGGTGCAGCACCCGGGCGCCCCGCAGGGGCTCGGCCAGGGCCCGGATGCGGTCGACCGCGTCGTCGCCGACGATGGCGGCGTACTGGTCGAGCTCCTTCTCCAGCAGCGGTACTCGTTCGAGCATGCGGGCGGCCTTCCTCGGCACCGGGGGTTGGGTCAATCTATCGACGTGGCGAACCTGCCCGTGTCCGTCGCCCTGGTATGCCCCGACAAGTTCCGGGGCACACTGACCGCCCCCGAGGCGGCGGCCGCCATGGCCGCCGGCTGCCGCACGGCCGGGTACGGCGAGGTGCGCGTCCAGCCGCTAGCCGACGGCGGTGACGGCACCCTGGAGGTGATCCACGCCACGGCGGGCGGGTCGTGGCGGACCGAGACCGTGACCGGGCCCGGCGGGGATCCCGTCGAGGCCCGGTGGCTGATGCTCCCGGGCTCCACCGCGGTGGTCGAGATGGCCCGGGCGAGCGGCCAGGCCCTGATGGGCGGGCGCCGCGATCCGCTCGGCGCCACCACCCGGGGCACCGGCGAGCTGATCGCCGCGGCCCTGCGGTCGGGCGCCCGCTCGGTGGTGGTCGGCATGGGTGGCAGCGCCACCACCGACGGCGGCTTCGGCGCGGTCGAGGTGCTTAGCGGGGTTCCGCTCGCCGGACGGGAGATCACCGTCGCCTGCGACGTGCGTACGCCCTTCGTCGACGCCGCGGAGGTGTTCGGGCCGCAGAAGGGGGCGAGCCCCGCCCAGGTCCGGCTCCTCACCCGCCGCCTGGAGGGTCTGGTGGGGGAGTACCGGCGCCGGTTCGGGGTCGACGTGTCCGGGCTGAGCGGGTCGGGCGCGGCGGGAGGGCTGGCCGGTGGGCTCGCGGCGCTGGGTGCCGAGCTCGACTCCGGGTTCGACGTGGTCGCCGGCCTCACCGGCTTCGACGACGCCCTCGACGGCGTCGACCTGGTGGTGACGGGTGAGGGCTGCCTCGACGCCACGAGCTTCGACGGCAAGGTGGTGGGCGAGGTGCTGGCCCGGGCCGAGCTCGAGGGGGTCCCGCACCGGGCGATCGTGGCCGGCGCCGCGACCGCCGACGGCCTCGAGGCGGCCGCGGCCACCGGCGACGTGGCCGTCCTCACCCTCACCGACCGGGCCTGGGACCACGACGACGCCTTCCGGCGCGCCGCGGTGCTGGTGGAGGAGGCTGCCGTGGAGGTCGCCCGTGCCGCCCTGGGGGCCTCCGGAGGGTGACCGGCCGGCCGCGCCTCCAAGCCCGGCCCGCGATGCGCGCCTAGAGGCCCGTCGTCGGGGCGGCCCGGAGCTCGCGCAGCGGCGGGCGCTCCCGGACCTCCACGGCCACGCGCTCGGGGGCGTGGCCTTCACCGAAGCGGACCAGCTCCGCCGCGGGAGAGCCGTCGGCGGGAAGGGGATCGAGTCCGGCCCGGCGCAGCGCGGTCACGAGCACCGCCATCGCCTGCGGGCCCAGCTCGGCGAGCGGGCGGTGGCGGTGGCGCCTGACCCCGAGGTCGACCTGAGCCAGCGCGTCGAGGCCGTGCCGGCGGGCCAGGTCGACCAGCAACCCGAGCTCGACCCCCCAACCCTCCACGAACGGGACCGCCTCGAGTGCTTCGCGGCGACCCGCGTACTCACCTCCGAGCGGCTGCACGAAGCCGCTCAGGTGCGGGAAGAGGTGGGAGATCAGCGGCCGCGCGACCAGCTCCGTGACCCGGCCACCCCCGCCCGGGCGGCCGGCTCCCGGCCCGGCGTCGGCGGCCGGCCGCTCGTAGTACCCCTTCACGAACACCACCTCGGGGTCGGTGAGCAGCGGGTCGAGGAGCCGGGTCACGTAGTGGGCGCCGAAGGTCGTCAGGTCGGCGTCGAGCCAGCACACGAGGTCGCCGCGGCTGGCGTGGAGCGACTTCCACATGGCGTTGCCCTTGCCCGACCCGGGGCCGGCGGCCGGCAGGACCGACGCCTCGGCGACCACCGTGGCCCCCGCGGCGGCGGCGACGGCGGCGGTGGCATCCGTGGAGCCGTCGTCGAGCACGATGATCTCGTCGACCACCGGGTGCGCCTCCATGAGCTCCCGGCGCAGCGTGGACACGATCCGCCCGACGGTCGCCGCCTCGTCGCGCGCCGGCAGGCACACCGACACCGACGCCCCGCACGCCGCCTTGAGCTGAGCGGTCGAGGCGGGGTCGAGGAGGTCGAGGGCCACGCCTCGAAGTGTACGGGTAGCCCGCATTGACCCCGACGGGGTCGCCGTGGCACCATCGACACAGCAACGCGCTCATCCAGAGCGGCCGAGGGACGGGCCCTACGACGCCGCGGCAACCAGCGCCCGATGCGCCAGGTGCCAATGCCCGAACGATGAGCACTCGACGAGCGGTCTCCCGCTCGACGGGCTCGTGAGCGCGTCGAGGAGCGAGGAGATCGCCATGCCGTCCGTCCTGACGTCCGTTCCGTCGTCGGTGTCGTCGCTGCGTTGCCGGGAGTGCAGCCGGACCTACGAGGCCGGCCCGGCCTACACCTGCGAGTGGTGCTTCGGGCCTCTCGAGGCCGTCTACGACTACGAGGCCGTGGCCGCCACGGTCAGCCGGGAGCGGATCGCGGCCGGGCCGGCGAGCATCTGGCGCTACGCCGGCCTCCTCCCCACGACCCGCCGGCCCGCCGTCGACCTCGGCGCCGGGTTCACCCCGCTGGTCCGGGCCGACCGCCTGGCTGCCGAGCTCGGCCTCGGCGAGCTCTGGATCAAGGACGACACCCGCAACCCCACCAACTCCTTCAAGGACCGGGTGGTGGCGGTGGCGCTGTCGAAGGCCGCGGAGCTGGGGTTCGGGACCGTCGCCTGCGCCTCTACAGGCAACCTCGCGAACTCGGTCGCGGCCCACGCCGCCCGCGCCGGGCTGAACAGCTTCGTGTTCGTCCCCGCGGACCTCGAGGCCGGCAAGACGGTCACCACCGCGGTCTACGGCGGGAACCTGGTGGCGGTCGAAGGCAACTACGACGACGTCAACCGGCTCTGCGCCGAGCTGGCCGGTGAGCACCCGTGGGCGTTCGTCAACGTGAACCTGCGCCCCTACTACGCCGAGGGGTCCAAGACGCTGGCCTTCGAGACGGCCGAGCAGCTCGGCTGGACGGCTCCCGACCACGTCGTCGTCCCGGTGGCGAGCGGGTCGCTCCTGACCAAGATCGCCAAGGGGTTCGACGAGCTCGGCCGGGTGGGCCTCCTCGACGGCGAGCCGGCGGTGCGGATCTCGGGGGCGCAGGCGCAGGGCTGCTCCCCGGTCGCCGCCGCCTTCGCCGAGGGCGGAGACGCGATCCGGCCGGTCAAGCCGTCGACGATCGCCAAGTCGCTCGCCATCGGCAACCCCGCCGACGGGTGGTACGCCCTCGACGTGGTCCGCCGCAGCGGGGGAGCGCTCGCCGCGGTCACCGACGACGAGATCGTGGAGGGCATCCGGCTGCTCGCCCGCACCGAGGGGATCTTCGCCGAGACGGCGGGCGGGGTGACGATCGCCACGCTGGCCCGGCTGGCCGCCGCCGGGGTGGTGCGCCGCGACGAGCGGGTGGTGGCCTACGTGACCGGCCACGGCCTCAAGACCCTCGACGGGATCGCGCCCCGGGTCGGCCCGTCGGCGACCATCGCACCGACCATCGACGCCTTCCACCGGGCGTACAGCACCCACATCCTGGAGGCCCGACCGTGACCGCTGTTCCCGTGCGTGTGAGGATCCCCACCCAGCTCCGTGACCTCGCGGGGGGCGAGGCGGAGGTCGGCGTGGAGGCCGGCACGGTGGCCGAGGCCCTCGCGGCCCTGGAGGCCGTGCATCCGGGGTTCGCCGAGCGGATCCTCGACGGCGACGGCTCCCTGCGCCGGTTCGTGAACGTCTTCGTGGCCGAGGAGGACGTCCGCTTCCTCCAGGGCCTCGACACGGAGCTCTCGGCCGGACAGGTCGTCAGCATCGTCCCCGCCGTGGCCGGCGGCTGCTGACCGGGAACCGCTCCCCGGCTGGCGGGGGGCCGCTCCCGGGCCACCCGGCTTGCGGGCCCGGATAGGTTTGGTTAGGCTGCCCTAACATGCGCAGCGCAACCGGTGTTCCCCCCGTCGAATCCGGCCCGCGGCCGTCCCACCCCCGGGGTGCACGGCGCCGGGGCACGTCACGCGGCGGCCTGCTCGCCGTCCTAGCCGTCCTCGCCGTGGTGGCCGTCGCCGCCGCCGGTTGCGGAGGCGGTTCCGGCGGCGGCGGGGCCGAGAAGGGCACCCGGACCACCACGCCCGAGGAGCGGATCGTCCCCGATTCCCAGGTCACCGCGGGGATCGCCACCCTCGAGAAGCAGGCGGGCCGGGTGGAGTCGCTCGTCTCCACCGACCCCGCCGCGGCCGAGAAGGTCGCCGCCGAGGCCCAGGAGCACTGGCTCACCTTCGAGGGTACGGTCAAGAAGAACGAGACCGACATGTACCTGCGCTTCGAGGACGCCCTGAGCGATCTCAACCTCGGTGCGCAGAAGGGCAGCGTCGAGCAGGTGAAGCGCGGCGCCACCGACCTGCGGCAGGTGGCCGCCGACTACCTGGCGGCGCACCCGTGAGCAGCCGCCGGCGCCTGCTCCTGGGCGCCGCGCTGGGCGCCGTCGCCCTCCTGATGGTGGCGGGCTCCTGGCTGGTGGGCCCCCGCCCCGCCGGCGCCGCCGACGCCGGCGCGGTCTCCCGGGCCGACGCCATCGAGCAGCTCGGTCACACCCGGGCGTCGATCGACGAGACCCTCGCACTGTTCAAGGCCGGCCGCACCGAGGCCGCCCTCGAGCAGGCCCAGTCCGGCTACCTGCGGCACTTCGAGCTGGTCGAGGTGCCGCTCCGGGTCGCCGACCCGCAGCTCACCCTCGACGCCGAGCAGAAGTTCGCCGAGATCCGCCAGCTCATCCGCTCCGACGCCCCCACCTCCGAGGTGCGTGACCGGATCGTGGAGCTGCGGGGGATGGTCGACTCCGCCGAGCGCAAGCTGACCAGCCCCGGCCTCGTCGCCCCGGTCCTGGTGACCGGGCAGTCGTTCCTCATCATCTTCCGCGAGGGCCTCGAGGCCGTGCTGCTCCTATCGGTGCTGCTCGGCTACCTCGAAGCATCGAAGGCGACGCACGCCAAGCGCCCGATCCTGTGGGGGGTCGCGGCGGCGGTGGCCGCCACCGCCGCGACCGCCGTCGTCCTCCGGGTCGCCCTCGACCTCGCGCCCGCGGGCCGGGAGATGCTCGAGGCGATCACCGCGGTGGTCGCGGTGGCGATGCTGTTCTGGGTGTCGTTCTGGCTCATATCGCGCCTCGACCACAAGCGCTGGATGGAGTTCCTGCGGTCGCGGGTCTGGACGGCCGTCTCGCTCGGCTCGGCCGCGTCGCTGGCCCTGATCGGGTTCACGGCGGTGTACCGGGAGGGCTTCGAGACCGTCCTCTTCTACCAGGCGCTCCTCTCGTTCGGGGAGGGTCTCACGGTCTGGGTGGCGCTCGGCTTCGTGCTGGGCGCCGCGGCGCTGACGGCCTGCTCGTGGGCGATCTTCCGCCTCGGCCGGCGGCTGCCCCTCAAGGCGTTCCTCACCACCGCGGTGGCGCTCATCATGGCCACCTCGGTGGCGTTCCTCGGCAACGCGGTGGCCGCGCTCCAGGAGGTCGACGTCCTCCAGTACCACCGCCTCGACGGCTGGCCCCGGCTCCCGATCTTCCTGGCCGAGGCCACCGGCTACCGCCCGACGGTGGAGACGGTCCTGGCGCAGGCGGCGCTCACGCTCGTCTACGTGATCGGCGCGCTCCTCATGTTCCTGGCGCTGCCCGCCTGGCGCCGCCGCCGCGAGGGCCCGGGTGCCGGCGAGACCGGGCTCCCCGGCGTGTCGGTGCCCGCCGGGCCGACGGCCGAGGTGTCGACGGCCGACGCCGCCGCGTCCGGCTCCTCGGCCGTGGTGGTCGCGGCCGCGGGCGCCGACACCGTCCGCCCCCACTCCGGCGGTCGGGCCCGGCGAAGGTCGTCGATCCACAGCGGATGAGCCTGCGCATCGGTGTCGACGTGGGCGGCACCTTCACCAAGGCCGTGGCCTTCGACACCTCCGCCGGCGCGGTGACCGCCCGCTCGGTGGTGGCGACCACGCACGACCACCCCGACGGTGTGGCCGCCGGGGTCGTCGAGGCCGTGGCCGGGGTGGCCGAGCGGGTGGGGCCGGGCGAGGTGGGGCTGGTCACCCACTCCACCACCCAGGCCGTCAACGCCCTGCTCGAGGGCGACGTCGGCACGGTGGGTGTGATCGCCCTGGGGAGGAGCGCCGAGTTGCGCAAGGTGGCCCGCCGCACCCGCCTGGGCGACGTGCGCCTCGCACCCGGGCACAGCCTGGCCACCGTCCAGGAGGTCCTCGACGTGACCGGCGGCCTCGACGCGGCAGCAGCCTCGGCGGCGATCGACCGGGTCAAGGCGAGCGGAGCCGTGGCGGTGTGCGTCGCCGAGGCCTTCGCCCCCGACGACGACAGCCGGGAGCGGGCCGTCGCCGACCTCGCGGCCGCGGCCGGCCTCCCCGCCTGCACCTCCAGCGAGCTCACCGGCGTGTACGGCCTGGAGCTGCGGACGGTCACGGCCGCGCTGAACGCGTCGATCGTGCCCATCGCGGTCCGCACCGCCGGGGTCGTGGAGGAGGGTGTCGCCCGGGTCGGGGTCACGGCCCCGGTGATGGTCATGCGTGGCGACGGCGGCGCCACCGACCTGGCCGGCTTCCGGCGGGCCCCGGCCCGCACCCTGTACTCGGGTCCCGCGGCGTCGGTGGCCGGTGCGCTGCGCTTCGCGAGCGTGGCCGACGGCGTGGTCGTCGAGGTCGGGGGCACGTCCACCAACGTGGCGGCGGTGCGTTCGGGCCGGCCCGAGCTGAGCTACGTGCGGGTGGCCAGCCACGCCACCGCGCTGCGGGCGATCGACGTGCGGGTGGTGGGCGTGGCCGGCGGCTCGATGCTGCGCGTCCGCCGGCGCAGGGTGTACGGCGTCGGTCCCCGCAGCGCGCACATCGCCGGGCTGCCCTACTCGTGCTTCGCCGAGGGGGGAGCCTCCGCGCTGGCCGGCGCCGAGGCCGTGGAGATCGCCCCCCGCCCCGGCGACCCCGCCGACTACCTCGTGGTCGAGGCGTCGGGCCGCCGGTACGCGCTGACCAACACCTGCGCGGCGAACCTCCTCGGGATCGTGGAGCCCGGCGACTACGCGGCCGGCTCGCGCGACGCGGCCCGGGCCGCGTTCGAGGCCGCGGGGCGCCACCTGCGGCTCAGAGCCGACGAGGTGGCCCGGCGGATGCTGGAGGCGTCGGGCCGGGCCGTCGGCGAGCTGGTGAGCGAGGTCGCCCACGACCACTCGCTGGCCCGCCCCACGCTGCTCGCGGTGGGCGGCGGCGCCGGTGGGCTCGGTCGCCACGTGGCCGCCCTGCTCGGCCTCGACTGCGTGGTCCCCGACGGCGCCGAGGTCATCTCCTCGATCGGCGACGCCCTCTCGCTGGTGCGGGCCGAGAGGGAGCGGAGCACGGAGTCGGCGGCCCCCGCCGACTTCGACGCCCTCGTCGCCGAGGTGGAGCAGGAGGCCGTGGCGTCGGGGGCGTCGCCGGCCTCGCTCGAGGTGCGCGTCGACTACGTGGCCGACCGCAAGGTCCTGCGGGCGGTGGCCCAGGGCTCGGTGGGCCTGGAATCGGGTGCCCGCCCGGGGCGTGAGGCGCTCGACCGGGAGGCCCTGGAGGCCGTGCTCGAGTCGCACCGCGCCGGACCTCCGGAGCCGGTCGGCGCGTACTGGGTCGCTCCGGGACGGCCGGAGGCCGACGGCCGGGTCGTCGTCCTCGACCGCTTCGGCGACCTCGTCCTCGACGTGCACGGCGAGCACCTCGCGCCCGACCCGGCCGCGGTGTCGGACGCCGTCGCCCGTCACACCCGCCAGCGTGGCCCCATGGCCGTCGCCCCGTCCGTCTGGGTGCTGAGCGGGACCCGCCTGACCGAGGCGGCCGGCGACGACCTCGCCGCCGCCGCGGTGGCGATCGCGCGGAGCGCCACCGAACGCACCGGGTCGTCGGCTGCCGTGGTGGTGGGGAGGGAGTAGCCCGTGGCCCTGTACATGCCCGCGTCCCGCCGGCGCCGCCGCCTCGTGCTGGCGCTGCTCGCCGCGGCGGTGGTCGGTGCGGTGATCGGCGGCTTCGCCGGTCGTGGCCTGGCTCCGTCGTTGCGGGACCGGGTCGACGACGTCCAGGAGAAGGCCCGCGAGGTCTCGGCCGAGTTGAGGGCCATGCCCATCAACTACGAGAAGGAGCGCGTGGCGAGCGGCGAGTTCCGGCGCGGCGGCGGGGTGACCGACGCCCTGGAGCGGGCCCACGTCGACCTGCGCGCCGCGCTCGACGCCGCGGTGTGGCTCGGACCGGCGGCCCGGGCCGACGCCGAGGCCGCGTTCGCACGGGTCGAGACCGCCCACCGTCGTGCCGTGGCACCGGCCCGCTTCGAAGCGGTCGTCCGACGCTCGGCCGCCGACGTCGACGCCGTGTTCGGCATCGACGCCCCCCGCTGACCAACCCCCCCCAACCGAAAGGACCATCATGACCATCCCCCCGTCCGTCCGTGTCCTCGCCGCGACAGCGGCGGTAGCCGTCGGGGCGCTCGGCCTGGCCGCCTGCGGCTCGTCAGGCGGCTCGGATGCCTCGGACCGTGACATCGGCGTGAAGCTGACCGAGTGGTCGATCACCACCGACCGGGCCGAGGCGCCGGCCGGGAAGATCACCTTCGACATGGAGAACGACGGCTCGGTCGTGCACGAGTTCGTGGTCGTCAAGACGGACCTGGAGCCCGAGCAGATCCCCGTCGACGAGGACGGCATGTTCGACGAGCGCGCCAAGGGCCTCGACTTCCTCGACGAGGTCGAGAACATCGACCCCGACGGCGGGACCGCCGAGCTCACCATGAACCTGAAGCCCGGCAAGTACCTGCTCGTGTGCAACAAGCCCCCGGTGCCCAAGGAGAACCTGCCCGCGCACTGGGCCGAGAAGATGTACACGCACTTCACTGTGACCGGTTGATCCCGTAACCTCCCGGCATGACCGGGAAGATCAGTCGACGAGAATTCATGGTCCGGAGCGCGGCCTGGACCGCGGGAGTGGCCGCGGTCGGGTCGTCCGGCCTGGCGTGCCGGCCCGGATGGGGCCCGCCGCCGGGCCGGCCCGACGGCACCACGCTCGCCTCGGCGGTGCTGCGGCCCGACGGGCCCGGCTACGTACGGCTCGTCGAGGGGCCGGGCTGGCCGACGCTCCGCCGCGACGACCTGATCCCGGCCGCGGCGGGCGTGGGCCGCGGCCGCCCGCCCGGGACCTCGTCCGGCGGGCGGCCCGAGGTCCGCGCCCTCGCGTCGGTGGTCCACCTCACCGACATCCACGTCATCGACGCGCAGAGCACGGGTCGGGTCGAGTTCGCCGATCCGCTCGGCTCGTTCTTCGCCGGCGCCTTCCGGCCCCAGGAGACGCTCACCGCCCAGGTCGCCACCTCCATGGTGCGCCGCGTCAACTCGCTCCGGCGGGGGCCGATCACGGGCCGCCGGTTCGACTGCGCGGTGTCCACCGGCGACAACATCGACAACCAGCAGCGCAACGAGCTCGACTGGTTCCTCCGGGTCCTCGACGGGGGCTGGCTCCGCCCCGACAGCGGCGACGTGGGCCGCTACGAGGGAGTCCAGGACGCCGTCGTGGTCGACGACCGCCACTGGCACCCCGAGCCGGGGATCACCGACCGCTACAAGCGCGACTTCGGCTTCCCCTCCCACCCCGGCCTGCTCGAAGCGGCCATCCGACCCCTGCGCTCGCCGGGGCTGCGCACCCCCTGGTACTCCACCTACGGGAACCACGACGGCTTGCTCCAGGGCACCGTGCCGCAGGCGGCCGCCTTCGACGCCATCCTCGCGGGCGACCGCAAGATCGTCGGGTCCGGGGAGTTCGGCGACTTCACGCTGCTGGCGTGGCTGCTGGCCGACCCGCAGCGGGTGCTCGACGAGCTCACGGCCGGGAACCTGCCGTACCGGACGGTCACCCCCGACGCCCGCCGCTGTCCGGTCGCACCGCGGGCGTGGGTGGAGGCGCACCTGGCCTCCCCGGCGTTGCCCGGGCCGGTGGGCCACGGCTACACCCCCGACCACCTCGAGGCCCCGGCGCTGTACTACGACTTCCGGATCGCCCCCGGGGTGCGGGGGATCAGCCTCGACACCGGCGGCTACAACTCCGGCTCGATCGGCGAGGGCCAGCTCCGCTGGCTGGAGGGCCGCCTCGCGGCCGCGAGCTCCCGTTGGTTCGACGCCGCCGGCCACGAGGTCCGGACCTCCAACGACGACGAGCTCGTCATCGTCTTCAGCCACTTCGGCCCGTCCGACATGGACTCCCCGATGGTCGACCCGGCCCACCCCGACGAGCGGCGGGTCCTGGGCCCGGAGGTCGTCGACACGCTGCTGCGCTACCCGAACGTCGTCGCCTGGGTCAACGGGCACAGCCACCGCAACAAGGTTCGGCCGGTGCCCGACCCGTCGGGGCGGGGCGGCGGCTTCTGGGACGTCAACACCGCGTCGCACGTCGACCACCCGCAGCACGCACGGATCGTGGAGCTCGTCGACAACCTCGACGGCACGCTGTCGATCTTCTGCACGATGATCGACCACGTGGCCCCGGCCCGGGTCGATCCGGCGGCCCGCGACCCGCTGGCCCTGGCGTCTATCAGCCGGGAGCTGGCCGCCAACGATCCGCAGACGAACCTGGCCGGCCACCTCGGCACCCCGCTCGACCTGAACGTGGAGCTACGGATCGCGGCGCCCTTCGCCCCCTCGGCGGTAGGTGTCGACGGCCGGGCGCCCGCCACCACGGGCTAGCCGGCGCCGGCGGGGCCGCCGGTCCCCGGGGAGCGAGGCCCGGATCTCAGCCGGTCGAGACCAGGATCAGGTCGGCCACCGGGTCGGGGATCAGGTGGACGCCTCCGGCGGTCGCCACCTTGACGCCCCCGGTGCCCCGACCCTCCACCGTCGCCTCGCGGCCGGGTACGAGGTCGAGCCGGGCGAGCATCCCGAGCGCGGCGTCGTCGGTCTCGAGGCGCTCGCTGATGCGCCGGATCGTCACCGGGCCGGTCCGGGCGCCCGACAGGGGAACGGTGCGCCCGCCGGGCGCGGGGCGCGACGAGCCGGGGATCGGGTTCCCGTGCGGGCAGGTCGCCGGGTCGCCGAGGAGGGCGACCAGGCGCTTCTCCACGTCGTCGGAGATCACGTGCTCCCACCGCGCGGCCTCCCGGTGGACCTTCTCCCACTCGAGGCCGATCACGTCGAGGAGGAGGCGCTCCGCCAGCCGGTGCCGGCGGACGACCGAGGTGGCGATCCGGCGCCCCTCGGTGGTGAGCCGCAAGCTGCGGTCGTCGAGGAGCTCGGCGAGGCCCTGCTCCACGAGGCGGTTGACCGTCTCGGACACGGCCGGCGCGGAGACGCCCAGGCGCTCGACCAGCCGGGCCCGCAGGGGCACGACGCCCTCTTCCTTCAGCTCCAGGATGGTGCTGAGGTACTCCTCGGTGGTGTCGTGCCACTCGGCCACGAGGCCCGATCGTATCGCCGCGGCCAACTTGCACCGCTCGGCGACGGGTGCCACCATGGGCTAGCACTCTCAACCTCTGAGTGCTAACCATCAGAGACAAGGCGCCGGTGAGCGCCGAAACGTTCGCCAGCAGCTTTCCGTACCCGTCCCGTGCCCCAGGGGGTTACCTAGATGCCGAAGCAGATCGCTTACAGCGAGAACGCTCGCCGCTCGCTCGAGGCGGGCATGAACAAGCTGGCCGACGCCGTGCGCGTCACGCTCGGCCCCAAGGGTCGCAACGTCGTCCTCGAGAAGAAGTGGGGCGCCCCCACCATCACCAACGACGGTGTGTCGATCGCCAAGGAGGTCGACCTCGAGGACCCGTACGAGAAGATCGGCGCCGAGCTCGTCAAGGAGGTCGCCAAGAAGACCGACGACGTAGCCGGTGACGGCACCACCACCGCCACGGTCCTCGCCTGGGCCATGGTCCGCGAGGGCCTGCGCAACGTGGCCGCCGGGGCCAACCCGATGTCGCTCAAGCGGGGCATCGAGTCCGCGGTCGAGACGGCCGTCGAGTCGATCCGCAAGGACTCCAAGAGCGTCAAGACCGACCCGGCCCAGATCTCCAACGTCGCCGCCATCTCGGCCGCCGACAAGGAGATCGGCAAGATGATCGCCGAGTCGCTCGAGAAGGTCGGCACCGACGGCGTCATCACCGTCGAGGAGAGCCAGACCTTCGGCATGGAGCTCGACCTCGTCGAGGGCATGCGCTTCGACAAGGGCTACATCTCCCCCTACTTCGTCACCGACCCCGAGCGCATGGAGGCCGTCCTCGACGACGCCTACCTACTGTTCGTCAGCAGCAAGATCTCGGCCGTCAAGGACCTGCTCCCCGTGCTGGAGAAGGTCATGCAGTCGGGCAAGCCGCTGGTGATCATCTCCGAGGACGTCGAGGGCGAGGCCCTCGCCACCCTGGTGGTGAACAAGATCCGGGGCACCTTCAAGTCGGCGGCCGTCAAGGCGCCGGGCTTCGGTGAGCGCCGCAAGGCGATGCTCCAGGACATGGCGATCCTCACCGGCGGCCAGGTCATCTCCGAGGAGGTCGGTCTCAAGCTCGAGAACGTCGGCCTCGACCTGCTCGGCCGGGCTCGCAAGGTCGTCGTCACCAAGGACGAGACCACCATCGTCGAGGGCGGCGGCAGCCGCTCCGACGTCGCCGGCCGCATCAACCAGATCAAGGCCGAGATCGACAACACCGACTCCGACTACGACCGCGAGAAGCTCCAGGAGCGCCTCGCCAAGCTGTCGGGCGGGGTGGCGATCATCCGGGTCGGCGCGGCCACCGAGGTGGAGCTCAAGGAGAAGAAGCACCGCATCGAGGACGCCGTGCAGACCACCAAGGCCGCGGTCGAGGAGGGCGTGGTCGCCGGCGGCGGTGTGGCCCTGCTCCGGGCCCAGGCCAAGGTCTACGACCTGGTCTCCACCCTCGAGGGCGACGAGTCCACCGGGGCCCGCCTCGTGGCCCGGGCCCTCGAGGAGCCGCTCAAGCAGATCGCGCTGAACGCCGGTCTCGAGGGCGGCGTGATCGTCGAGAAGGTCCGCAACCTGCGGGGCGCCAACGGCCTCAACGCGGCCACCGGTGAGTACGAGGACCTCGTCAAGGCCGGCGTCATCGACGCCGCCAAGGTGACCCGCTCGGCGCTGCAGAACGCGGCCTCGATCGCGGGCCTGTTCCTCACCACCGAGGCGGTCGTGGCCGACAAGCCCGAGGAGAAGGCCCCGGCCATGCCCGGCGGGGGCATGGACGGCATGGGAGGCATGGGCGACTTCTGATCCGCCCGGCCGCCGGCCGTCCGGCACCGAAGTACCGAGGAACCGAAGGAAGGGGCGCCCACCCGGGCGCCCCTTCCGCGCGCGATGCGTGGTCGGTCCGCCGGTAACCTGTGCACCCATGAACACCTCACGCCGGATGTCCGGTATCCCCCGGGCGCTCGTGTCGGTCGTGGTTGTGGCGGCCGTGGCGCTCACGGCGTGTGGGGGCGGTTCGTCCGACGCCGACTCCGCGGCCCGGGTCCGGCTCCTCTCGTCCAGCGCGGCGAAGACCACCGAGGCCACGTCGGCGCGGATGTCGATGACGATGTCGTTCGAGGGGGGCGAGGCCGACACGGCCGGCACGATCAGGATCGACGGCGCCGTCGACATGAGGTCGGGCGACGCGTCGATGAAGATGTCGGGGGCGGGCCTCGACGCGGTGGGGATAGGCGCGGCTCGCGGCCCGCACGCGGTCGAGGTGCGAATCGTCGACCAGGTGATGTACCTCGGTGGTGAGGGTCTCTCCGAAGCCGACCCGTCCCTCAAGGGCAAGGACTGGGTCAAGTTCGACTTCCAGGCCCTGGCCGATCGGTTCGGCGGCGACGCCGGCGGCGGCTCTCCGGCACCCCTTGCCCAGTCCGATCTCTCGGGGACGCTCGACATGCTGCGGGGTGCCTCGGGCGAGGTCGAGGAGGTCGGCCGCGAGGACGTCCGCGGCGCGGCGACCACGCACTACCGCGCCGAGATCGATCCGAAGCGGGCTCTCGACGAGGTGCCCGCCGCCCGGCGTGAGAAGGTGGCGAAGGCCCTGGAGAAGCTGGGCGACGCCAAGTTCCCCGCCGACGTGTGGATCGACGACCAGGACCGGGTTCGCAAGCTGACCCTGACCGTCGACGCCGGGAAGCTCGACGTGCCCGGCGCCGCCCAGGCGGGGAAGGCCACGATCACTTACGAGCTCTACGACTTCGGGGTGGATGTCGCCGTGACCGCGCCGCCTCCCGACGAGGTGATCGACCTGGGCGATCTCTTCGCGGCGTTCGGCCAGGTGTTCGAGGATCTGGGCGAGGGGCTCGGGAACCTGGGCGAGGAGACGACACCTCCCGGCAGCTAGTGGCGGGCCTCCGCCCCACTAGCCTGGAGGCGATGACCTCGGATCTCCCACCCGTCGAACCGTCGGTCGGCTGGGGGGTCCTCCACCTCTTCTACCGGGTCGACCGCGCCGCGGCGTCGCACGACCCCACCGCCGCCAAGCGCGTGACCGAGGCCGTCGCCGCGCTGGAGGCCTCCGGCCATCAGGCGCTCACCGTGGCCGTGCTGGGCCACAAGGCCGACCTGGCGATCATGGCCCTCGGCCCCGACCTGGCCCGCCTGCAGGCGTTCCAGACGGAGCTCCTCGACGCCCCTCTCGAGCCGGTCTGGTCGTACGTGTCGCTCACCGAGGTCTCCGAGTACACGCCCCGCGGCACGAACGAGCGGACCGAGAAGTACATCGAGGACCGCCTCCACCCTCATCTGCCCCGCAAGGCGGTGTGGTGCTTCTACCCGATGTCGAAGCGCCGTGACGCCGGCGCCAACTGGTACGAGCTCCCGTTCGAGGAGCGCCGGCGGATCATGGGCGGGCACGGGCGCATCGGGCGCACCTACGCCGGCCGGGTGCTGCAGCTCATCACCGGATCGGTGGGCCTGGACGACTGGGAGTGGGGCGTGACGCTGCTCGCCGACGATCCCGTGTCGCTCAAGGAGATCGTCTACGAGATGCGCTTCGACGAGGCGTCGGCGCGCTACGCCGAGTTCGGGCCGTTCGTGACCGGCTTGCTCCTGGAGCCGGCCGACGCCCTCTCGCGCGTCGGCCTCGCCGGTTAACCGGCGCGAAACCTCGGTTAACCGGCGCGAAACGTCGCGGGCACCGCCGCGAAACCGTTCCCCGCCACGCTGTCCCCGTTCCCGAGACGGAGGTGGCGGAGAGATGCGGATCGATGCGGCGAACACGGCGTGGGTGCTGGTGTCCGCGGCGCTGGTCATGTTCATGACCCCGGGCCTGGCGTTCTTCTACGGCGGAATGGTCCGGGCCAAGAACGTCCTGGCCATGCTGGCCCAGAACTTCTTCTCGCTCGGCCTGGTGAGCATCCTGTGGGTGGCGCTCTGCTTCTCGCTGGTGTTCGGCGGGACCGGGGGCCTGCTCGGCAACCTCGACCTCGCCTGGATGCGCGGCCTGGACGCGGCGTTACCGGGGTACACGGGCGCCGCGGCCCTGACCATCCCCGCCCCGGTCTTCATGAGCTACCAGATGATGTTCGCGGTCATCACCCCGGCACTGATCACCGGGGCCGTGGCCGACCGGATCCGCTTCTCGGCCTGGGTCTGGTTCCTCGGACTGTGGCTGGTGTTCGTGTACTCGCCCGTGGCGCGCTGGGTGTTCTCGCCCGAGGGGTGGTTGTTCCGCCGCGGCGCGCTCGACTTCGCGGGCGGGACCGTCGTGCACATCAACGCCGGCATCGCCGCCCTCGCCGCGGTCCTGGTCCTCGGCCGGCGCCGGGGGTGGCCGGAGCGGGCCATGCCGCCCCACTCGCTGCCCCTCACCCTGATCGGCACCGGGATCCTCTGGTTCGGGTGGTTCGGCTTCAACGCCGGATCCGCGCTGGGGGCGGGCGAGCTGGCGGGCCGGGCGTTCCTCAACACCCACCTCGCCGCGGCGGCGGCGCTGGTCGGCTGGCTGGCGGTGGAGCGGCTCCGCACCGGTCACGCCACGACCCTGGGCGCGGCGTCGGGAGCGGTCGCGGGCCTGGTCGCGATCACGCCCTGCGCCGGGTTCGTGGGCGGCATGGCCCCCGTCTACATCGGCCTGGTCGCCGGCGCGGTGTGCTACTTCGCCGTGAGCCTGAAGTTCCGGTTCGGCTTCGACGACGCCCTCGACGTGATCGGCGTGCACCTGGTGGGCGGCCTCGTCGGGTCTTTGCTGCTCGGGTTCTTCGCCGACCAGGCCGTGAACGCGGCCGGTCGCGACGGGGTCTTCCTCGGCGGCGGCTGGGGGCTGCTCGGGGAGCAGGTCCTGGCCGTGGCCGTGACGATCGTGTGGTCCTTCGTCCTCACCTACGCCATCTGCCGCATCCTCGACGTCGCCCTGCCCGGTGGGATACGGGCCTCCGAGGACGACGAGGAGACCGGCCTCGACCTGTCCCAGCACTCCGAGGTCGCCTACGCCGGCGACCGGGCCTGAAAGGAACGAGATGAAGATCGTCACCGCGGTTGTGAAGCCGTTCAAGCTCGAGGACGTGCAGTCCGTCCTGGAGGGGCTCGGGGTGCACGGGATGACGGTGGGGGAGGTGCGTGGCTTCGGCCGCCAGCGCGGCCACACCGAGGTGTACCGGGGTGCGGAGTACGAGGTCGACCTGGTGCCCAAGGTGCGGATCGAGGTCATCGCCGACGACCCCGACGCCGAGCGGATCGCCGGCGCGATCGTCGAGGCCGCCCGCACCGGCAAGATCGGCGACGGCAAGGTCTGGGTCACGGCGGTCGAGTCCGTGTACCGGGTCCGCACGGGTGAGGCAGGGCCCGACGCCCTGTGACACCTGCCGACCTGCGCGCCGCGAAGGCCGGCCTGGTGGCCGACCGCGCCGTCGACGGCGGCGACTTCGGCCGGGCCCTGGCCGGCCTGGTCGACGGGGCCGTGACCCGGGCCGCCGAGGACTCCGGCGCCTGGGATCGCGTCGCCGTGGTCGCGCTCGGCTCCTACGGCCGGCGTGAGCTCTGCCCGGGCTCCGACGTCGACCTGTTGCTGCTGCACGACCTGCGGTCCGGGATCGGGAAGGTCGCCGACGCGATGTGGTACCCGCTGTGGGACGCCGGCTTCCGCCTCGGCCACGCCGTGCGGACCCCCGGCGAGTCGATCCGCCTGGCCGGCCGTGACCTGCCCACCCTCACCGCGCTGCTCGACGCGAGGCTGGTGGCGGGCGGGCTGCGGTCGGAGGCGGGCGACGTGGTGCGCCAGGCCACCGACCTGGCGCACCGCCGCCGCCGCCTCCTGGTCCAGGCCCTCGCCGACGCGTCCCGGCGCCGGGCCGAGCACCCCGGGACGATCGGCCACACGGTGGAGCCCGACCTCAAGAACGGCGCCGGGGGCCTACGCGACCTGCAGGCCCTGTCGTGGGCCGGGACCGCGGTGGGTGCGGGTCCCGGGCTCGCCGGCCTCGCGGCGACGGGGATCATCGACGATGACGACGAGGCGGAGCTGCGGGGCGCGGTCGAGCTGCTCCTCGAGGTCCGGGTGGCCCTGCACCGCGCGACGGGGCGCGCCTCCGACGTGCTCGCGGTCCAGGACCGGGAGGCGGTGGCCGCCCTGACCGGCCGCCGCGACGGTTCCGACCTGATGCGGGCCCTGGCCGCGGCGGGCCGCCGGGCGGCCTGGCTCTCGCACGAGGTCTGGGAGGTGTTGGGCGGCCGGTCGCGCACGGTCCGGATCCCCGAACCGGCCGACGGCAGTCCGGTGCTCGCCGCGGCGGCGGAGGCGGTGCGCGGCGGCGGCCGGCTCGATCGAACCGAGCTCGCGGCGCTGCGCCGCGCGCCGCGGCCGACCTGGACGGACGCCGACCTGGCGGCGTGGAACGAGGTGTTGCGGGCCGGGCGGGCCGCGGTGCCGGTGCTGGAGGCCCTCGACCACGCCGGCCTCCTGGAGCGGATCCTCCCCGAGTGGGCCGACGTGCGGCACCGGCCTCCGAGCGGCACCGTCCACCGGTTCACCGTCGACCGGCACCTCCTGGAGGCCGTCGCCGAGGCGGCGGACCTCCTCGAGGCCCCGCTCGGGGACCCCGCGTACGACGCCGCCCGGGCGTGCCGCCGACCTCACGTGCTCTTGATGGGCGCGCTCCTGCACGACATCGGCAAGGGCCGGCCGGGCGACCACTCGGAGCTGGGTGCGCAGATGGCGACGGAGATCGCGGCGCGCATGGGCTTCGACGAGGACGACGCCGAGGCCGTCGGCTGGCTGGTCCGGGATCACCTGCTCCTGGTCGAGGTCGCGACCCGCCGCGACCTCGACGACCCGGCCACCGTGGCCGCCGTCGCCGAGAGAGCCGGTGATCCCGAACGCCTGGGGCTCCTCTACCTCCTGAGCATCGCCGACGGGAGGGCCACCAGCCCGGTCGCATGGAGCGCGGCCCGGGCCGCGCTGGTGCGGGAGCTGTGGTGGCGGGCCGACCTGCTCGTGAGGGGCGAGGCGCAGCCCGGAGGACCCGCCGACCCGTTCGCGGAGCTGGCCGACCTCCTGGCCGACGGCGGGCCCGCCGTCCGATGGAGCGACCCGACCACCTCCGACGGCCTGCTCCGGTGCGCCGTCGTCGCGCGCGACCGCACCGGGCTCCTGGCCGACGTGGCCGGTGCCCTCACCCTGGCCGGGCTCGACATCGTCGACGCGACGGGTCGCAGCCATCCCGAGGGGTGGGCCCTCGAGATATTCCGCGGCCACGACCGGTTCGGCCGCCTCGGCGGCGCCGAGGGCCGGGCCCGTGCGACCGGCGCGGTGCTCGCGGTGCTGGCCGGCGACGCGTCGTCGGTCGGCGACGACGTCCGCCGCCTGCGGGAGAGGTACCGTCGCTCGCCGCCCGGTGGCCCGGCGGGTTCCGTGCCGGAGCCGAGGGTGAGGATCGACCAGCACGCCTCGCGGTCCGCGACCGTCGTGGAGGTGCGGGCCGCCGACGAGCCCGGCCTGCTCGCCACCGTCGCCGCCGTGTTCGCCGCCGACGGCCTCGACGTGGCGGTCGCGAAGGCCGACACGGTCGGCGACCACGTCGTCGACGTCTTCTACGTCTGCGAGCGCGACGGCGGCAAGATCCGCGACCCGGAGTACCTCGGGTCGCTGGCCGAGCGCCTGGTCGCCGCCGCCCGCTGAAGGCCACCGCCGCTAGCCTCGACCGGGTGGAGGAGCACCGTCCGGTCGGCCGCGAGGAGCTGGTCCGCTGGGCCGAGGCGCTGGCCGGCCTGGCCCGGACCGGGCTCGGCTTCACCGAGAGCCTCTACGAGCGTGAGCGCTTCGAGGAGATCCTCAAGGTCGCGGCCGACATCCGCGCCGTGGCCGTGGGCGACGCCGCGGTCGAGCTGCGCCTCGACGCCTGGCACGAGAGCGTCCGGGCCGGCGTACCCGGCTACGTCACGCCGAAGGTGGCGGTCGCGGCCGTCGTCGGCAACGAGCGGGGTGAGATGCTGCTCACCCAGCGCGCCGATTCCGGTGTGTGGCTGTACCCGGTCGGCTGGGCCGACGTCGGGTACTCGCCGTCGGAGATCGCGGTCAAGGAGGTGTTCGAGGAGACCGGGATCGAGTGCGAGCCGCTGCGCCTCATCGCCGTCCTCGACGGCCTGCGGCTCGGCTACGCACCGCTCCCGCTCTACTCGCTCGTGTTCCACTGCCGGATGGTCGGCGGGACCCTCAAGGGCCACCCGCTCGAGACCCGGGCGGTCGGGTTCTTCGGGCGCGACTCGTTGCCGCGCCCGGTCGCACCCGGCGCCCGGTGGCTCGACCTGTCCTTCGCCGCCATCCGCGGTGAGGACCGGCCGTGCTGGTTCGACCCGCCCCGCGCCCCGCCGTGGCGGTCAGCTCCGGAGTTGGGCCTCGAGTAGCTCCACGATCGACACCGCGCCGCGAGTGCGCTCCCAGCGGTCGGCGACGGCGTCGTGGTCGACGAGGCCCGCGATGTCGGGGGCCCGGCCGAGCCGTTCCGTCGCGCGGGCCGCCAGCACCGCGGGCTCGAGGTCGTCGCCGTAGGCGGCGTAGCACTCCAGGCCGTCCCAGAGGTCGCCGACGGCCCGGACCCGGGGGCCGCCGGGGCCGGTGTGCCCGCGCGCCGCGTCGACGGCCGCTTCCCACACGTCGTTGTGGGTGAGGCCGTGGGGCACCTGGTACCCCGCGACCGGGTGGAGCCGCCACTCGAGCGTCTCGCCGCGGGGACCGTCGTCGGTGAGCCAGGTCTGCGCCCCGTTCACGTAGCTGTCGACGGGCAGGCCGAGCCGGTCGTCGAGCGCGGTCACCAGCTCCGGCGAAACGGTCCACAGCGCCGCGGCGACCCGCGGCCCCGATCCGTCCGCACGTGAACCCGTCACGCGACGTCGGCGACTTCCAGGCGCCCGTAGCGGACGAGCGGTTCGAAGTGCTCGACGACGGCGAGGTCGTCGTCGAGCAGGCCGCGGGCGGCGGGTGTCTCGAGGTGGTTGCGGGCGTAGCGCCGAGCGACCAGCGCCTTGCGGGCGTCGCCGTCCTGCTCGAGTGCCCACATCGCCTCGTCGAGGAGCAGCGCGCCCTCGGCCAGGTCGGAGAGCAGGTAGGTGAGGCGGCGGGCCTGGAGGAGCTGCACGTCGGTGTCGGCGGCGAGGTAGTGGTCGACGGCCCGGCGCGCGTCGGCCGCGGTCGCGGCCACCGCCTCGGCCGGTCGGGCCAGCACCTCGTGGGCGCGGGCGGCGTCGACGGCGCGGTCCATCCGGGCCAGCAGCGCCTCGTGCGCGCCCTCGGAGCGCATGGCGCGCCGCACGTCGAGCGAGCACACGTTCTCGGTGCCCTCCCAGATCGTGTGGCACTGGGCGTCGCGGAACTGGCGCGCCATGGGCCAGTCCTCCATGTAGCCGTTGCCGCCGAACATCTCGAGGCCCGCGCTGGCCGCGTGGAGCGCGGCGCGGGTGGCGCGCACCTTGGCGATCGGGATGAGGATGCGACGCAGGAGTCGCCCCTCCTCCTCGTCGAGGGTGGTGCGGTTGGCCGCCGCGCACTCGAAGGTCATGGCCATACCGGCTTCGAGCTCCACCAGTAGGTCGACGAGGGTCTCGCGGACCATCGGGTAGCTGTCGATGCGCTGGCCCCACTGCTCCCGCGACGCGGCGTAGATCGCCGCCTCGAGGAACGAGCGGCGGTGGATGCCCAGCCCCATGACCGCCACGCCGAAGCGGCTCCCGTTGACCATCTCCATCATCCGGTGGATACCCCGCCCGTCCTGCGCGTCGGGCTGCTCCACGGTGCTCCCGCCGGTGCCGTACGTGCCGGCCAGCCAGGCTCGGGCACCTTCGAGCTCGACCTCGGCGGTCGGTACCCCGACCGTGCCCAGCTTGGGCTTGAGCCGCTTGATCCGGAACCCGTTGGGGGAACCGTCGTCGTCGAGTCGGGGCACGATGAAGGTGGCGAGACCGCGGACCCCGTGGGGCGCGCCCTCCGGGCGGGCCAGGACGATGAACACCTCGGCGTCGACGTTGGAGCAGAAGTGCTTGTCGCCGAAGATCCTCCACTCGTCGCCGTCGCGCACCGCCCGCGTGGTGTTGGCGCCGACGTCGCTGCCGCCCTGGCGCTCGGTCAGGAACATCCCGCCCTCCCACGCCACGTCGGGGTCGAGGCTGGTCAGGCGGGTGAAGAGCCCGTCGCGGACCTTGGGCGGCGCGTACCGCTCGACGATGTCGGCCGCTGCCGCCGACATCCCGAGCCCGCAGTAGATCGCCGTCTCGGCCTGGCTCACCAGGTAGGACAGCGCGGCGGTGACCACCGCGGGGACCGGGCGCCCGGCGTGCGCGGGCAGGCCCACGAAGCCGGCGCGCACCAGGTCGGCCTTGTTGTCGGTCCACGTGGAGTTGTGCACGACGCGGCCGGTGTCGTGGCCCCAGCGGTCGTAGCGGTCCAGGACGGGACCGTGCTTGTCGGTGACCTCGGCTCGGGGGCCGATCCGGCGCCCCACGAGCGGGCCGTAGGCCGAGACGTGCTCCTCGGCGAACTTCCGGTCGTCGGCGGCGGGTAGGAGCCGGTCGAGGATCAGGCGCAGGTTGGGGTCGATCTCGTACCAGTCGAGGCCCAGCGCCGAGTCGTAGTTCGAGTAGTCGGCGAGCATGCTCCCAGGGTACCGCCGGTCCTGGGCCTGTACGATCGGCGCGTGGGCCGTTACGACCGCCTGTCGCCGCTCGATTCGAGCTTCCTGCACATCGAGGACCTCGAGGCGCCCATGCACATCGGCGCCCTGGCCGTGCTGGAGGGCGGGCCGTTCTTCGACGAGCACGGGGCCTTCCGCCTCGCCGCCGTCCGCGACCTGGTGATGTCGCGGCTCGACCTGATCCCGCGTTTCCGGCGGCGCCTCCAGCACGTCCCCTTCGGGCAGGGCCGGCCGATCTGGGTCGACGATCCCCACTTCGACATCGCCTACCACGTGCGGCTCACGGCCCTCCCGTCGCCCGGCACCCGCGAGCAGCTCCTCACGCTGTGCTCCCGGGTGCAGGCAGGCCTGCTCGACCGGACCCGCCCCTTGTGGGAGCTCTGGTTCGTGGAGGGCCTGGAGGGCGGGCACGTGGCGCTGATCCAGAAGACGCACCACGCGCTGGTCGACGGTGTGTCGGGGGTCGACGTCGCCACGGTCCTCCTCGACTTCGCCCCCGAACCTCCCGCGACCCCGACCACCGACTGGCAGCCCGAACCGGTGCCGTCCCCGGCGAACCTGTTCGTCGACTCGATCGTCGAGCGGGCCACCCAGCCGGCCGAGCTGGGCCGCTCCGTCCGCGGCGCGCTCCGGCGACCGCGCGAGGGGATGAGGCGGGCGGGCGAGCTGGCCCGGTCGTTCACCACCATCCTCGATCGTCATCTCTTCGCCCCCCACACGGCGCTCAACGCCCGCGTCGGGCGGAACCGGAGGCTCGAGGCCGTCCGGATCCACCTCGACGACGTCAAGGCCGTCCGCCGGTCGTTGGGTGGCACCGTCAACGACGTGGTCCTCGCCGCGGTGGCCGGCGCGCTGCGCCGGTACTTCACCGGCCGGGGCGACCCCGTCGACGGGCTGGTGCTGCGGGCGTTGTGCCCGGTGTCGGTGCGCGACGACGACGAGCGCCTCCACCTGGGCAACCGGGTGTCGGCGATGATCGTGCCGCTGCCGGTGGGGATCGCCGACCCGGGCACCCGCTTCGACGCGCTGCGGTCCTACACCTCCGACCTGAAGGAACGCCGGCAGGCGGTGGGAGCGGCGTTCCTCGTCGACCTGACCACCTACGCCGCGCCCACCCTGCTCGGCGCGGCGGCCCGCCTGGTGCACCGCCAGCCGTTCGTGAACGTGGTCGTCACCAACATCCCCGGGCCGCAGGTCCCCCTCTACCTCATGGGCGCCCGGATGCTCGAGGCCTACCCGATCGTGCCGCTGGCCCGGAACCTGGCCGTCGGCGTGGCCCTCTTCTCCTACTGCGGCTACGTGCACCTCGGCGTGTTCGGCGATCCCGACGCGCTGCCCGACCTGGCCGCGTTCGCCGCGGCCCTCGACGACTCGTTCGCCGAGCTGGCCAAGATCGCGACCGACGCCCGTGGTTGAGCGGCCCGAGCTCTGGGAGCGCGACGCCGTCGACCTGGCCGCGGCGGTGCGGTCGGGCGAGGTGCGCGCGGCCGACCTGCTCGAGCTGCACCTCGACCGAATCGCCGTCCACGACCCGAAGCTGAACGCCATCGCCCACCTCGACGCCGACGGCGCCCGCGAGCAGGCGGCCACCATCGACGCCCGCGTCGACGCCGGTGAGGATCCGGGGCCGTTCGCGGGCGTGCCGATGGGCGTGAAGGAGCTGACCGCGGTGGGCGGCATGCCCGACACGGGCGCGTCGATGATCTACCGCGACCGCACGGCCGCCGCCGACTGCGCCGAGGTGGCGCGCCTCCGCGCGGCGGGCGCGGTGATCGTGGGGCTCACCACCTCGCCCGAGTTCGGCGCCGTCAGCTTCACCAACACGCCGCTCCACGGCGTCACCCGCAACCCGTGGGACCCGTCGCGCACGCCCGGCGGGTCGTCGGGGGGATCGGCGGCGGCGGTGGCGTCGGGGATGCTGCCCGCATGCACGGGCAGCGACGGCGGGGGCTCGATCCGGATCCCGTCGAGCTACAGCGGCCTGCTCGGCATGAAGGCCACGCTCGGGCGCATCGGTGCCGGACCCGGCGGTCCGTTCGACTCCAGCCTCACCTCGGTCCACGGCCCGGTGGTGCGCTCGGTGCGCGACGCCGCCCGCTACCTCGACGTCACGTCGGGACCGACCGACACCGACCCGGTGTCGCTGGCGCGCCCCGGGATCTCCTACGAGCAGGTGGTGGCCAGCGGCGCCGGCGCGGGAGCGCTCCGGGGCAAACGGGTGGCGTGGTCCTCGTCGCTGGGCTACGCCCGCGTCGACCCCGCGGTCGAGCAGGTGGCGCGGGAGGCGGCCGAGGCCCTGGTGGAGCTGGCCGGCTGGGAGCTCGTCGACCTCGACGTGAAGCTGCCCCGGCCCGGTGCGGCGTGGGGCCTGCTGAGCGCGTTGAACATGGCCGCGTTCCGCCTCGACGACGCCCGCGGTCGCTTCGACGAGCTCACCCCCGTGGTGCGGCTCGGCTTCGAGGCCCTCGACAGCCTCGACGCCGCCGGCCTGGGCAAGGCGGTCCGACGGCGCCAGGAGCTCCTCGACGCCGCGGCCGGGGTGTGGGAGCACATCGACTTCCTGTTGACCCCCACCACGCCGACCACCGCGATCGTCGCCGAGGGCGTGTTGACGGGTGAGGTGGCGGGGGAGCAGGTCAACCTGATGCTCCTGAGCGCCGCGTTCACGGCGCCGTTCAACATGACGGGCCAGCCCGCGTGCAGCATCCCGGCCGGCTTCGTCGACGGGCTGCCGGTCGGGCTGCAGGTGGTGGGGCGACGCCACGACGAGGCCATGGTCCTCGCCGCCGCCGCCCTGCTCGAGGAGGCCCGCCCCTGGCCGCGCCTGGCCCCCGGCTACTGAGGAGCGCACCTCCCGACGAGCGGTCTTGACCGCGCGGTCAACTACCCTGCCCGGCGGGATGCCCAAGCAGGAACAGGAGACGGCCTCCGAGGAGGTCGTGGAGGTCGCACCCGGGGTGCTGCGGATGCAGCTCCCCATCTGGATGCCGGGCCTGGGCCACGTCAACATGTACGGGCTGGTCGACGACCGCGGGTTGGCGGTCGTCGACCCGGGGATGCCGGGGCCGAGGAGCTGGCGGGCGATCAGGGCCCGGTTGCGCTCGGCCGGCTACCGCGTGCGTGACGTGCACACCGTGCTGGTCACCCATTCGCACCCCGACCACTTCGGCTGCGCCGGGCGGCTGCGGAAGGAGGCCGGGGCCGAGGTGGTGGCCCACCGGGCGTTCACCACCTGGACCATGGACCCCCGGGCCGCCGTCTCGGAGGCCGAGGCCGAACGGGTGGAGGAAGCCGCGATCCGGGCCGCCGAGGGCTACCGCGGCCCGTCGGCCGACGAGGCTCCGTCGCTAACCGGTCAACCCGGTGCGCCCGGCGACGACGACCACGGTGACGACATGGAGGGGCGGCGCCGCCTGGCGCCGTGGGGTGGGCCGACCCCGTGGGGTGGGCATCACCCGGCTCCGGCCCTCGTGCACCGGATGGCCTACCGGGCCATGCGCCTGCTGTTCTCGCCCCCCGACCCCACGCGCCGCGTGGTGCACGGAGCGTCGCTGCGCCTCGCCGGCCGCGACTGGTTCGCGGTCCACACGCCGGGCCACACCCTCGACCACCTCTGCCTCTGGGATCCCGAGGGGGGCGTACTGCTGAGCGGCGATCACGTGCTCCCCACCATCACGCCCCACATCGCCGGTTCCCCGCACGGCGACTCGCTCCACGCCTACCTCGTCACCCTCGACCTGGTCGCTTCGCTGGACGGGGTCGAGCTCGGACTGCCCGCCCACGGTCACCCGTTCACCGACGTGCCCGGGCGCGTGGAGGCGATCAAGGAGCACCACCGCGAGCGGGTGGAGGAGTTGCGCCGGGCGTCGTTGGCGCTCGGCCCCACCGGTGTGCAGGAGCTGTCGCGCGAGGTGTTCCCGCGCCGGCACTGGGGCGTCATGGCCGAGAGCGAGACCTTCTCCCACCTCGAGCACCTGCGCCGCGCCGGCGAGGCCGAGCGCTGGGAGGAGGGCGGTCGCCTCCTGTACCGCGCGGCCCCCCGCTGAATCGGGTACGGCCGAACCCGGACCCTACCGGGGGATGCAGGCGAACAGGTGCCGGCCGTACTCCTCTTGGAACGGGACGCGCCGATCGTCGTCCGGGCCGAGGTCCAGCACCTCGGAGAACTCGCCGTACTTGAGCAGGTACGCCTGTACGTACTCGGGGGTCCAGTGGGGCAGGCGGTCGCGGTACCGCCGCTCGTCGCCCTGCCCGGTGTCGAGGAACACCACGCGACGCGCCGATCGGCCGAGCCGGCGCACCAACTCCTCCCCGCTGCAGCTCCCGTCTCCGAGCGCGAAGCGGTGCAGGAGACCGAGGCAGCTGACGACGTCCCACGCGCCGGGTGAGGAGGCGAGGACCGCCGCGGCGTCCGCGGTGATCATCCGGCTCGGGTCCAAGCCGTAGGCGGCTCGCGCGAGCTCCGGAGCCATGGGATCGACGTCCACGCCGTGGGCGTCGTATCCGGCTTGCGACATGGAGGCCACGAACCATCCGTAGGACGCGCCCACGTCGAGGTAGCTCGCCGGAGGTCCGACGCCGAGGCCGTCGAGCACCTCGAGCATCCGGTCGAGCCGGTCGGTGCACCGCCTCGCCAGGGGCCACTCGCGGCGTAGCTCCGGGGCGTCGATCGGTTGCCGCAGCGCTCGGCGCCCGGCCTGGCTGCGCATCCCGGCCAGGTGGTCCTGGAGGGCGGTCGTGGTCGGGATCCCTATGTTCGAGACAGTGAGGTGCGTCGATCCCTGCACGACGGCGGCCGCCACGCGGTGGTGGCCGTCGGAGAGCTGCACGCAGTCCGAGTGGGCGATCGGGTGCACCTCGACGGGTGCACCGTGAGGGCTGCCGCCCCGCTCGGTTCGGGGGTGGGTCCCCGCGCCGAGCGACGCCCGCGCGAATCGGCGCGCGTGCTCGGCCGCCTCTTCGACGGTCGTCGCCCCGAAGAAGTGACCGTCGAGCTCGATGCAGTTCCGGGCCAGGATCCCGTAGGGCGTGGTCGCGAACCCGTCGGCCGTCGCCGCCTCCACGCCGAGGGCCGCGGCCCGCCTCAGGAGGTCGACGTGCGGACCCTCACCGACGGGGGTGGAGGTCCACCAGAGGTCGTTCGTCAGGCGCGCGTACTCGTTGCCGGGGATGTCGGACTGGTAGCCGAGGAGGACGCGGTCGAGCGCGATCCGCTGGGACGTCGCCGCCGCGCTGACGGTCGCCAGGCGCGGGAACGGTCGTAGCAGCCGGTAGGTCACGTACCGGGCGGCGCGGCCGACGCCGCGTGCGTGGTAGCCCGCCGTCGCCAGGCGGTACCTGTCCACGGCGACGGGGCAGGAGCCGTCGACGGCGAGGGGACCCAGGCGGCTTCCCACCCGGGCGGGGCGTGATCGGTTCACAGGCGCACGGTTCCTGGTCACGGACCGGGGACGGCGAGCGGGGGCCGGTGCCGGGACAAGCGTACCGGGCATGGTCGCTCCGAGAGCGTGATCCCGCCCCATCTGCCGGCCGGGTTCCGTGAGCCTGATCGCTGACCACCGGGCGATCGCCGAGAAGCCGCCGCGCCGGTGCCGGCTCCGTGCAAGATGGTCGCCACGGTCGCCGACCGCGACACCGTCCGGAGGTTCCCCGATGCGCGCCGCCCTGCTGCTCCAGTGCCCCGACCGCCCCGGCATCGTCGCGGCCGTGGGTCGGTTCGTGGCCGAGACCGCCGCCGGCAACATCGTCGAGGCCGACCAGCACTCCGACGCGATCGCCGGCTTGTTCCTCCAGCGCGTCGAGTTCGACACCGACCGTGCGCTCGGGGAGCTCGCCGGCGCGTTCACCCCGATCGCCGAGCGCTTCGGGATGACGTGGGAGCTCCACGACCTGGCTCGACCGGCGCGGCTGGTCGTCCTGGCCTCCCGGGAGGGCCACTGCCTGGGTGACCTGCTGGTGCGCTGCCACCTGGGGGAGTTGCGGGCGTCGGTGGTGGCGGTCGTGTCGAACCATCCCGACCACGAGGCGCTCGCGGCGCGCTTCGAGGTCCCGTTCCACCACCTCCCGATCGGCGACGACCGTGAGGCCCAGGAGGCGGAGCTATCGGACCTGCTCGGCCGGATGGCCCCCGATCTCGTGGTGCTGGCGCGCTACATGCGGGTGCTGCCGGAGTGGCTGGTGGAGCGGTGGCCGAACCGGATGATCAACATCCACCACTCGTTCCTCCCGTCGTTCGCGGGAGCCCGGCCCTACGCGCAGGCGCATGACCGAGGGGTGAAGGTGATCGGCGCCACGGCGCACTACGTGACCGCCGTGCTCGACGACGGGCCGATCGTCGCGCAGCAGGTGCTACCGGTCTCGCACCGCGACGACCCGGCCCGCCTCGCCCGCCGGGGCCGGGACATCGAGTCGGTGGTGCTCGCCGAGGCCGTACGGCTCCACCTGGAACGCCGCATCGTCGTGTACGGCCGCCGCACCGCCGTCTTCGACTGAGAGCTACCGGGGC
>Ga0226835_1000352_pt1 | contig 60695 bp, 54 predicted proteins | sample LAC_MetaG_1_FD_163627 | JGI IMG/M metagenome (GOLD analysis project Ga0226835, IMG submission 163627) | Anaerobic ammonium oxidizing microbial communities from anammox membrane bioreactor (MBR) in UC Berkley, California, United States -... | ecosystem: Engineered > Bioreactor > Anaerobic >...
CCCACTTTATTCCGCGCGAGGAAAATATGAACCGCAATCACCGGATGTCGAAAAAAGATAAATTGAATTGGCTGGCGGATATTGCCGACGGTTTGCGCCCGCTCGACGCGCGCGCGTCAAAAATCGTCCTCCGCTTGTTGGACGACCCCGACGCGATGGTGCGCGCCGAAGCCGTCTCGTGTTTGTGGCATACCGCCGATCCAATGTGGATTGAAGAATTGTTGAGTAAAGCGCAGCGCGACCCCGATCTGGATGTGCGGACGCGCGCCCTTTCGACTTTGGGCCATTATATTGTGGACGCCGAAATTGAGTTGTTTAACGATTTGGAAAATGAAGAACGCGCCTTGAGCGATGGCGATATTCAACGCGTGGTGGATTTTCTTTTTGAAACGGCGCAAAATCCGTTATTGAGCGTGGACGAACGCCGCTATGCGATTGAAGCGCTCGCCTTTTTGGATGACCCCGAAGTGGATGAAATGATTGATTGGGCGTATGCCCAAAGCGACCCGCGTTATCGCGCGAGCGCGCTGTTTGCGATGGGCCGCAGCGGCAATTTGCGCTGGACCGATTTGGTGTTGGCGGAATTGCATAGCGCGAACCGCGAGGTGCAATACGAAGCCGTGCGCGCAGCCGGCGAATTGGGTTTGCAGGAAGCGACTGAAATTTTGATTCGCCTTGTGCGCGGGCGCGGCGTGGACAAGGCACTGCGTTTGCGCGCCATCCTTTCGCTCGGCGAAGCGGGCGACGACCGCGCGTATCCGGTGCTGGAAGAATTGTGTCACGCGCGTGACCGCGAGGTGCGCGAAGCCGCGCGCGAAGCCGCTGAAGAATGGCTCATGTCCACGATGGCGGAACATCTTGATTTGGACCAAGAGGACGATGTATTTCTCGAAGTAGAAAATCCCGCGCTCAACAGTTATGTGCGGAACATGTGGGACAATGTGTTGGGAACCTTTTCGTTAAATTGAGCAAGCGGCTTGCCATTCCCGGCCGGTAAAGCGTAACGCAATAAATCGCCTGACGCGCGTCAGGCGATTTGTTTAATCCCTGTATGGATTCATCGCCAGAACCCCAAATGGAACGCGCCTTTGGGTTAGAGCGCCTTGTTTTTTTCAGCGATGCGGTGTTTGCCATTGCCATAACGCTGCTGGCGATTGAACTACGCGTCCCCGATATTGTCGAAGCAGCCAACGACGCCATCGCTTCGCAGACTTTGTGGCTGGCTATCGCGGCGGAATGGCCCCGCCTGCTCGCCTTTACGTTGAGTTTTTACATCATCGGCGTTTTTTGGATTGCCCACCATCGTTATTTTCGCTATATCAAAAGCTATGACGAAGGATTGATTCGGCTCAATCTAGTTTGGCTCTTTTTTGTCGTGCTGTTGTCCTTTACCACCGCGATTTTGGGCGAGTATGGCAATCTCCAAATTGCGATTGTGCTGTATGCGCTCAATTTGATTTGCGCGGGCTTGGCGGGCGAAGCGCTGTGGTATCACGCCACCCACGCGCGTCGGTTGGTGGACGCGGCTTTGGACGAGCGTTTTATTCGCCGCCTGCAAGCGCGCACCTTGACCATGCTGCTCGCGTCGTTGATTGTCATTGGCTTGACCTTTTTTATTGACGATTACGCCAGCTTGGGGTGGCTCTTGATTTTTGTGTTTCAAGGATTGGTCGAGCGCCATTATCGGCGCACCGGCACGTTCAAATAAAGACGCGCGGCACGCGCGCGGAAATCGTCGTGACGGTTTCATAATTGTTTGTGCCTAAATGCGCGCCGATTTCTTCCGCGCTCAATTCATCGCCGCCCTGTTTTCCGATCAATACCGCTTCATCGCCCATTTGCGCGTCCGGAATATCTGTCACGTCAATCATGGTTTGGTCCATGCACACGCGTCCCACAATCGGGGCGCGTTTTCCACGTACCAAGACCTCGCCGTAGTTGTTTGGTTTGCGCCGAAAGCCGTCCGCGTAACCAACCATCAACACCGCAATGCGTGATGGACGCTGCGTTTCAAACGTCGCGCCATAACTCACAAAACGCCCGGCGGGTACGGCGCGCGTCAACGCGATGCGCGTCTTGAAGGACAGCGCGGGTTCAAAGCCATCGGGACGCGGCGCGTCGGACGATGGATGCAAGCCGTAAAACAAAATGCCGCTGCGCGCCAGATTCAAACGCGGATGCGGGTAATGCACCGCGCCGGGGCTGTTATCCGCGTGAAGATAGCGGAACGTAACGCCCGCGCGCGCCAATTCGTCCGCGATGCGCAACAGCAATTCGATTTGACGGCGCGAAAAATTTTCGCCCCACTGCGGCAGATTGCGCGCGTTCGGCTCGTCGGCGACGGCGAGATGCGTCAATAACCCTTCGACCTGCAAATGTTCATCGTGGACAAAAGAGAGAATGTCGGATACGGCGCGGTCGGCGTCCAAACCCAAACGCGTCATGCCGGTATCAATTTTGACATGTACGCGCGCGCGGCGCTGGAGCGCGCGCGCGGTCTCGCTTAGCGGCGGCGCATACGCGCGCGCGGGCAGCGTGAGCGTCAAATCGTTCGCCAACGCGGGGGCAAGCGTTTCAGGCAGCGCGGGGCCCAAAACCAAAATCGGCGCGGCAATGCCCGCGTCGCGCAGTTCGATGCCTTCGCCGACGGCATACACGCCGAGCCACGTCGCGCCGCCGCGCAACGCCGCGCGCGCCGCTTCGATGGCGCCGTGACCGTACGCGTTGGCTTTGACCATCGCCATCAGTTCGACGTTGGCGCCGACAATGTTTTTGAGACGCCGCGCGTTCTGCTCCAACGCGCGCGTATTGATTTCGACCCATGCCGGTCGCAGCGGAATAGTTTGCATCGGGAGAGCTAAAAAAAGCGGACAGGTTCATCGAACCTGTCCGCTTCAAGACGTTTAGGGGGCAGGCACGGTTTTACACGCGAGTTCCGTGTCGCCGCGTCCGACAATACATGCAGTGATATTCACGGTTCGACCATTGCCGGTGGCTTGGAGATTTTGAACGACGAATTTTACAAAGCCCGCGATAATGTCCGTTGAAGCCGTTTGGGTTGTGGGCAAGTTGTTATCTCCGGACCCGACCGATTCAATGCGCGCGGGCCGCGATTCGCCATTCCAAAAATACTGGACGGTGACGCGCCACTTGCCGCGTTCGAGGCGTTCGACGCTGACATTTTGAATGCGGGTCTGCTGCGCGGGAGTTGGCGTTGGCGTTGGCGCGGGAGTATTCACTTTGACGGTGGCGGTCAATTTGCTGCTGGTGTTGTTGCAATACGCAATCAACGTATAGGTCGTCGTGCCGTTGGGCGAGACGACGATATTGCCGGGCGTCGCTACGCCGCTATTGCCGTTTGGCGTTTGCAGGATTACCGAACTTGCGTTTGTGACGATGCCCCAATTCAGCGTCGAAGATTGTCCTTTTTGGATAGTGGACGGATTCGCCGTAAACCCGTTGAATTTTGGCGTGCCGCTGCATCCGCCTTGGACATTTACCGTCGTTGAAATGGACGCTTTGGTATTGCCGCAGTACGCGACGAGGGTGTACGTCGTCGTGGCATTGGGCGTAACCGTGCGCGAACCGGGCGACGCTACGCCTTCGGTGCGATTGGGCAATTGCAAAAAGACCGACGAAGCGTTTTGAACCAAACCCCAATTCAGCGTGGTTTGTTTGCCCGCGCTGATATTTTGCGGATTGGCAAAGAATCCGTTAAAGATAGGTGTGCCGCTGCATCCGCCGCCGCCGCCCTGTACGTTGACTGTGATTTGTAGCTGCGTTGAAACATTGTTGCAGTACGCAATCAAAGTATAGGTCGTGGTTTGCGACGGCTGCACTTGGAGCGAACCGGGTGTGCCGACGGGCTGGGTACCGCTCGGCGATTGCATAAAGACCGACGAGGCATTTTGAACCAAACCCCAGCTGAGCGTCGAAGTTTGCCCCGCCGAAATAGTCAAGGGATTGGCAATGAAACTTGTAAATTGCGGCGTACCGTTACAACCGGCGGGCGGTTGTGGCGGCGGCGGATTGGTTGGCGGCGGTGGCGGCGGCGGCGGCGCGGTGGGCGCGCCGGGAACCGTAATCACGGCATCAAAGCGCGCGCCAAAAGGAATGCCGTTGGACGCTTGCAGCTGCCAAACGCTGGTATAGTTGCCGGGCGCGGGCGGCGCGGTCATGTTGACCGAAATGTTGATCGTGTCGCCAGGATTGGCGGCGGGAATGGGCTGCGGCGAACTGGCGCCGAGCGGGTTGCCGTCAACAAAAATAACATTGTAGCCGCCGCCCCACGTGCAGGTGCCAGAATTTTGAATCGCCCAAGTTTTTACGAACGAACCGCCGGGCGCAATGGTCGTGCCGTCGGGAATCGTTACGTCGGAAACAAAGGTTGACGCGAGCGTACACGTGGCGGGTACTGTGGGTGTCGCCGAAACAGGCGGCGTCGCCGTCGGGATGAAACGCGTCGCGGTGGGAATCACCGCCGTCTGGACTACGAGCGTAGCCGTCGGCGCAAGATTGCTTTCGACAACATTGACCGTGATGGACGCTTCGCCCGTTGCTAATTGTGAATTGGTGGCTTTGACCGTAATGATATGTTTGCCCGGCGCGTCAGGCAGCCACGATTGAATGACGGAAAATTGAGCTTGCGGTTGTCCGTTCGGCGTCGGACTATTTTGAATGGTTTGCCCGTCCACCGCCAACTCTATCAGCACGATGCCCTGGCCGTCGGCGGAGGTGGATTGGACTTTGACTTCGGAACCGACCGGGAATGTTGCGTTGCTGGCGGGCGATACGATAATGACGTTCGGGCGACTCGCTTGGGCGGATTGCGTCGGGGTCGGATTTTGTCCCTGTTGACACGCCGCCAATGCGCCGAGCGCGCACAAAAGGATTAGAGGAAATAAAATGCGTTTCATAAAGTTGTGCTCCTTTGAGCCATTGAGCGCGGCAATGCCGCAGGAATCGGTTACTGTAACATTCTAAATGATTTGGGTAACAAATCAAGTACGCCGCGAACGGCAAAAGCCGCGCGTGCGGCATGGTCTTGCGTATCAGACGCTGCGCGGCGGCAACAAGTTCCTTTGGGTATGGCATTTGAAACGTGGGGAATCGCCGCGCGCGGCGCGTTGACAAACCGCGTGTTTCGCAGATAATGAGACCAATAGCGCTGACAGAACGAGTAGGCGGATACGTCTCCCAGCGAGAAGGGGCCATCGGCTGCAAGCCCTTTTGAGAAACGACCCGTCGAAATTCACTCTCGAGCTGCGCCTGCCAAGCGTCGGATGATTTCGCACGACCGACGCCTAACGGACGCCGTATAACGCGCGTTAAGCGATAGAGCGAGTCGGTAGACCGGCTAACTTGGGTGGTACCACGGGAGAATTTTCGCTCTCGTCCCAAACGGGATGAGAGTTTTTTTATTCGAGCGCGCGGTTCTGTGTCACATGTTGATTTATCATCTGGTTCCAAAACGATTTTACGAGCGCCAAATCAAAAACGCGGTCTATTTGCCAAAACCGTTCGCGCAAGACGGCTTTATCCATTGCACCAAACGCGCGGATGAAATGGCGCGCGTGGCGAACCGCTTTTACAAACACGAACGCGGCCCGCACGTGTATTTGTATATCGAAACGCGCCGGGTCAAGGCAAAAATTCAATATGACGACGCGGCAAAACAGTATCCGCACATTTACGGCGGACTGAATCACGACGCGATTGTGGCAATCAAAATCGCGCGCCGCGCCGCGACGGGCGCTTTTTTGCCGCCTGAAAAATTGAGGATTGAAGCATGAGCGAATCTGTCCACGAACTCCAGAGCCGCGCGCTCGCGCAACTCGACGCCATCTGGGACAATGAAAGCGTCGAAGCGTGGCGCGTCGAATATATCGGTCGTAAGGGCGCGGTCAATGCGTTGTTTGAACAAATCGGCGCGCTGCCCAAAGCGGAACGCGGCGCGTTCGGCAAGGCGGCGAACGAACTCAAGAGCGCGCTCGAAGCGGCATTCCAAGCCAAAGTCGGCGCCATCAAGCAGCGCGCATTGTCCGAAGCGTTAGAAGCCGAGCCGTTGGACGTGACGCTGCCCGGGCGGCAGCCCGCGCGTGGGCATGTCCATCCGACCATTCAAACCTTGCGCGAGATTTACAAAATTTTTGGCGAAATGGGTTTTCAGGTGTATCGCACGCGGCAGGTGGAAACCGACATGCTGAATTTTCAACTGCTCAACATTCCGCCCTATCATCCCGCGCGCGATAACTGGAGTACGTTCTATGTCGCGGGCGCGGCGGAAAAAGTTTTGCTGCGCACGCATACCTCGCCCGGACAAATTCGCGCCATGCGCGCGGGCTATCCCAATCCGGTGCGCGCCATCTTGCCGGGCATGTGTTATCGTTATGAACAAATCAGCGCGCGCTATGAAATTCAATTCAATCAGGTCGAAGGCATTGTCGTTGGACGCCATATCACATTCGGCGATTTAAAAGGCACGCTCACCGAATTTGCGCGCCGCATGTTTGGCGAGCGTCCCGTGCGTTTCTACGGCGACCATTTCCCGTTCACGGAACCGAGCGCGCAGATGGACGTGCGCTGCATCATTTGCGAAGGCAAAGGGACCGACCCGTTATGCAAATACACCGGTTGGCTCGAAATTCTCGGTTCGGGCATGGTGCATCCCGCCGTATTACGCAACGGCGGTTACGACCCGAACGAATGGAGCGGTTTCGCCTTTGGCATGGGCCCCGAACGCATCACGATGTTGAAACACGGCATTCAAGACATTCGATATTTTTGGGGCAACGACCTCCGCTTTTTGGAACAGTTTTAGCGCGTCGCATATCGCCGCGCGTAAAACGCCCGCGCGCGTTAACGCTGCGCGATACGCCGCACGCGTTTGGTACCAAACGAAATGGCAAGTTCAACTTCAACCGTTAGCCCGACCACGCGCAAAATCATTAAAGGGATTGATACCATCGCGCTGTATGCGGTGAAACATTGGCTCGGGCTTTTTATTTTATTGTACGGCGCGTGGGTGTGGGCGCCGCTGCTCGCGCCGGTCTTTATGGAAATCGGTTTGACCGGGCCCGCGAACGGCTTGTACTTTACATACAGTTTTTTCTGTCACCAATTGCCCGAACGTTCGCTCTTTTTCTTTGGGCCGCAAATGATGTACTCGCTCGACCAAATCGGGCAGGTGTGGTCCACCGAAAATCAATTGGTGTTGCGTCAATTTGTTGGCACGCCCGAAATGGGTTGGAAGATGGCGTGGAGCGACCGCATGATTTCGACGTATGGCGGCGTCTGGCTGGGCGCAGTTTTGTACGCCATCTTGGGCAAACGTTCGCCGCGCGTACCGTTCTGGTTGTGGATTGCGGTGGGCATCGTGCCGCTCGCGTTGGATGGCGGCACGCATTTGGTCAATGACATTCTCGCGGGCAGTTCGGGGCAAGGATTCCGCGACACGAACGATTGGCTGCGCGGGTTGACGTTCAACGCGTTTCCTGCCGAATTTTATTACGGCAATATGCTCGGCTCGTTCAATTCGTGGGCGCGGTGGATTACGGGGCTCGCCTTTGGCATCACAACTGTCTTGGCATTTTTCCCCACCATTCGCGCGGGCTTGTTAGAGACGCAGCGCGATCTAGAAGCGCAGCTCGCGCGTATTCACGAACGCGAAGAGGCGGCGCGCGTCAAAGCTTGAATTTTTTAGCTCATGCGTTTTTTGAATTCGCCCGCGTTTTCGCCGCTTGGTCTTGTCGGCTGGGCGCTCATTCTCGGCGGCGGCGTGTGGGATTTGATTTATCATCTTGCGCCAATTTTCTTTGGCGTGAAATGGGCGCCATTCATTGATACGCTGGGCGAATTCGGACACACCGTAATTTTTGTAGGCATTGTGATTGTGATTTTTGCCGTACTGTGGTACGGCGCGCGACGGAACAAAATACAATAACCGACCCAAAGGAATTATTTCGCCATGCAAGTTCCCGTTTCCTGGTTGCAAGATTTCGTTGACCTCACGCTTCCGGTCGACGCGCTCGCGGAAAAATTGACGTTCGCGGGCCTCGAAGTCGAAGACATTGAATATATCGGTTTGCCCTCCGCCAAAGCGGGTTCAAATAAAACGCTGGCATGGGACCGCGAAAAAATTTTTGTCGCGCAATTGGTCGAGGCGTTGCCGCATCCCAACGCCGACCGCTTGAAAATTGTGCGCGTCGCGTACGGGCAAGGCGCGCCGGTCGAAATGGTGACGGGCGCGCCCAACATCCGCGTCGGCGACGCCGGGCAAAAGGTTGTCTTGGCGCTCGAAGGTGCGCGGCTGTACGACGGCCATCAAGACGGGCGCGTAATAATGACGCTGAAAAAATCCAAAATTCGCGGCGTCGAATCCGCCGCGATGGTGTGTTCCGAAAAAGAACTGGGTCTTTCCGACGAACATGAAGGCATCCTCATTCTGCCCGACGACGCGCCGGTGGGTACGCCGCTCGCCGATTATTTGGGCGACGCGATTTTGACCGTCAAAATCAATCCGAACTTTGCGCGTGCGCAATCGGTTCTCGGCGTCGCGCGTGAAGTCGCGGCCTTGACGGGGCAGACGGTGCGTTTGCCGCAAACGTGGAACACGCACGAGGTCGGCGCGCCGCAAACTGCTTTTGTCGAAATTGAAATCGCGGACGCGCAATTGTGTCAGCGTTTCTCCGCGCTGCTCATTCGCAATGTCACGCTTAAACCCTCGCCGTTTTGGATGCAGCAGCGTTTGCTGCGCGCGGGAATGCGGCCCATCAACAATATCGTGGACATTACCAATTACGTGATGCTCGGTTACGGCAAACCTTTGCACGCGTTCGATTATGACGCGTTGCTGGCGCGCGCCGACGGCGGCGCGCCCAAAATTTGCGTGCGTCCCGCGCGCGCGGGCGAACAGATGCAAACGCTCGATGGACAGCTGCGAACTTTTCGCGCGCACGATATTCTCGTCGCCGATACGCGCGGTCCGGTTGGCATCGGCGGCATCATGGGCGGCAGCGAGACCGAAGTTTCGGACGCGACCAAAAACGTCTTGCTCGAATCCGCGATTTTTGATTTCATTTCCATTCGTCGCACCACCGCCGAGCAAAAATTGCCGAGCGAAGCCGCGACGCGTTTCGGGCGCGGTATCCCCGCGTCGCAAAATGTCGCGCCCGCGCGCGTCGCCGCCGAATTGATGCGCGACCTTGCGGATGGCGAAATAGACCCCGCGCTCGCGGACAATTATCCCGCGCCGCAGCCGACCATCGCGGTCGAGATTACGACGCGCGAGGTCGCGCGTTTGCTCGGCATTACCATGCCGCTCGCCGAAATGGAACGCATTTTGCGCGCGCTCGATTTCACGGTCACGCCGCTATCCGCCGAAGCGCTGCGCGTTGCGCCGCCGGCGTATCGTACCGATGTGGACGGCGCGGACGATGTGCTGGAAGAATTGGTCCGCATTTACGGCTTTGAAAAAATTCCCAGCACGTTGATTGCCGACGCGCTGCCGCCGCTCGAAGGCAATCTCGCGTTGGAACAAGAGGAACAGGCGCGCGATATTTTGGTGGACGCGGGTTTGCAAGAAATCGTCACCTATGCGTTCACGCATCCCGCGCACGAAAGCCAACTCGTTCCGCTTGAAACCGCCGCGACGGCATTTCCGCTGCCCGCGCGCGCCTATGTCGCGTTAGAAAATCCGATTAGCGCGGAGCGTTCCGTTTTGCGTCAAACGCTTTTGCCGAACATGCTCGATATTGCCGCGGCAAATTTGCGGCACGCGAAACGCGTGGCGCTGTTTGAAATTGGCAGCGTGTTTTTGACGCGCGGCGCGGGCGAAACCCAACCGGGCGATTTACCCGAAGACGCGTCTTTGCCGCTCGAACCGCGTCGGCTCGGCATTGTTTTAACGGGTTTGCGGCATGAAGCCACCTGGCAATCCGCCGCTGCCGCGCTGATGGATTTTTACGACCTGAAAGGAATCGTCCAGGAATTGGGCGCGGGCTTGCATGTGCGCGACTTGGATTTTGTGGCGACCGCGCATCCGGCGCTGCATCCCGGTCGCGCCGCCGAATTGAGAATTGGCGCGGCAGCGGTGGGCGTGTTGGGCGAACTGCATCCGCTCACGCGCGAAAAATGGGCTTTGCCCGCGCAAGCGGTGTTGGTCGCCGAATTTGATTTGGAAAAAATTCTCGCGCACGCCGAAACGCGTTTCATCGTGCGGACGATTTCGCGCTATCCCGCCATCGTCCAAGACATCGCGTTGCTGGTGGACGAAAATGTCCAAGCCGCGCGCGTCGAAGGATTGATTCGGCAGACCGGCGGCGCGCTGCTGACCGACGCGCATTTGTTTGACGTATATCGCGGCGAACCCCTGCCGCCCGGAAAAAAATCGTTGGCGTATACGCTGACTTTTCAGGCGCTCGACCAAGTGTTGTCGGACGCGGACGCAGCCAAAGTGCGCGCAAAAATTGTGGCGCGTCTCGCGCGTGAGGTTGGCGCCGAATTGCGTAGCGGTTGAATCCTTGGGGTGGCAATAGTCGCCCTTTTTTCCTATCCACCTTTTTTCCTGTGTCCAAACGCGTGTGTCCGTGCTATACTCCTGACGGGAGGTCGGCATGCCGGGGTTCAACTGGTTTGATTTCGTCATTATCATCATGCTCCTCGTGGGCATGGCAGTTGGGTATTCGCAGGGTTTGATTCGCCAACTGATTGGCATTTTCGCGCTGTATGTGGCGCTGGTGTTGGCGATGCAATTCTTTCGCGCGCTGTCCCAAGCCGCCGCGGGCTTGCTGCGCGTTGCGCCAAATACGCTTTCCAATATGGTCGCCTTTTTTGTAATCTTTTTTTTAGCGTTAAGTCTGGTAAATTTTTTGGGACGGGATGCGTACAAGGCAACGCGCCTCCGGCTGGCGCCGCTTTTGGACCGCATCAGCGGGATGGCGCTGGGCGTGGCAAGCATGTGGATTATTCTTTGCGTGGTCGTCAGCGTCATTGTGTTTGCGGTTTCGACGCAAAGCTGGCTGCAAAGCGACTCGATTCGTCAAATTCTGGCGAACGGCGTGAGCGGCTCGCAGCTCGCAAAATTGACCGACTCTACCGTGTCTCTGGTAGTCTTGACGGTTCAACCGTGGCTGCCGGGCGGATTGCCCGCGTTGTTTAACTTTTGATTCTTGTTCGGGTGCGTAAGGTATGTGGCTTGATGCGATTCGTCCTCTCGAATTTTCTGCCGTGCGCGCGCAATTGGCGCGCTATACCGCGTTCTCGGCAAGTGAAACGCTGGCGCTGGAATTGGAACCCTCGAACGCTATCGCGACGGTACGCGCATGGCAGCAGGAAACGACTGAAGCGCGTGCGCTGCTCGACCAACAACCCCAAGCGGGCGTCGGCGGCGCGCGGGATGTTCGGGCGCTGACGCGCGTCGCGCGCATCGGCGGCATGATTCCGCCGCACGAATTTCTGGATTTGCGCGCGACGCTGTTGGCGGCGCGCAACCTGCGAAAAAATATCTTGCGTTCGAGCGAAGCGTTTCCGCGTCTGGCTTTTATCGCGGCAAGTTTGGATGACGCGCCGCGCGTGATTGACGAAATCGGACGCGTGTTCACCGAGCAGGGCGAAGTGGCGGACGGCGCTTCGTCCGAACTGGCGCAAATTCGGCGCGACTTGCGCGTGGCGCAGCAGCGCGTCATGGAGCGCCTCAATCACATTATCACTTCGACCCAGTACGCGAAATATCTGCAAGAAGCTATCATCACCCAGCGCGAAGGGCGTTACGTCGTGCCGGTGCGCGCCGAAGCGCGCGGCCGGATTCACGGCATCGTTCACGATTCCAGCGCGAGCGGCGCGACGTTATTCATCGAACCGTTCGCCGTCGTCGAGTTGGGCAACCGCGTGCGCGAGTTGACGCTGCAAGAGCAGCGTGAAGTCGAACGCATTTTGCGCGAACTCACCGCGCTCGTCGCGCAGTTTGCCGATGCGATTGATTATACGGTTGAAACGTTGGCGCAGTTGGATTTGGCGTTCGCCAAAGCGAAATATAGCGCGGCGCTCAAAGCCGTCGCGCCCGTCATTGACGGCGGCTCGCGCGAACAGCCCGCCTACCTCGAGCTAAGCGAAGCGCGTCACCCGTTGCTCGACCCGGCAAAGGTCGTGCCGATTTCGCTCGAATTGCAGCGCGCGTTTTCCATTCTCATCATCACGGGACCCAATACCGGCGGCAAAACTGTTTCGCTCAAAACGGTTGGCTTGTTGGCGTTGATGGCGCAAAGCGGTTTGCATATTCCCGCGCGCGCGGGTTCGCGGCTGCCCGTGTATGACGGCATTTTTGCCGACATTGGCGACGAGCAGAGCATCGAACAATCGCTTTCGACGTTTTCGGGTCATTTGAAAAATATCGTCGCCATCTTGCGCGCGGCGAATGAGCGCGCGCTCGTCCTGTTTGACGAATTGGGCGCCGGCACCGACCCGGTGGAAGGCGCGGCGTTGGCGCGCGCGATTGTGGAACAATTGCTAGAGCGCCAAATCCCGGCGTTGATTGCGACGCATTACGCGGAACTCAAAGCGTTCGCGCACACCACGCCCGGCGTCGAAAACGCTTCGATGGAGTTTGATGTCGAAACGCTCGCGCCGACGTATCGCTTGACGATTGGTCTGCCGGGCCGCTCGAACGCGTTTGCCATTGCGACGCGGCTTGGTTTGGACCGCGCGCTGGTCGAACGCGCGCGCGCCAATGTGGGTTCAAGTAATGCCGAGCTCGAAACGCTGTTGGCGCAATTGAAAAAAACACGCGAAGAAACCGCGCGCGAACTGGGGCGCGCCGCCGCCGCGCGCGAGAGCGCCGAAAAAGCGTCAAAACAAAATCGGCGCGAACTCGCGGAAACGCAGCGCCAGCGCAGCGAAATTTTGCGTCACACGCGCGAACAGGCGCGCGGCGAACTGGATGCCGCGCGCGCGGAATTGAATCGGCTCAAACGCGAATGGCGCGAAATTCCCGCGACGCGTGAAACAACCAAGCGCGCCGCCCAAGACCTTGACGCGTTGGAAGAAGCTATTGCGGCAAACGTTCCCGCGCCCGAACCGCGCCGCGCCGAAACCGCGCACGCCGCCGAGCGCATCGTCGTCGGCGACCAAGTGTATGTGCCGCGTTTGAATCAGTACGGCGATGTCGTCGCGGTGGGCAGCGATTTGATTGTTCAAGTCGGCGCGTTTCGGATGAACTTGTCGCCCGCGCAAGTGGAATTGCAGCCGCGTCGCGCGCCGCAGTTCAATGCGCCTTTGCAAACGAGCGTGGTCTTGCCCGACGTGGAATCGCCGGGGTTAGAAGTGCATTTGCGCGGAATGCGCGCCGAAGAAGCGTTAGAGCGACTGGAAAAATTTTTGGATCACGCGTACTTGGCGGGTTTGCCCTATGTGCGGATTGTGCATGGCAAAGGCACGGGGACGCTGCGGAAACTGGCGCGCGATTATTTGCATGCCAGTCCGTTGGTCGTTTCGACGCGCACCGCCGAACCGAATGAAGGCGGCGAAGGAGTGACGGTTGCGAAATTGGCGACGCGCTAAGTTCGCGCCGGGCGCAGTCTCAAGGGGTTGTAAAAAATGAAAACGCCGCGCTCGAGAGCGCGGCGTCTTTTTATTCCGCCGGTTGCGTTGCGGCGGTCGTTACGTCTGTGGTAAACTGTTCGGGCTTGGCTGCGGCAGGCGTCGCGTGCGAACCTTTTTCGATATTGGGCGCGAGGAGCGCCACAAGGCCGCCGACCGAAAATAGAATTGCCGAGAGATTGAGCAAAAGAACCGCGCCCACTTGGTCCGCCAATAAACTGGTCGCCGCAATTGCGACGAGTTGCGAAGCCGCCATCATGGTTTGCATCAAACCGGAAACGCGCCCCCGATTCGAGTCGTCGCTGCCCAATTGAATTAGCGTCGTCAGTCCGATGTCGAACGCCACAATCGCAATCATTGCCAAGATCATCAAAACCATAGCGACATAGATGGACGGTTGATTGACAATGATGAGCAGAATCAAACCCGAGATGACGCCGCCGCCAACAATCATGCGTTTTGCCGAGAGCCGCGTTGCCAGCGCCCCGACGAGGGCCGTGCCGATGAGGCCGCCAAATCCTTCGGCGGCGACGAACCAGCCAAATTCGGTCGCGCCGACGTGCCAGATTTCTTGGACCAGCACAATGAGCAGCACATTGATAATGCCTTGCGACAACATCAAAATTCCCAACGCCGCAAAGACGACGCGCAGCGCCGGACGGGCTAGCACGACGCGGATGCCTTCGCGCAATTCGTTGCCGATTTGGTAAAGGGCTTGGTTGAGAGTCTCGAATTTGGCGGCGACATGGGCGCGCGCCGGTACGCGCATGAAAACGAGCAGCGCCGCCGATACAAGATAGGTGATGGCGTCAAAGAGCGCCGCGCCATGCGGCCCCGCTGTTGTGACCAAAATGCCGCCGAGCGCGGGCCCCGCGAGTTGCCCCAATGCCCACGACGCGCCGAGCAGGGCATTCGCGCGTTTCAATTCTTCTTCGCCGTCGGTCAACATTGGCACAACCGCCATCACAGCCGGACGAAAAAATTGCGAGACGGTGGATTCCGCGAACGCGAGCAAATAAATAATCCACACCTGGTCGGCGGTATTGACGGTGAAATATCCCAACATCAACGCGGCGCGCAGCAAATCCGCAAAGACCATCAGATATTTGCGATTCACGCGGTCGGTAAAAACGCCGGCGAGTGGGCTGAAAAATAATTGAGGCAGCGTCAGCGCGGCGAACATGAAACCCGTCGCCATAGCGGAACCGGTGAGTTGATAGACCCAGAACGGCAGCGCGATATACAACACCAGATCACCGGCAACGGAAATCGTATGACCGGCAAATAAAAGCGCGACGTTGCGATTGCGGAGAGCTTGAAACATAGATTTATTCCACGTAAATTTCGACGTGTTCGCCGTCTTGTTCGTCTTCGACGTCCACAATTTTGCCCGTGTCGCCCGCTTTGACCGCCGCGATGATTTGATTCATGTTCAGCCCTTCCAAGCCGACGGGCGAAAATTTTGCGCCCATCTTGAGCCCGATGTCCACCAGACTGAGCGGGATATTGACATTGACTTTGCGCTTGCCGGATTTTAGGTCGGTCACGCGCACGCGTAACCACCGCCCGCGCGTGCTGGGCGAAGGCGGCGGCGGCAGGTCGGGCGCGGGCTTGTCGTCCAGCGCCGCGAGCAAGCGCGCGCCTTCTTCGGCGGAAATTTGCCGATTTTCAATCATTTTCAAAATCTGAATACGTTCTTCTGCCGTAGCCATTACTCGACTCCTTGCCAGAGCTAAATCGTTCGTGGGACAAACCGCGCTGTCATCGCCGCGCGGTCATTTGTCCGTTCGCTCCATCCAATTTATTTATCGCGCCGCCGTCGCGCGTCTGGATAACGTCGCGCGGCAAACTTGGCATTTGGCGCTCAATATCGAAAATTTTTATACATCAACGTCAGTCCGCGCGTCGCCGAAAAACCTGCGTCCGTGAGCGCCGACACCAGCTCAGGATGTCCCATCAGCGCGCGCGTGTGAATGTCGCGCTGTGGAAAAGCGGCGAGACGTTTGAGCGCCGCCGCGACGAGACCGCGTTCGACGCTGCCGCGCGCTTGCGGCGAAACGTACAGCTCCAATTTGTGCGGCGTGCCGAGTTTTTGCGCGTGCAGCGTCATGGTCGCGGTGAGCGTATCCCCTTGAAACCAACCCCAGCGTTCGGTGGCTTGCATCGCAAAAAAATCGAGCGCGCGTTCGGATAAACGGTCCTCCCAGCGCAAAGCAAAATCCGCTTTGAGGGGCGGCCGAAATTCGCGCAGCAATTCGCTAACGCTGTCCAGAGCCAGTTGATATGCCGCGCGATATTCGGCGACGCGCAGACGGCGGAGGGGCAGCGCCGTTTCCTCGAACGTGTGAGCGCGGGCGCGGACGTATTGCGTTTCGGTATCCACCGTTTCAAAGCCCAGCGCTTTGTATAAACGCTGCGCGCTGTCGTTCCACGGGCGCACGTTGAGAATCAACCATCGCGCGTTGCGCGCGCGCGCTTCGTCAATGGCGGCTTGCATCAATTGACGCGCCAAACCGCGCCGTCGAAATTTTTCCGCCACCGCCACATTGCTAATCATCCAACGCGCGCTGCGTTGATCGTCAAGCGTCAGCGTCACGTTGCCGATGATGCGCCCGTCTTGTTCATAGACAAAGCCGCGCAAATTGTCGGTGGACACGGGCATAAACGCCGTTGCCGTCAACGCCGCGCCGATATTACGCAAGACGGGCACGCGCGCCCACGCGTGCAGCGCGCTGAGGTCTTGGCGAAACGCCTCTTCCAGCAACAAGGTGACTTGCGCTAAATCGCGGCTCGGATTCAACGGCCGCACGCCGCTAAAACTAGCGCTGCCTTGACGGACGATTTGAGCAACCATGTGATTTCTCGCGTGATTCGCAATGCCGCAATGGTTAATCGAAACCGATTACGACCAATTCGCTCTTGCCGCGTTCGGGATGTTCTTCGTGAACGCGCACAAATTCGTACCCCATTTCCGATTCCAACAATTCGTCCAATTCGACCGCGCGGCCGCGGCGCAGTTCTGCCGCAATCTTGGCGGCTTTTTGCATCGAAAGTTGGCGCGAGAACGCGGCGCCGATGATGGGAATCGGCAGCGGAATTCTGATATTTACCCGTTCGGTCTTGTTGTGCTTGGTCTCGCGCACATAGACGCGAAACCAAATAAAAAACAGGCGGCGGAAAAGGCGCGTTGGTGGAACCTTGGAAATCGCTTGCAACTGTTTGGCGTCATCCACGATATTGATGACCTGTTCTTGACGCGCTGGTTCTTGGACGATTTCAATCGTGCGCGTATTGTCGCGCGCGTATGGAATGGGTTGACGTTGCGGATTTGCCATGTTACGCTCCTTGCGGGATTGCATTTTGTAATATCTGGATTGCCTGGTCCGAAGTCAAAGCGCCGCTGGCAACCTGTTCCAAAATTTCTTTGCGGCGTTCGCCGGTGACAGCGGGTTCCTCGCGCGGCTCTTGCTCGGTCTCGTAGCCCATCGCGCCGATGATTTCGGTCAAGCGCGCGCGAACGCCGGAATAAGGGATTTCCAATTCTTCGGCGACGCGATAAGCGTTCCCGCGATTTTTGACAAACAATTCGATGAAATGAATATCGTCGGCGGCGAGACGGGTAAAACGACCGATTTCAAAACGTCCGCGCAGTTCCGTGCCGCAGTGGGCGCACTCGAGCGCGGTTACGTGCATTTCTTGCTCGCAAATGGGACAGCGCGAAGGTAATTTATTCATAATCGCTCCAAAATTTAATACCTTTACGCAAATTATTTTATCATAATTACATATTTTGTCAATAGTTTCTATAAATTTTCAAAAATTTTCTAAAACATAGAAAATTGTTGAAAATGGGTGGAAAATACATTGTTACGTCTATTTTTCATTTTTTGGAGCATCCCACGCGGCTTTGATTGCGTCATATTCGGCGCGGTCGAGAATTTTTCCGCGTTCGATAGTTTGGCTGGTCACCTTGCCGCCGCTGTCGAAATGCACTTGCGCATACATCAATTGAAAACAAACGCTGTCCATGATTTCTTTGCGTAAATAACGCCCATTGGTTTCGTAATCCACGCTAAGGTCGTTCCGCAAGTCAATGCGAATCGCGACTGGCGCGCCGCATTTGCCGCACTGTACGTACAAATACCATGCGTGCGGGTCGCTGGGGTTTGACGCTTGCGGCGATGACGCTTTGCCGCCCGAAAATAATTTTGCGAAAAAACTCATTGCACTCCTTTAGCGGCTCAATTGCGGCACGATGAACCAAATCAGCGCCGCGTAATCGAGCGCGAGCATGCCGAGATATATCATGGCAAACAGCGCGCGCGCGTAACGCGCGTTAAAAATTTCATACAAGCCCGCCGCCCAAAACGCCGCGAGCGGCGCCAAGCCCGGGAATAAATAACGGCCCTGTGGCTGGACATATTTCAAGTTGTAATACACATGCGCCGCGATGGCGAGCGCTAGCGCCGCGCCGAGCAGAATCCACGTCCAACGCGTTTCGAGGGAAAAATTTTTGCGCTCGCGCGTCAGCCGAATGACCCACAACAGCGCGCCGAATGTCGCCGCCGCGCTCAATCCAAACAAAAGCGTATAGAAACGGTCGTTGACCAATACGCCCATCCAGCCGAACTGCGCCCAAAACGATTTGAACGAAATCGCGAAAAAATCAAATACGACATTTCGCAAGCCGTATTGGGCAATAAATTGCGCGGTGGTCGGTTGCCCCGCGACGACCAAATCGTGGCGCGCCCAACCCAGCAAATCGTTCGCGCCGTACACGGACGCGTTGCGTACGAACCACAAGCCGGCTACCGCCAGCGAAATTCCAAACAGCGGCGCGAGCGTTTGGATCCCGCTAATCAACAGTGGGCGGGGAAACAGGCGCGCCGACCATCGCGCCGCGCCAGAATTTTGTTTAGCGTTTTGAATGTAACGATACGCATATTCCGCGCCGACGAGTAAAACGGCGCTCGAATAAATCGTCGTCTTGGTCAATAACGCCGCGCCGTACGCGAGGCCGCCGAAAATAAAAAAACGTTTGGCGTCGAGTTTGCCCTGCGCGCGCCAGAGGCAGCATAACAAAATGACCGCCATCACAATTTCGGCGAGCATGTCGTTGTTAATCGCCGCGCTCATGGCGAGATGCATTGGCACGGTGGCGATGATGCCGACGCCCGCGAGCTGCAAGAGCGGATTTGTCGGAAAGACGCGCGTGAAAATTAAAAACGCGAGCGCCGATAAAATTACGCCCAGCGCCACGTTCAAATAGCGCAGTCCAAGAACCGCGTCAAAATTTAGCGCGTGCGCAAAGAAATACGCGGGCGCGGCGAGCAGATAATACAACGGCGGTTGGTGCGCTTCGTACCGAATGGAATCCACCGCCATATCGGGCGGAAATTTCGCGGCTTTGATTTTTTCCAAATACGCTTGGTCGTAATCGCCGAGCTGCAAAACGGGAAACGCGCCGGTCTCGACCAACGCGCGCACATAATTGAAATGCGCGGGTTCGTCCGGCGCCTGCCATGGCGGCGTCCGCGTCGCATACAAGATGCCCAACGCGAATTGGCAGAGCAAAATAACCGTGAGGATGAGACGCGTCGAATTCATAAATTAAAAACCGAAAATCACACTATCGCGCTATCGCGCTATGGCGCTATCGCGCTCTCCCTAAAAACATTCGTTACAACAAGTTCAGCGGTTCTACGTCTATCCGCCAGCCGATAGGAAGCGGATAAAGCGAGAGCAGTTCGTGCGCGCCCGCGCCTTTGAGCAAAATGTGTTGGCGATATTTGCCGCGCAGTTTGGCATAAAACGCGGGCGTAGGGCCGAGCAATTCGACATCCAAAATGCCGTGCCGCCGTACGCGGTCCAGCAATAGACGCGCGAGCGTTTGCGCTGCGTCTTGCGCGCTGGCAGCCGAAACGCCGGTGAAAATTAAACGCGTCAAGGCGCGCGCGGGCGGATATGCCGCCGCGCGGCGGAAACTCTGTTCGCGTTCAAAAAACGCGTGATACGCGTGTTTTGCCGCCGTTTGAATGGCGTAATGGTCGGGGTTGTACGTTTGCAAAATCGCGCGGCCGCTCAACGCGCTGCGGCCCGCGCGCCCCGCCACTTGGGTCAGTAATTGAAACGCGCGTTCCGCCGCGCGAAAATCGGGCAAGAATAACGCCGTATCCGCGTTTACCGCGCCGACAAGCGTCACGCGCGGCAAATCCAGCCCCTTGGCAATCATTTGCGTTCCAATCAAAACGTTCGCCTCGCCGCGCAAAAATGCGTCGAGAATTTCTTGATGCGTGTCTTTGCCTTGTGTCATGTCCCAATCCCAGCGCAGCGTTTGCGCGTTTGGGAATTCGTCGCGCACGGCTTGTTCCAGTTTCTCTGTGCCGACGCCCAAGCCGCGAATGCGCGCGCTGCCGCAGGCGGGACATTTGCGCGGAATCGCGCGCCGTTTGCCGCACTGATGACACACCAAATCGCGCGCGGTTTGATTGCCAAAACTGTGCAGCGTGTAGGGAATGTCGCAGCGCGGACACTTGCACACATAACCGCAATCGCGGCACACGACAGTTTGCGCCGTGCCGCGCCGATTCAAAAATAAAATCGCCTGTTCGCCGCGGGCAAGCGTTTCGTTTAACGCGTCGCGCAGCGCTTGGCTGAACATGGAGCGATTGCCGCGTTTCAATTCGAGCCGCAAGTCCACGATTTCGACGGGCGGCAAAGCTTGATAGCGCACGGGCGCGGTAGCGTTGGTGTGCGCGATAACGCGCTGCGGCAATTCCAACAATTGCAATTCGCCGCGGCGCGCGCGGTCGAACGTTTCCAGGTCCGGCGTCGCGCTGCCGAGAACGACGACGACGTTTTGCGCGCGCGCAATCTGGAGCGCGACCTCGCGCGCATGATACGCGGGCATGTACGGAAATTCTACGTCGCTCTTGTACGAGGTGTCATGTTCCTCGTCAACAACGATGAGCCCCAAGCGCGGCAAGGGCGCAAAGAGCGCCGAACGGGGCCCAATGACCACATCAATTTCGCCGCTGCGAATGCGCCGCCACGTATCATAACGTTCGCCGATGGACAATTGGGAATGAATGACGCCGATGCGTTCGCCAAAGCGCGCGCCAAAGCGGCGAACCGTTTGCGGCGTCAAGGCGATTTCGGGAATTAGCGCGATGGCTTGTTTGCCGCGCGCCAAGGTGTGCGCGATGGCGTCGAGATAAATCTCGGTTTTGCCGGAACCGGTGACGCCGTGTATGAGAAACGCCGCGCTTTGCGCGGGCGCGTCGAGCGCGCGGCGAATGGCTTGCCATGCCGCGTCTTGTTCGCGCGTGAGCGTGGGCGGAAGGGCTGGCGTATAGGTTTGCGCGGCGAGCGGGTCGCGCACAATCTCAATTTGTTCGATGGCGATGATGCCCGCGCTCTGCAATTTATTCAAATCGGCGCGCGTCGCGTTGGCATTCGCATAGACGGCGGCGGTTTGGAGCGGCGCGCGCGTTTGCGCGAGCAGCGCGACGACCGCGTTCAAGCGGAGCGCGAGCGGACTCTCTAAATTCGGACGCGCGGCGCGGACGATCCAACCCGCTTTTGCCAATTCGCGCAGCGTCGCGGCGGACGCGCCCACCGCAACTTCCAATTCGCGCGTCGTAATCGGCTCGGCGTGTTCGCGCAGATAAACGCAGACGCGCGCTTGCGGCACGGGCAGCGCGGGGACCTGCTCGCGATATTTTTCGCCGAGCGACCAAAAAGTTGTAGCGCGGTCGGGCGGAACGAGCGCGCCGATTTTTTCGCGCGCGGTTGCGGCGTCAACGACGAGACGCGCTTGGTCCACAATGCGCGGTTTGGCGGCAGGCGGCCGGACGCGCGCACTTTTGTTTAGCAAGCCGCGCCGCACGAGCGCGTCCGCCGCGCCGTTTTCGTGCGCTTCGAGCTGCGTCGTTTTGAGGGACTCGCGCGCCGATATTTTTTCGAGCAGCGCGCGCTGTTTTGCGGTTAAATCGTCGGGAACGGGAGTTGCGTGGTTTCGTTCGAGCCACGTCTCGCTTTTGGCTTGAATGCCGGGCGGTAAAAAAAGCCAGATGCAATCCGAGAGCGGCGCGAGATACGCGCGCGCCATCCAGCGCGCCAAATCAATTTGCGCGGGCGTGACGAACGGTTGGGTGGCGACGATTTCTTGAATGTCGCGCGTAGTGGCGATTTCGGTCTGCGCCGCGAGCGCAATCACGACGCCCTGTAAACGCCGCGCGCCGAACGGAACCCAGACCAATTGCCCGACGCAGATTTCATTTTGCATCGTTTCGGGAACGCTGTACGTGAAACTGCGTTCCACCCACGCATAGGGCGCGGGCGCAAGGTCCGGCGCGGTATCCGCCGGATGCGAAAAGGTGAGCGGCACGCGCACGACAATCTGCGCGAAAGAATTGGACACGGTGATAATTTTATTATAACGCATTGTGCGCCGACGGCGGTTTTGGGCGTCCTCCGCTGTGAACAAACTGTAATTTTTTTGCGGCTGTGACGCGATTACAATACAAGGCGTGCGTGCAGCCCCCCTTTGTAACCCGCTGGGCGCGCGATACGTATTTCTCCAAATCCGTGAATCGGAGCGATTCACAAATCCAAGACAGAGGAGTGTGTTATGCGGTCATTACATTTGGGACGGTTGCTGTTACTGTTGGCGCTTTTGGGCGCGGGGATGGTTTGGTTGGGCGCGCAGCCCGCGTCCGCCGCGGGCGTGGTGGGCAATGGTTCGCCGGCTTCATGTACGGAAACGGCGTTCGGCAACGCGTTGAATGGCGGCGGCTTGGTCACTTTTAATTGCGGTCCGAATCCGAAAACGATTACGCTCACATTCGCCAAACAAATCAACGCCAATACGGTGATTGACGGCGGCAGTAAAATCACGCTCAAAGGCAGCAATACCTATCACTTGCAAGTCTTTAACGGCGCGTCGCTGAATCTCAGAAATATCACATTGAGCAAAGGCAGCGGCGCCGGAGGCGGCGCGATTCAAAATTTTGGTACGACGATGGTCAGGAATGTAATTTTCTCCAACAATACCGCGACGGGCGCTTCCAACGGCGGCGCTATTTACAACAACGGGACGCTCAAGGTCAAAAAATCCACCTTCAAAGGCAATCAAGGCGCGAACGGCGGCGCCATTTACAATGATGGCGGCACGGTTTCCGTCAAGTCAACTATGTTTGATAACAATCGCGCGGTGACAAATACGAAATACGGCGGCGCGATTGCGAATAGCAGCGGAACGTTGACCGTCAAAAATTCCACGTTCACCGGCAATTCTGCGGGCGAAGGCGGCGCGTTGTACACCAATTTTGGGACGACCAACACGATTGGCAAATCCACCTTTGACGGCAATTCTTCGACCGATAGCGGTGGCGCGATTTTTAATTTGGGCAATACCAATCTTGCCATGTCGGTCATCAAAAACAATACCGCCAGTAATACCGGCGGCGGCATTTCGCACGGCGGCGCGTTGACGATGCAAACGACGACGCTCAGCGGCAACCATGCCGCCTCGGGCGGAGGGCTGCGCGATTTTGGCAACAGCACCACGATTTTGACCTCGACCTTTAGCGGGAACGTCGCCTCGCTGCATGGCGGCGCGATTTACAGCAGCGTCAGTACCATGCTTCGCAATTCGACGCTCAGCGGGAATCAAAGCGGCAACGGTTACGGCGGCGGCGGTTTGTATCAATACGGTGGCGGCAGCGATTTGCAATTTGTGACGATTGCCAACAATAAAGCGGGTTTCGCCGGCGGAGTGTACAGCGAATCGCTGGGCGGCGGCAGCATTCAAATGGAAAATGTCATTCTGTCGAAAAATAAAAACGGCAATTGCGGCGGCTCGCTGTTGGTATCGCTCGGCGGCAACGTTTCGAGCGACACCTATTGTTCGATTTTTGTCCAGTCGCACGACAAACAAAATATGAATGTATTGCTGGGCGCGCTCGCCAGCAATGGCGGACCGACGCAAACGCATCTCTTGCTCGCGGGCAGTCCCGCCATCAATAACGCGTTCAATATCCCCGGCATTGTCACGGACCAGCGCGGCGTCGCCCGGCCGCAAGGCAACAAGCGCGATTCGGGCTCGGTCGAAGTCCCTTAATTGGACGCGACAAAAATCGAATTTTGTGGTATAGTGCGCGTGTAACCTGACGACTCTGGGAATCGTTCCGCGTCCGCTCGATGAGCCATTGCCCTCGCCGGTGACAGCGCTTGTCGCACGACGCAAACGTGCAGAAGGGAGTTTTGTATGTACCGACGAGCAATCGTTTCTTTGACGCTGGCTGCCCTCGCCTTGTTGACTGCCTTTGCGCTAGCGCCGCAAACTAACGCCGCCCCGACGACGCAAACCGGCAATTTCCAAACGCGTTATTACAACTATTATGACGCGGGCGGAATGTATTGCCCGGATAATCCATCGTTTGTGACGGCGGACTCGGAGATTTTCAAATACTGGCCCGAAGGCAGTTCCCCCGCGCCCGGTGTGATTGGTCCTACAAATTACATGGGCTGCTGGAACGGCGCGGTCTTTTTCCCGACGGCGGGAACGTACACCGTCTATACGTTGAACGACGACGGCATGAATGTGTGGGTCAATGGCGCGATTGCCATGAACGCTTGGTACAATCAAGGGCCAACGTGGCATCAAGGCGATTTCACCATTCCCGCGCCGGGCTGGTATCCGTTCATGGTAAAGTACTATAACGCGCCCAATGCCGGGGTCGCGTGCGTTTCGTGGGCGCTGAAAGGTCAACCCTATACGTGGAAATGCCCGTATCCGCCCGCGCCTCCGCCGGTTCAACCCACTGTCGTACCGCCGCCGTTGTGGCCCACCGCGCTGCCGCCGTGCCAATGGCCCTGCAACAACCCACAACCTTGGCCCCAACCGCAGCCGCCGCCACAACCTCAGCCCTCATGTTGGTATGTGGTTCGTTATGGCGACACGCTCACCAACATTGCCTGGCGTTTTGGCGTGACTGTCTGGCAGTTGATGCAGTGGAATCACCTTTCCAATCCAAACTTGATTTACGCGGGCATGGTCCTTAGAGTTTGTCCGTAACGCTAGAATAAAAACCTGACGGGTGACATTCCCGTCAGGTTTTTTTTTACAAAAGCGTAACGCGTGTTACACTTGGAACGAAACCTCGCGCCGCAGCGTCAATTTCGTATTGACGCACGCCATATTTTTGTTTTCCCGTTTTTTTTACGATGATTTTATGATGCGATTTTTGCGCGCCTTTGGCTTGGCTGCGCTTTGCTTGGGCGCGCTTGGATTTGGCTGGCAGTCCGCGCACGCACAAATTCCTACGAACGGATTTCTTGCAGAATATTATAACGGGCGCAATTTGCAAGGCGCGCCGCTTTTGACGCGCCCGGAACCGGTCGTGAATTGGTCGTATCCCGAAGCGAGTTCGCCCGCGCCCGGCGTTGTGCCGTCAACCGATTTTTCGACGCGTTGGGAAGGTTGGTACCAGATGGAATCTTCCGGCGCGTGGACGATTTATTTTACCGCCGACGATGGCGGGCGCGTGTGGATTGATAACGAACTTGTTATAGATATGTGGTACGACCACGCGCCCCTGACGCGCGTCAAAACCAAACAATTCGCGGCGGGCTATCATCTGGCGCGCGTGGAATACTATCAAGGCGGCGGCGCCATGACCGCGCAGCTGCGTTTCGCGCCGCCCGGCGCGTTTCCCGATTGGATGGGCGAATACTTTGACAATCCGTATTTGCTCGGCGCGCCGCGCGTGCGCGTCAATGCCGCCGATATTAATTTCAATTGGGGCGCGGGCAGTCCCGACGCGCGTTTGCCCGCTGATAATTTTTCCGCGCGCTGGACGCGTGAATACAATTTTGCGCCGGGCAATTACACCTTTACCGCGACGGCGGACGATGGTATTCGTGTATGGGTCGGCGATACGTTGGCGCTGGACGCGTGGACGCCGCAGCAGCCGCAAACCTACGAACGCACTTTGTATGTGAACGGCCGCGTGCCGCTGCGCGTCGAATACTTTGAACAAGGCGGCAACGCCGTCGTCAGTCTTTTTATCAAACCGGCGTCGCAAGCGTCGGACGCGCCCGCTGCCGAAACGTGGCGCGGCGCGTGGTTCGATAATCCAACGCTCACCCCGCCCGCCGTGTGCGAGCAAGACGCGGCGCAGCTGCAATTTAATTGGAACGACGCTTTGCCGCCGTGCGGCCTCGGCGGTCAATTTTTCTCCGCGCGCTGGGAGGCGACGCGGACGACGCCGACCGCTGGCTTTTACACGCTCAATTTGCTCACAGATGACGGCGCGCGTGTTTTCATAGACGACGCCTTGATTCTCGACGCGTGGCGCGAACAGCCGCCGACCGCCTATACAACCGCCGTCTATTTGGAACAGGGCGCGCACCAATGGCGCGTGGAATATTTTCAGAGCGCGGGCGGCGCGCAAATCGCATTGACGCTGACGCCGGGCGTCGTCGCGCCCGCGCTGCCCGCGTCCGCCGCCGCGAACGAAATAATTGTGGACGCGCAGGGCGCGGGCTGGACGCAAGGCGGTAATGACGCGGCTTGGCATACGACGACGAACGGGTACGGCGGCGGCGCTTTGTGGACCAATAACAACGCATTCTTGCAGCCGTTGTACAATTGGGGCCGCTGGTATCCGCCGTTGACGCAGGCGCGCAATTATGAGGTCTATGTCTTTATTCCCGCGCAGGTGGCGACGACCCAAAACGCGCGCTATACGATTTATCACAATGGCGAAATGGATTTTGTAACCGTGCCGCAAGCGCAATATCAAGACCAATGGGTTTCGCTCGGCGCGTTTGCGTTCGCGGGGCAGGGGGGCGAATATGTGGCGCTGTCCGATACGACGTACGAATGTTTTAGCTGTACAAAAATTGTGTGGGACGCGGTGAAATTTACGCCGCGCTGAATGGGTGTACAATTCAAGCATGGAAACTTTTGACCTCATCATTATCGGCGGCGGCATCTTGGGCAGCGCGACTTTGTTTTATGCCGCGCGCGCGGGTTTGAAAACCGCGCTGTTGGAACAACGCAATTCGCTCGCCGCGCATACGACCGCGCAAGCCGTTTCGTGTTTTCGCAAACAATGGGCTGAACCCGACTTTTTTTATTTGATGAAAAATTCCATCGAGGCGTACGAGAATTTTGGCGCGCTCACCGGTCTCGGCGCGTACGAGATTGGCATCCATCAACAGGGCTGGTTGTTTGCGAGCGCGACGGAAAAGGGCGCGGCGCGTTTGCAAGCTTGGCAGCGGGGCCAGCGCGCGCTCGGCGTGGACGACAGCGAATTTCTCGACGGCGCGGCGGCGCGCAAACGCTTTCCGTTTTTAACGGAACAGACGACCGGCGCGACCTTTCGCGCGCGCGACGGCTGGCTTTCGCCGTATGAAGCCGCATCGGGTTTTGTGCGCGCGGCAGGACTGAACGGCAAGGGCAAATTGTTTTTGGAAACGCGCGCGTTACAGATTACGTTACACGGCGAAAATGTCGGCGGCGTTGAAACGACGCGCGGCGCTTTGTTCGCGCCGCGTGTGGCGATTTGCGCGGGGCCCCATTCCGCGCAATGGGGCGCGCGTTGCGGCGTTCATTTGCCGATTACGCTGTTGCGGCGTCAGCGCGCGTTTGTGGCGACGCGCGCCGCGCCCGCCGACGCGCCGATGGTGGCAGACGACGACACGGGCGCGTATTGGCGGCCCGAAACGGGCGGCGCATTTTTGGGTTGGGCGCAGGACGAACCCGCGCAACCGCCGTTGGATGACGTTCCCGCCGACGCCGATTTTGGCGCCATCGCGTTGGACGCGTGCGCGCGCCTCTCGCCGTTTTGGCATGACGTCGCCGCGCGCTTGCGAAAAAGCGATGTGTCGGTCGCGGCGGGACAGTATTCGATTACGCCTGACTCTAAACCATTGATTGGCGAATCGGCTGTGCGCGGTTTATATTTTCTCACCGGCGACAATGGTTTTGGCATCGAAGCCGCGCCGCAAGCCGCGCGCCATTTGATTCAACTTGTTACGGGCGAATTGACGGAACAACAAAATCCGTTTCGCCTTGACCGCCCAATGGTTCAAACTCAAAAATTGATATTGTAATGAATCGGTATCACGAAATTCTCGCGCGCTATGTGGCGCGCACGCCCAAATCGCAAGCGTTGAATGAACGCGCGCGTCGCGTCCTCCCCGGCGGCGATACGCGCACCGGCGTCTATTACGCGCCATATCCGGCGTTCATGGCGCAGGGCAGCGGAAAATATCTGACCGACGTGGACGGCAATCAATATCTCGATTTGCTGAATAATTTTACGTCGCTGGTGCATGGTCACGCGCATCCCGCGCTGCTCCACGCGGCGCAGGAACAGCTGCCGCGCGGGACCGCGTTTGCATCGCCGATGCTACCGCAGTTGGAACTTGCGGAAACGCTTGCGGCGCGCGTGCCGAGCATAGAAATGGTACGCTTTTGCAATTCTGGCACCGAAGCGACCATGTTGGCGCTGCGCGCGGCGCGCGCCTACACGCGGCGCAGCGGCATGATAAAAATGATTGGCGGTTATCACGGCTCGCACGATTTTGCCGCCGCGACGATGGACCCCGAAGCCGACCGCGGGTTGGCGGAAGGAATGTATCGCGACATTCATTTTGCTTCATTCAATGATTTGCAAGCCGTTGAAAATATCTTGCGGGAACACGCGTCCGCGATTGCGGGCATTTTGGTCGAACCGATTCCGAACGCGGGCGGTTTGGTTCTACCGCGCGAAAATTATTTGCGCGGTTTGCGCGCGCTCGCGGATCAATACGATGCGCTTTTGATTTTTGACGAAGTGATTACGCTGCGCTTGAACGCGGGCGGTTTTCAAAATCTCGCGGGCGTGACGCCCGATTTGACCGCGCTGGGCAAAATTATCGGCGGCGGTTTTCCGGTCGGCGCGTTCGGCGGCAAACGTGAGATTATGCAAACGTTTGACCCGCGCGCCAAAAATCGCATCGTTCATTCCGGCACCTTTAACGGTAATAACGCGACCATGGCGACCGGTTTGGCTTCGCTGCGTTTGCTGGACCAGCCGGCGATTGACCAAATCAACGCGTGGGGCCAAGCGCTCGCGCGCGGTTTCGACGACGCGTTCCAAGAAGCGGGCATCGCGGGCCAAACGACCGGCTATGGTTCGTTGGTCCAAGTGCATTGGCAGCGCGGCGAAATTTTGAACATGCAGGATGTGGCGCGCGGTCACAAACAGGCGGGCGACTTGCCGTATTTGCTGCATCTCGAATTGGCGAATCGCGGCATCTGGAGCGCGGTGCGCGGCGAATTTAATACGTCAACCGTTTTGACGCAAGCGGACGTCAATCATGTCGTGACGACGTTTAACGAAACGCTGCATTATCTCAAACCGTATGTGGCGGCGACGAATCCGGCGCTGCTGATGCAATAAACGAATTCTCGCGCGCTTGTGCGGCGCGAGAACGCAGTCAAGTGAAAACTTGGTAAAGAATGAAAATAAAACATTTTGCGGTTTGTCACACGCGCGCGAAATGATTATACTGTTGTCACGTTTCCGCGAACGCAGCTAAAAAAATGTCCGACCCGAACGATTCCAACTATCAACCTTTCAAGTCTTTGCCTCATTCACGCAAATCTCGACGCGCGGCGACCGCGCCGCCGCCGCCCGATTTGACGCCGGAAGCGCGCGTGGATTTGCGACGCGCGCAGCGGCGCGCCGCGCGTCGGCGCGCGCCGCGCATTGGCGCGCCCTTGATAATTTTGCTGCTCGGCATAGTCGCAGCGGCGAGCGGGGCGGCGGCGTATCAATTTTACATTCGTAACCGCGCCGTGCCGGGCGTGCGCGTATTGGGCGAAGAAATTGGCGGCATGACGCGCGCGCAGGCGGATGAACGCATCCGCGCCAAGTTGGGCGACCCGAATGTATTGTTGACGCGTTTGGGCGGCGAACAAATTATTTTGCGCGACGGCTCGAATGTGTATCGCGCCTGGCCCTGGGAACTCGGATTTCGCAGCGATTTGAAACCCGCGCTCGATGTGGCGTTTGAAATCGGACATCGCGACGATATGGCGTTGTCGTGGCTTGAACAAGTCCGCGCGTTGACGTTCGGCGCGGATGTCGGCGCGGCGGCGGCGTTCGACGAGACGACGGCGCGGCAATATGTGAGCGTCCTTGCCGCGCAGATTGACCGCCAGCCGCGCGACGCGTCGTATCGGCTCGAAGGGATGCAGCTGTTGGAAACGCCCGCGCTGGCGGGACGCCGTTTGGATGGCGCGGCAACGTTGGCGCGTATCAAAGAGTTTGCCCAAGCGCCCGGCGGCGAAATCGCGCTGCCGATTCAAGATTTGGCGCCGCACGCGGTGGACGCGAAAAAAGCGCAGGCGCAAATCAATGCCTTTTTGCAAACGCCGCTAGTTTTGAAATTTCAAGACCGCGCATGGGCGATTGACCAAGCCGCGCTCGCGCGTTTGTTGACGCTGCAACCGGTTTCGAATGCCGATGGTTCGTTGACGTATCGGGCGCTTTTGAACGAGGCGGCGCTGCGCTTGCAGGTGGAGGCGTTGGCGCGCGAAATCAATCAAACGCCGCGCGACGCGCGTTTTCATTTTGACAATGGCGCGCTGACGCCGATTGTGTCGAGCCAAGAGGGGCGCGTATTGAATGTGGACGCGACAATGCAAATTGTCACGCAGCGTTTTCAACAGGCGACGGCGGCGACGCGCGCGCCGGGCAACGCGCTGCCCGCTGCTTTGCCTCTCGACGCGCTGCGGAACAATACAGTGGACCTTGCCGTGACGGTGACGAAACCCGCTGTGGATATGCGCGACAAGGACAAATTTGGCATTACGGAATTGGTGTCTTCCGGCACGAGTCAATTCAGAGGTTCAATTCCAAATCGGATTCAAAATATCAAGACCGCGCAAGCGTCGTTTGACGGCGTGGTGATTCCGCCGGGCGCGACTTTTTCGTTCAACCAATACTTGAGCGAAATCGTCGAGGCGAACGGTTACGCGGACGCGTACGTGATTTTTGGCAACAAGACGGTGTTGGGCCCCGGGGGCGGCGTGTGTCAAGTTTCGACCACAATGTTTCGCGCCGCGTTCTTTGCGGGTTTTCCGATTACCGAGCGTTGGGAGCACGCCTATCGTGTGGGATATTACGAGCCGCCGGTGGGTTTGGACGCGGCGGTGTTTGTGCCGAGCGCGGATATGAAATTTGTCAACGACACGCCCAATTATATTTTGATTGAACCGGCGCTGGATGTGCCGAACCTGCGTTTGACGTTCAATTTTTACGGTACGAAACCGAACGGGCGCGAAGTGAAAATGACCGATCCGGTGGTGAGCAATATCAAGCCGCATCCGCCGACAAAGTATATTGACGACCCGACGCTGCCGCGCGGCACGACCAAGCAAATTGATTTTGCGGTGGACGGCGAAGACGTGACGCTGTATCGTGAAATTTATCAGAACGGACAATTGGTGACGCGCGAAAAATTTTTCAGCAGCTATGAACCGTGGCAAGCGGTGTTTCTAAAAGGGACGCGTTGACTAAAAAACTATCTTGCTCATACGCGCAAAATTATAGCATCAGTTGGCGCGCGCGAACAGCATTTCGCGCGCCAAGCCCAAACTTTTACGCAAGAGTTTCGGATTCCCCGCCAGCGCCCACAGCGTCCAACTGCTCACAAAATTTGACGCGAGCGCGTGACCGAATTGTTCCGCGTTCAATTGATTGAGCAGTTCGATGCCCTCATCCCACTGCGCGTCGCTCCATCCCGCGATGCGTTTGTTAATTATTGCGGCGATACGCAAATTTTTGCCGTACGTTTTGCGCCATTGTTGTTCATAGCGCGCGAGAAGTTTTTTTGAAACGTCATTGGCTTGCAGCGCGTCCGCCGCGACGTTGCCCGCCAAAATTCCGCCGCGCATCGCCCACCGAATTCCTTCGCCCAACAATGCCGATGGCTGTCCCGCCGCGTCGCCCACCGCCATAATGCCATTGCCGACAAATTGCGGCGCCATGCCGTCCGACGGAATCAAGCCGTGATGATATTCGAGCGGCTGCGCGCCTTTGAGATTGATATTGAATTTTTCCGCTTGACTCACAAATTTGTCCAAGTAATCGGCGGGGTTTGCGGTCGAGTCGCCATGAATGATGCCGACGCCGACGCGCACGCGGCGCTTGCCGTAGGGCGCGGTCCACGCATAGCCCGCGGGCGCGAACGCGCTGCCGACAATGCCCACCGTTTCGCTTTCGTCATAATGCGGCGCGTACATGTCATATTCCGCGCCGACGCCAAAGCGCTTGAAACCGCCATGCACGCCCGCGCGTTTGCATAGCGTCGCGCGATAACCCGTGCCGTCTATCGTCAATTGCGCGCGCGTCGTATAGGATTGACCGCGCGGGTCTTGCGCGCTGACGCCGACGACGGTCCCGTTTTCCATCAAACTGTCGCGCACTGTCGCGCCGACGCGGAGCTTGGCGCCTGCCGCAATCGCGCGTTCCGCCAGAAATTGAAAAACGCCGCGCACATTGAGAATGCACGCGAACGGCGTTGGATATTCGCGCGTGACGACGCGATGCGCTGAATGCATCCTGCCGCGTCGCAGGACATGATACAAGTGCGGCGGAATTTCGAGTTCCTGCGCGTCGCGGATAAAAGTGCCGCCCGTCGTGCGCGTCGGCGAACCGATTTCGGCGTTCGCTTCGAGAATCAAAACGCGCGCGCCGCGTTCGGCTAAAATTTTGGCGGCGGACAATCCCCCGGGCCCGCCGCCAGCGATGACAACATCAAATTGTTCCACGCGAACCTTGTCCAGGCGCGATTCTGACGCGTTCGGCGCCAAATCACACGGCTGCAATTTGCAAACTGAAAAAAATTATCCGCTCAAAGATTGCAGCGCGCCGCGCAATTTATCTTCGAGCGTTTTGCCCGAAGCCGCCCGCGCCGCGCGCTGCGCCTCTGCCGCGCTGTAACCGAGATTGATGAGCGTCGCCGCCACTTCGCCGTCCAGCGGCGAGAGTTCGGCAATTTCATCGTCGAGTTCGATTTTGCCTTTGAGTTCCAAAACCAAACGCTGCGCGGTCTTTTTGCCGATGCCTTTGATGCCGCCCAAGATTTCGAGATTGCCTTGCGCGATGGCGCTGCGAATTTCATTCGGCGGCGCGGCGGAGAGAATGCCGAGCGCGACTTTGGGTCCAATGCCCGAGACGCTCAAAAGCATTTCAAACAAATCGAGTTCGTCGGCGCTGGAAAAACCAAAGAGCGAAATATCGTCTTGGCGCAGATGCGTATGAATGTAGAGTTCGACGGGCGCGCCCAAATCGCCGCAGCGTTCCAATGTGGAAGCGGGCACACGCGCGCGATAGCCGACGCCGTTGACGTCAAGAATGACCGAATCGGCGCCGCGCTGTAATAAATTTCCGCGTAAAAAAGCAATCATGCAGTGAATTCGGGCGCGCCAAAGATTTGATTCGTCCGACGGATTAACTTTGCGTCGCAATCAATTCGCGCAAGCGCGCGCTCTGCAAATGACAAATGGCGATGGCGACCGCGTCCGCCGCGTCGTCGGGTTTTGGCGCGTGGTCGAGCTGGAGCAGCATCCGCACCATTTGCTGCATCTGATATTTGTCCGCGCCGCCGTAACCGGAAACGGCTTGCTTGATTTCGTTGGGCGTATATTCGGCGAGCGGAATTTTCGCTTGCGCGAGGACGAGCAACGCCACGCCGCGCGCGTGACCGACGGATAGGGCGGTGGTCGTGTTGCGCGAGAAAAAAAGTTTTTCGACGGCGGCGGTATCGGGACGAAATTTTTTAATCAGCGCGGTCAATTCCTCGTAAATCGTGAGCAGCCGTTGTTCGAGCGGCGTCTTGGCGGGCGTCGCAATCGCGCCGCAAGCGACCAGCGCGTATTCGTCGCCGCTGGCGCGCACGATGCCATAACCGCACAATGCGGTGCCGGGGTCAATGCCGAGGGCAATCATGGTGAGCGAGTTCAGTTGGGAGTTAGTGCGATAGTGTGATGGTGTGATGGTGCGATAGCGTTATGCTGCCGCCTTTTCAAATTCCGCCATCACTTCATCCGTGATATTCAAATTGGTGATGACTTTTTGCACGTCGTCGAGTTCCTCGAGTTGTTCGACAAGTTGCAAGGTCTTGACGGCGTCGGCGGCTGAAACTTCGGCGTTGGATTTGGCAATGAGCGATAGTTCCGCGTTTTCGATGGGGATGTGCCGTTTTTGCATTTCGTCGCGTACGGGGCGCAAATGTTCGGGCGCGACGTACGCCTCAATGTGTTCGCCTTCGACGCTGAGGTCGTCCACGCCTACGTCAATCAATTCCAATTCCATCTCTTCGGCGCTTTTGCCTTGGACCGGAATCGTAAAGATGCCGCGCTTTTCAAACATCCAGGCGACGGCGCCGGCGGATGCGAGATTGGCGCCCGCGCGCGTAAGGACGCGGCGCACTTCGGACGCGGCGCGATTGCGATTGTCGGTGAGGACCTGGACGATGAGCGCCGCGCCACCGGGGCCGTACACTTCATAAGAAATATCTTCGAGCTGTCCGCCTTCGCCGCCGCTGCCGAGGCCGCGTTGAATTGCGCGCTCGATATTGTCTTTGGGCATGTTCGCGGTGCGCGCCTTGTCCACCGCGAGCCGCAGGGCGAAATTCGCGTCGGGGTCGCCGCCGCCTTCGCGCGCCGCAATCGTGAGGTCGCGCGCGATGCGCGTAAAAAGTTGGCCGCGCTTGGCGTCCGCCGCGCCTTTTTTTCGTTTAATGGTTGACCATTTGGAATGTCCTGACATGTGAAACCTCCATAAGCATGAATGAGATTGCCGCACAAAAAAACACGCTGTCCATTTCGCTCAGCGCGAGCCAAATGGAAACAGCGCGTTGCTTGGAGGTTTGCGATAGCGCAAGCCGCGCCGTTGTTGTGGCTTGAACAAAATCGAGTTCGTCATGACGCCGCAATTATACCATGCGATGCCGATTTGTTAAGTTTCCGAACCGCGCCTTGAAAACTTGATAAATCGTTTAGCGGACGAATGAATTTGTCGCTACGCCTACGCTTGATTATAGCCCAAGCGCGCAAGGCGAGTTATGATTCAAATTGACCTAAAAATACGCCGCAAACGCTTGGAACGCCTCTAGCTTTTTAATGCGCCGTTCTTGCCGCGTTAAGCTTGCCCCAAATCAGATATGGTAGAATAATCGGCGCTGTATGAATTCGACTCGCCGGCGATGGCTCATCGGACTCGTCGTCTTGAATCTTGTTATTTGCGGCGGCATTGCGCTGGTGTTTTCTTTGCGCCGCGAAGCCATCCGCCAGACCCTTGCCGATGCGACGGGCGAAGAAGATTCCTCGTACCAACTCCGCGCGTTAGGATTCCTCGCGTTGTCATGGTTTCAAGCGCCGCGCGACACGGCCGATTACGCGCCGATGCCGTACACGGATGTGCCGCCGTTCGGCGTCAATACGTTTTTTGAGCAAGAGGTGCAAGAGGCGAAAATTCGCGCGAGTATGCAGTTGATTCACGATGCGGGTTTCAAATTCATTCGCCAAGAATTTCCGTGGGAAGATATTGAGCCGACGCGGCAGGGCGAATTTTGGGACAATAAATTTAATCATTCGACTTGGGATAAATACGACCGCATCGTAAAACTTGCGCGTGAATACGATTTGGAAATTATCGCGCGGCTCGACCATCCGCCGAATTGGACGCGGTACGATGGCGCGGCGCGCGGCAATTTTGCGCCGCCGGACGATTATGCCGCGTATGGCGCGTTTGTGCGCGCGGTGGTTTCGCGCTACAAGGATCAAATCAAATTTTATCAATTGTGGAACGAGCCGAACATTTATCCCGAATGGGGCGAGCAAGATGTCAACGCGGCGGATTACGCGCGGCTCTTGAAAATCGGTTACACAAGCGCAAAAGAAGCCGACCCGAACGCCGTCATTATCAGCGCGGGCCTCGCGCAAACCCTCGAAACGGGCCCGCGCAACGTCAGCGATTTGATTTTTCTCCAACAGATGTACGACGCAGGCGCCAAAGATTATTTTGATATTCTCGCCGTGATGAATTACGGTTTGTTCACGGGCCCCGGCGACCATCGCGCCGACGCGACGCGCGCCAATTTTTCGCGCCCGATTCTCGTTCGCGAAATCATGGTGAAAAATGGCGACGCCAACAAACCGATGTGGGCGATGGAAATCGGCTGGAACGCGCTGCCGTCGAGTTTTGAGAACGCGCCCTATGGCCGCGTGACCGAACCGCAGCAGGGCAGGTATGCGGCGCAAGCGTACGCGCGCGCGCAAAATGAATGGCCCTGGATGGGCGTGATGAATTATTGGTTTTTCAAACGCGCCTATGACAATGAACGCGCGCAGCCGTTTTTTTATTTTCGTTTGTTCGACCCGGATTTCAAACCGCTGCCGGTGTATGACGCGCTCAAAACGTACATCGCGCAGGCGCGCTGGCTCGGCAAAGGTTTTCACCAAGAGACGAGTTGGGCGCTGGATTATCAGGGCGCTTGGCGGGCTGGAAAATTTGGCGACGGGGCGACGGATGGCTATCGCAGCGGCAGCGTCGGCGATACCTTGAGTTTTGATTTTCGCGGCGACGCGGTGGCACTCGCGCTCGCGCCAAAGGTGTACGGCGGCTTTGTCGAGGCGCGTATAGACAACGGCGCGTGGCGCGAATTTGATTTACGCGCGACCGACCCGTCCGTACAACAGCGTGTGACGTTGGCGGAAAATTTATGGGACACGGCGCATCGCGCCGAGGTACGCGTCAAACAGGGCGAGTTGCGTTTGGATGGCGTGGTGGTGAAACAATCCGCAATCGGCGGGCGCCACATTGCGGCGTTCGCGGCGTTGGGCATGGCGTTGCTCGCGTTACTTGGTATGGGCGCGCTCTGGTTTTGGTCGCGCCGTCGCACCGCGCGTTTCGCCGGAGTCGCCGCACAATGACGCGCCCGGCGGTTCGCATTTCGCGTTCGTACGCCGCGCAAGCGACGGATGGCGTATGGCTCTCGCGTAAAAATTTGTTTTGGGTTCTGGCGGCGCTGACGGTCGGTTTTTTTGCGCGCGTGAATGAATTGGGCGCGCAAAGTTTGTGGAATGATGAAGGTACGTCGGTGGCGCTCGCGCGCACAAGCTTGAGCGCACTTGTCAATGCCGCCGCGCACGACATTCACCCGCCGCTCTATTACATTTTGTTGAGCGGCTGGATTCACGGCGCGGGCATTAGCGAATTCGCAATTCGTTTTCTATCCGTTTTCGCGGGCGTTTTGGTGATTGCCGTCACCTTTCGGATTGCGCGCGAATTTTTTGACCAAGATGTAGCGATGGTTGCGGCGGTCATTTCCGCGCTCAATGCGTTTCAAACGTATTACGCGCAGGAAACGCGCATGTACATTTGGGTCACGCTCTTTGGCGCGTGCTCGGTGTGGATGATGACGCGATGGCTCAAACCGCCGCGCGCCAAGCGTCGCGTTTCCGCCGCGCGGCACATACGGCGCCAGACTCTTGCCTTGGGCGGGTACCTCGTTTTCACGCTTGCCGCGCTCTATACAAATTATTACGCCTTTACGCTGCTGCTATTTCAGAATCTCGCGTTTCTCGTATGGCTCATTGGGGCTTGGCGCGCAGCCGAACCGCGTTTGCGGAATACGGTTTTTATGTGGCTCGGCGTGCAAGGTGTGGTCGTCCTCGCCTATCTGCCGTGGTTGAATTTCGCGCGCCAGTCGTTGACGAGTTGGCCCGGCATCAGCGAGCCGCTGGCATTGCCAGAAATGACGTGGCGCATTGGCAGCGCGTTTGTGACGGCGCTGGACAATCCCACCGGCTTGACGGCGCTTTTAGTTGGCGCGGCGCTTGTATTTTTTGTGGGCGGCTTGTTGCCCTCGCGCGATTTGTTTCGGCATAGTTGGTGGGGCATTGTCCTCTGCGCGCTGTGGGCGTTGGTTCCGCTGCTGGCGATGTATTTTCTCTCGCTGACGCGCCCCGCGTACAATCCCAAGTTTTTACTCTTGGCGACCCCGGGATTTCTTATTCTCGTCGCGCGCGGCGTCTCGGTGTTGTACCCTGGATTGTTTTTGCGCGAGCGCGCGGCGTATGGCGTGAACGCGGGCCCGCTCGGTATGCGTTTGGCGCAGCTGTGGCTCGGCATTGGCAAATTCTTTCTGGGCGCGTTGTTTGCAGGCGGTTTGATTCTGGCGCTGCAAAATATGTACCGCGACCCGCGCTTGCAGCGCGACGATTATCGCGGCATGGTCCATTACATTAACGCGGTGGCGACGGAACGCGACGCGGTGATTGTGGATGCGCCCGGGCAAATGGATGTGGTGCGCTATTATTATCGCGGCGCGGCGGCGCTCAAACCGCTGCCGATTGGGCGGCCGCTGGATGCGAACGCGACGAAACAGGCGTTGACTGATATTTTGAATAATTATTCAAGAGCGTACGGGATTTTTTGGGCGAACGCGCAGGCGGACCCGGAAGGCGTGGTGGAGCGCGCGCTGAACTTGGATGGGTTCAAGGCGCGCGATGAATGGCACGGCAACGTGCGTTTGGTCGAGTATGCGCTGCCAAATGATTTTCAGGCGGCTGAATCGTTTAACCCCGAGCTGCGTTTTGGCGATGAGCTGTTGTTGAAAGAAATCACGTTCGACGCGCGCGCCTTTCAAGCGGGCGAGCTTGTGCCGCTGGAATTCGAATGGCGGACGCTCAAACGGCCCGCAGCGGATTGGCAAATTTTTCTTCATCTCTTGGACGCGCGCGGACAAATTGTCAGTCAGCGCGACGCGCCGTTTGATAATGCGTCGGGATTGAATCGTCTGGACGCGCAAGTTGACGGCGCGAGTCGTCATGCGTTGGTCATTCTGCCCGGCACGCCGCCGGGGACTTATACTTTACAAATGGGTTTGTATCATCCCGCAACCGGCGCGCGCTTGCCCGTCAGCTCTGGCGGCGATGCGTTCACGCTGGGCGCGGTGCAGGTGACAAAAACGCCGCTTTCAGCCGACGCGCTTTTTCTGACGCGACGCGTCAAGGCCGCTTTCGACACGCTCGACTTTGTTGGATATACTCTGGAGCGAACGGAATTCAAGCGCGGCGAATTTATTCCGCTCGCGTTGTATTGGCAAGCGCGCACGCCGTCGTCGGCAGATTTGAAATTGGAAATCCAATTATTGGATGCGGGAAACAATATCGTCGCAGCCGCGCGCGCGTTTGAAACGTATCCGCCCGCGCGGTGGGACGCCAAGGAAATCGTGCGCGATGTATTGCAATTGCCGATTCCGCCGGACGCGCCGCCGGGCGAATATAAAATCGTCGTGAGCGATGGACTTTCGAGTTTTCAAGTGACGCGAGCGCAAGTTCGCTGATAGCGGGCGGCGGATGACGAATTTTTTTGCGATTCGCCGCGATGATTGACCAGCGGTTCTTTATATGTACATCGGTCGTAAACCGGAACGACTCCCGTGGTTACGCAGCTGCCTTTTGATTATCGTGATTGTCATTGGCACGGCATATGCGAGCGTTTTGCTATTGGCGGCGGGCGGCGTGTATGTCACGCCCGTTACGATGCTGCCGGAAGCGCTGCATCCCACGCCGACGATTACGCCGACGCCGACCGAACCGGCGAGCAATGTTGTGCGCCGCGCGGACGATTTTTTTCAAAATGGTCAGGTGAATCAGGCGATTGAGGAATATCGCCGCGTGATTGATTTGGAGCCGGAAAATGATTTGGCGTATGCGCGCTTGGCGCGATTTTTGATTATTCGACGCAATTTTCTCGAAGCCGAAGACATGGCGCGCACGGCGGTGGAATTGAAACCGGACAGCGCGTACAACAACGCGGTTCTCGCGTTGGCGCTCGATTGGCAAGGCAAGTACGACGAAGCGCTGCCCGCCGCGCTGCGCGCCATCGAATTGGATGAAAATAATGTGTACGCGCAAGCGTACTTGAGCGAGGTATATTCCGATATGGGGCGCGTGGATAAATCGGTTCCCGCCGCGCGCAAAGCGATTGAACTGGACGATAATAATTACGAAGCGCACCGCGCGTTGGGGTACGCTTATGAAACGTCGGGCAAGTATCGTAACGCCATCACGGAATATCAACGCGCGATTCAACTGCAACCGAATCTCGGTTTTTTGTACGTCGCCGCCGCGCGCAATTTACGCGCCATTGGACAATATCGCAATGCGTTGGCGTTGATTCAACAGGCGATTCAGGCGGACCCGAATTCTGCCGAAGTGTATGATGAATTTGGCTGGATTTATTATTTTCTCGGCGATTACGACGCGGCGATTTTGCAATTGAAACGCGCCACGCAGCTGGACCCCACTTTTGCGCCCGCGCACGGACATTTGGGCATTATTTATTTTGTGCTGCAAAATTGGGACCAGGCGGCGCCGAGTTTTGAAAAGGCGATTGCGCTCGGCGGCGCGCGCGCCGAATACTTTTATTCGTTGGGTTTGGCGTACGTGAATTTGGATAACTGCGCCAAAGGCAAAGAGTGGATTGATAAAGCGGTGAATGTGAACGCGGACGATACGGCGGTGCAGGCGGCGGTGCAGTTTTACAACGAGAATTGTCTCGGCAGCGCCGCGCCGCCCACACGCCGCCCCGCGACGACGGTACCGCAACCTTGAGCAGGGGACGCGCAATGTATCAATTGCGATTTGGGATGGAGAAAAAAATCACGCCGACGGCGGCTTGGTATCCTTTTGCTCCATCTGCTGCACGGTTTCCGCGACTTGTTGAATCGCCACGCGCTGTTTGCGATACAAATCGCTTTCGCTGATGGCGAGTTTTGGCGCAATGTCGCGGATTTTCATGCCCTGCATCACTTTGAGTTCGAGAATGTTGTACAAAACCCATTCCGGCGCGGTGAGCGAGCGCGAACCTTCGGGGCGCAATTCCTCAATCGCTTGCGCGAGAATGCCGCGCAGCGCGCGCGTCGGATTGTGGTCGTATTCGTCGAGCGACTGCCGCACGATGTTCAATTGCAGCAGCGGCGAATGAACCAATTTGGGCCCGCCCCAATAATCGTCGAGCGCGCCTTTGACGGCGCGATTGAAATCGGGCGACGCAATCAATTCCTCTTCCACGCGTTCGCCCGCGATGCCGCCAATCACGCGCGGTTTCGCTTGCACGCGCTGTAACGCTTCCACTTCGCTGCCGATTTGTTCCAACGCGTCAAACACATTCTTTTGCAGCGCGCGGTCTTTGAGCGCGAGTTCCGCTTGCGCCGCAAACGCCTCTACCAATTCCTGTTCGTGTTCCGACAAATCGGGCTGCGGCGCGCGCGCGGCGACGCCCAACACGCCCACGACGACATCGCTGCCGTTCACTTTGAGCGGATACAGCCAATACTCGCCGACGACAAAAAAATGCGGCGCAGACGTTTCGCCGTTGCTAAAGGAGGGCGGCGTTGATTGTCCCGCCATGAATTTTTGCGCCGGTTCGCGGGGGCCCACCAACGCTTCGAGTTTCCAACTATTGGCTTCGACCGCCAGCGCGAAACCGCTTTGCACGCGCAAGAGGTCGCACATTGCCGCGAGGATATTTTCCAGCGCTTGACGCAAGTCGCTTGTCGTCAGCAAATGCGCTTCGAGTTTTTGAATCTGATTGATTTCGTGGCGGTCTTGCCAAAACAATACGCGGTCAATGTATCCTTTGCCGCGGCTGATGAGCATTTCAAACACAATCACGCCGACAATGACCGTCGCCGCCAATAACGTATCGCGGCTCAACGGAATAAATTGCTCGATGAACGGCACAATCGTCATGGCTGTCACGACGCCGACCGCGACCAGCGGTCCGCGCAAAAGATAGTGGACAAATTTTTGCTTGATAATGCGGTCGGACGCGAGCGCGCCTTGATAGGTGACGGTGTACGCCATCACCACCAACATCACAATCAAAGCGATGGCGCCGAAAAAAGTGAGCAGCAGTAAAACGACCGGCGGAATGAGCGCGGGAAAACCAGAGAGGACGAGATACGGAAACACGCCGACGGCGGGCGCAATGAACGCGATGCCCAAACGGCGCAAACGTCGCCGCGAAGTGGGCGTCAAGGTGCGGCGGCGCGCCAGCTCGATATTGTAAATGCCGATGGCGGTGGCGGCGAAAAAATAAACGGCAAAGAGCGCAAAGAGCGGGCCCGCGCGCAATTGCGTCGCAAATGGATAATTGAACGGCGCGCCGACAATCCAATCGCTGAACAGCACCATGCCGAGCAAGACGATGCCGCTGAGATACGCGCAGATGGTTGCCGCGCGCCGCCAACGCGAAGCGTAAAACGTCGAACGTAGGACCGCGTTGGAAAAATGCAGATACGCCGCCGGCACGAACGCAATGCCAATCCATTTGAGGCGCAGAATCTGTTCCGCCGCGGCGGGCGATGTGGCGCGCAGCAAAAAAACCTGTCCGATATAGACGATGCCGACAAAAGTCAAGAGCGCGCTAAAACCGCGCTGTACTGGATTGCGCCAACTGGAGGGAAAGAGCCACAGCAACAAGGCAAAGGTGAAAATAACCAGCGCTGCGGCAAGAAGAAAATTAGCGAGTTCGAGAAACTGTAAAAACCAAGCGAACATGCATCAAGTATATCGGTAGATAGGCAAAAACGGAAACAGGCAAGGGCGATGCCCGCGCCTATTTATATCCCAACGCCAGCGTAAAAAAATAATAGGCGAATGCCAGCGGAATGAACATACTGTCCAGACGGTCGAACACGCCGCCATGTCCCGCAATCAAGGTGCCGGAATCTTTGACGCCCAGATTGCGTTTGATGAGCGATTCGGTCAAATCGCCGGCGGTCGTCAACAACGCAATCACGATGCCCAAAATTAGCGCCGCCCACAGAGGCATTTCAATAATCAAGCCCAAGAGCGTGACGCAGAGCGCGCCCAGCGCGATGCCGCCAATCGCGCCCTCGCGCGTTTTCTTGGGACTGATGTCCGGGAAAAATGGATGTTTGCCAAAGATGCGCCCTGACAAGTACGCGAAAATATCCGTGAGCCACGTGCCGAGCAGGGGAATGAACAACAGCGCCGCGCCGTTTTCCAAATTACGCAGCGCAAAAATAAATGTGCCGAGCAAACCGATATACACCACGCCGACGACCATCAGCGCCCAATTCATCAAGAAACCTTGATGCTCTTGGCGCGTCAATTCCCACAAGGGCGGCAGCGCGACGGTGACGACGAGCAGCAGTGTCGTAAAATCGTACGGCAGCTGCGGCAGCAGCGACGCATTGAGCAAAAGCAAAGCAATCAACGCCAGCGCGGGCAGCCACAGCGGTTGATGTCCGCCCAAACGCGTCATATTGAAATATTCAAAGCCAACTGCTACCAAGCCGATGCCGTACAGCGCGTAAAGCCACCAGCCGCCAAAATAAATGGCAAAGGCAGCGGCGCTAAACAAAAGGATGGCAGAAATGAGTCGAGTTTTCACGGGGCAGCTCTCGGCGCGTCGGCGCACGCGTTAGACGCGTGTCAGGGTTTTAACACTTTGCCAAAACGGCGTTCGCGGCTGTCATAGACGCGCAGCGCGTCGTACAATTCGGGTTTGCCGAAATCGGGCCAATAGATTGGCGTGGCATAGTATTCGGCATACGCGGCTTGCCAAATCAAATAATTGGACAAACGCATTTCGCCCGCCGTACGAATCACGAGGTCCGGGTCAGGCGTTCCGTCGGTGTATAAATAGCGCGCGAACAATTCTTCGGTGATTTGGTCGGCGGGAATGTCGTCGGCAATAATTTTTTTGACGGCATCAATGATTTCGGCGCGGCCGCCATAATTAAAAGCCACGTTCAACGTTAGACGCGTATTGTTGGCTGTTTGCGCGACCGCGCTGCGAATCATTTCCTGCAATTTGGGCGAAAGCCCCGTCAGGCGTCCGACATGACGAATCCGCACGCCGTTCTTGTGCAGTTCGGGCGTTTCGCGTTGAATCGTCTGTTCGAGAATCGTCATCAATCCGCGCACTTCGTCCAACGGCCGATTCCAGTTTTCCGTCGAGAACGCGTAAATGGTGAGATATTGAATTCCGAATTCGACCGCCGCGTTGAGGATGCGGCGGATATTTTCTACGCCCGCGCGATGTCCCATCAAACGCGGCATCCCGCGCGCCTGCGCCCAACGCCCATTGCCGTCCATGATAATGGCGACATGCGTGGGCACGCGCGTCAAATCATTTGTTTCGTTTGCGTGTTCGACTACTGCAGCCATCAAATGAATGATTTTTGATTTATGATATTCTCAAAAGTCCGATCAATCCGCAATCATAAATCAGCAATCATCAGTCCCTAGACTTCCATCACTTCTTGTTCTTTTTTCTTGCCCAGCGCGTCCGCTTCGGCGGCGTATTTTTTCGTCAATTCATCCAGCAGTTCTTTGCCGCGTTTGTGTTGGTCTTCGGTAATCAGTTTTTCGCTTTCCAGCTCTTCGAGGTCTTTGTTGCCTTGATGGCGGATATTGCGAATGGCGATGTGCCCCTCTTCCACGCGCTTTTTTACCAATTTCACCATATCGCGGCGGCGTTCTTCGGTGAGCGGCGGCAAACTTAGACGAATCATTTTGCCGTCATTGTTGGGCGTCAAACCCAATTCCGACGCGAGAATGGCTTTTTCGATGGCTTTGATTTGTGAAACGTCAAAGGGTTTGATGAGGATTTGACGCGCCTCTGGCACGCTCACGGTCGCCAATTGTTGCAGCGGCGTCGGCGTGCCGTAATAATCCACTTTGAGCGGCTCGACCAATTGCGGCGACGCGCGGCCCGTACGCATGGCTTGAAAATCGCGTTTCATCGCTTCGAGCGCTTTTTTCATTTTGTCTTCGCACTCTTTTTTTACGTCGTCTATCATAATCAGGGTAGCAGGTTACAGGTTCAAGTCACAAGCTGCCGTTGCCGTCGGCGCGCTGTGACTTGGGTCTGCGACTATTTTCCAATAACGGTGCCCACCGTTTCGCCCAGGACCGTGCGCTCAATCGAGCGCGGCGTATTGAGGTCAAAGACGACGATGGGCAAGCCATGTTCTTTACAAATCGTGATGGCGGTATCGTCAATCACGCGCACCTGTTCGCTCAACAGCGCGTCGTTGTACGTCAAATGGTCAAAGCGCTGCGCGTCCGTAAAACGATGCGGGTCTTTGTCATAGACGCCATCCACTTTGGTCGCCTTCATAAACACTTGGGCGTTAATCTCTTGCGCGCGCAGCGCGCCCGCCGTGTCGGTGGTGAAAAAAGGATTGCCCGTGCCGGCGCCGAAAATGACAATGTATCCTTTTTCCAAATGATGAATCGCGCGGCGACGAATATACGGCTCGGCGATTTGGTGCATTTCAATCGCGGTCATGACGCGCGTCGCCATGCCGCGTTTTTCCAGCGCGTCTTGCAGCGCCAGCGCGTTAATGACGGTGGCTAACATGCCCATATAATCCGCCGTCGCGCGGTCAATCTGTTTCGCGTACGGGTCGTTGCCGCGCCAAAAATTGCCGCCGCCAATGACGATGGCGATTTCGACGCCGTGTTGTTTCACCGCCTGAATTTCATCGCCCACATACGCGACCATTTCGGGGTCAATGCCGTTTTCGCCGCGCCCCGACAGCGATTCGCCGCCGAGTTTCAAAAGGATCCGTTTGTATTTGGGTGTCACCGCCGTTTCCTTTCTCTGCATTATACACAAAAAAAAGGGAAATTGTTTCGAGCGCTGCGCTCTCGCCAATTTCCCTTTTGCTTTTTATTCTTCGCCCAACGCGTAACGCACAAAGCGCCGCACCTGAATCTTTTCGCCCGTTTGGGCGCTGGCGGCTTTGACCAGTTCCTGAATCGTCTGCTTGTCGTCCTTGATGAACGGTTGACTATACAAACACGTTTCCGCGAAATACTTGTCGAGCTTGCCCGCGACAATTTTTTCAATTATGTTTTCGGGTTTGCCCTCTGCGCGCGTCGCGTCTTCAAACGTCTTTTTCATCGCCGCCAATTCGTCCGCCGGAATACTTTCGGGGCTGACGTATTTCGGATTCATCGCCGCGATCTGCAGCGCCACCGCGTGCGCCGCTTCTTTGAACTGCGGCGTGCGCGCGACAAAATCGGTTTCGCAATTGATTTCCACCATCACGCCGACTTTGCCGTTATGCACATACGTTTCGATGACGCCGTCATTGGCAGTGCGTTCGGCGGATTTCTTTTCGGCTTTGGCGATGCCTTTGGCTTTGAGGATGCTCAGCGCCTTGTCGTAATCGCCGCCCATTTCTTCCAGCGTCTTTTTGGCGTCGAGAATGCCCGCGCCGGTTTCTTCGCGCAATTTTTTAACGAGTTCCGCTTGCGTTGCCATTATTCACCTTTAGCTTCCGTTTCTACAATTTCGATTTCCGCTTGGCTTTCGGCGCCGCCCAACAAATCGGAATCGCCCGGTTCAAACGAGAGCGCCTGTTCGAGTTCGCTCTGCATGTCCGCGCTCACGCCCTCTTCCAATTGTTCCGCCGCCACGACGCCGCGAATGTTTTTGCCTTCGATGACGGCGTCCGCGATTTTAGCGGTGATGAGTTTGATGGCGCGGATGGCGTCGTCGTTCGCGGGAATGGGATATTGAATCGGAAACGGGTCCGAGTTGGTATCGCACAATGCCACCAGCGGAATGGCGAGCGTGGTCGCTTCGTGAATGGCAATTTGTTCGTGCAGCGTGTCCACGATAAACAACATGCGCGGCAGACGTTTCATTTCGCGCAAACCGCCGAGCCGCGTTTCGAGTTTGGCGAGTTCGCGCGTCAAGAGCAGCGCTTCTTTTTTCGGTAGCTTGTCGAGTTCGCCCATCGCCTGCCGTTCTTCGAGCCGAATCATGTAATCGGCGCGCGCGCGGATGGTGCGAAAATTGGTGAGCGTGCCGCCGAGCCAACGGTCGCTCACATACGGCATCCCGCAGCGCGTCGCTTCTTGTTGGACGGTTTCTTGCGCCTGCTTTTTGGTGCCGACGAATAGAATCATGCCGCCTTCCGCGACCATATCGCGGACGACTTTGTACGCCTCTTCGAGGCGGCTCATGGTTTGTTGTAAATCAATAATATGAATGCCGTTGCGCTGCGTGAAAATAAATTGCTTCATGCGCGGATTCCAACGGCGCGTGCGGTGACCGAAATGAACCCCTGCTTCGAGCAAGGATTTCATGGGGAGGATATTAGCCATGCGGCTCCTTTGTGTTGTTTGTTATTCCAGACCGCTCGGATTTTCGACGACCCTTGTTTGGAATAACCGACGACTCTTGTTATCGCCGCGCGCATTGCATTTTTCGGGCGCAACACACACACGACGGGCGAAAAGTCTGATTGATAAAATGCGCTGCGTTTTGGTACGGCAAATTTCAAATTTGCCATACGCTACGCAACGGCTAGATATTTTACGCAGAACCGGGATTTGGGCAAATTGCAGGGTTGACGCATTGTTCGCAAGACCCCAACTGTTTTCGCCGCGTCGCGCGCCGCGATAGATATGCTTGCCACAAAGCGCTTGGGGCTTTGGCTGCGCGCTCGACTTGGCGCCAGCCCCAAAATTGATTGCCAAAAACCTTGACGCGCTGAAACAAATCAACATATAATCCTGTTTGTCATGTCAACTCCCGCAACGGTTCAAACCACCGCCGCGACGGACATTCCCGGTTTAATCATTCCGCCGCGCAAACTGGATGCGCGCTGGCATCTTTGGCTCTTGCGAATAGTCGCGCGGCTCATGTTGGGCCTCTTTGGTTGGTACTTTCCCATGCGGATTGTCGGCATAGAACAGATTCCCGCCGAGGGGCCGCTCCTCGTCGTTGCGAATCATTTGAGCGTGATGGATATTCCGACGGTGGGCGCGATTTTGGTGCAGCGCGGCTGGCATCCGGGCGTCAATATGTTTGCGATTGCCAAACAAGAATTGTTTCACAAACGTCTCGTTGGCTCTTTGGCGGCGCTGATTGGCATGTTTCCTATTTATCGCAATCAAATTGATTTGAACGCGATGCGTACCATGCTCACGATTTTACGGCGCGGTTATTTGTTGGGGATTGCGCCCGAAGGCACGCGCAGTCCGACGGGCCACTTGCAATTGTTTCAACCCGGCGTCGCCAAGATGGCGATTCAACGCCGCGTGCCAATTTTACCGTTTGGCATCACGGGCGTCGAAAAAGTGATGCCGATTGGTTCGCGTTTTCCGCGTCGCGTGCCTATCACAATTCGCGTGGGCCCCGTGTTTGAATTGTCCGCGTATTACGGGCGCGATTTGGCGCCGGAAGAATTGGAGCGCGCGGCGTGGGAGTTGCGCGCGCATGTCGCAGAATTGCTGCCCGCCTGGATGCAAGAGCTGCCGCCCGACGACGCGCAGGTGCGTTTCGGCAGCGTCTTGTCCCGAACCTAAAATAAACGCCGCCGCGTTTGCGGCGGCGCGTCGCTCAAAGCCCTCGTTCGCTTGCCGCTATAATCGCCTGGTCGGCGCTCCAGAAAAAATTTTCCGCCCCAATCTCTTGGGTCAAGCGCGAACGGTCGAGAATTTTTTTCACCGTCGGCTGCACCGCGCACAACAAGAGCGCGCCGCCGCGCTGCTTTTGCCGTTCCCACACCTCTTCGATAAATTCCAAACCGCTCAGGTCCATCAACGGCACGCCGCGCATCGAGAGAATGACCACCGCCCGCGGGTCGCGTTCCAAATCTTTGGCGGTTTTACGCAGCGTCGCCGCCGCGCCAAAAAACATGGGGCCCGTCAAATAGGCGATGCGCATATGATTGGGCGTGTTGCCGAGTTTAATGCCGCGCGCTTCCAACTGTTTGACATCCACTTGACGGAATGTAATTTCAATCGAACTGATTTGATTGATAAAAATAATGGCGCTGAGGGCGACGCCGATAATGACGGCTTGGGTCAAATCGAGCGCGGCTGTCGCCAGCATCGTGACCAGAAACGCCATAATCGCGCTTTTGAAACGATGTCGAAACATCCAACGAATTTCGCCCCACTCGTTCATGCGAATCGCCGTCACCATCAGCACGCCCGCCAAAGCCGCCATCGGAATTTGACCGATGAGCCCCGCGAACAAAAATGCGGCGGCGAGCAAAAACGCCGCGTGAAAAATGCTCGTGAGCCGCGTCAAGCCGCCGCTGGTGATGCCGACGCTGGAACGCGCAATCGCCGCCGTTGCCGGCACACCGCCAAAAAATGGAATCACGATATTGCCCAACCCTTGCGCAATCAATTCCTGATTGTCGTCCATTTTCTTGCCGGTCATATTGCCCGCGACTGCGCCGCACAATAACGATTCGATGGCGCCCAACGCCGCAATGCTCAGCGCCGGCACAAACAATTCGGGCAAATGTTCCCAAGTGCGCGCGTTCGACAGCGTGGCGAGCGTCAGCCGATTGTCCAAAATAAGCGTGCGCGGAATTTCGCCAATCACCGGCGCTTGAAATTGCAGCGCGAACGCGACGCCCATCGCCAACGCAATGCCGATGAGCGAACCCGGCACGCGTTTTGTTATCTTTTTGGGCAAAAGAAACATTGCGGCAATGACGATGCCGCCGAGCAAAATCGTCTGCCAATTCGGTCCCGGCGATGGCGAGCTAAACAACCACGCGATGGTATTGAAAATTTTTGCCAGCGCGTTTTCAGCGGGCGGCGTTTTGACGCCAAATAAATTATCCAATTGACCGACGAAAATGATAATGGCAATGCCGCTGGTAAAGCCGGTGACGACGGGACGCGGAATAAAGGCGACGACGCGTCCCAAACGGAAAATGCCGACGAGCATAATCAAGATGCCCGCCAGAATGCCCGCGACCCACATGCCATCGAGGCCATATTTATTTGCCAAAACAATCAGCACCGCGCTCATGGCGCCGGTGGGGCCCGAAATCTGGTACGGCGCGCCGGACAAGCCGCCGATGAGAAACCCCGCGATGATGGCGGTGACCAAACCCGCCGCCGCGTCCGCGCCCGAGGCGATGCCGAACGCGAGCGCCAACGGCAACGCCACCGCGCCGACGGTGATGCCGGCGAGCAAATCTTTTTGTAAAGCCGAGACGTTATAACCCTGAAATTCTTGGCGAATCAAGGCGATGAATGGCAAGTTCAATGTTGCACCTACGTAAAAGAGGATGAGAACAAGTGAGATGGTTTAACGCGCACGCGCGCGCCGCGCGCGTGCAAGCTTGGGAACAGGCGCGGTTTCGGCTCTCAATTCCGCCAGCATCGCCTGCGTATCAATCAGGTGATTGTTGAAAATGCGCCGCGCCACTTCCAACAAATCATACAGCTGCGGGTCGCGCACTTGATACAAAACGGTGGTCCCCACCTTGCGCGACTCGACGATATTTTTGCCGCGCAAGACAGCCAGCTGCTGCGAGACGGCGGCGGGTTCCAATTCCACAAACGCTTGCAGCTGCGTCACGCTTTTCTCGCCGTCGCGCAGCGCATCCAGAATTTTGAGCCGCGCGGGATGGCCAAGCGCCCGAAAAAATTCGGCTTTGAATTGGCGTATCGGATCGCGCATCGGCATTGTCCTCCGTTTTGGATTGGTTGCAAATATGCAAACAATTGCATATCTAGGAATTATGATATTCCGAAATTGGCGGCTGTCAAAAACGCGCGGGCGCAAAAAAAGCGCCCGAAAGGGCGCGGGGTGGATTTTGCGCGGGCAAAAGTTTTAGCGTTCTGACGCGAGCGTTTGGCGCCGCGCGTCGTCCAAATTATTTTGCGTCCCGGTCCAGCGCGTGCGCTTGCAGCTCTTGGAGCGTGACGACCTCTAACGCGCGGCGGTGCGTGGCGCGCAAAAACACGGGCGGCGCGACGCCGGCGGCTAACGCTTCTTTCCAGCGATATACGCCGAGACACCATTTATCGCCGGGTTTCAAACCGGGGAAATCGTATTCGGGCGCGGGCGTCGTCAAGTCGTTGCCGCGCGCGCGCGTAAAATCCAAAAATGCTTGCGTCATTTGCGCGCAGACAACGTGCAAACCCATATCTTCGTCGCCCGTGTCGCAGCCGCCGTTGCGATAAAAACCGGTGAGCGGATGAAAACAACATGCTTCCAAAAATCCGCCTAAAACGTTTTTAGGTTCGAGATGTCCATTCGAGCCGGGGGTCATGTTTTGCCTCGTCGAGAAAAATTTTTAGGTTGCCGCGCGCGACAAATCGGGTTTGCGCGTATGCCAATCCGTCGTTTGTTCGTACGCATAGGCGACGCGCAGCATGGTGGTTTCGTCGAACGCGCGCGCCATGATTTGTAAGCCGACGGGCAAGCCGTCGCTGAATCCGCAGGGCAGGCACAGCGCGGGAATGCCGGCGAGCGGTTGCGCCAACGTAAAAATATCGGCGAGATACATTTGCAGCGGGTCGTCCGTTTTTTCGCCGATGCGAAACGCGGGCGTCGGCGTGGTGGCGCTGACGAGTACATCCACTTGCGCGAACGCATTGTCAAAATCTTGTTTGATGAGCGTGCGAACTTTTTGCGCCTTGAGATAATACGCGTCGTAATAGCCCGCGCTCAACGCATAGGCGCCAAGCATGATGCGTCGTTTCACTTCGGCGCCGAAACCGCGCCCGCGCGTCGCGCGCATCACATCCCACACATCGCCCGGCGCATCCACGCGCAAACCATATTTTACGCTGTCGTAACGCGCGAGATTGGCGGACGCTTCGGCGGGCGCGAGCAAGTAATATGTCGGCAGCGCGTACTGCGTATGCGGCAATTGCACCGTGTGAATTTCCGCGCCCAAAGTTTCGAGATGCGTCAATGCCGCGCGCAGCGCGGTTTCCACCTGCGGCGCCAAGCCCGCGATAAAATATTCGCGCGGCACGCCCACGCGCAAACCTTGTAGAGACGGTTCTGTCGCCTGTCCCAACGCCTCTACATAATTTGGGACCGGCGAATCTACGGTGGTCGAATCGCGCGCGTCGCTGCCCGCGATACATTGCAGAATCAATGCCGCGTCGCGCACGTCTTTGGTCATGGGCCCCACTTGGTCGAGCGACGACGCAAAAGCAATCACGCCCCAACGCGACACGCGCCCATAACTCGGCCGCAAACCGACCGTGTTGGTGAAACTCGCGGGTTGGCGCACGCTGCCGCCCGTATCGGTGCCGAGCGCGAAAATTCCTTCGTCCGCCGCCATTGCCGCCGCGCTGCCGCCGCTCGAACCGCCCGGCACGCGTTCCAAAGCCCACGGATTGCGCGTCACGCCGAACGCGGAATTTTCGGTGGATGAACCCATCGCAAATTCATCGGGGTTGGTTTTGCCGATGAGATGCGCGCCGGCGGCGTGCAATTTTTCAATCACCGCCGCGTCGTACACCGGCACAAAGTTTTCGAGAATACGCGAACCCGCCGTCGTCGTGACGCCTTGCGTCGAAATCACATCTTTGATGGTCATTGGCACGCCGAGCAGCGGCGGCGGCGTTTCCCCGACGCGGCGCAGATGCGCCCGACGCGCGTCCGCGTCACGCGCCTGTGCGAGCGCGCGTTCGGCGGTGACGGTGAGATACGCGTGAATTGTATCGTCCAGCGCGGCGATGCGCTCCAATATCGCGCGCGTCAATTCGACGGACGAAATTTCGCCGCGGCGTACAAGTTCGGCGGCGTGATGCGCGGTCAATTGTTCAAGGCGGGTTTCAAATGCCATATGCTTTGCGAACGGGCGGATAGCCGAGTTGAGTGTACATGCCAATGAGTCGGTCGAGATTGCCTTGCAGCGAATACTGTTCCACAACGCGGGCGCGGGCGCGGCGGCGCAATTCTTCGCGGAAATCGGGAAACTCGATGAGCTGACGCAGGGCGAGCGGCAATTGCGCCTCTAAATTTTCGACATCAATCACGATGCCCGCGCCGCGCAGCGCTTCGCCGTCCGCGCCGACATCGGTGGCAATCACCGCCGCGCCGCTTGCCATCGCTTCGAGCATTGCGAGCGAAAGCGCTTCGATGGACGAAGGCAAGACATTGATATCGGACGCGCGCAAGATGCGCTGCACTTCGCGCGGGTCGCCGAGATGGCCGCGAAAAATGATGCGCGGGTCGTCGCTGTATTTGCGGCGCAAGCGTCCGTAATCCAAACCGTCGCCCGCGATGACCAAAAGGTGGTCGTCCGGCAAATCGAGCGCGGCGAACGCTTCGCACAAGGCGCCGACATTTTTTTCCGGGTCCACGCGTCCCACATACGAAACGAGCAAACGCGCGCCGAGCTCTTGTTTGTATTCGGCGGGCCCCGGATGATACGTGTTCACGTCAATGCCGTTGGGAATGACAAAAATTTGCGCGTTTTCGACGCCGTAACGATACAGCATCCCTTTTTGATTTTCGGAAAACACCACCACCGCATCGTACTTGTCGAGCGTGTTGACGTACATGCGATACACGACGCGCATGGCGGTGCCCCAAAAGGAACGCGGTTGGCCGTACGGCATGTGTACGGTCGCGACGGCGGGAATGTTAAATTTGTGGCAGAGTTCGGGGATGGTCGAATCGAGATTTGAAAATGAGAGCGAAACGTGCGCGACGGCGGGACGTTCCAGACTCAATGTATTTTTGATGATGCGCTCCGCTTGCAAAGAAGCGACGGTGGCGCGTTTCATAATGTCCAACGCGCCGATGCGAATCGCGCGCACATTTGCCGGCGTCACCAGATGGCGCTCGCGCGTGGCATGATAGAAAAAAACCACATCCACCTGGCGTTGGCTCAAACCATTGAGCATCATGCGCGAGTAGGTGACAATCCCGTTGCGGCGCGCGCTGGCGACATGCCCGAACCAGGCAATCTTCATTTCATTCATCCAAAATCGCGCGCACGCGCAAAAATTCGCGGTTCGCGTCCGTGTCGGGCGCGTTCTGTAAAACGCTGGCGCGCGGCAGCGAAGGCGCAAGTTTATCTGCGCGCATGATATTTTGATTGGGAATCACACTGGCGGTTGGGGCAATCGCCGTCGTGTCGAGTTGATTGAGCATTTCGGCGTACGCCAAAATGTCTGAAAGTTGCCGCGCCAGACGTTCGATTTCGGCAGCGCTCAATTCGAGTTTCGCCAATTCGGCAATGTGCGCGGCTTGCTCACGAGTTAATGACATGTCGAGTTCCGTTGCGTTTGAAACAAGAGCGATTATAGCATAATCACGTTTGGACTATTCAAACGTCGCGCGCTGTGCTATACTTTTTGCCACGCGGCAGCTATCGGCGCTTGGTAATTCTTTTTCTTTTCATGTCCATCTCTACCCCTCAAGTCGGCGCGACGTGTCCTTCATGCGGCCGTTTTGTTGGCCCGCTTGAAAAATGTCCGTACTGCGGCGCGTCCGTCAAGAAACGTATCCCCATCGGCTATCTGCGGATAGCGTGTTTGATCCTCGCAGTCGCGGGCGTGATAATTTTGGTATGGGTCGCCGGCGGCACGGCAACGCCGCTTACTAAAATCGGCGACATTGGCGCGACGATGAATTATGCGTATGTGCGTTTGAACGGCACGGTGACGCGCGGCCCCATCTATGACCCCGACGCGCAAGCTATTCGTTTTTATGTCGCGGATGATACCGGCGAAATTCAAGCGGGCGCATTCCGCGATGTGACGCAGGAACTGTTGGCTGCGGGAAAAATTCCGACGGTCGGCGACAAGATTACGATGGAAGGCACATTGCGCGTGCGCGACGATTTTACGTCGTTCAATCTTGCCTCTGCCGACAAAGTGCAAATTATTCCGCCCGCCGCAACCGAAATCGAAATCGCCGATATTGGTTATGACGACGAATATCATTCCGTGATTGTGCGCGGCGACGTGCGCGATGTGCGCCAACCGTATCAAGGTCTCACGCTCGTCACGCTCGGCGACGCGTCGGGCGAAGTGGATGTCGCTATCGGCGGCGACATGGAAAAATTGTACGGCGCCATGCCGTCGTTTGCTTTGGGCGATGGCGCACAGGTTCAAGGCGTCGTCACCTATTTCCGCGATACGCCGCAAATCGTTCTGCGGCGTCCGGGCGATTTTCAAAAATTGGACGTCGCCAATTCTGCCGCGACGATAATCCCCATCGGCGCAATTGATGCCGCGCGCGTGAATCAACGCGTGCAGATTCAGGGCTATGTTACGCGCGTGACAAAATTTTCGCAAGGCGTGCGCGTGACCGTCGCCGACGATTCGGGCGCGCTGACGCTCGTCTTGTGGCAAGATTTATTGGACCAAATTCCGAACGCGCGCGAATTGCAAAATGGCGCGCAATTGCAAGCGCTGGGCCAAGTGGCGCAGTATCGCGGCGAATTGGAACTGGTCCCGCAGCGCGCGAGCGATGTGAAAATTAGCGCCGCCGTCGCGCAGCAAAACGCCACCGCGCCAAACCCCGCTGCGTCCGATGCCACAGCCGCGCCGACCGAAACCCCGCGCTCGACGCGTGAACCGACGCCCGCGCCCGCGCAACGCGCTATCGGCGCTTTGACCGCCGCCGACCAAGACGCGTGGGTCGTGTTGAACGGCGTCATTACGCGCGCAAATACTTTTTCGCAGGGGATGCGTTATACGCTCGACGATACGACGGGCAAAATTACATTGTTGATTTGGGCGGATGTGTTGGAAAAAATCGCGTTCCGCGACCAATTGAAACCGGGCGCCCAAGTGCGCGTCACGGGAAAGATTGATGTCTTTAACGACGCACTCGAAATCATTCCCGCGAATGCGAGCGATGTGGAACTCGTAGCCGCCGCGCAGACGTCGCCAAGCGCGACGCGCGCGATTGGGTCTATCGCGGCGAGCGATGTGGACCAACTTGTCGCGGTCAAGGGGACGATTACGGACCTTGCCGATTTTTCCAAAGGCAAATATGTAACGCTCCAAGATGATAGCGGCAAAATTCAAATCACGGCGTTTAGTTCGGTATTGGAAACGGTGAAGGATAAACTCGCGCTCGGCGCGACTCTGACGGCGCGCGGCAAGGTGAATCTGTTTCGCGGTAAATTGGAAATCGTGGCGGACGAATTGGCGGTCGAGTGAATACGGAAATTTTGACGCTCGCGTTGTACGCGTTGGCTGGCGCCTTGCTCGCCTCGCTGCTCGCTTTGATTCCCGCGCTGCATGTGTACAACATCGCGGGCATTTTCATTTTGCTCGCGGCGAGCGCGCAGCAATTTATTGGCGGCAATGAATTGGCGATGCTGTTGCTCGGCATGATTGTGGGTTATGCGATGCTCAACACCGTGTCGGCGATTTTTCTCGGCGCGCCCGATGACTCGACGATTTTCATTGTGTTGCCCGGACAAAAATATCTGCTCATGTCGCGCGGGTATGAAGCGGCAGTGTTGACCGGTATTGGCGGGCTCGGCGGGATTGCGATTCTGATTGCCTTGTCGCCCATCGCCGAAACCATTTTCGGTACGTTGCGTTCGATTGTGCTGCCGCACCTGCATTGGATTCTTGCTGTAATCATTGTGTATATGCTGATGGCGGAATGGCCCAAAGGTGGCGACCGCGGCGCGACGGGACTGGCGCGTTTGTGGGACGCGTGGAAAGGTTTGGGCGCGGGGATTTTGACGTTTGTATTGTCGGGCATTCTGGGGATCGTGTTGATGTATTCGTCGCCCGTGCCGACCGACCGCGCCTTTCAAAATTTATTGCCCGCGTTCGTCGGCTTGTTCGCCGTCCCGTGGGTGATGGACAATGTATTGTCCGGCGCCCAGATTCCGACGCAGCACATTGCCAAAACGTTTGACGCGCCGCCGAGCATGATTGCACGCGGCGTCTTTTCGGGCGCGTTGGGCGGATTGTTTGCCGCGTTCTTTCCGGTCGTCACGGGCGGCGTCGGCGGCTATTTGGCGGGCCACGCGACCGCGCAGCGCGATGACCGCGTATTTATCATTTCGCAAGGCACGTCTAAATTTTTGTATTACGTCGGCGCGTTCTGGTTATTCTTTTTGCCCACCGCGCGGATTGTCAAGGGCGGTATGTCGGGCATGTTGGCGACGATTTACACGCCGACGGGGCCAGATTTGTATTACGTCAGCGTCGGTTTGATTGCCGTGTGCGGCGTAATGTCGTTTTTCTTGTTGCTGCTGTATTCGCGCGCGGCGGTGTGGCTCGTGCAAAAAGTGAACTATCGCTACATTTCGCTTGCGACTCTGTTTTTGCTCGTCGGACTCGTTTATTTTTTCACCGGCTTGGGCGGCTTGGCTGTGATGCTCGTCGCGATTCCGATTGGCTGGCTGCCTGTGCTGTGGGGTTCGCGGCGCATGAATTGTCTCGGCGTTTTACTCGTGCCGATTACGCTCAATCTCGCGGGCCTCGGTCCGACTGTGGCGCAGTGGTTGGGGTTGATTTGAGATTGCAGATTTACAAGTTGATTCAATCTGCAATCTGCAATCCGAAATCTGAAATTCCATGAAGGGCATTTCGCATTTCATCACCGGCGTTGCGGTCGGCACATTTTTTCCCGATGCGGTGCGTGCGGCGGCGGATGGTTCGTTCATTCTTGTATTGGGCGGCATCGGCGGAATTTTGCCCGATACAATTGATTTCAAATTCGCGCGCTTTCTCGAAGAGCCGGATATATTGATTGACCCGCATCCCGAACGATTCGAAGCGCAAAAGATTGCGGACGAAATCGCGGCGGGCATTGACCGCGTCGGCGCAACGCACAAAAAGCAAATTCTGAAATGCAACACGATGCGTCTCGGTCCCGATTGGTGGCAGCAGTATTCACTGAAATTTGACACACAAAAAAGCGAAGTCGTCGTCAAGCTGGGACCCATTGTCAATACTTCGCAAATGCCGCTGCCCGAAAGCGAACGCGAATGGCCCGAAGGACGCGCGACGATTCACACGCCGCTTTTGCCGACGTATGGCGAATTTATGACGGTGGATATTTTCAGCGGTCCGTCGTTCGCGTTGGAATGGCGCAACGGTCGCGTCGAAATTGATTTCATTCCGTGGCACCGGCAGTATTCACATTCTATTTTCATGGCGCTGTTGTTCGGACTGATTTGCGGTGGGTTGTTTTTTTTGCTCGGCAGTTCCCTCTATGTGACGGCGGGGTTGATTGGCGCGTTCGCGGTGATGGCGCACGTCTTGGAAGACCAACTCGGTTATCTTGGCAGTAATCTATTTTGGCCCCTCACAAAGGTTCGTTCGACGGGAATGAAACTGATTCACGCGGGCGACGCGATTCCGAATTTTTTCACCGTCGGCACGAGCTGCATGTTGATTATTTTCAATTTGGACCGTTTTTCGCCGCAGCCGTTGATTGACCCGTTGGTGTATTGGGGAGTGTTGTGGCTGCCGTTTCCGATTATGCTTGTCTATTTTTTTGTGCGAAAATTCCGCGCAGACATGCTCAAGCGCATTCCCTTGTTGGCGCAACAAGAAGGGGATTTGGTGGCGGAAACGCAAGAGGTGGTTGATGCGTAAGCAAGGTTGCGCGTAAAATTTTTTCCTCGCTCCGCCATGATTTTCAATCTGCATGTCTGATTCGCCGTCGGAAATTATCCTTTCGGATACGCCGCCGCTTCCCGCTGTACCGCACACGCGGCGCCAAGAACGCCGCTGGATTGTCGTTCTCCTCTTGCTCGGACTCGGCTCGACCATTCTTCTCACGTCACTGGCGGGCAACGCCGAAACCTATGCGCTGCTGCGCAACGCCAATCCTTTTTTCGTCGCGTGCATCGCGCTCACCCAATTCGTGCGTTATGCGGCGATGACGCTCTCGCTGCGCGCGGTAACGCGCATTGTAAAAATGCGCGTGCCGTTCGTGCCGTTGTTCGAGGTGGTGGTCGCGGCGCAGGCGGCGAATCGCACCTTTGTCGGCGGCGCGGCGGGCTTGATAATTCGGCTCGCGTTTTTTCTGCGGCGCGGAATGCACAGTGGCACATTCATCGCGGTGGAAACGATTGAAGATGTGGCGAGTCTGGCGGCGGTGGCGGTTTTGTTTTTCACGGGCGCGGCGATTGTATTGTCGAGTGAGGTCGGGAATGCTTTGGATGCGCGCGCATTTGGCGCGGTGATTGTCGGCGCGGCGATTTTGGCGATTTTGGTCGTCGCGTTTTTACGCAACCGCGCGCTCGTGGAAAATATCGCAGACGCGTTGGCGCAAGGCATCAATCGTCTCGTCGAAAAATTTGCGCGGCGTAATCTGTACGACGCGCGCCGCGTGCGCGACGGCGTGGACGATTTTTATCGCGCGCTCGCGTTGGCGCGCACCGCCCCGGTACGCGTTTTGATTTCGTTCGGCTGTTCGCTCGTGCGTTTGGGCAGCGATGCCGTCGCGTTATATTTTGCCTATCGCGCCATCGGCTATGACATTGCGCCGGGGAGCGCGCTGTTAATTTTTATTGTTTCGACTTCGGTGGCGACGCTCGCGGCGGTACCGGGCCAAATCGGCGTGATGGAAACGGTTTTGGCGCTCACGTCCGCCGCGTTGGGCGTGCCGCTGCCCGTCGCCGTCGGCGCGAGTTTATTGTTTCGTTTGATTTCGTTCTGGCTGCCCATTCCGTTCGGTTACGCGTTCGCGTGGCATTTGCAGCGCCGCGCATTGATTTAACGCGCGTCCGTTTGACCAAAACATGTAGCGTATCGGAGCCGAGAGATGCCTGATTCAGAAACGCGTTATCGCGGGGTCGTGAAATCGTTCGCCAAAAACAAGGGATACGGTTTTATCTTTTGGCAAGAGGGCCACCGCGAAGTGTTTGTGCATTACACCGCCGTCGCGCGCGCGGGGCAACGCAATTTGGAACGCGGCGACATGGTGGAATTTAGCGTGGTGGAAACGGAACGCGGCTGGCAGGCGACGCGCGTAATTCCGTTCCAATCCGCCGACCCAGAGCGCTGGATGTGATATAATTTCAGCGCGTAAAAATCAAAAGCAGAGGAAAGGAGCGACGCTTCTGGAACCGATTGAACTGGCGCGTGAAATCGCCGAAATTATTTCCGATAAAAAAGGCGCGGACATTATCGTGCTGGATACGGGCAAAGTTTCAACGCTGTCCGATTATTTTGTAATTGCGACGGTCGAGAGCGAACGGCAAGCCCAAGCGGTGGTGGATGAGATTGAGAAAAAAATAAAGCTGCATCGCAAGCGGCCGCTGGCGGTGGATGGAACGATTGATTCGGGCTGGGTCTTGCTAGATTATGGCAGCGTGATTGCGCATATTTTCAATCCCGGCATGCGCGATTATTATAATTTGGAAGATTTGTGGAGCAGCGCGCCGGTGGTGGTGCGAATGCAATAAAAAATCTTTGCGGTTTTAACCGCAAAGATTTTTTTATTCATTGACCCACTTGTCAATTTCGCGCGTATAGTCCACCAACTCGGCGGGCTTGAACCACAGCGCGATTTCGCTTTCGGCGGTGGCGGGCGCGTCGGACGCGTGAATCAGATTTCGCAAACCCATCGCCGCGTAATCGCCGCGAATCGTGCCGGCTTCGGCTTCCCAGGGCCGCGTCGCGCCGACCATTTTGCGGACCGCGCCAATCGCTTCGTGTCCTTCCACAACCATCACGACGACGGGGCTGGACGTGATGTAATCCACGAGACTTTGATAAAAGAATTTGCCCTTGTGGATGGCGTAATGCGCTTCCGCCAATTCCATCGGGACCGCCATGAATTTCAACGCGACAAGTTTATAGCCGCGTTCCTCAAAGCGCGTCAAAATTTTTCCGACTAAACCGCGCTGTACGCCGTCGGGTTTGATAATTACAAGCGTGCGTTGCAAAGGAATCCTCCGTTGTAGAAATAAATAACTTGCGTCGCTACCGACGCAAGTTTTATTTTAACTCAATTTGTTATTTTTTCATCGCGAGCCGATATTGCTCCAATGACTCTTTGAAACGTCCCGCCATCGCGTACGCTTCGCCCAACAAACGATGGGCGCTCAAAGGCAGGTCGGGTTGTTCCATCAGCGCTTGCAAATCGCCGATGATTTCGTCGAGATAATTCGGTCGGCGGTGCATGGCGCGTTCGTACGAATCCAACGCGCCTTTGAGGTCGCCGTTGTCGCGCTTGAAACGCGCCACTTCAATCAAGGCGCGGGCGTCGAGTTTGCCGAGCGCGCCGGTCGCATCGGCTGTCGCGGGCGCG
>Ga0226835_1000354_pt1 | contig 60687 bp, 51 predicted proteins | sample LAC_MetaG_1_FD_163627 | JGI IMG/M metagenome (GOLD analysis project Ga0226835, IMG submission 163627) | Anaerobic ammonium oxidizing microbial communities from anammox membrane bioreactor (MBR) in UC Berkley, California, United States -... | ecosystem: Engineered > Bioreactor > Anaerobic >...
CGCATGTTCGCGCGGCCGGCGGCGTGGTCGCCGGTCGCGCTGTTCGGCTTCGCTCTGATCGCGATGTTGTGGTCGCCGGTTCCGTTCAAGGAGCAGTGGCGGGCGGCTGACGATTTCCTCAAGCTCATGCTGATCCCGCTGCTGTTCTTCCATTTCCAACGTTCCGAGCGCGGGCACTGGGCGTTTGCCGGATTTCTCGTTTCCGGCGTCGTGCTGCTGATCGGCTCCGTGCTGGTCGTCATGATGCCGGGCGTATCATTCCTGGGAATGCCCAAGACCCACGGCGTGCTGGTGAAGGATTATATTTCGCAAAGTGCGGTCTTCACCCTGTGCGCGTTCGGGCTTCTGTATCTCAGTCTTGATGCGTTCCGGTTGCGGCGCTTTCTCTATGGCGCGGTGTTTTGCGCGCTTGCGGTTCTTTTCCTTGCCAACCTGTTTTTCGTCGTGGCGAGCCGCACTGCACTGTTGTCAATCCCCGTCCTGCTTCTGCTGCTCGCGTTCAAGAACGCGGGCTGGCGCGGCGCCATTGTGGTCTGCGCGGCGGGATTCCTGCTGGCGGCCGCGATCTGGGCCTCTTCGCACAATGTCCGCCACCGGCTGGGCGGCCTTTTCGAGGAGGTGCGTACGCATTTCTCGCAACCGAGCCGCACCTCGGCCGGCGAACGGATCGAATTCTGGAAGCGTTCGCTGCGCATCATGTCGGGATCCGCGCTCATGGGGCACGGTACCGGCTCGACGCGCGAGATGTTCCTGCGCACGGCACAGGGGCAAAGCGGGCTCGGCGCGCTGGTGACGGGAAATCCGCACAACCAGACCTTCGCGGTGGGCATCCAGCTTGGGCTTGTCGGCGTCATGCTCCTGTATGCGATGTGGCTGTCGCATGCGCTGTTGTTTCGCGGTGCGGGCTTTGCCGCCTGGGTCGGGCTTCTCGTGGTGGCGCAGAATTTTCTCGGCTCGCTTGCGAACTCGCACTTGTTCGATGCGACGCATGCCTGGATTTATATCGTGGGCGTCGGCGTGGCGGGCGGCATGGTGATGAAGCATGCGGCCGTACCCGCCCCGCATGCAGCGGCGTACGCCGCCTAGCGCGATGCACGGCCTCGATCTGCCGCCGCGTCCGCGCATTCTCATCGTCGCGTTGCGGCGCCTCGGTGACGTGCTGCTGACCACGCCGCTGGTCCGCAGCGTACGGCGTGCGTTCACTGATGCCATGATCGACGTGCTGGTATTTTCCGAGACCGCCGGCATCCTTGAAGGCAACCCGGACATCGATCGCTGCCTGACGCTGCCGACGCGCGCGCGGGCGAACGAAAGTCTTGCGATGGCGGCGCGGCTGTGGCGCCGCTACGATCTCGCCATCACCACCCAGGCCGGCGACCGTCCGACATTCTTTGCCGTGCTGGCCGGACGAAAGCGTGCGGGCGTGGTGGAGACGCGGCTGATCGGAACGCTCAAGCGTGCGCTGCTCGACCGCGTGCTCGCTCCTATGCCGGGCGCGCATCGCGTCGCGGAGATGCTCGCGCTTGCGCGCCTGATCGGCGTCGAGCCCGTGCCGCAGGTCGTGCCGCCGCGTGCGGGGACGCTGCCCGCCGGGCTTGCCGCGGGCTATGCCGTGCTGCATGCGGCGCCGATGTATGTCTACAAACGCTGGACACCGCAGGGCTGGCGCGCGCTGGCACGCCGCCTCGGGGAGCGCGGTCTTGCGGTGGTCGCGACCGGCGGCCCGGCCGCGGCGGAGCGCGCCTATCTCGACGAAGTGTTCGCCGGCCTGCCCGAAGTGCGGCGGCTCGATGGGGCGCTGTCGTGGCCCGACCTTGCGGCGCTGCTTGCCGGCGCGCGCGTCTTTGTCGGACCGGACACCTCGGTGACGCATCTCGCCGCCGCCTGCGGTTGCCCCGTGGTCGCCCTGTTCGGGCCGACCGATCCGCGGCTGTGGGCGCCGTGGCCGGCGGACGGGCTTGCCGCGCCATGGGCGCCTTCGGCTGCCGCTCAGGTGCGGGGCAATGTGCGCCTGCTGCAGCAGCCGATGCCCTGCCAGCCGTGCCAGGAGGAAGGCTGCCTGCGCCGACTCGACAGCTACAGCCTGTGCCTGGATCGCGTGTCGCCGCAGGCCGTGATCGCCGCCGTGGAGGCCGTCCTTGATACGCCGCCGGCTGGGCCGAATTAGCTCGCCCGCCGTTTTCGTGATGTGCTATGCGGGGCGCATTTCCTGGGCTGGGGAGTTGCGCTCATTCGGGCGCCATGAGGGGTTCCGCCACATATGAAGGTGTCGCGCAAGGCTCTGATCGTTGTGCACGATCTGTGCGCCACGGCGGCGGCCATCCTGGCGAGCTTCTATCTGCGGTTCGAGGCGCCGGGTATCGCCGAGCGCGCGGACCTGCTCATGGTTATCGTGCCTGGCATCGTGGTCTATGCCGGCATCGTCTATTCGTATTTCCATCTCGACGACGCCAAATGGCGTTTCGCCTCGCTGCCCGACCTGTCGAACATTTTCCGCTCGGCGACCGTGCTTGCGCTCTCGCTGCTCGTGCTCGATTACATCCTGGTCGCCCCCAACCTCTACGGCACCTTCTTCTTCGGCAAGACCACGATCGCGATCTACTGGGTCCTGCAGATGTTCTTCCTGGGCGGATCGCGCGTGGCTTACCGCTATTTCCGTTATTCGCGCACCCGTCAGCAGGCACGCGCCTCCGACTCGGTTCCGACGCTCGTGCTGGGCCGCGCGGCCGATGCCGAAGTGCTGCTGCGCGCGATCGAGAGCGGCGCGGTGAAGAAAATCTGGCCGGTCGGCATCCTGTCGCCATCACCCGCCGATCAGGGACAGTCGATCCGCGGCATCGCGGTGCTCGGTTCGTTCGATGACCTCGAGCGAGCGGTCGCCGATCTCGGCGGTCGCGGCCGACGGGTGACGCGCGTCGTGCTGACGCCGTCGGCCTTCGAGCCGGACGCCAAGCCGGAAGCGTTGCTGATGCAGGCACGCCGGCTCGGGCTTGCCACGAGCCGCCTGCCGGCGCTCGACGACGGCGGCGAGGCGCTGCGGCTCGCGCCGGTCAATGTCGAGGACCTGCTGCTGCGGCAGACGGTCAATATCGATTACCGGCGGCTGGAAGACTTCATCCGCGGCAAGGCCGTCATCGTGACCGGCGGCGGCGGTTCTATCGGAGCGGAAATCTGCGACCGTGTGGTCACTTTCGGTGCCGCGCGCCTGCTTGTGATCGAGAATGCCGAGCCGGCCTTGCATGCGGCGCTCGAAGCGCTGGCGACCAAGCAGGCGGATGCCGCGATCGAAGGCCGCATCGCCGACGTGCGCGACCGCGACCGCATCATGCGGCTGTTCGCGGACTTCAAGCCGGATCTCGTGTTCCATGCCGCAGCGCTCAAGCACGTCCCGCTACTCGAGCGCGACTGGGAAGAGGGCGTCAAGACCAACGTGTTCGGCTCAGTCAATGTTGCCGATGCCGCGGTCGCCGCCGATGCGGCCGGCATGGTGATGATCTCCACCGACAAGGCGATCGAGCCGGTCTCCGTGCTCGGCGCCACCAAGCGCTTCGCCGAAATGTATTGCCAGGCGCTCGACGCCAGATCGGCCCGCCAGCCGGACGGCGACCGCGCCATGCGGCTCATTTCAGTGCGCTTCGGAAACGTGCTGGCCTCCAACGGTTCGGTCGTTCCGAAATTCAAGGCGCAGATCGAGGCGGGCGGGCCAGTCACCGTCACGCATCCGGAGATGGTGCGTTACTTCATGACGATCCGCGAGGCCTGCGATCTCGTCATCACGGCCGGCAGCCACGCGCTCGGGCCCGACCGTTCCGACGTTGCCGTCTATGTGCTCAATATGGGCCAGCCGGTGAAAATCCTCGATCTCGCCGAGCGGATCATCCGACTTTCCGGCCTTGAGCCCGGACGCGATATCGACATCACTTTCACCGGCATGCGACCCGGCGAGCGGCTGCATGAAATCCTGTTCGCACGCGAGGAGCCGACGGCCGAAATCGGTATCGCCGGCGTGGTCGCGGCGCGGCCGGTGAGCCCTTCGCTCGATACGATGCAGGAATGGCTGGGGCGCTTGCAGCAGGGGCTTACGCGCGGCGATCGCGCGGCGATCGACCGCGTGCTGCGCGATGCCGTGCCCGATTTCCGCGGTGAGGCGGCGTGACGCGATGACCGCTGCAATCCGTCCGCCGCGCCGATGCGCTGGGATGATGTCCGCCGGTCGCGGACGTGCATCGCTATCGCCGGAACGGGCTTGAGCGTGCGATGCGCAACCTGAACCAGGCTCGCGGCCAGTCCGGCCCGCTCGACAATCGCAGTCCCTCGGGGGCCGTGCGCGCGTTCATTGCGTGGCTTTATGCCAATCCGTATGCGGGGTTCGCAATCTTCCTCGTGCTGCATGCCGTCGTGTGGACGGCGATGCCGGCCGCGCTCTATCCGAACCTACCGCTCGACATCATCGAGGCGCTGACCTACGGGCGCGAGTGGCAGCTCGGTTACGACAAGCTGCCGCCGATGCCTTGGTGGATCATCGAAGCAGCACGCGTGGCGTTTCATTCCGACGTCGCCTATTACGCCATTTCGCAGATCACGGTCGTCGGTTCGTTCGCGCTGGTATGGTTCACCGCGCTGCCGCTCGTCGGTCCGGTCGGCGCGCTGGTCGCGGTGCTCATCATCGACGGTATTCACTACGTCAATTTCAGCGCCGCCAAGTTCAACCACGACGTCATCCAGTTGCCGTTCTGGGCGTTCGCAGGATGGGCGTTCCATCGCGCGCTGACCCGGGGACGTCTCATCTACTGGATTGCGCTCGGCTCCGCTTTCGGCCTTGCACTATGGGCCAAGTATTTCGTGGCCATGCTCGCGGTACCGATGGCGATCTTCGTGCTCGCCGATCATCGCGCGCGCGGCTATCTGAAGACGCCGGGACCCTATCTTGCTGTTCTGTGCGCGCTGATCTTCGCCGCGCCGCACCTGTTCTGGCTCGTCGAGAACGATTTTCTTCCCTACACCTATGCCAGCCAGCGGGCGATCAAGGCAACGCGCTGGTTCCACTATGTCTACCATCCGGTGCTGTTCCTGGTCAGCCAGGCCTTCTTCATGATTCCGGGTCTCGCCATCGCCGCCGCGCTGGTCTGGCCGAAAACCGGAACGAAGACCGCCCATAATGCGCGCGCGTTCGACCGCCGGATTATCGATCTGCTGACGTTCGGTCCGTTTCTCACGCTGATCATCGCCTCGGCGGTCACGGGGCGAGGCCTGATCGCGATGTGGGGCTATCCGCTCTGGATGTTCTTCGGCCTATGGGCGGTGCTGCGTAGCCGCAAGGCGATCGACATCGACAGGTTCGGGCTGGCGTTTGTGCTCTGGACGATCTCGTCGATCTGCATCGCTGGGGCATTCGTGATCAATTACACGATCATGCCGGCGTTCGATCAGCGCTATCGGGCGGTGTTCTTTCCCGGCGAGGCCTTTGCACGCGAGATTTCGGACAAGTTCCGGGCCGCAACCGGCCAGCCACTGGCTTATGTCATTTCCACGATGTGGATCGGCGGTAATGTCGCGCACTATGCGAAAGAACGGCCTCGCGTTTTGATCGACGGCGATCCGCGCCGCACGCCATGGATCGATCTTAACGATCTGCGCCGCAAGGGCGCGGTGGTGCTGTGGACCGATCTCGACGTGAAAAGGGTGCCGTCCGCACTCGGCCCGATCGCGGCCGGTGCGGAGGTGCAGCTGCCGCTGAAGATGCATTTCCTCCGCGGCGACAGTCATCGCTGGTTCATCGTGGGCTGGGCGATCCTGCGCCCGCAACCCTGATCGGTCCGCGCGCGCCGTTCAGGCGGTTTTCGCAGTGCCGGCGGTAGCCTGCGCGACCCAGTTTGTCAGCGCGACCCGGGTTTCGACGGTGGGCTCCCAGCCCGCGTCGAGCAGTTTGCGCGGGTCGGCGACAAGCTGCCCGCCAAGCCGTTCCCACAGATCGCGCCGGCCGATGGCCGACGATCCGAAAGAAAAGAGCACTTCCGGCACCGAAACGAGGCCGGGTGGCCTCCCCATGGCGGTGCGCATGGTTGTCACGATTTCGCGGATGCTCCAGGGCGAGCGGTCCGCCACGTTGTAGATTTCGCCCGCGGTCTGCGGATGGCTCAGGACGAATGTGATCGCGGAAATCATGTTCTCAATCGCGAGAAGCGAGCGCCGTCTGCGCAATGCGCCGAACGGCAGCGGCCAGCGCGACGCCGCAAGCCGCAGCAGGGTGGCGAAATTTCCCTTTACGCCCGGACCATACATGACCACTGGCCGCAGGATGGTGTAAGCGGCGCCGGACGCGCGCACCGCCTGCTCGGCCGCGAGCTTGGAGCGGCCGTAAGCGTTCGTCGGGCGCGGCTCGTCGCTCTCGCGCAGGATGTGTTCGCTGGCCGGGCCGATCTGTGCACGGATCGAGGAGACGAATACAAGCCGGCCGGTCTTCTGCCGCGCCGCCTCTTCGGCGAGAGACGCGGTGGCGGCGCGATTGGCGCGATCGTAACACGTGTCCGGGATGCCACTTCCGGCATGCGCGATGCCGGCGAGATGGACGACGGCATCCATGCCGGCGACGAGCGGCTGCCAGTCCACGGCGCCGTCCAGATCGGGCAGTGCAACGGCTTCGATGCGCGCATCCTGCGTGGGGCGCCACGCGCCGCGGGCCGCGGCGCGGACATCGAACCCGGCCTCGGCCAAAGCGCGCACAAGCGGCTGTCCGACAAAGCCGCTCGCGCCGGTGACGAGGACACGCATCAGATTTTTCCGCGCTCGAAACGAAACAGAAGCGACGCCACCGCAATTACGCCGGCGAGCGACAGCAGCAACTTTATCACGTCGCTTTCGGTCAGCATCGTCGCGGCGGCGAGCATAGCGAGAGCCACATTGAGCGCGAAGACGGGCAGCACGATGGCGTGCACGGACATGCCGCGGTCCATGGCGCGTTGATAGAAGTGGCTGCGATGGGCGTGCCACACGCGCTCCTTGCGCAGCAATTTGCGAAACAGCGTGATCGTGGCATCGGCGAGATAGTAGAGCGGCAGCAGGAGCGCGGCGGCGAGATGGCCGCCCGCCGCCAGCGCGAGCAGAAGCCAGCCGAGGACGAGGCCGATCGGCAGGCTGCCGACGTCGCCGAGAAAGAGGCGGGCAACCGGCTTGTTGAACGGCGCAAAGCCAAGCATCGCGCCGCACAAGGCGAGCGCCACCACGACGGCATGCCCGGGGAGCGCGCCGGCCATGCCGAGCAGGGACAAGGCGGCCGTCAGCGGCACGACTTCGGCGACCGTCATCCAGTCGAGGCCGTCCATGAAATTGACCAGGTTGACGAACCACACCCCGCCCACGACCAGCAGCAGTCGCTCGAGCCAGAACGGCAGGAATGATAGAAAGGCGACATTGTCGGGAAGCATGGCGATAACGGCGCCAACCGTGAGCGCCTGCGCCACCAGGCGGGGAACGACCGCGACTGCACGGATGTCGTCGGCGGCGCCCACAAGCGCGATCAGAACGACGGCGGCGGCAAGCGTGAACAGTTCGAAGGCCGACGCGCTCTGCACCGACAGGACGAGCAGGCCTGCGGCAGCCACGATCAACGTCGCTGCGATCACGGCCATGCCGCCGCCCTGCGGGGTCGGCTCGCGGTGGGCGGAACGCGCATTCGGGCGTGCGAGCGCATAGCGCATGAGAAGGGGGTGCAGGATGCGAATCAAAACGGCGCAGATCAGCGCGGCGGCGAGGATCAGCAGCGGGGCCGCGACGAGCCAGAGCCGCGAAATGTCGGACAGATCGGTCATCGGCCGGAACTCAGGATGTCCATCGCGGCTGCATCGTCGGCAAGGCGCAAGGTCCGATGCGTCAGGCGACGCCCACGCGCAATAGGTCGTGCAGGTGTACGACGCCGACCGGCCGTGTACCCTCGACCACGAACATCGCGGTGATTTTAGCGGAATTGAGCGCCTCGATCACTTCGCTGACGAGCTGGTCCGGCCGGCATTGCTTGGGCGAGCGGGTCATCACGTCGTCGACCGGGCACTCGGTCAGGCCGGGTTTCATGTGGCGGCGCACATCGCCGTCGGTGATGATGCCGATGAGCTGCTGGCGCTGATCGATAATGCCGACGCAGCCGACGCCCTTGGCGGACATCTCGACGATCGCCTCCGCCATGAGCTGGCTGCTGCGGCATAGCGGGATGGCTTCGCCGGTGCGCATCACGTCGCGGACGAACTTCAACATGGCCCCGAGCCGCCCGCCCGGATGCAGGATGTGGAAGTCGCGTTCGCTGAAGCCGCGGCTCTCGAGCAGCGCAATCGCGAGCGCGTCGCCGATCGCGAGTTGCATCAGCGCGGATGTGGTCGGCGCCAGATTGTGCGGACAGGCCTCGCGCGCCTGCGGCAGGATGAGTGCGACATCGGCGGCCTTGCCGAGCGTCGAGTCGGCGTGCGCGGTGACCGCGATCAGCGCGATGCGGAAGCGTTTGGAATAGTCGATAAGGTTTTTCAGTTCCGCCGTCTCGCCCGACCAGGACAGAGCCAGCACCACGTCGTCGGGCGTGATCATGCCGAGATCACCGTGGCTCGCCTCGCTCGGATGCACGAAAAAGGCCGGCGTTCCGGTGGAGGCGAAGGTAGCGGCGATCTTGCGCGCGACATGGCCGGACTTGCCCATGCCGGTCACGATCAGGCGGCCCTGCGCCTGGCGGATCGTCAGCACCGCGCGCGTCAGCGCCTGGCCGAGGCCGTCGTGCAGGGCGGCCGAAAGCGCCGCGATCCCGCTCGCCTCGAATTCGAGCGTACGCAGGGCGGAGGCGATCAGGCGATCGGGCGCCTGTGGCTCATCCTCGTTACTCTGTACTTCTTTCGCTCTCATGGAATGGGGATACCGGTTGGTGGCTGTCGGCGACGCCGGCAACCTATCGCAGAGCGGCCGGGGACGCCAATCTTCTGTCGCACTATATTCCGCCTGCAGGAGCGGGCAGTGGAAATCAGTTCGCCAGTCCCGATGGGGCGGCCAGAGCGCCTGCTATCGCCTGCGTGCCCTGGGGCCGCTTTCAGGCCCGTACCCGGTCTCGGTAAGCCACCGCGCACCAATAAGGCTCGTTCTCGGAAAAAACGACGTCGTGGAAGCCGTTGCGAATCAGCATGGCTTCAATCTCGCGGCGCGTGAAACGCTTCTCCAGCCTGGTGCAGAAGCGATCATAGGCGTCCGTGCGCATGACGTAGAAGGATTTGTCGCGATAATAGGACAAAGGAAAATTCCGTACCGGCATCGACGCGCGTTCCAGCAGCGCACTCAGGTGCGCGAGCGGCCAATAAACGAGCGCGGCGATCATCTGGCTGACGGCAAAGCGCAGGGCGTGCGGCGAGCGTGAAATCACGCCGCGCAACAGGTTGCTGGGCGCCCAGAGCAGCCGATACCAGGAGGGGCGGTTGTCGAACGCATAATAGAGATAGACGAGGAAGGGTGCGTCCGGTTTCAGCTTGTCGGCAATGGAGGCGAGCGCGGTCTGCGTGTCGGGAACGTGGTGCAGCACGCCGAGCGAAAATGCGAAATCGAGTGATTGCGGCGGAAGCGGAATCTCGTCGATGCTGGCGTGATGGAAGGAGACGTTGCGGAATTCGGCGAGGTTGCGGCGCGCGACGTCGAGCGCATCGGCGCTGGCGTCGAGCGCATGCAGATGCTTGACGCGCCGGGCGACCTCCGCCGACCAGCGGCCGCTGCCGCAGCCGGCATCGAGCCCCACACTGTCTGCCGGCAGACGGTCCCAGGGGAAAATGCCGAAATAGCTGTCGAACAGCGTCCTGCGTTCGCCCGGGGTCAGGCGATCCTCGCTCTGGGGGAAGGCAGACCATTCGTCGCCGAACCCCTGCGCGACCTTGCTATCGACGTTGCGGGTCATCGATTTTGCCAGCGCATCGACCAGGCACGCATCATCAGGATATTCCAGATCGCAGTGGAATTGCGCTGCGCGCCGGACAAATGCCGTTTCCAGAGGGTATCGACCGCGCGGGCGTTGAGTATACCTTCTTTAGAAACGGCGTCGACCGACAGCAGGTCGTCGGCCCAGCCGCGCAAGGGGCCCGCGAGCCATTGATCCAGCGGAATCGAGAAGCCGCGCTTAGGCCGGTCCAACATGTCGCGGGGCAGATAACGTTGCAGCACAGCGCGCAACAGGCCCTTCGGGGGGCCGGGTCTGCGCCGGACCGGGGCAGGCAGCGACCAGACGAATTCGACCAACCGATGGTCGAGCAGTGGTTCGCGGGCCTCGAGCGCAACCGCCATCGAGCAGCGGTCGACCTTGGTGAGGATGTCGTCGGGCAGGTAGGTCGCCATGTCCTGGGCCTGCATGCGCGAAACGAGATCGGGCAGGGCTTCAATGCCGCCGAGATGGGGCGGATGCAGCGTCCCCTGTGCGTCGGGCACCAAGGCGATATCGTCGACGCCCACGACGTCGATGGCGCGGGCGGCGGCGCCCACATCGGGAGCGGAAAGCGCCGCGCCCAGCCGGCGTGCTTTCTCGCCGATGCGTTCGGCGCGTCCGGGCTCAAGCACGAGGGCCGCGGCCCTGCGCAGCGCGGCGTCGGGCGCCGCCCGCAGCGCCTGGCCGAGGCACGCGCGCAGGCCGGGCGGCAGGTGGCCGGCGGTCTGCCACACTCGCTCCAGCCAGCGATATTTGGGATAGCCGGCGAACATCTCGTCACCGCCGTCGCCGGACAGCGCGACGCTGACGTGCCGACGGGTCATGCGCGAGACGAGATAGGTCGGCAATTGCGAGGAGTCCGCGAACGGCTCGTCGAACCAGTCGGCGACGTCGCTGACGAGCGCGAGCGCGGCATCGGGCTCGATCATGATTTCGGTGTGGTCAGTCTTCAGATGTTCTGCGACCGTGCGCGCGGCCTGCGATTCATCGTAAGCCGCGTCGCGGAAGCCGATGGTGAAAGTGCGCGCGGGGCGCTCGGACACCGCCTGCATCATCGCGACGATGGCGGCGGAATCGGTTCCCCCCGACAGGAACGCGCCGATCGGAACGTCCGCGACCAGGCGACGCGCAACGCAGTCGCGCAGCAGCACATCGAGCGCCGTGGTCGCGTCTTCGAACGACAGGCGGTTCTGTCCATGACGCGCAACGACGTCGGCGAGCCGCCAATAGGGCGCGATCGACGGCGTGCCGCCCGGCGGCACGGTGAGGATCGAGCCTGCCGGCAGCTTGAAGACCCCGCGATAGATCGTCGCCGGCGCGGGGATATAGCTGTAGCGCAGAAGCGCCATGACCGCCTCGCGATCGATGTCGCCGACGAACGCCGGGTGCGCCGTGAGGGCGCGCAATTCGCTGCCGAACAGCAGCATGCCGTCGGCCATGGTCCAGTAAAGCGGCTTGACGCCGAGGCGGTCGCGCACGAGATGCAGTGTGCGGGTCTGCCGGTCGAACAGCGCGAAGGCGAACATGCCGACGAAGCGGCGCACCGCTTCTTCGAGTCCCCATGCGACGATGGCCGCCAGCATGACCTCGGTATCGGACGTGCTCTTGAAATTATGTCCGCGGACGGACAGTTCGGCGTGCAGCTCGCCGAAATTGTAGACCTCGCCATTATAGGTGATGACGTAGCGTCCGTCGGACGAATGCATCGGCTGCGCGCCGCCCGGCGACAGATCGACGATGGCGAGCCGGCGGTGGCCGAACCCTATCCCGGCTGCCGGATCGCCCCAATGACCTGCACCGTCGGGTCCGCGATGCGCGAGCGTATCGACCATCGCGCGTGCGCGGTCGCCCGGATCGCGTTCGCGTCCGGTGCCGTGCAGATCGTAAAGGCCAGCTATGCCGCACATGGAGGTTCGGTACAGCTCTACGAAGACAGACGATATTTCAGATCACTAGTCGAATTTGCCGGTTGCAGCCAGCCGACCGGGCGTCGAAAGCAACGCCGGTTATTATCTAGCGCTGCATATCCGCCAACACGAGTTGCCCGGGAGCGGCCTCGCGATAGCGCTCACCGGTGCGCGGACAGACGAGGTCTAGGCCGAGCTTTTCTCCGGCGCGGCTCATCCAACCGGCTCGATGGGCGGGCGCGCCGACCATCAAGGCGTGCGCAGGCACATCGCGCGTGACGACGGCGCCGGCGCCGATAAAGGCATATTGGCCGATCGTCGTGCCGCATACGATCGTCGCATTGGCGCCGATGGTTGCTCCCCGCCGCACGAGCGTGTGGCGGAATTCCGCCTTGCGGCTGACGGCGGCACGCGGGTTGAACACGTTGGTGAAGACGCAGCTCGGCCCGCAAAAGACGTCGTCTTCCAGTTCGACACCTTCATAGAGCGAGACATTGTTCTGGATTTTGCAGCCGTCACCGATGCGGACGTTCGGGCCCGCCATCACATTCTGTCCGACCGAGACGTTCTTGCCGATCGCAGTCCCGGGTAGGACATGGACGAAATGCCAGATACGGGTGCCCGCGCCGACGCTCGCGCCGGTATCCACATAGGAGCTTTCGTGGATCAGCACGCCGGGAAAGCGCGAATCTTCACGCATGCCGGTCATGTTGCGTCCGCCCGCGCCATGGGATGGCGTTCGCCCTTGCTCCACTCCAGTGGCTTGCTGCGCAAGGCGGAGACGATCTCGATCGAGGGCCGCACCTCTTCCAGACCGAAGCCGCGGCCGGCGAGGATTTTGCGATAGCTTTCCGTGTGCAGATCGGTGAAACCTTCCGAAAACTCCATCTCTGCGCCGTCGACGCTCATCGAGCGCCAAGTCGTCTGGCGGCCGCGCGCCGATTCCGGCAGATCCTCGCGGGCAATCGACAGGAACCAGATAACCCGGGCGCGCTCGAGTTCCAGATAGCCGGCGGCGCGGTGCGCGCTGCGCATCTGAACGACGTTGGTCCGCACGGCGCCGAAAATGTAGGTCAGCACGTCAAAGAAGTGTACGCCAATATTGGTGGCGATGCCACCCGACTTGTTGTCGTCGCCTTTCCAGGACACGTCATACCAGCGCCCGCGCGAGGTGATGTAGGTCAGGACCACGTCATGGACGCGGTTCTTGTTCGCCTGCACGCGTTCGCGCAGCGCGCGGATCGTCGGATGCAGGCGCAATTGCAGGATCGTATGGATCTTGCGGTTAGTGCGCGCGGCGATATCGGCGAGGCCGTCGAGGTTCCATGGATTGAGCACGAGCGGCTTTTCGCAGATCGCATCGGCGTCCGATCGCAGCGCGAATCGCACATGCGCATCGTGCAGATAATTGGGCGAGCAGATCGACACATGATCGACGGCCTCACCGCTGCGGCGCAGCTTGTCCACGTGGCGGTCGAAGCGCTCGAATTCGACAAAGAAGCGGGCATCGGGAAAATAGCCGTCGATCACTCCGACCGAGTCGTTGGGGTCGAAGGCGACGACGAGGTCGCCGCCGACCTCCCGGATGGCCCGCATGTGGCGGGGCGCCACATAGCCGGCTGCCCCGATCAGGGCGAAACGCTTGCTGGAACTGGGTGATCCGGCCATTGGATGTGCCTGTTGGTGTCTCGCCGGGCATTTACCGTTTTGACAGGGAACCCCGTGCGCCCCTCGCGCCGGCCCGCCGCAGGGGTGACGGACAATAGAGTTCATGCTATGAACACCGCAAGTCCTTTTGCGATGGACGTATCGTCCACCCGGCGGAAGCGGTCGGCCATGAGTATCAACGGGCAAAAACTGGAGGATGTGCGGTCCGGCGACCGCGACGACATCCTGCTCGGCATGCTGACGGTGATCGACCGTGACGCTAACGTGTCGCAGCGGACGATCTCGCGTGAGCTCGGCGTCGCGCTCGGCCTCGCCAACGCCTATCTCAAGCGCTGTGTCCGCAAGGGCTGGATCAAGGTGCAGCAGGTCCCGCGCCGGCGATACGCCTATTACCTCACGCCCAGCGGTTTTTCCGAGAAAGCGCGCCTGACCGGGCAATACCTTTCGGCTTCGCTGACCTTCTTCCGCCGTGCGCGATCGCAACTGGGCACGCTGTTGCGCGACTGCGCGTCCGACGGGCGGGTCCGCATCGCACTCGCCGGCCGCTCGGAGCTTGCCGAGATCGCCGTGCTGGCGGCGCAGGATCACGACGTGTCGCTTGTGGCGCTGATCGATCCGCCGCATGCCGGAAAGCGGTTCGTTGGGCTGCCGGTCGTCAATGACTGGCGCGACTGTTCGCAGATCGACGCCGTCATCGTCACCGCCCTCGACGGCGCGGAAGGCATATTCAGAACGCTGACGAAGGAAATGGGCGAGGACCGCGTGCTGGCGCCACCATTGCTGCGCATCGGCGAAGGCCGGCGCGGTTCAGCCGAAGCCATTGTGCAGGCCGCGAAATGACGACCTGGTACGCTGTCTATACTCAGCCGCAGAAAGAGGGACAGGCGACCGAGCACCTCGCCCGCCAGGGGTTTCGCGTGTTTTTTCCCCGCTATCTGAAGCGGCGCAGCCACGCTCGCCGCGTCGATACGGTGCCGGCACCGCTCTTTCCGCGCTATCTGTTCGTATCGCTCGATGCCGCAAGCGCCGGATTGCGCGCGATCCGCTCGACGCGCGGCGTGGTCGATCTCGTGCGCAATGGCGCCGATCCGGTCGCGGTTCCGCCCGAGGTGATTTCCGAAATCGAGCGACGGCAGGACGAGCAGGGCTTCGTCGTGCTGGCGCGCCATCTCGGTCTGCGTCGCGGAGCGCCGATCCTGATCGATCGCGGGCCGTTCTCGAAGGTCGAGGGCATCTTCGAAGCGATGCGGGATGGCGAACGCGTGGTGGCGCTACTTTCGTTGCTCGGTCGCAAGGTCGTGGTGAACGTTCCCATCGGCTCGGTGGTGCCGGCCTGACCCGCAAAAAAGCGGCCTTTGGATAGCATCCGGAGGGGAGTTGACTCGGGTGTTCAATTGATGAACACTAAAAACAGGTCGCTGGGGATTTCACCCGGCGTGCGGTAGCTTTGATGCCTGTCGGCTGTCCGGAGGCACATTCCGGGTCAGAGCCGTCCCTCCGCTTCCGATTTCAGATTCATAGCAGGCCGGGCTGCTCTCTCGCAGCCAGGTCGATGCTTGCCCCCAAGTGATCATGACGAGCACTCGCCCCAGACTCATCGCCCAGGCGGTCTGGCTCTATTACCTGCTGCGCGACATGCAGTTCAGCATGCGCGACGCGGCGGTGCTGCTCGTCCTGAATGTGATCGCGACGATCTTCGAAAGCATTGGCATCGGCATCCTGCTGCCGGCATTCGAATTCATCCAGGCGAGCGGAGACCTCGCGGCACTGACCGCGCGCTCTGAGATGTGGCGCAAGCTCGCCGCCATCTATGGCGCGGTGGGGATTCCGATCACCTTGGAGACGCTGCTCGCCACCAGCATGGCCTCGATCCTGGCGCGGCAGCTTTTCACGTTCCTGCGCCGCATTGCGATGGCGGATGCGACCTATCGGCAGATGCAGCGTCTGGTCGGGCGCGCGTTCGATTCTTCGCTGCAGGCACGTATCGACTATATGGAACGGCAGAATCTCGGTGCGATCGCCGGCGAACTGACCGTCGAAGTCAATCGCACCGTGCTTGCCTGTCTCGCGGTCGTGACGTTCGTCGGGCATCTTTTCACGTTTGCCATCTATGTCGTGCTGCTGCTGGCGGTATCGCCGTCGCTGACCGCGCTTGCCGCCGGTACGATGGCGCTCGTCGGACTGTCGATGTTCCGGCTGGTGTCGCTGGTTCGGCAGCGCGGAACCGGCGTCAGCGAGGCCAATACCGCGCTTTATACGTTTCTGATCGAGCGGCTGCGCCTCATCCGGCTGGTGCGGCTGGCGCACCGGATCGAGCAGGAGCGCGAGTCGTTTTTCGAGTTGACCGAGCGGCAACGCCGCGGCCAGCTGAGCTTGGCATGGGTATCGGCGCTGGCAAATTCCGTGGTCGAGCCGGTCGTGGTCGCGACCAGCCTGCTGATCCTGTATCTGAGCATTGCGGTGTTCGGTCTTCGCCTCGAGCAGGTCAGCGTTTTCCTGCTTCTGGTACTCAGGCTGCTGCCGCTGATGCGCGATCTGGTCGGTGTGATCGAGAAGTTCGTCGGCAACCTGCCAGCGATGACCGTGATCGTGCAACGGCTCCGCGATCTATCAGAGGCTGCCGAGCCGCATGGCGGGACGCGCCCATTCACGGCGTTCAACGACGCCATTTTATTCGATGGCGTGCATTACGAATATACTACGCGCGACGGCGTCCCGGCTTTGCATGGCGTCTCGTTGCGTATTGACGCTCATCGCATGACCGCTGTGGTCGGCCCTTCCGGCAGCGGCAAGTCGACGCTGATCGACCTGATCGTGCGTCTGCGCGAACCGACGCGCGGCTTGATCCGGATCGATAGCGTGCCGCTCGCCGATTATGACATCGCGAGCCTGCGGCGCGGCATCGCCTTCCTGCCGCAGACTCCGCAGATCCTTAATGTGCGGGCGCGCGATCATATCGCCTATGGCCGCCCCGGTGCGGATATGGAGGAAATTATGCACGCAGCGGCGCTCGCCGGCGCCGACGAGTTCATCCGCCGCCTGCCCAAGGGTTATGATACGATGCTGGGCGAGGGCGGTATCCATCTCTCCGGCGGCGAACGCCAGCGCATCGATCTTGCCCGCGTCCTGCTCCAGGATGCGCGCATCATCATCATGGACGAGCCGACCAGCGCGCTTGACGCCGATTCCGAGCGCACCTTTGTCGAAGCACTGACGCGCATCCGACGCGAGACCGCGGCGACGCTGATCGTCATCAGCCATCGCCTGTCCACGGTGCGCGCGGCCGACGCGATCATCGTGCTCGATGGTGGCGTCGTGATCGAGCAAGGAACGCACGACGCCCTGCTTCAGAAAAGCGGGTGGTATGCGCAGGCTGTCGAGCAGCAGGGCCTCGGCCTGCAGGAGCCACAGGACGCCGCATGAGCGACGCGACGATCAATATCGGCGGACGGCTGGTCGGCGGCGGACACAAGGCCTTCATCATTGCCGAGATCGCGCAGGCCCATGACGGTTCGCTCGGTCTCGCCCACGTCTATATCGATGCCGCCGCGGAGGCCGGCGTCGATGCGGTGAAATTCCAGACCCATATTGCCTCCGAAGAATCGACGCTCGACGAACCGTTCCGTGTGCGTTTCTCGCTGCAGGACGAAACGCGATACGCCTACTGGAGACGCATGGAATTCTCGCCGGAGCAGTGGGCCGGCCTCGCCGAGCACGCTCGCTCCCGGAAGCTGCAATTTCTTTCCTCGCCGTTCTCGCTGCAAGCTGTTGCCATTCTGCGCAGAATCGGCATGTCGGCCTGGAAGGTCGCCTCGGGGGAAGTTGTGTCCGAGGACATGCTGCAGGCGATGGCGGAGGATCGCCGTCCGTTTCTGCTGAGCACTGGCATGAGCGCCTGGGCCGAAATCGACCAGGCTGTCGATTCCATCCGCTCGCTCGGCTGCCCGCTGGCGACAATGCAATGCACGAGCCAGTATCCGACTCCGCTCGAACGCGTCGGGCTGAATGTGATTGGCGAATTGCGGTCACGTTACAGTGCCCCCGCCGGCCTGTCGGATCATTCGGGATTGCCGATCGCGGCGATCGCTGCGCTGGCACGTGGCGCGGACCTACTCGAACTTCACCTCACACTCGACCGACGGATGTTCGGGCCGGATGTTCCCGCCTCGCTCGACGTTGAGGGTATGCGGCAGGTCGTGCAGGCGCGCGATGCGATCGAAACTTTGGACCGCAATCCGGTCGACAAGGACCGGCTGGCGGCGGAATTTTCCGAAATGCGCAGGATTTTCGGCCGCAGCCTCGCGTTGCGCCGGAACATGACCGCAGGCGCGGAACTCGCGCGCGAAGACCTGTCGTTCAAGAAGCCCGGCACCGGCATTCCGGCGTCCGAGATAAACAAAGTGATCGGCCGTCGGTTGACGCGCGATGTCAGCGCCGACCGACTCCTGCAATGGGTGGACCTTGTTAATGACAAATGAGGCGCGCAAAGTCTGTATCGTCGTCAACAGCCGTGCGAACTACGGACGAATCAAGTCCGTGCTGCAGGCCGTGCGCGAACATCCGCAGCTGAAGCTCCAGCTTGTCGTCGGTGCCTCGGCCCTGCTTCAGCGTTTCGGCAACGTTCGAGAGGTCATGGAGCGCGACGGTTTCACACCCGACGCCACGGTTTACACGATCGTCGAAGGTGAGACGCCGACCACGATGGCGAAATCGACCGGACTCGGCATTCTTGAACTGGCGACTATTTTTGAGAATATCAGGCCTGATGTCGTGCTCACCGTCGCCGACCGTTTCGAGACGATAGCGACGGCGATCGCCGCCTGTTACATGAATATCTGCCTTGCCCATACGCAGGGCGGCGAAGTCACGGGCTCTATCGACGAGTCGGTCCGGCACGCGGTCACCAAGCTGGCGCATCTGCATTTTCCCGCAACGCGGCAGGCCGCGTCCTATGTCGAGCGGATGGGCGAGGATCCGTCGCGCGTTTTCCTGACCGGTTGTCCGTCAATCGACGCGATCGCAAGCATCGACCTGTCGCTGCCTCGGCACATACTGGCGGGCTCCTCCGGCGTCGGCGCGCCACTTGATCCGAACAAGCCCTATGTCGTCGTCCTGCAGCATCCGGTGACTACCGAGTTCGGCAGCGGTGAAGCGCAGATCACCGAGACGATCGAAGCCGTCGCGGCGCTCGGCATGCAGGCGATCTGGCTATGGCCCAATGTCGATGCCGGCTCCGACGAGGTATCAAAAGGACTTCGCCGTTACCGCGAGAGCCACAATCCCGACTGGCTGCGCCTGCACCGCAGCTTCCCGGTCGAGGACTATGCGCGCCTGATCAAAAATGCCGCCTGCCTGATCGGAAATTCAAGCTCGGCGCTGCGTGAGGGCGCATTCCTCGGCGTGCCGGCCGTCAATATCGGAACGCGTCAGAACGGCCGCGAATGCCACGAGAATGTGACGCACGCCGGCTATAGCCGAAACGAGATCCTGGCCGCCGCGAAAAAGCAGATCGCCCACGGGCCCTATCGCTCCTCGAACATGTTCGGGGACGGGCAGGCTGGCCGGCGCATCGCAGAGACCCTGGCGGTTGCGCCGCTGACGGTGCAGAAGCAGTTGCATTATGCCATCGCAGACGCCCAGCGGACCGCTTGAGCGGACGCAGCGTATACGTCGTCATGCTGCTTGCCGTTAATTTTCATTATATCCGGCCGTCGTTTGACGCTCCCTATCCGGCGATTTTCGGGGAGACACCGGCGCAATTTCTGTCCCAGATCACACGGCTCGCCCGCCATGTCGAGTTCGTTTCCCCGTATCGCGTGGCACAGGCGGTCGCCGGCGAATCCGATCTGCCGGAGCGCGCTTGCCTGATCACTTTCGATGACGGCCTGGCCGAGCAGTTCGAGATTGCTTATCCCCTGTTGCAGCGCGTCGGTATTCCGGCGGCGTTCTATGTCAATACGTCGGCGATCGCCGATCATTGCGTCATGACGGTGCACAAAGCCCACTACGTGCGTGCGCAGACCGAGCCGCGCGTGCTTGAGCAGGCGCTGCTCGCGTTTGCGCAGGAGCATGGCGTCGATGTCGAAATCGCGGACGACGCCGATCGTCGGCAGTATCGCTACGATGATCCGGCAGTAGCGCGCTTCAAGTTTGTCTTCAATTTTCGGCTGAACTCTAATCTGCAATCGGAATTCATCGATCGGCGCTTTCGCGCGCTTTGCGATGACGAGGCCGCGTTTGCGCGACAGCTTTACATGTCAAAGGAGATGGTGCGTGCGCTCGGCGCTGGGCAGATGGTGGGAACGCATACCCATGCGCATCGTTCGCTTGGCGAGATGAACGATAGCGACATTGGCGACGACATCCGTATGTCGCTTGATCTTCTTTCGGAATGGGGCGTCGGCCCGGTTCGTTCGATCAGCTATCCTTTCGGTGGTCCGCAGGCGTGTCCGTTGAGCGTTGCCGGCATTGCGGCGGCGCAAGGTTTGCGCTTCGGCCTGACCATGGAGCGGGCGGCAAACTTTTATTTTCGAGAACCGATGTTTCTCGCCCGATTTGCCTGCAATGACGTTCCCGGCGGACGGGCCTTCAAGGGCGACGAAGAGGCGTTCTTTGCAACACTGCCCGAGGCGCAATTTGCGCGCGTCGACATGATCGGATCCTGACAATGGCCGGTACGCGGCCCCGTGCGATCCTGATGACAAGCTCCGGCCAACGGCATCGTCACGTCGCGCGCCGCCTGGCTGACGTCCTCGATCTCATGGCGATCGTGATCGAGGAAAAGCCGGCTGCCGTCGCCGCAGCGGACGTGCGGGAATCACAGGCCGACCAGGAACTGGTTGCGGCGCATTTTGCGGAGCGCGTTGTGGCCGAAAAGCGCTGGCTCGAGGACGGGTCCTTCCCCGACGTCGCGGATCGCCTCGAGTTGCCGTGCGGCGGCATCAATACGCCCGAGACCCGGGCATGGCTTGAGCAACGAAAGGCCGGTGTCCTCTTGCTTTACGGCACACGAATCGTCCGGCCGCCCATACTGTCGCTTTACCCGGATTGCGTCGTGAATATGCATCTCGGCCTGTCTCCTTATTACCGCGGTTCGGCGACGAATTTCTGGCCGCTCGTTGAGGGAGAGCCGGAATGTGTCGGCGTCACGTTCCACATCGCGACGCCCGAGGTCGATGCCGGGCCGGTTCTTGCCCAGATCAGGGCGCCGGTCGAGATCGATGACAATGCACAGGATATCGGCACAAAGGCGATTGCGGCGGCCGCGGATGTATTCGGTGATGTCGTGCGTGCGTTTCTTGCCGGAACGACGAACGGTCAGGCGCAGACTGGCAGCGGTCGGGTCTATCGGCGCCGTGACTTCAATGCTAACGCGGTGCGTCGTATGAGACAGAATTTCGCGTCTGGAATGATCGCGGATTATCTTGCTGAAAAGACGGAGCGCGATGGCGCGCGCCCAATCGTCGCCTTGCCGGGCGCGACGCCGTGATCGGCGGCAGGCGGATATTGTCGGTTACGCCGGCGCGCGGCGGCAGCAAGGGCGTGCCGCGAAAGAACCTGCGCGCCGTCGGCGGCATCTCGTTGACGGGACGCGTCGGCCATCTGGTCGGTTCGCTGCCATGGATTGATGTTGCTGTATTGTCGACCGACGACGAGGAAATTCGCCAGGAGGGCATCAGGTTCGGCCTGTCCGCTCCTTGGCTGCGCCCGGCTGAATTGTCGGGCGACCGGGCAGCGGCCATCGACGTCTGGCGGCACGCTTGGCTGGAAATGGAGCGCATCGCGGGAACCAGATTCGACCTCTCTGTCTATCTCGAACCGACCTGTCCGCTGCGTCGGCCGGATCATGTCCGCGCCGTGGTGGACGAGCTGATCGCCAAAGACCTTGATTCGGTATGGAGCATTTCACCGGTCGACCTACAGGTGCATCCGCTCAAGCAGCTCAAGTTTGATGGCGGCAGGCTTGCTTATTATCATCCCGACAGCGCGAAGATCGTCGCGCGTCAGCAACTCGACATGCTGTATCATCGCAATGGCGCTGCCTATGTCGCAACGCGCCGCTGTGTGGTCGATCAACGCAGCCTGCTCGGTGAGCGCGCTGGCGCGGTCGTGGTGGACGAGCCGCTGGTGAGCATCGATACCGAGCTCGATCTGGAAATCGCGGAGTTTCTCTTTCAGCGGGCGAAGAATAAAGGACTTGACGGTTGAGCAAGAAATACGCAGCGCGCGGCGGTCTGATCAACTGGCTGCTGCATTCAAATCGCCGCTCCACGATTGCCGATGGAGACACCGGCCCGCTGGCACTGATCCTGCGGAAAGCGCAGACGGCGTTGCGCGATCCGGGCGCGGCGCTGCGGATTGCGCAGGTGCGTCTGAGCAACGAGCTGGCGCGCCGGCGTCTTGCCGGGGAAGGGATGCCCGAGTTGATCAGCGGCCGCAACGACGCCGCTTTGTTGCCGGAATGGGCGGACTTGCTGAATCTGTATCAATTGGTGCGCGCACACCGCCCGCGCACGATCATGGAATTCGGCAGCGGATGCTCGACGGTTGTGCTCGCGCATGCCTTACGTCGCAATCGCGATGAGTTCGCGATCGAGGGGCGGCTGCATTCCATGGAGCGCGACGCCGGATGGCTCGATGTTTCGCGCCGGGCGCTGCCTGACGACCTGCGCTCCTTTGTCGAGTTTCATTATCTCGCCGACGCGCCCTATCCGCTCGGAGGGGTCGACAATGCAGTTCATCCGGTGGCGCCCGGCATTATCCCGGACATGATTTATGTCGACGATGTCGGCGGGCCCGACCGTCATCTGCCGACCGCCGATCCAGCGGTTCTCGACCGGTTCGCCACCGACGGGCTTGTCATTGTCGTCGATGGCCGGCCGAAAGCAGTCGAGCACCTGCAGACCGGCCTCACCGCCGGCTACCGTTACGCCTACAATCCCACCCACGGCTATTCGATCTTCAAACGTTGCGCCGCCGGCGCAGCGGCCGGGCCCTTCGATCTGCCGATTGCCGTCGGCGGGCGCACCCGGCAAACAAACCTTCCGCCGCGAAGCTAAGAAGCATCATGTCCGACAAACCCATTCGCGTTGGCGTTAACGGCTTCGGTCGGATCGGCCGCACCGTGTCGCGGATCGTCGCCGAACGGCCGAACCTGCGGCTCGTCGCGATCAACGATATCGCCGAGGATGTCGCCAATCTCGCTTATCTTTACAATTACGATTCGACCTATGGCCGGCCGGACAAGCGGGCTGCGCTGCAACCCTCCGGCGGAATGATGATCGGCGGTGAAGCGGTGCGGGTCTTCCAATGCGCCGATGTGCGGCAGGCGGCCTGGTCGAAAGCCGGCATCGACGTGCTGATCGACAGTTCCGGCGTACTCGACAATGTCCGCCGCGCGCCCGAACTCGTTCGCGGCGGCGCAGTGCCCAAAGTAATTGTTACCCATTCGCCGGCGGAGGCGATCGATCACTACTGGATTCTCGGGGTCAACGACGAGGGCTATGACCTGCGACGCCATCACGTCCTGTCGTCGAGCATTTGCGACGCCAATGCGATCGCGCATCCGCTCGCGCTGATCGACCGCCAGATCGGCATCGTGTCCGGCTTCGTCACGACGTTGCATCCGTGGCTGTCCTATCAGAACCTAGTCGATGCGCCGCTGTCGTCGCAGTCCAATCCCGGGCACTTCTGGAAGGATTATTCGCTTGGGCGTGGCAGCGTCGGCGCAATTTTCCCAAAGGACACTACGGCGGTGCGTGCACTCGATCCGGTATTGCCGGGTCTGTCTGCCCGTATCCAGGGCTTCTCCTACCGCATTCCGACCGCGGTGGTCGCGAGCGCTGATATTACGCTGCAGCTTGCAGTTGACACGACGGAGGATGCGGTTCGCACGCTCCTGCATCAGCTCGTGACGTCTTCCCCTTATGTGGAGGCGAACGAGGAATCGTTGATCAGTATTGACTATGAACGTTCATCAGCTTCGGTGGTCATCGACATGCAATGGGTCAGGCTAATCAACGGACGGACTCTGAAGCTCGTGCTGTGGTATGATAACGAATGGGGATACAGCTCGCGTGTCGTCGATATGGCGGCACGGGTCGGAGCGGAACGTCGACAGGGAGCGGGGACGTGATAGCGGCTTTGGTGATCGGGAAACACGGCAGCGGCGGAATTCCGGGCAAGAATTATATGCCGGTCGTCGGGCGTCCGATGGTGGAATATCCGTTGATGGCGGCAAAGAACAACCGGCGCATCGAGCGCATTTTCGTGTCGACCGACTCTCCCGTCATCAAGTCGCTCGGGGAGAAATATGGCGCCTCGATTATCGACCGTCCCTCCGATCTTGCCAAAGCTGAATCCCCGACCGAGTTCGTGTTTGAGCACGCCTACCGACTAATCCGCGAAGCAAACGGGCCGTTGAAATATCTCTGCCTGATGTTTGCCAACAGTCCGGACACGCTGCCGGACTATCTCGAAAAGGCGATGACGCTTCTCGACAACGACGACAGCCTCGATTCGGTCGTTTCAGTTTCGCAATACAATATGTTCACGCCGCTGCGCGCGCGCCGGCTGAAATCCGACCATACGACGGAGCCGGTGCTGGAGCTCGACAGGCTCGGCATCAGCAACACCTTCGATCGCGATGCCATGGGCGACATCTACTTCTGCGATTTCGGCATCCAGGTGGTGCGGCCTGAACGTTGCCTGCTTGATGCGACGGGGGGCGCATTGCCGTTCCGCTGGCTCGGCCGCAAGCAGGGCGCGATCGTGAAGGACTATGGTTTCGACATCGATGCGCGTTGGCAGGTGCCGGTCATCGAGCAATGGCTGCGCGACCACGGCTTCAGCGAAACGCGTACTCCGTACGACGGAAAATAGTCGTGCACGGGCCTGTCGATGCGAAAGCCGCGGAGCGACGTCCGCGTCGATTGCTCTTCTTCGGCGAAGGGCAGCGTTTCTTCTATGAATCGGTTCCCGTCCTCAACCGCTTGGCGCAGGATTTCGATAGTGAGGTGCACTGGCTGCGCCGGGACGAACCTTTTTTGGTGGCGTCGTCGCCCGATGTGAACAAGATCAACGAGATTTCTGACAAGATCATTGTCCATGATGCGCCTGCGCCGCCGCGGCGCGGTCAGAATCTCATGTCGCTGGTTGAGACGTCCGTAAAACGTCTTCTACCAGGAATGGCCGGCGAGTGGTTACTCAATGCCTTGCCGTTTGTTTTGCTGTTTGCGCTTCTCGACGGCCTCGACTTGATCGTCGCGCGACGCCAGGCGCGCGTAATCTTCCGCAGGATAGACCCCGATGCTTTCCTGATCGTACGCGACCGCAATCTCGGCCAGCAGACGGCGCTGACACGGCTGATGCGGCGCGCCGGACGGCCGGTCATCATCATTCCCTGGGGTTATCCGAATACGTCGTTCATGATTGCGACGCGGCGGGATAGCCCGCGCAACCACGCCAATGGGCCCTGTGCGTCGTTCGTACAGCGCCGTCAGATTCGCAATGCCTCACCGCATCTCTATCCGTTCGACGGTATTATCTACAGTTATTACAAGCCCGGACGCTATCTGGCCGCCCGCTGGCTCGATGTTTGCCCCAGCCGTCCCTGGATGTTTGGCGCCGACAGCGATCTGTGCTGCGTCGACAGTGCGGCGACCGCGCGTTTCCTGCAGACGGGCGGAGTTCCGGGCGCCCTGATCAAGCCCACGGGCAATCAGCTTCATGACAATCTCTATCAGTCGCCCGAGGCACGGGCAAAGACGCGTGCGGCCATTGCGGCACGCTATAACACGGGTGGGCGGCCGATCCTGATCCTTGCGGTTCCGCATCTGCCCGAGCACGGCCTCGTTGACTGGGACACGCATCGGAAGGAATTGCGTCACCTCATGCGCGAGTTTGAACGCGTCACCGGCGCGGCGGTTCTTTTAAGCATCCATCCGCGCTCCAAGCCGGCCGATTATCAGTTCCTTGTCGATGAATTCGATGCGCCGCAGCTCGAAGAACCTCTGAAGGCCGTATTGAACGCCGCCGATATGTTCGTTTGTCACTGGTCTGGTACGACCGTTTGGGGGCCGCTCATCGGCATTCCGACGCTGGTGCTCGATTATTTCAAGGTCAGCTCGCTCGGCTTCGAACATCTGCTCGATCAGGTGATCGTGGTTTCCGAGAAGGAGCGTCTGAGCGAGGCGCTTGCATATCTTAAATCCGGCGCCGCCAGGGCGCGCTCCGTGGATCTTCCGCCATTTGACGGACGCTCGACGGAGCGGATCGCCAATGCCATACGCGAACGGATCGGTTTGTCCGCGCAAGAGACGCTCATATGCGCATCGCAGTAACCGACTATGTCGAGCCGCCTTTCGACATCGAAGCCGGCGTGCTTCCGGCCGGCGCCGAGCTTGTCGCCCTGAATGCCCACGATGAGGCGGCGATGCTGGCGGCGCCGCTGGAAAGCTTCGATGCGCTTCTGGTCTGGCACGCCCCGGTGACCGCGAACGTTGCGCGGCGGCTTACGCGCTGCCGGATCGTCGTGCGCTACGGCGTCGGTTTCGATGCGATCGACACGGCGGCGCTCGGTGCGCAAGGAATTCCGTTCTGCAATACGCCCGATTATGGAACGGAAGAAGTGGCAGACACCGCGTGCGCGATGATCCTTGCGCTGCAGCGAAAGATCGTGAGCTACGATCGTATGAGCCGGCGCATCAAGGAAGGTTGGCAGGAGCACGTATTGCCACCTTTACAACGCACCAATGCCGCGACACTCGGCGTGGTCGGCGTCGGCCGCATCGGGACCGCCGTGATGAACCGGATGCGGCCGTTCGGGTGGCAACTGATCGGCTTCGATCCTTATCAGCCCTCCGGCCACGAAAAGGCGATCGGTTACCGGCGCGTGCGCAGACTGCACGACCTTCTCGTAGCCTCCGATGTTGTAACGATCCATTGTCCGCTTAACGGCGAAACGCGCGGCATGGTCGATGAAAGCTTCCTTCGCGCCATGAAGCAGGGGGCAATGCTGGTGAACACCGCGCGCGGTGGCATCCTGGCGGGTCTCGATGCTTTGCATCGCGTACTTAAGAGCGGGCATCTCGCAGCGGCCGCGCTCGATGTTTTGCCTGAGGAACCGCCGTCGCCGCATGCGCTGCTCGATGCCTGGCGCTCCGATGCGGAATGGCTGTGTGGACGCTTCCTGATTAACCCGCATAGCGCTTATTATTCGACCCAAGCTTGGCACGAGATGCGCGCAAAGACCGCCGAGACCGTCACGTTCTTCGTTCGTGACGGCATGCTGCGCAACAGGATTGCCTGAGGCGCAACGCATGGCATTGAAGGAATTGGTTCGGATCGCGGCCCGGCAGCGCGCGCTCGTGCCGCTGGTGGCGCGCTGGGCGGCGCGGCAGGTCAGGCCGTTCGGCAACCGCGATGGCGACGCGCGCACGACTGTGCTTGCACTCAATGCGCCGCGCTATCGCGCGGATCTTCGTATGCTCGACGCGCATCCCGACATTCGTATTGTGACACTGCCGGAAGCCGTGCAGGACAAGATCAACGCGTTGTTCCTGGCCCGGATTCATCCGCTGATTGCGCGTTCCGCAACTGCCTATTTCGATGAGACAAATTCTGCGATTCTGGAAACGCGGCTGCAATTGCGCGCTTATCTGCGCGCGTTCCTCCCGACTTTCTGCCGGCTGGCTGGAATCGACGCGATGACGACCTGTACGTTCTATTACGTACGCGACCGGGAATGGGAGGCGGCGGCGCAGGAGGTCGGCATCCCCTTCATTGTCGGGCACAAGGAGAATATGAAGGACGAAGTCATCATTCCGGAAATGATCCGTCAATATCGCGAGCGCAGCTATAAGTTCCACGGCACGCAACTTGCGGTTTACAATGCCGGCGAGCGGCGTTGCCTCGTCGATGGCGCAGTGGCGCGGCCTGAGACCATCGTTCTGACCGGTTGCCCGCGTCTTGATCCTCTGCTGCACAAGCGGGCGGCGGGAGAATTTGCTCCGCCGCGGAAGCTCGTCACGCTCTTTTCGTTTCGCCATCTGGTCGGCGGCATGCGGCTGACGGAAGCGCGTGGCGGATTTGTTTCTGCGCGTAATCATGGGCTGGTCGCCTATTTCGACAAGACGCATGCGGCTTTCGCCCGCGCGGCGCAGCGCAACCCGGATTGGGAATTTGTAATCAAGCCGAAATGGGCCGAGCGCTGGAGCGAAGAGATCGAGGACGCGATCGTGCGCGAGCTTGGTGTCGGCAGTGCTGCAATTCCGAACCTGTCAATCTCGATCGAGCGTCCGGCGCAGCAATTGATCGAGGAATCTGCCGTGATCGCGGGCGTGAACAGCACCTCGCTGATCGAGGCACGGATCGCAGGACGGCCGGTCGTCATTCCGGTCTTCGAGGAGGCTGCCGGAATTCATCAGGATCGGATCTATTTCCGCAAATATTTCGGCACCGAATTTCTGGTCGGAGAAACACCCGAACATTTCATCACCCAGATCGAGGCGGCGATGCGGGCGGAACGCTCGCTCGTGCCGGGCGACGGAACGGCTCTGATCGAGGAGTTCTTTGGGTTTGCCGACGGACGGGCGACAGAACGTCTGGCCGCAGTGTTCTCGGCGGCTGTGGCGGGGCGCGCGGCCTGAATACGGCGCGGCCGGCTGCGTGAGCAGGGACGTCGCGTTAAGGAATATGTGCTTGACGGTTGTCGGATAGGCAGGATAACGCCCGCTCAAGCCGGCACGAAGAATGCAAGCTGAAATGTAGGCTGACGCGTATGAAGCGGTCTTAAACGCCATTTGAGGAACCGATAGAGCCATGCACGTGCCAGCCAAGCCGAGAGCCAGCCGCATCCGCTATTGCTGCCGGTGTGTCATGCCGGCAACCAAGCCGGATCTCTTGATCGACGATGAGGGAGTATGCTCGGCTTGCCGCAGCTACGAGCAGCGGGTCGAAGTGGACTGGACCGCACGCCGCGAGGAACTCGCGCGTGTGCTCGACCAGTACCGCGCAGCGCCTGGCAGCAACTATGACTGCATTGTTCCAGTTTCCGGCGGCAAGGACAGCCACTTCCAGGTTCTGACGATGCTGGAGTTGGGCGCTAATCCGCTTTGCGTGACGGCCACGACCGACATGTTGACCCCGATCGGTCGCCGCAATATCGAGAACATCAAGAAGTTTGGCGTTGATTATATCGAGGTCTCGGTCAATCCGGTCGTACGTCGACGGATCAACAGGCTGTGCCTGGAGCAGGTCGGCGATATTTCCTGGCCGGAGCACGTGACGATCTTCACTATTCCGATGCGGATTGCCGTGCAGCTTGGCATCAGGCTGATTGTCTGGGGTGAGAATCCGCAGAACGAATATGGCGGCCCGACCGGCGCGGCGGCGACCAGCCGTCTCGATCGGCGATGGCTCGAAGAGTTTGGTGGCTTGTTGGGTTTGCGCGTGCGCGATCTCGTCGGCCAGTACGGTATCGAGGAGCGCCACCTCGTTCAGTATACTTATCCCGACGAGGCGGCGATCCAGCAGTCCGGCGTCGCGGGCATTTTCCTCGGATATTATGTGCCCTGGGACAGCCTGCAGAACGCGGTCGTCGCGCAGGCGCACGGCTTTGAGACCTATCCGCACGCGGTGGAAGGGGCACTCTTCAATTTCGAAAACGTCGACAATTATCAGACCGGCATCCACGACTATTTCAAATATCTCAAATTCGCCTTCGGTCGTACCACGGACCACGCCTGCATGATGCTCCGGCGCGGCCGGCTACAGCGTTCACAGGCGATCGAGATCGTCAGGAAGCTCGACGGCAAGTTTCCGTCGACCTATTGCGGTCTTCCGATCCAGTCCATTCTGGACGAGATCGATCTGGGCTATGACGACTTCGTGCGCCTGTGCGACCGCTTCACCAACAAGAGGCTTTTCGTCACTGACGAGAACGGGCGCCTGGTGAAGGATCGCCATGGCAACCTCACCAAAATCAATTACGACAATGTCGATGCGTCCTGACCTCCTTTCGGGCCGCGCAAAGGCCGGTCGTCCAATGCGGTTCGGCCTGCGGTCGTGGGCATCGGCCGTTTCAAGAAGAGAGGTGATAAATGGCTGAAACGCCTCAGCTTGCTGCCTGGTGCGGCGAATTCGGCGATGCCTATATCGGACGCAACCAGGCGACCGACGCAGCCGTTCGTGCCCGGGTGCGGGCCTGGAGCCGTATTCTCAGCACGGTTGAGACCCGGCAGCCGGCGAGTATCCTTGAAGTGGGCGCGAATATCGGAATCAATCTGCGGGCATTGTCGTCGGTGGTCGACGCGACCTTATACGGGCTCGAGCCCAATGCACGCGCGCGAGAGGAGTTGGCAAAGGGCGGCGTCGTCGCGCCGCAACACGCACTCGACGGTACGGCGCAGGCCATTCCGCTGGCGGACGGAGCGGTCGACCTCGTGTTCACAAGCGGCGTCCTCATTCATATCCATCCCGAGGATCTGCCCGCGGTCTATCGGGAGATGGTCCGCGTCGCACGCCACTATGTGGTGCTGATCGAATATTTTGCAACCCAGCCGGTATCGATTCCCTATCGCGGTCACGACGGTCTGCTGTTCAAGTGCGATTTTGGCGGCGCGCTTCTGGACCATGCGCGGCAACTCACACTTCTTGACTATGGCTTCTTCTGGAGTCGGGCCACCGGCCTCGACGACCTGACGTGGTGGCTGTTCGAAAAGCAGTCATGAATACCGTGCCGCGGTGATTGCGGTGCAATTGTATTTCCAGTTCGAGCAAGACGCACAAACATGAAGACTGATCCAGCGAGCCGAGATTTTCGCGGCCCATGGCCGTCGCTTGACGGCGCGTCTATTCTTGTCACCGGCGGCACCGGTTCGTTCGGCCAGCAATTCGTCAGGCACGTGCTTGATGAATTCAAGCCGAAGCGCGTCATCGTGTTCTCCCGCGATGAGCAGAAGCAATATGAGATGGCGCTGCGGCTTCCGCCGGAGACGCATCCGGCCATGCGTTATTTCATCGGCGATGTCCGCGATGTTGACCGGCTTGAAATGGCGATGCGCGGTGTCGATCTCGTGGTCCATGCGGCGGCGCTCAAGCACGTCCCAGCGGCGGAGTACAATCCGTTCGAATGCATCCGTACGAACGTTCTGGGCGCGGAGAATATCGTGCGGGCGGCGCTACGATGCGAGGTCAAGCACGTCATCGCGCTTTCGACGGATAAGGCGGCCAATCCGGTTAATCTTTACGGTGCTTCCAAGCTGGCCAGCGACAAGATCTTCGTCGCCGCCAACAATTTAAGCGGCGCGATCGGATCGCGCTTTGCGGTGGTACGCTACGGCAATGTGTTCGGCTCGCGCGGCAGCGTCGTGCCCCTGTTCCAGCGGCTTATTGCCGAGGGCGGCGATAGCTTGCCGATCACCGACCCAGCGATGACGCGGTTTTGGATCACGCTTAGCCAGGGTGTGAATTTCGTTTTGTCATCGGTGGAAATGATGCAGGGCGGCGAGATTTTCGTCCCGAAGATTCCGAGCATGCGGGTGGTCGATCTTGCGCGCGCGATGGCACCCACGCTCAAGCATCGCATCGTCGGCATCCGCCCGGGTGAGAAGCTGCATGAACTGATGATCACCGAGGACGATGCGCGCAACACCGTCGAGCTGTCCGACCGCTATATTATAGCGCCCTCGTTCCATTTCGGATTCGAGGCCGAGCCGTGGCAGGACATTGGACGGCCGGTGCCGGCCGGTTTCAGCTATACGAGCGACGCCAATCCGGAATGGCTGGAAGGCGAGCACCTGCAGCGTCTGCTCGGGACGAGTTGAGCGGGGTCGGGGGCGCGGACGCGGTCATGCTTTCCTACGGTCGGCAACTGATCGAGGATGACGACGTCGCGGCCGTCACCGCGGTCTTGCGCGGCGATTTCCTGACGACCGGGCCGACGGTCGAGAGGTTCGAGAAGGCGTTCGCCGAATGTTGTGGTGCACGCCATGCAGTGGCTTGCGCGAATGGAACGGCGGCCCTGCATCTGGCATCGCTGGCGCTCGGGTTCGGCGAGGGCGACCATGTCGTGGTGCCGGCAGTGACGTTTCTTGCTACGGCGAATGCTCAGCGCTTCGTCGGCGCCGAAGTCATTTTCGCCGACGTGGACCCGGAAAGCGGGGTAATGACGCCGGATCATCTGGCTGCCGCGGTGGCGGGGGCGGGCAACAGACGCATCAAGGCGGTTTTCCCGGTGCCGCTCGGCGGCCAGGCGGTGAATCGCCGGGCGATTGCCGTGATTGCGGATCGTATCGGCGCCGCCGTGGTCGAAGATGCCTGTCACGCCCTCGGCAGCGAGCTTGACGAGGGTGATACGACGCCTGCGCGTGCCGGCGATTGCCGGCATGCGGCGATGGCGACCTTCTCCTTCCATCCGGTCAAGACCATTGCGATGGGTGAGGGTGGCGCCATCACGACCAATTCATCCGATCTGGATGCGCGTCTTCGGCGCCTGCGCAACCACGGCATGATCCGTGAGCCGAGCCTATTCGAGAAAGGCGGCGTCGGCTTCGATACCGACGGAAAGCCCGCACCCTGGGCCTATGAGATGTCGGAGCCGGGATACAATTATCGCGCCAGCGACATTGCGTGCGCGCTCGGCCTCAGCCAGCTCGGGAAGCTCGACCGTTTCGTCGAGCGTCGCCGCATGCTGACGGAGGCCTACGACCGGCTTCTCGTTCCGCTGCAGGACCGTCTGCGCCCGGTACGCCGCTTGCCCGGAAACCGGCCCTGCCTGCATCTTTATGTTGTGCTGATCGATTTCAAGCGCTTGGGCCGTATGCGCGGGGAGGTGATGCGCGCGCTGGCAAGTCGGGGGATCAGCACGCAGGTGCATTATATTCCGGTTTGCCATCAGCCCTATTACCGCGAGCGCTACGGTCCGGCACATGTTCCGGGCGCGGATGCCTATTATGCACGCTGCCTGACCTTGCCGCTGCACGCCGGCATGGATGAGGGGGATGTCGCGCGCGTCGTCGATGCGCTTGCGGGCGTGCTGACGTAAGGCGTCGGGTCAGTTCCGACAACACCATGCTTGCTGTCGTCGATTACGGCATCGGCAATCTGCGCTCGGTCGTCAACGCGCTGCGGTCTCTCGGTCGCGATCCGCAGGTGGTGTCGCGCGGAGAGGATTTTTCGTCGGCTGCGGCTATCGTCCTGCCGGGGGTCGGGGCTTATGGCGACAGCATGCACAATCTGCAGGAGCGCGGTCTCGCGGAGGGCCTGCAGCGCCAGGTGATCGAAGGTGGCAAGCCATTCCTCGGCATCTGCATCGGCATGCAGGTCATGTTCTCGCGTTCGTTCGAACATGGCGAACGCGCCGGGCTTGGTTGGATCGGCGGCGATGTCGTGCGCTTCGAGGCAACCGAAAACGAGCCGAACCTGCGCATTCCCCATGTCGGCTGGAATGCGGTGCGTTTTACGCGAGAGGATACGTTGCTGGCGGGACTCGGCGAGGAGCAGGACTTCTATTTCGTGCACAGTTATCATTGCGCGCCGGCCGACCGAAGCGTTGCGCTCGGCCGTTGCGACTATGGGGTCGATTTCACGGCGATCGTCGCGCGCGACAATCTTTACGGCGTTCAGTTCCACCCCGAGAAAAGCCATCGCGCCGGACTTGCGTTGCTGAAGAACTGGCTCGATCGAATTGCGAGATGTTGAGCGTCATTATGGCGAGCGCAGCCGTGCCGACGCTGAGGCCCGCCCGCGCCCAGGACAGCGATTTCTGGGGCGCGTTGCGCAATCTGCCCTCGATCGTGGCGACAACATCGAGTGGTCTGCCGGTCGATCCGGCTGATCATGCGCGCTGGTTTACCGGCAGGCTCGCCGACCCCAATTGTCTCATGCTGGTCGCCGAGTTGTCCGGCGAGGCGTTCGGCCAGGTCCGATTCGACCGGACGGACAGCGAGGCGCGCATTTCGATCGCGCTCGCTCCGGGCCGGCAAGGGCAGGGCTTGGGGCCGCGGATATTGCGCGAGGCGGTCGCGCTGGCTTTTTCACGCTGGCCACTGGAGCGGGTTGTCGCCTGCATCCGCACTGACAATCCGCACAGCGCCGGAGCGTTCCAGCACGCCAGCTTCCATCCGGCCGACCGGGATTTCGGCTGTCCGCCGCAGCATCGGACTTTTGTTTGCGCACGCAAAGTAGAGTGGTCGGGCCGCACGGCGCGCGAGGCGGGCGCGCAGCCGTGCGCCGTCTTTCGCGCTGATGCAAACGTGCGGATCGGCGGCGGGCATGTGCATCGTTGTTTGGCACTGGCGGATACGTTGCATGCGCGCGGCTGGCGGGTTGGATTTGCCATTGCGGACGGTACGTCCGAAGCCGTGCCGGCTGTCCTGACGGAAGGTTTCGAGCTTCTTCGTCTGCAGGGCGATCCGCAATCGGAGCTTGCGGCCATGCAGGGGATGTGGCCGGGTGGTGTGGATGTGTTGATCGTTGATCATTACGGGCGCGGGACCGAGTTCGAGAGCGGTGCCCGCGGCTGGGCACGCTCGATTGTCGCGTTCGAGGATCTCGACGGACGTGCGCACGCAGCCGACCTGCTTGTCGACCCGGCGCCCGGCCATGCTGTATCGGACTATGCAGCGCGGCTGCCGGCTGGTGCGCAGACGTTGCTCGGTCCCGATCATGCACCGCTGCGGCCGGAATGGGCGCAATGGCGTCCCGTTTCTTTGCAGCGCGACCGGAGCGGGCCCGTGTGGCAGGTCGTTGTCTCGGTATCCGCGACTGATCCGCAGAACGTGACCGGTGCGGTGGTGCGCTCGCTTGCGACCTTGTCGCGTGCCTTCGCCTGCACCGTGGTCCTTGGCCCGTCGGCGCCGTTCTGCGACGATGTCACTGCCGCGGTGTCGAAGGATACGCGCTTCAGTCTTGTGACCGCACCATCCAACCTCGCGGAGATTATGTCGCGATGCGACGTTGCGATTGGCGCGGCCGGCGTGACGAGCTGGGAGCGCTGCTGTCTCGGGCTTCCGAGCATTGTGCTCGTCATCGTTGAAAATCAGAGGCGCACCGCGCAGGCGCTTGAGCGCGCAGGCGCGGCGATCGTGCTTGACGCGACCGGAACGTTTCCCGCCAGTCTGGCGCAAAATTTCGAGCGGCTCGCCGACGATGGCGCGCAGCGGGCGGCAATGGCGGCCGCAGCCGCCACGATGTGCGACGGCCGTGGTATTGATCGCATTGCCGATGCGATCTGGTCGCTCGTGGCGGCCTCGGGCGCAGCCGTGGTCCAAAAGCATGTGACGTCATGAGCGACCGCGCGATTGCCATCGTTCAGGCCCGCAACACATCGACCCGTCTGCCCGGCAAAGTGCTGCTGCCGCTGGCCGGAACGGCGTTGCTCGATCACGTGCTTAATCGCGTGTCGGCGATCGCAGGTCTTGACGGCGCGTGCCTTGCGATCCCCGAAGGTACGGCGCATGACGGCCTTGTCGCGCTCGCTGCACGGCGAGCCGACGTAATGCTGGTGCGTGGGTCCGAAGACGATGTGCTTTCGCGTTTTGTGACGGCGATTGAAGCGACGGGCGCTGATACTGTCATTCGTCTGACGGCCGATTGCCCGTTCATCGATCCCGGCATCTGCGCTGGCATGCTGGCGCTGCAACGCGCCAGCGGATTCTGCTATGTGCGCAATGCTTTCGAGAGCGGGTTGCCGCACGGGCTGGACGTCGAAGTGGTCCGTGCGGCGTCTCTGATCGAGGCGTCGCGCCGGAATCCCGATTCGTACGAGCGCGAGCACGTCACGCCCTATCTATGGCGAAGACCGGCGGAATTCCCGGCCTTGCTGGTTGATCATCGCCCGGATCGGCGTCACTGGCGCCTTGCCGTTGATACGCCGCAAGATTACGAGTTGGCGCAGGCAATCTTTGCGCGTCTTTATCCGGCCGATCCGATGTTCGGCTATGCGGCCATCGCCGCGCTCATCGATCGCGAGCCAGAGCTGATCAAAATTAATGCCGCCTGTCGGCAGAAGCCCTATCAGGGCCGGCCGGACCGATCGGATTGAATCCGCATGCTCAAGGTCCGTGTGATTCCGACATTATTGCATCGCGACGTCGGGCTCGTGAAAGGTATCCGTTTCGATCCGGGCCGGCGGGTCGGAACCGCACCGCAGGCGATCCGGGTCTACAGCATGCGCGAGGTCGACGAACTGGTTTTCCTCGACATCAGCGCGACACAGGAAGGTCGCTCGCCGGACTTCGATCTGATCGATGAGTTGTCAGAAGACGTCTTCATGCCGTTCGCAGTAGGCGGCGGCATCCGCAACGTCGCTGATGTGCGCGAATTGTTGCGGGCGGGCGCCGACAAGGTGGTGGTCAATACCGCGCTTGTGCGCGGTCCGCAGATCGTCACGGATATCGCGCGCGAGTTCGGATCCCAGTGCGTCGTCGCCTCCATCGACGTGCGGCGCGAGGATGATAGTCATCGGGCCTATATTGCGTGCGGTACGCAGCCGGCGGAGATCGAGCCGGTTACGCTTGCGCAGCGCGCGGAAGCGGACGGCGCCGGCGAAATCCTGCTCTGCTCGATCGACCGCGACGGCATGATGGAAGGCTACGATCTCGACATTATCCGGGCCGTGGCCGCGGCGGTATCGATCCCAGTCATCGCCTCGGGCGGTTGCGGCAATTACGAGCACATGGCGGAGGCGTTGCATGCGGGCGCTTCGGCGGTCGCGGCGGCCAGCATGTTTCATTTTACGGAGCAGACGCCGCGCGAGGCAAAGCTTCATCTCAAGGCGGCCGGTTTTTCGGTGCGGTTGTAACGGGTGCATGACATCCCGAAATTTGTCCAGTTCCGTTATCCATGAACAAAAGAGTTAATTCCCCATCGCCGACACATCCCGTGCCGTTTGGGCTTGCGGAGGTGCTGGGCGCGGAGGCGAGTTGGCGCGATACGTTCGCCTGGCCGCTGGCGCCGGCGACCGTGTTCGATGCCGCGACGCGGCTCCTCAGCCGCTATAACGACCTCCTCGTTGCCAGCAAGGAAGATGAACGCCACGTATTGCTGCTCGGGCGTTCGTTCAATCGTGCAGCGGCGCTGATGGAGGCCGCGCTCGCGATCCAGCATGAAAACGACGCGAGTATCCGCCTCGGCGGACCAAACGACCTTGCAGTGCTGCGCGGCGACAAGCCGGTCGAAGCGGGTATTGAGAGCGATTCAATCCTGATGCGACCGAGCGGAGGCCGCGCCGATTTCCCGGCGCTGCGCCGAGTCGTGCGCACCAAGACATGGTCGAGTTGGCTCGGGTTGCCGAAAGCGCTGTGGTGGCCGGACGGTCTTGTAGTGACCCACAACAAGCTGCTGGTCGCGGACGTGCGGCGGCGTTCGCTGGCGCTGCGCTACGAAGCGGCGGATGTCTTCCTGCACAAGTGCCTTGAGGGTGCGACAGGAACGGCCAGCCTGTTTGCTTCGGCCGATGATCTGGAAAAACTGGTCGACGCCAAGGTCGATGCCCTGCTGAACGATCCGCTTCTCGCGCCGGAAATGCACCTGCGATTGCGGGCGCTGCTGCGACCTGTGGTCCATGGCGATCTTTTCAAGGCCGATTCCGTGCTGGCCGCCCTCGAAAGGTCGCCGCTCATTCCGCGGGCGCTGTGGAGCGGCACCGGCGGTTATTATCCGGCGCGCGCGCTCGGCCTCGCGGCGATGCGCCGCGGCGGGACCGCCTGCCGTTACGATCATGGCGGCACAGCGAGCCTCATGGCCGACACGAACTTCCTGGCCTCGCAGGAACTGGCGGTCTCGACCGAACTCGTCATGCCGACTCCGCAGGCGGCGGAGCTTGTCGCACCGACCGCGCGTCGGCTCGAACCCGCCCCGGTCGGCAGGATCACCGGCAATGGCGGCGACCCCTCGCTCGATCCCGGCAGGATCTGGCGGCGCGCGACGATCCCAGCCCGTCGACGGGTCATTTATGTCGGGGGGCCCTATTACGGATTTTCCCAGACTTTCCCGCCGTTCCCGCCGAGCCCAGTTTACATCGACTGGCAGCATCGGCTGCTTGCTGCACTTGCGCGCCTGCCAGTTGATCTTCGGCATAAGCCGCATCCCGGTGCGATGATGCGTGGCCGGCCGTCCTTTCTCGCGCCTTATGCGCCGATGCTTACCGGCTGGTTCGAGGATGCGTTGGGCGACGCAGATGTCGTGATCATCGATCTTGCCGCGACCACGACGCTTGCCATCGCCATGTGCTCGGACCGCCCACTGGTGCTTTTCGATTTCGGGTGCATGCCGTTCAATCCGTTCGTGAAAGACCAGGTCGCGCGGCGCTGCCGGATCATTCCGGTGGGTCACGATGAGCGCAATCGCCTGACGCTCGACGAGGCGGCGATGGCGGAAGCGGTCTGCTGCGGTCCGGATTGTGCCGATCCGTCCTACTTCCGCTCGCTGTTCCTCGGTCGGTGATACGATGCGTCAATTCAGTGTGAGGGCCATATCATGAATCCATCCAGCCCTGTCCTGATCGGTAATCGACCGGTGGGCGCCGGCCATCCGCCCTTCGTCATCGCTGAACTGTCGGCTAACCATCTCGGAACGCTCGATCGCGCGCTGGAGTTGGTTGATGTCGCCGCCGAATGCGGCTGTGATGCGGTCAAGCTGCAGACCTATCGGGCGGATACGATCACGATCGACCATGATGGGCCCGGCTTTGTGCTGACGGAAGGGCCGTGGCGCGAACGTAAATTATACGATCTCTATCACGAAGCGCACACCCCGTGGGAATGGCACGCGCCGCTTTTCGAGCGCGCACGCGCGCATGGCCTATCTGTCTTTTCGTCGCCGTTCGATTCCACGGCGGTTAATCTGCTCGAGAGCCTTGCCGCGCCGGCATACAAGATCGCATCGTTTGAAATCGTCGATACGCCCTTGATCGACCGCTGCGCAGCGACCGGCAAGCCGCTCATCATTTCGACAGGGCTTGCCTCGCTTGCCGATGTCGAGCGCGCGGTTGCAGCCGCGCGCAGGGCGGGCAATGGCGGCGTCATCCTCCTGCATTGCACGAGCGGCTATCCAACGCCGGCATCCGAAGCCAATCTCGCCACCATGCCGGCGCTCGGGCAGATGTTCGACGTGCCGGCCGGATTGTCGGACCACACGCTCGGCATCGCGGTTCCTATTGCCGCGACCGTACTCGGCGCGGCCGTCATCGAAAAGCATTTCACGCTGCGGCGCGACGAGGGCGGGCCGGACGCGGCCTTTTCGCTTGAGCCGCACGAACTGAAGGCAATGGTCGCGGGCGTTCGCGACGCGTTTGCTGCGGTGGGGAAAGTGACGTTCGAGCGCCGACCGAGTGAGAAGGCGCAGGCGTCGGTTCGCCGCTCGCTCTATGTCGTCAACGACATCAAGCAGGGCGAGCGCTTCACCGAAGTCAATGTTCGCTCGATCCGGCCCGGTTTCGGATTGCCGCCGCGCCATCTGAAAGCATTCCTCGGGCGGCACGCATCGCGCGATATCGCGCGCGGCACGCCGCTCGCCTGGAATCATCTCGCAGACTGACAGCGCATCTCCGCGCATCCATGAACGCAAATTCTTTAAAAGAGACAGCCGACGCGGATCGTCCCGCCGATGTTGCCCGTCTTGCGGCCGACGGTTTCCCATGGCGGCGGTTGCGTCGGGGCAACGTGACGCTGGCGTTTGCCGGCTGGGCTTTCAATACGACCCCGGATTCCGTACTGGATCGTTTGTGCGCGCGGCCCGAGGGGCCGGCGCCAGACACTTTGTGTGCAATCGCGCGCCACATCGACGGGCATTTTGCTTTTGCCGCCTGCGGGCCGGACTGGACGGTCGCAGCGGTCGATCGCGTGCGGTCGATTCCGCTCTTCTTCGCGCAGGTCTGCGGAACATGGACGCTTGATTGCCGCGCCAATCGCCTGCGCCGGCAGGCCGGCCTGGAGGAAAAGGACATTGATCGTGATGCAGCGCTGGCCATCGCCATGGCCGGCTACACGATCGGCAACGCCACACTCTATCGCGGGCTGCATATGCTCATGCCGGGAGAGTGCGCACTCTTTCGCGGCGATGCTGTACCCGCCCGCCATCGTTATCACACGTTCACTCCATGGCTGGTCGCTGACGGCGATCCGGACCGGTATCAGCGCGAGCTTCGCGATGTCACGCTCGCCATCGTAGAGAAGCACCTGAAGTCGCTCGACGGGCGCCCGCTCGTGGTTCCGCTGAGCGCCGGCTACGATTCGCGCCTTATCGCAAGCGCGGCAAAGCATCTCGGTTACCGGAACATCCGTACCTTCGCCTATGGCCGCAGAGATAATTTTGAGGCGGAGACAAGCCGCGCCATCGCCGAACGGCTGGGGCTGCCCTGGACATTCGTGCCGCTGACCATCCGGGGCCAGCGCGACTATTTTGTCGGCAGCGACCATGCCGAATATATGGAGTTTGCCGACAGTGCCGCGTCCTCGCCTTTCGTGCAGGACCTCACTGCCATTCGCGCGCTCAGGGCGAGCGGCTTCATTGCCGACGATGCCGTGATCGCCAACGGCAATTCCGGCGACTTCATCAGCGGTAATCATATCGTTCCGCCGCTTCGTCAGGTGCCGGATGGCATGACTCGCGACGAGCGTCGCGAACGCGTCCTGGTCGCGCTGATCGATAAACATTTCGCACTCTGGCGTCATTTGCGCACGCCTGGAAACCACGCCCGCATCCGCGCGCTCCTCGAGGCTTCGCTGGTATCCGCCGCCGCTGCGATGGGCGATCCCGCTGCCGACCACGGCCTGTACGAATATTCCGAGTTTCAGGACCGGCAATGCAAGTACGTGATCACCGGGCAGCGCATCTATGAGTTCCTTGGCCATGGATGGCGACTGCCGCTCTGGGACAACGACTATCTGGATTTCTGGGCGCGCGTGTCGCTGTCGCTGAAATCCAGTCAATTGCTTTATCAGCGCATGCTGCACAGCGAGAACTGGGGCGGCGTGTGGACACAGATTCCGGTCAATCGCAAAACTATCCGCCCGCGCTGGCTGGTGCCGCTGCGCTTGGCGGCGAAAGCAGCTTTTGTGCCGTTCGGAGCGGAACGCTGGCACCGGTTTGAGCGACAGGCTTTCACCTATTGGATGGATGCCACCTGCAATTATGCCTGCGTACCGTATTGGCGCGCGGCGACCGACCAACGCGGCCAACGCCTGTCGGTATCGTGGTTGAGCGAGCAGTATCTTGCGCGGCACGGCGTGAATATCGACGAATTCGCGGGTCAGGCCTGACGCATGCCGGTGACTATACTGCACGTCGATATCGAAGGCGGCTGGGGCGGATCATCGGTCAGCCTGTTCGAGCTCGTCAGACGGCTGGACCGGACACGGATTTCGCCGGTCGTCGCATATCGGCAGAAAGGGCCGGCAGCCGAATGGTACGCCGAGCTTGGAATTCCCGCCTATCATGTGCCGGAGATTGCATCCTTTGTGCCGCGTCGCACCAAGGCACTGAAGAATCTTCTGGCAAGTCTGCCGCGACTCGCCTGTCTGCGCCATGCCTCCGATCGTCTCGCGCAAATCGCGCGCGATCATGAATGCGGCGTCGTCCATCTCAACTATGAGGGCCTGTTTCTGCTCGCGAGCCGCCTTCGCAAGAAGCTCGCTGTTCCGATGATCGCGCATTCGCGCGCACACCTGCCGGCGACGCATTGGGGCCGATGGCTGGTGCGTTCGCTTGCGCACAACGTCAATGCTATCTTTTTCATCTCGCCGCAGGAAGAAAGCCGCTGGCAGGAATTGCTCGGAGGCGCGGACGGCCCGCGTGGGGAAATCATGTGGAATATTGCCCGCGCTCCCTTGCCGCGGCAGCCCTTTACGGCACGTCCGGAAATCGTTTTTCTCGGCAATGTCGCGTACGCAAAGGGCCCGGACCGCCTGATCGACATCGCCGCCGCGATCGCACGCAAGAACGGACCGCGATTCTGCTTTGCCATTTACGGCCGCGCCAACCGCGAAACCGGTTTCGCGCGCGGTCTGGAGCGCCGGATCGGGGACCTTGGCCTTTCGGACGCGGTTGAGTTACGCGGACACATAGCCGATCCTGCGTCCGTGCTGGCGCGTGCGTTTGCCCTCATACGCCCGTCCCGGGACGATGATCCCTGGGGCCGCGACGTCATCGAGGCGGGTACGGCCGGCGTGCCGGTGCTCGCGACCGGTACGTTTGACGGTGTCGTGCAGCACGGGCGTACGGGCTATCTGTTCGGTGAATTCGATGCGGAATCATTTGCCGACAGTCTGATTGCGCTACATGAGGATCCCGGCCTTTGGCAGCGGCTCAGCGCCAACGGCGCGGCGCTCGGAAAGGAGCGTTTCGGCGGCGCGGCGCAAGCCGAACAGTTCATGCGTAAGGTCGAGCGACTGGCGGGGCGGGCCGTCGCGGAATCGGCATGAACGCCCGACACGCGCTCCGACCGATGGGTGAACGGCCGCGCGTGGCGTTTGTGTTGCCCGACCTCGGCGGCGGCGGCGCGCAGCGCGTCATGCTGACGTTTGCGCGCCATCTCGATCCGTGGGACTTCGACCTTCATCTCATCCCGGTCGGGCGCGATGAAGCGCTTGCCGCGATGGTGCCGGAGGATGTCCCGGTTCATCGCCTTCATGCGCTGCGGCTGCGGACGGCGTTGCCTGGACTGGTGCGGACGATCCGCGCGCTGCGACCCGCAGCCGTCGTGTCGACCATCGGCTATGTCAATCTGGGGCTTCTGGCCGCGCGCTCGCTTCTTGGCACCAATACGTGTATCGTCGTGCGCGAAGCCAATGTGCTGAAGGCGTCATGGAATGCGCTGCCGCGCTTGTTCCCCGGCCGGTGGGCCTACCGGATCTTCTATCCACGCGCGGCCGCCATCATCGCGCCGACGCAAACAATCGCGGCCGAGATCGGACAGGCCGCGCCGGGCGCTGCAGCGCGGATTGCCATGCTGCCGAATCCGGTCGATGTCGACGCCCTCCGGCGGTCGGCGAGCCCGGCGACGCGTCCGGCCGGATCGGGCCTTGCGCTCGTGGGCGCCGGGCGTCTGGTCCGGCAAAAGGGTTTCGACCGTCTGATCGCGCTGATGCCGGATCTGCCCGCCGATACGACCTTGACGATTTACGGTGAGGGGCCGGATCGCGGTGCGCTGCAGGCTCAGATTGATGCGCTGGGCTTGTCCGGCCGCGTGACGTTGCCCGGGTTTTCCGACCGGCTTGCGGCCGCGATTGCAGGCGCGGACATTTTCGTTCTGCCATCCCGATGGGAAGGCTTGCCGAACGTCGTTCTCGAAGCGCTCGCGCTCGGAACCCCCGTGGTCGCCTCGACCGAGGCCGGCGTCGACGATATTGCCCGGGGCGCACCGCAAGGAGCGCTGACGATAGCGCCCGTGGACCGCGCGTTTTCGGATGTGATCCGGTGTCATGTCGGGACGGCGGCGGCGGCGCCTCGCGCGAGCCTGCTTCCCGATGAGCACGGGGTGGACCGGGTCGCGAAGCGTTTCGCGGACCTGATCCGTGGATGCATTGCGGCGTCGGTGCGATGAAGATCGTTCATGTTATCAGCGGCCTCGGTACGGGCGGCGCGGAAGCCAATCTTCTGCGGCTTGCGACCGCGCTCGGCCGGCGGGGATGGGCGCAGCATGTGGTGGGAGTGGGGGCGCCATCTGATCATGCGGTGGCGCTCTCCGATGTTGGTGTCGCGGTGACGGTCCTGGGCGTTGGCTCCGCCAGTTCGGCTCTGCGCGGGCTCATGCGCCTTGCCGGAATTGTCCGGTCGTACCGGCCCGACGTGCTGCAGGGCTGGATGTATCACGGCGATCTGTTCGCAACGCTTGCCCATCTTCTGTCGCCTGGTGCCGGTCGCCGCAAGCTGTTCTGGAACCTGCGGGCCTCCAATACCCGTGAATGCGGCTATGCGCGCATCGTGCGTCTGTGCGCCTTGCTGTCCGGGCGGCCCGATGCGGTGATTGCGAATTCGCAGGCCGGCGCCGAGTATCATCTTGCGCATGGCTACCGGCCCAGGCGGATCGAGATCATCCCTAACGGGATCGATACGAATGCGTTTCGTCCCGATCCGCAGGCGTGCGCAAGAATCCGCGGCGAACTCGGCATTGCCGCCGACGCCGTAGTCGCGATCCATGCCGCGCGCTTTGATCCGATGAAGGACCACGCCCTGTTTCTCGCGGCGATGGCCGAATTGCCCGCCATGCAGGCGATCATGACCGGAAAAGACACGCAGACGCTGACGGTGCCGCCCAACGTCCACCGTCTTGGCATACGGCGAGATATGCCCGCTTTGTATGCAGCCGCCGACGTTGTGGTTTCGACGTCGGCCTATGCGGAAGGCTTTTCCAATGTCGTCGCCGAAGGCATGAGCGCGGGGCTCGTGCCGGTCGCGACCGATGTGGGCGACGCTCGGACGATCATCGGAGAGACCGGAACGATTGTCCCGGTCCGCGATCCGGTCGCGCTTGTCGCCGCTCTCGCCGACATTGCGGCATGGCCTCGCGATCGTCTGACGGTGCGCGGGTTTGCGGCGCGGACGCGCATTGTCGGACAGTTCGACGAGGAGCGGGCGATCGAACGTTATGTCGAGCTTTATACAGCCTGACGGCAGGATGGTACGCCTGCGCACGGCTGGCGTTGCGGCCAGTGGTGCGCATAACGGATGGCGCGGACGCTGACGACAGCGTCCGCAAATATGCTAAGCGGGATGAGGTTCATTCAAGTGCATACCTTATGGAGCGTGCAACGTGGCTGAGAAGATTGCCCTGATCACCGGGGTTACCGGTCAGGACGGCGCCTATCTCGCCGAATTCCTGCTGGGCAAGGGTTACGTCGTGCACGGCGTCAAACGCCGCTCGTCCTCGCTCAATACCCAGCGAGTCGACCATCTCTATACCGATCCGCATTTCGAGAAGACGGACTTCCTGCTGCATTACGGCGACCTCACTGATGCCACCAACCTCATCCGTCTGATTCAGGAAACGCAGCCGACCGAAATCTACAATCTGGCCGCGCAAAGCCATGTGCAGGTGAGTTTCGAAACCCCTGAATATACTGCGAACGCGGATGCGCTCGGCACGCTGCGCCTGCTGGAGGCGATCCGCATCCTGCGGATGGAGAACCGGGTCCGCTTCTATCAGGCCTCGACCTCCGAGCTCTACGGCAATACCGGCGAGGTTCCCCAGCGCGAGACCACGCCTTTTGCGCCGCGCAGTCCCTACGCAGCCGCCAAGCTCTATGCCTACTGGATTACGGTGAATTACCGCGAAGCCTACGGTATCCATGCCTCAAACGGCATCCTGTTCAACCATGAAAGCCCGATCCGCGGCGAGACGTTCGTGACGCGCAAGGTGACGCGGGCGGTCGCGGCGATCAAGGCGGGCCTGCAGAACAAATTGTATATCGGCAATCTCGATGCCAGGCGCGACTGGGGCCATGCCCGCGACTATGTCGAGGGCATGTGGACCATATTGCAGCAGGAGCGGCCGGACGATTACGTGCTGGCGACCGGCGAAGCTCATACCGTGCGTGAGTTCATCGAGAAAGCGTTTTCCGTCATCGGCCGCTCGGTGGCCTGGCGCGGGGAGGGCATTGCGGAGGTCGGATACGATACGACAAACGGTGACGTTCTGGTCGAAGTCGACCCGCGCTATTTCCGCCCAACCGAGGTCGACCTTCTGCTCGGCGACCCGACCAAGGCACACAAGGCGTTCGGCTGGAAATACAAGGTCAGTTTCGAAGAGCTTGTTCGAGAGATGGTGACGAACGACCTGGAGCAACTCCGCGGGACGGCGCGCGCATGAGCGGGACGCACTATTCGCTGGCCGGCAAGCGCGTCTGGGTGGCCGGCCATCGCGGCATGGTCGGCAGCGCGCTGGTGCGGCGGCTGCAGTCAGACGGCTGCATCATCCTGGTCGCCGACCGTACGCAGGCTGACCTGCGCCGGCAGGATGAGGTCGAGCGCTGGATGGAAGCGCAGCGCCCGCACGCCGTTTTCGTCGCCGCAGCGACGGTCGGCGGTATCGTCGCAAACGATTCGCGCCCGGCGGATTTCATCTACGATAACCTCGCTATCGAGACGAACATCATCGAGACCGCGCGCCGCGTCGATGTCGAAAAGCTCCTGTTTCTCGGTTCATCATGTATTTATCCGCGTCTTGCGGATCAGCCGATGCGAGAAGACGCCCTGCTGACCGGACTGCTCGAGCCGACCAACCAGTGGTATGCGGTCGCCAAGATCGCCGGCATCATGTTGTGCCGCGCCTATCGGCGGCAGCACGGCTGCGATTTCATTTCCGCCATGCCGACGAACCTGTACGGCCCGGCCGACAATTTCGATCTTGAATCCAGTCACGTCGTGCCGGCCCTGATGGCCAAGGCGCACGTGGTGAAGCGACAAGGGCATGGCGACATCGTCGTCTGGGGCACCGGTAAGCCATTGCGCGAGCTCATGTATGTCGACGATCTCGCCGACGCGCTGGTTTTTCTGATGAAGAATTACTCCGACGAGGAGCACGTCAATATCGGCGTCGGCGAGGATATTTCCATTCGTGAGCTTGCTGAGACGGTCGCGCGCGTGGTCGGCGTGGAGAGCCGCCTGCGTTTCGATCCCTCGCGGCCGGACGGCACGCCGCGCAAGCTGCTGGATACCGGGAAGCTGCGCGCCATGGGATGGCGCCCGCGCACGGCGCTGGAGGACGGTCTGCGCGAGACTTATCGCTGGTATCTCGACAACGTCGCCTGATGGCTTGACTGCAGTCAGGCTTTGCGTTGCTGCCATCCGGTGCGCAGGCCGCGCCAGCCCGCTCCGGTCAGAACCATCAACGGGGGCTCGATCGGCAGGCGATATTTCGGCGATCCTACTGGACCGTTGATCGCCAGGATGTAGCAGACCCAGACCGCAAGCAGTGCAAGGCTGATGCGGTCGGTGCCGTCGCGCCACGCGGTCCACAGCCCGATCAACTGGACGAGCCGCACGGCGATGAGGCCTACGATGCCGGCGAGCAGCCATTGCGCATAGCGCGCATTGTCCGAGCGGAACAGAAAATTGAAGACTTTCTCCGGAAATGTTATGCCGGGGGTGCCGTAGAAACCGGTGCGCGGCAACGCGGCGACCGGTGGTGACAGCACGACGGCTGGCGAGCCCAGATTGACCGCGACCCCGTTGAACCACGCCTTCGCGACCGCAAAGACTCCAAGCTCGCGCAGGGCTTCGCGGCCGACAATTTCGAGCTGACGCGACGCTTCGAACGGGTTGGCGGGCGTCGGGCCGAAACGTTCCGCGGTCCGGCGCAGTATATCGGCGGCGCCCTGTTGCCACAGCGTGCCGTCCTTGGCTTCCCGTACGAGCGGCGCCACCCAGATCGCCAGATGCGTACCGCCCTGCGCCGTCAGCGTCCAGGCTCCGTATTGCAAACCGTTGCGAAGAAAAACCGGCGAGATCAGCAGGCACGCAATGACGGCCGCGGATACGATCTGGCCGATCGTGCGCCAGCGCAGGTTTCCGAGCATGAGCGTGCCCGCCAGCAGCAGGCCGAAATGAACGGGCAGCCAAAGTCCCACCAGTATGCGAAACAGCGCGCCGCAGCCGAGCGCCGCGCCGATGACAAGGGCCAGCGTCCAGGACGGCCTTCGCAGCCATAGGATTGAGGCGAGCAGAAAGAGCGCGGCAAAGAATACGAATGGCGTGTCGTGATAAATGAGGCCGCTCACTACGATCTGGGTCGGATTGATGACCGCGAAAATGGCGGTCGGCAGCGCATAGCGCTCGTGTAGTGCCGCGGCCAGCAGATAGACGAGAACGCAGGTGCCCGCATCGAACAGGCCTTGGACGAACACGTAAAGGATCGGACCGAAGGTCCCGCCGACCAGAATGCTGGAGGTCAGAAGCCACGTATAGAGCGGCATCAATTGCACGTCGGGCCCGATCCAGCTCCAGCCATGGACCTCGCTGCGAACGATGGCGCCCGCGTAGTCCTTCAATATGCTGTAGAAGGCGACGGAGTCCGGGCCCATCAAGCCGGCGTCGCCCATGATCGAATAGATCGCCAGCGCGTAACCCCAGCGGACGACGAGCGCCGCGAGAAAGATTTTCGCAAGCCGCGCATGTACGTCGCCTGCAAGGCTCGGGAGGCTGGAATCTCTAGGCATTCTTGCGGTACTCGGCGAGCAGCCGGAATGCCGCAATCGGACCGAACAGCCGGCGCATGGCCCATTCGGCGGCAAGTACCGGTTCGACGGCAAAAGCAGGAATCAGCGACCAGGGCCGGAATCCGCCCGACAGCGGATAAGCGGCGAATGAAAATCGTTCCAGACGCGCGAGCGCAAGGCCGGGCACGGCCTGCGCCAGACGAAGGCGATCGCGCCCCGTCAGCAAGGTCGGAATCGCCTGATTGGAATCGAACGGGTCCTTGTCGGGCGAGATGGTGCCGTCCTGCAGCGGATCGGCGGACATGTCGACGGGCTCCGGATGGAGCAGCTTGTAGAAGACCCAGCTCACCGGCGTGATGGCCGGCTCGCACATGACAAGCCGCCCGCCCGGCTTGAGGACGCGGTCAAATTCCTTCAGGGCGCGGACCGGAAACTCGATATGGTGCAGCACGTCGACCATGACGACGTTTGCGAAGGTGCAGTCGGCGAACGGCAGGCGCTGCGCATCGCAGGTCACGTCGATCCAGGGCGCTGAGACAATATCGGTTGTGACGGTGTCGGGCGCAAAAGATTTGAAATTTCCCGATCCGCCACCGACTTCGAGCGTCAGACCCGGCGCTATCGAAGTCATCATCCGGCGATAGATGTCGCCGTAGATCGCCCGCAGCACCGGTTTTGCGTTCCAAATCTCGCGGTAATTCGTCGCTCCGTCCACGTCACGATCTCCGGGCGTGTTCAGAGCGCCTTCAACTTCATGAACGCGAAGCCGACCATGCGCAGCAGCAGAAACCCGTCGCGGAAGCGGGAAATGTTGGTTTCGCCATAGGTTCGTGCACCGTAATGGATCGGCACTTCGATGATTTTAAGGTTCTGCTTGGCGGCGCCGAAAATCAGGTCGAAATCGCCGAACGGATCGAAGTCGCCGAAATAGTCGCGGCCGGCGGCGATCGCATCATAATGGTGGCGCGACAGCGCCTTGGTTCCGCACAAGGTGTCGGTGAATCGCTGGTTGACGAGATAGCTGAAGACGCTGGCGAAGAAGCGATTCGCAATAAAATTGAGCGGCCGCATGGCGGCATCTTCCATCGGATAGACCAGCCGTGAGCCGTTCACCATCTCGCCTTTGCCGTTCACCAGCGCGGCATAGAATTTCGGCAGCGCTTCCGGCGGCATGGTGAGGTCGGCATCGAGGATCATCAGGATGTCGCCTTCGGCGTGCGCAAACGCTTTGCGCACCGCGTCGCCCTTTCCCTTGCCGTCCTGCTGCAGCACCTTGATCTTGTGGGTCGCGGCATAAGCCTTCTGCACGCGCAGGCATTCCTCGTGGGTGCCGTCGTTCGAATTGCCTTCGACGAACACGATCTCCTGATGGCTGCCGAAGGCGGGCAGGCGGGTCACTGCCGCTTCGATATTGCCGCGTTCGTTGCGGCAGGGCACGATCACGCTGACCGAACGCTCCGCCGGACGGGCGGCTTTCAGCGAGCGCAGCACGAGATAATTGCGCAGACAGAGGCGGCGCAAACCAGGGATCGGCGCAACGAAGCGGTTGATCAGGCGGCCAAGCCCGAACAGGTTGCGCGGGATAAGCTGGCGGTATTCGATCTTCACCGGCTCAAAGTCGGCCAGTTCGAGAATATTCAGGAAGTCGGTCGTGCTCAGATAATTGACCGGCGGCTGCGGCATCTTCAGGCCGAGCCGTTCGGCCAGCCGCAGAGCCGGCTCCCAGAGCTGGGAATAGTAGGCGATGATCACCCGCGTGTCCGGCGTGCAAAGCGCGTGCAGCCGCGAGAGCGCGATTTCGATGTCGTCGAGCATGCCGATCGTGTCGGACATGACGATGTAGTCGAACGGTCCCTGCTGGCGGTCGATGACGGCCGGATCCTCGACATCGCCGACCTGGAATTCGAGCTCGGGATGCAGCCGTTCGGCCTGCGCAACCATATTCGGCGAAAGGTCGATGCCGACGCCGTGTGCCGGCTCCAGCGCGGCGAGCAGGTCGCCCGTCCCGCATCCGAGATCGAGCACGCGCTGCCCCTTCGGCACCAGAAAGCCCATGAAGCGGCGATCGTCTTCGTAATAGGCACTGTTTCGCGCAATCCATTGCAACCGCTCGTTCGCGATGCGGTTGGCGTGCTCGAGGATTGCGGCCTTTCGTGCGGTGGCACGGCCGGATTTGTCGGATGCAAAGGCAGGCAGGGGATGGTTCATGGCGTGGCCTGTCTCCCCAAGGCCGGCGTCCGCCGGCGCAGCGTGATGAGCAGTGCAAGTCCGCCGCAAAAGATGCCGACGACGGACATGAGCAGGCCGAACGCGATAGAGAGCGCGACGCCCATCGCGGGCGCGACGCCGACGAGACCGAACAACGCCGCCGTCACCGCCTCGCGGACGCCCCAGCCGCCGATGGAAATCGGCACCGCGGCATAGACGAGGATCGGCGCCGAAAGCGCAAACATCGCCCAATAGCCGACATCGATGCCAAGCTGCGAGGCGAGGATGAAGAAGGCCGCGGCGCACGACATGTGGCCGACCACCGAAATGGCGACGACCTGGGCCGTCAGTCGCGGCATCTGGCGCAGCCGGCGCACATACGAAGCGAGTTCGAGGAAGGGGCGCACGATGCGCCAATGCGACAGCGGCACGAAAACGCGGCCGATAATGTCGAGCCCGATGATGCCCACGATGAAAGCGGGCAGGATCCCGACGATCGCAAGGACGAGAACGGGATTGTCCGTCGCGCCCGGCAGGAAGATCACGCCGGAGGCGGCGGCGAACGCAAGGCCGCACAGGGCCACGATCCGGTCGGTAATGACGCCGACAAAGCTGTTCATGGCGCTGGCGCCGCTATTGATGGCGCGCAGGACCCGCACGCCGTCGCTGGCGATCAGCGTCGGCAGGAACGCATTGACGAAGGTGGCCTCGAGATAACCGAGGAGAGTATCCTGCAGGCGCAGCGGTCCGCCGGTTTCACGCGCGATGAGCTGCCAGCGGTAGGCACAGATCACAACCTGCGTCAGCGCCATCACCCCCGCCAGGGCGGCGGCCGCATAGCCGACCCTGCGCAGGCCGCCGAGCACGGCGTTGAAGTCGACGAAATAGAGCGTCGCGGCAAGAATGCTCGCGCCCACGACCAGGGTGGCGCCGAACTCCACGATCCGGCGCATGCGCATGCTCCGCCGCGGCGCGGAAGCCGTTGCTTGCGTGCCATGGGCGGTCGCCGTCGTGCCGGTGTCGGCGGGCTTCGGGTCGGATTGCTCGAACATGTCTAAATTACCGCGGCATCAGCGAATTCTGTGCGCAGCCGCGTTGGTGCCGGCGACTGGAACAATGTAGAGCTAAGCCCGTCAAGCGTTTTCTCCGATTCCGCCAGGGCCGTCATCGGCCGTGACGAGCCAAGACGAACCAAGTCGAACCGGCCAGGACGGCTTCCATGACGGCTCGCGCCATCGATGCGCAAACAGGCTCCGCCGCCCCGGAACAGCGTTCCGGTCGCGGGCCCGTGCTGATCTATCTCGTCACCGAGGACTGGTATTTTCTGTCGCACCGGTTGCCGATGGCCCGGGCCGCCCGCGATGCCGGCTACCGCATCCATGTCGCCACGCGCGTCGGAGGCGGTGCCGAGGCGATCGAACGCGAAGGCTTCCATCTGCATCCGCTCGACTGGCGGCGCGGCAGCCTCAATCCATGGCACGTGTTGCGGATCGTTTGGCAGGTGCGTCGGCTCTATCGCGCGCTCGGGCCCGATCTCGTCCATCACGTCGCCTTGCAGCCGTCGGTGATCGGCTCGCTTGCGGCGCTCGGGCTGCCGCCGGTGCGGCTCAATGCGATGGCGGGGCTGGGCTTCGGATTTACGGCCCGGACCCTCAAGGCGCGCGTTCTGCGCACGATCCTGTCTGGGTTGCTGCGGCTCGTGCTCAACCGGCCGAATGCCGCCGTCCTGGTGCAGAACCCCGACGATCGCGCGGCGATGATGCAAATCGGCGTTGTCGCCGAGCGGGTTTTCCTTGTGCCGGGTTCCGGCGTCGATACGCAGGCGCTCGTTCCGCTGCCCGAGCCGCCTGGTCCGGTGACGGCGGCTCTGGTCGCGCGCCTGCTCGACGACAAGGGCGTACGCGACTTCGTGGCCGCGCGGCGCCTGCTGGCTGGCCGGGGGATGGACATTCGCTTTCTGATCGCGGGCGACCGCGATCCGGCCAATCCCAGTTCGATCCCCGAGCCGGAAATCGAGGGCTGGAAAGAGGTGCCGGGGCTCGAACTGCTCGGCCATGTCGGCGATATCCGCCAGGTGTGGCAACGCGCGCATATCGCGGTCCTGCCGTCCCGGCGGGAAGGGCTGCCGAAGAGCCTTCTGGAAGCCGCCGCCTGCGGCCGCCCGATCGTGGCGACCGATGTGCCTGGTTGCCGCGAGATCGCCCGCGCCGGGCACAATGCGCTTCTGGTTCCTCCCGATGACCCGCAGGCGCTGGCGGACGCCATTGCGACGCTGGCCGCGGATACGACGTTAAGGCGCGCCTTCGGCCAGGCCGGGCGTGAATGGGTGGAGGCTGACTATTCCAGCCGGCGGATCGGGGCGCAGATCGTCGCGCTCTATGACCGACTCCTTGGCAGGCCGGGCGGCCTATTGCGGCACCCTGCGGGGCACGGTTAAACAGGCGCGGGCCGAGGAGCCGGGGAAGGATTGTCGGTGCAGCACGGACGTAAAATCGCGGTGATCGGCCTAGGGTATGTCGGTCTGCCGGTTGCGATCGCCTTCGCGCGCGCGGGCAGTTCGGTCGTCGGCTTCGACATCGATCGCACGCGCATCGACGAACTGCGTGCCGGCCGCGACCGCACCCGCGAGGTTGAGCCGGCCGATCTCGCGCCGCCGACGCTGCGCTACGAGAGCGATCCGGCTGCGCTCGCCAACGCGGATTTTTTCATCGTCACGGTGCCGACGCCGATCGACGCGGCCCGCCGTCCCGATCTGCGCGCCTTGAGCGGCGCCTCCGAGACGGTCGGCCGCTTTCTCAAGCGCGGCGACATCGTGGTCTATGAATCGACCGTTTATCCCGGCTGCATCGAGGAGGATTGCGCGCCGATCCTCGAGCGTGTGTCCGGACTGAAGGCCGGCAGCGATTTCACGGTCGGCTATTCGCCCGAACGCATCAATCCGGGCGACAAGCAGCATCGCTTCGAGACCATCACGAAGGTCGTGTCCGGTCAGGACCAGCGGACGCTGGATGTCGTCGCGAAGGTCTACGGCTCGGTGGTCAAGGCCGGCATTCACCGCGCATCCTCGATCCGTGTCGCGGAGGCTGCGAAAGTCATCGAGAACACCCAGCGCGATCTCAACATCGCGTTCATGAACGAATTGTCCGCGATCTGCCACAAGCTCGGAGTCGATACCGGAGACGTGCTTGCGGCCGCGGCCACGAAATGGAACTTCTTGAAATTCCATCCCGGTCTTGTTGGCGGACACTGTATCGGGGTCGATCCCTATTATCTGACGCATCGCGCGGAAAAGGCCGGCTATCATCCCGAAGTCATCCTGTCGGGGCGCCGCATCAACGACGATGTTGGCGCGCGGATTGCGCGCGAATGCGTGCGCGGCCTGTTTCGCGCCGGTCGGACGCAGGCGACGGCGACAGTCCTCGGACTGACGTTCAAGGAAAACGTGCCGGACACGCGCAACTCGAAGGTTGTCGATATCGTGCGCGAATTGCGGGAGTCGGGTGTGCGCGTGCAGGTGCACGATCCGCTGGCGGATCCGGCCGAGGCAAAGCACGAATACGGTCTCGACCTCTCGCCGCTGGACGCGCTTGCGCCAGCGGATGCGATCATCTTCGCCGTGGCGCACGAGGATTATGTCGCCGCCGGCTGGTCGCTGATGATGCGTCTGCTCAAGGACGGCAAGGGTCTGGTGTTCGACGTCAAATCCATTCTCGATCGCGCCGGCAAGCCGGCGGGTGTCGATCTCTGGCGCCTGTAATGAGGCGAACATAGGACGATGAGCGGCAATCGCGTTCTTGTCACCGGCGCGGCCGGGTTTATCGGCTTTCACGTCTCGCGTCGGCTATTGGCCGACGGCCGCGCGGTGGTCGGTGTCGATAATCTGAGTCCCTATTACGACACGCGGCTGAAGGAGGCGCGGCTTGCTGAATTGCGCAAGTTCGACAAGTTCGAATTCGTCCGCCTCGATCTCGCCGAGCGCGAGGCGACCGCTGCGCTGTTCGAGAAGTACCGGTTTGCGCGCGTCGTGCACCTCGCGGCGCAGGCGGGCGTGCGCTATTCGCTGATCGATCCGCACGCCTATGTCGATGCGAATCTGCAGGGCTTCGTCAATGTGCTGGAGGGATGCCGGCATCATGGCTGCGGGCACCTTCTGTTTGCGTCCTCGTCATCGGTCTATGGCGCAAATACGAAATTGCCGTTCCGAACCTCTGACAATGTCGACCATCCGATCAGCCTCTATGCCGCTAGCAAGAAGGCCAACGAGCTGATGGCGCACGCCTATGCGCATCTGTACCGGCTGCCCGCGACCGGTTTGCGGTTTTTCACCGTCTATGGGCCGTGGGGACGTCCCGACATGGCGATGTGGATTTTCGCGTCTTCCATCATCGCGGGCCGCCCGATACAACTCTTCAACCACGGCCAGATGCGGCGGGACTTCACCTATATCGACGATGTGGTCGAGGCGGTGGTGCGTCTGGTCGATCGTCCCGCCGTCGCCGATCCGCGCTGGTCGGGTGAACGCCCCGATCCGGCGTGCAGCGCGGCGCCCTGGCGCATTTACAATATCGGCAACAACAAGCCGGTGGAGCTGTCGCACGTGGTAAGCCTTCTGGAAGAGACGATCGGCAGGAAGGCCGTCTGCGAGCTGCGTCCCATGCAGCCGGGCGACGTGCCGGAAACCTATGCCGACGTGGACGACCTGATGCGCGATGTCGGGTTCCGTCCCGATACGCCGATTGCGTACGGCATCAGGAATTTCGTCGAATGGTACCGGACTTATCATGGCTGACCTGATCGTCCCCCTCATCATGTGCGGTGGCGCCGGCACCCGGCTGTGGCCCGCATCGCGCGAGGGGCGCCCGAAACAGTTTCTCTCATTGCTTGGAAAGTATTCGACTTTCCAGGAAACCGTGCGACGCGTGTCCGATCGTGCGATTTTCGACAGGCCGATCGTGATCACGAACGGCCAGTATCGCTTTCTGGTCGCCGATCAGCTCGCCGAGATCGGCGCCGAGGCCGATATCCTGCTCGAGCCAGTGCGTCGCGATTCCGGTCCGGCCATTGCGGCGGGCGCGGCCTTTGCGGTCAGACGCAACAGCGATGCGGTGGTCGTTGCGCTCGCAGCCGATCATGTCGTCACCGACCGTGCGGCGTTCGTGCAGGCATGCCGTCTCGCGGCCGGTGCGGCGGCCGACGGCCGTATCGTGACGTTCGGCGTTCGCGGCGACCGGCCGGCGACCGAATACGGGTATATCCGTCCCGGCGCAGCGCTGGCGGACGGCGTTTTCGCGGTCGACAAGTTCGTCGAGAAGCCGGATGTGGCCACCGCGCAGGATTATATTTCGCAGGGCTTCCTCTGGAATTCGGGGAATTTCGTTTTCCGCGCCAGCATTTTTCTCGACGAGTACCGTGCTTCCGATGCAGCGACGGTGGAGGCGGCATCCGCGTCGATCGAGCGGGCCGGAATCGATCTCGGCTTCGTCACGCTCGACCCGCAATCGTTTTCAGCCGCCAATGCCACCTCGGTCGATTATGCCGTCATGGAGAAGACGAGGCGCGCCGCCGTCGTGCCGGTCTCCTATGGCTGGTCCGATGTCGGCTCCTGGCACGCGGTCTGGGAATTGTCGCCGCACGATGAGGAGGGGAATTCCGCACAAGGGTCGGCGGTGTTCGTCGCCAGCCGCAATTCCTTTGCATCGAGCGAGAAGCCGCTGGTCGCCCTGTTCGGCGTCGAGAACCTCGTCGTCGTGGCGAGCGAGGATGCCGTGCTGATCGCCAACCGTACCGACACCAACGGCATGAAGCGGCTGGTGCAGAAGCTGAAAGAGGTGGCGCCACAGGTCACCGAAGACCATCTGCGGGTGCATCGGCCTTGGGGCAATTACCAGTCGCTCGACAACGGCGCGCGCTACCAGGTCAAGCGCATCGTCGTGAAGACCGGCGGCCGGCTATCGCTGCAATATCACAATCACCGCGCCGAGCACTGGATCGTGGTGCGCGGAACTGCCATGGTCACGATCGGCGAAGACGTCAAGACACTGCACGAGAACGAATCGATCTATATCCCGATCGGGACGCCGCACCGGCTGGAAAACCCCGGCAAGATCGATCTCGAACTCATCGAGGTACAGACCGGCAGCTATCTGGGCGAGGACGACATCGTGCGCATTGCCGACGATTATCGCCGGTCATAGGCTGAAGCGCTTCTGGACAGGACCGATAGACCCATGTCGTTCACGCTGAAAGACCTCAAGGTCAAGCTGTTTACCGACGGCGCCGACAAAGCGCAGATCGTCGATATGGCGAAGAATGCCTGGATCGCGGGCTTCACCACCAATCCTTCGCTGCTCAAGAAGGCCGGCGTGCGCGATTACGAAGCCTATGCGCGCGATCTCGTGGCCGCCGTGCCGGACCGGCATATCTCCTTCGAGGTCTTTTCCGACGACGTCCCCGAGATGGTGGCGCAGGCACGCGTGATCGCGACATGGGGCGCCAATGTCTATGTCAAGCTGCCGGTATCGACGACGCGCGGCGAGTTTCTATTCGACGCCGTGCGCTCCCTGTCGGCCGACGGCGTGAAGATCAACATGACGGCGATTTTCACCGCCGATCAGGTCGCGCGTGCGGTCGAGGCGCTGGCGGGCGGGGCACCGGCCTGCGTTTCGGTGTTCGCCGGACGGCTCGCCGATCTCGGTATCGACTATGGTCCGCTGACCAGGGACGCCGTAGAGCGCGCCCGCCGTACGCCGAATGTGGAAGTCATCTGGGCCTCCACGCGCGAAGTGTTCAACGTGATCGAGGCGGACCGCATGGGCTGCCACATCATCACGGCGCCGGCCGACATTCTCAAGAAGCTGCCCGTTTTGGGCAGCAAGAGCGGCGACCAGCTCTCCCTCGATGCGGTCAAGGCCTTCCGGGAGGATGCGCTGTCCGCAGGCCTGACGCTGGACCTGAAGGGCCGGCATTGATCCGCGTGCGGGTGGCGCCGGTATCCGGCGCCTGTGCCGTGTGATCGACCGGTCGGCTGCTTGCGAAGGGGCAGGCAAATCAGAGCGTTAACGCTTGATTGTCCGGGGCCGCCGCCTGCGGCCCGGCTTGTGTCTCCGCAAGGCGCCGCACAGGTTCCGTTGATATTGTAACCATTTGAACGAAAACGTGTTCGTGAGCGGGCCGGCGGGCGTCGCCAGCGGGCTGCCGAGCGTGCTAGTGGACTTCGGCCGGTCGTAGGGGCGGTGCGGGGGTAGGGTAGCAATGGTAAAGGCGGTCAAGGACGACGGCGGCGCGCTTCGCGTCGGCGTCATCGGCGCCGGAATTATGGGGGCCAACCACGCCCGCGTTTTTGCCGGACTTCCCGACATCGAGCTGGTCGGCGTCGCCGATCCCAATCCGCAGCAACGCGACCTCGTCACCCGCATTCTCGGCTGCCCGGCTCTCGACAATTACGAGGCGCTGCTCGATCTCAAACCGCAGGCGGTGACGATCGCCGCGCCCACGCACCTGCATCACGCGATCGCGCTCAAGTGCATCGCACGCGGCCTGCATGTCCTAATCGAGAAGCCGGTCGCGACCAATGTCGACGAAGGCCGCGAGATCATCGCCGAGGCGCGCCGCGCCGGCGTGACGCTGATGGTCGGGCATGTCGAGCGTTTCAATCCGGCCGTCGTCGCCATCAAGCAGGCGCTGGAGAACGAGGACATTCTATCGATTGCGATCACGCGCGTCGGTCCGTTTCCGCCCCGCATGTCGAACGTCGGCGTGGTCATCGATCTTGCGGTTCACGACATCGATCTGATCCGCTGGTTCACCGATTCCGATATCGTCGAGGTCCAGCCGCAATTGTCGAATGCGGTCGCCGAGCGCGAGGACATCGCGCTGCTGCAGTTCCGCACAGCGTCCGGCGTTTTGGCGCACATCAACACCAACTGGCTGACACCGTTCAAGGCGCGTACGGTCCATGTCGCCACCCGCCGCAAGTATCTGATCGGCGATCTTCTGACGCGGCAGGTGACCGAGTGCTTCGGCTTCCAGCCGGACGGCAGCTATTCGATGCGCCATCTTTCGGTCGGGCATGACGAGCCCCTGCGTGCCGAGCTGATGGCGTTTGCGCGCGCCATCAAGACCGGCACGCCGCCCGCCGTGACCGGTGAGGAGGGCGTCGAGAGTCTCGCGATCGCGATGCGCTGCCTTGAAGGCCGACAGCCGGCGAACGCAACACCCCAGCGCGGTCCGCGGCTTGCTGCGGGCTGATTGTTTGTCCCTTTCCCGGAAGCCGTGACACGCATGAACCAGCACGCCCGTATCGAAAACGCGCCCATTCCCTTCATCGACGTTGCCGCGCAGCGCCGCCGGCTCGGGGATGCGATCGACGCCGCGGTCGGACGCGTTCTCGGGCATTGCCAGTTTTTGATGGGACCGGAGGTCTTCGAGTTCGAGCAGAAACTTGCCGCTTTCTGCGGCGCGAAGCATGCGGTGTCCTGCGCGAGCGGCACCGACGCTCTGGTCATGACGCTGATGGCGGAAGCGGTCGGCCCCGGCGACGCGGTGTTCTGTCCGTCCTTCACTTTCTGCGCCACCGCCGAAGCGGCGGCTTTGCTCGGCGCGACGCCGGTCTTTGTCGACGTGCATGCCGACACCTTCAATATCGATGCGCAGAGCCTGAAGCGGGCCGTCGCCGCTGCGAGGAAAATGGGCCTGCGGCCGAAAGCCGTCATTCCGGTCGATCTGTTCGGCTTGCCGGCCGATCACGACGCCGTGGCCGCTGTCGCCAGGGACGAAGGGCTTTTCGTGCTTGATGACGCCGCGCAGGGTTTCGGTGGCACCTACAAGGGACGCAAGGTCGGGACCTTCGGGCACGCGACCGCGACGAGCTTCTTTCCGGCCAAGCCGCTCGGCTGCTACGGCGACGGCGGAGCGGTGCTAACCGATGACGAGGCGCTTGTCGAACGGCTCAAGAGCGTGCGTATCCATGGCCAGGGCAAGGACAAGTACGACAATATCCGCATTGGATTGACGGCGCGGCTGGATACGATCCAGGCCGCCGTCCTGATCGAGAAGCTGAAAATCTTCGCGGATGAGATCGTCACCCGCAACCGGGTGGCGCAGCGCTATTCGCAGGCGCTCGCCGATGTCGCGACCGTACCGCAGGTGCCGGAGGATTACACGTCGGTCTGGGCGCAATATACGATCCGGCTGCCGGCCGGCCGCCGCGATGCGCTGGCCGAGACACTGAAGGCGCAGGGCATTCCGACCGCGATCTATTATCCCATTCCGCTGCACGGTCAGGTCGCCTACAAGCGTTTCCCGACAGCCGAAGGCGGGCTGCCAGTGACCGATTCCATCATCGGCCAGGTGATCAGTCTGCCGATGCATGCCTATCTCGACGAACCGACGCAGGATCGCATCATCGCCGCGGTTCGCGGGGTGCTCGGGCGCTGAGCGTTGTTGCGGCGCCACACGGCGCCCAGTCTTTCGCGTATAGTGATCCGGCCGACGGCGGGCCGGAATTGTTGCGCGGAATTTTCGCATGATCAGACATATATTCACCGTCGGTGGCCTGACGCTTGTCTCGCGCGTCACCGGCTTTCTGCGCGACGTGATGCTGGCGGCGATCCTCGGCGCGGGACCGGTGGCGGATGCGTTCTTCGTCGCGTTGCGACTGCCCAACCATTTCCGCGCGATCTTCGCCGAGGGCGCGTTCAACGCCGCTTTCATCCCGGCCTATGCGCGGGTGCGCGAAAGCGGCGGCCCCGACCCAGCGCGCTTGTTCGCCGACCGCATCTTCACGATGCTGTTCGCAAGCCAGGTCGTGCTGTTGGCGGCGGCGCTCTTTTTCACACCCGCCGTCATCGATCTGCTCGCGCCGGGCTTCTCTGGCGACGCGGTACGTTTTCCGCTCGCGGTCGATCTGACGCGCATCACGTTCCCCTATCTGCTGCTCGTGACGATCGTCACCCTGTATGGCGGCATCCTCAACACGTTGCAGCGTTTTGCCTCCGCCGCGGCGGCGCCGATCCTGCTCAACCTGTCGATGATGGCGACGCTTGCGCTGGCGGCGTTTTTCCCGACGGCCGGCCATGCTGCCGCCTGGGGCGTTTTGATCGCGGGCGTGCTCGAAGTCCTGCTCCTGCTTGCCGACGCGCGCCACAACGGCGTCGTCGCGAAGCTGCGCCGGCCAGTGCTCGACGAGGACATCCGCAAATTCTTCCGCGCGCTCGGGCCGGCCACGATCGGATCCGCCGGCACGCAGCTTGCGCTGTTCGCGGATACCATCATCGCAAGCTTTCTCGCCGCCGGCGCGCTTTCCGCTCTCTATTACGCGGATCGTCTCAACCAGTTGCCGATCGGCGTGATCGGGATTGCGGTCGGCACCGTCCTGCTGCCGGATATCGCGCGGCGTATCGCCGGCGGCGACGAGGCCGGCGCGCGCCATGCGCAGAACCGGGCGATCGAACTGGCGCTGCTGCTTTCGGTTCCGTGTCTCGTCGCCTTCGTCGTCGTCCCGGAACTCATCATACGCGCCTTGTTCCTGCGCGGCGCCTTTACCGCGGCCGATGCGCAGGCCGCGGCCGCGACGCTGAGCGCCTATGCCGCCGGCCTGATCGCGTTCGTGCTGATCCGCAGCGCCACGGCCCCGTTCTTCGCGCGCGGCGATACCGCGACCCCGGTCATGGCCTCGCTGGTCGCGGTCGCCGTCAATATCGTCTTCAAGATCGCGCTGATGGGGCCGTTGGCGCAGGTAGGGCTTGCCATCGCCACCTCGATCGGAGCGTGGATCAATCTCTCACTCGTCGTCTGGCTTGCGGCACGGCGCGGCCTG
>Ga0226835_1000355_pt1 | contig 60637 bp, 55 predicted proteins | sample LAC_MetaG_1_FD_163627 | JGI IMG/M metagenome (GOLD analysis project Ga0226835, IMG submission 163627) | Anaerobic ammonium oxidizing microbial communities from anammox membrane bioreactor (MBR) in UC Berkley, California, United States -... | ecosystem: Engineered > Bioreactor > Anaerobic >...
CTCATGCGCGACTACGGCGACGTCGCGGCGCGCCGCCAGCACATCGACGCGATCGACCGCGCCGAGAAGGACGCCGACAAGGTCACGCACGAGACGGTCACGCTGCTGCACAAGACCTTCATCACGCCGTTCGACCGCGACGACATCCACGCGCTGATCACGAAGATGGACGACATCCTCGACCTGATCCAGGACGTGGCCGAATCGGCGATGCTCTACGACCTGCAGCACATCTCGCCCGAGGCGCAGCAGCTCGCCGAGATCAACGAGATGTGCTGCGACCGCGTCAAGGCGGCGGTGAACCTGCTCGACAGCATGGAGAACGCCGAGGCGATCCTGAAGCTGTGCGGCGAGATCGACCGGCTCGAGTCCGACGCCGATCGGGTGATGCGCTCGGCGATGTCGAAGCTCTTTCGCGACGAGAGCGACGTGCGCCAGCTGATCAAGCTCAAGGCGATCTACGAACTGCTGGAGACGATCTCCGACAAGTGCGAGGACGTCGCCAACGTGATCGAGGGCGTCGTTCTCGAGAACGCATGACGACGCTGCAGATCAGCTTCACGGTGCTGGCGTTGCTGGTGGCGCTGGCGCTGATGTTCGACTTCATGAACGGTTTTCACGACGCGGCGAACTCGATCGCCACGATCGTCTCCACCGGCGTGCTCAAGCCCTACCAGGCGGTGGTGTGGGCGGCGACCTTCAACTTCCTGGCGCTGTTCATGTTCGAGCTGAGGGTGGCGGCCACCGTCGGCAAGGGCATCGTCGATCCGATGGTGGTCGACCACGTGGTGATCTTCGGCGCGCTCGTCGGCGCGCTCGCCTGGAACATCATCACCTGGTTGTTCGGCATCCCGTCGAGTTCCTCGCACGCGCTGATCGGCGGGCTGATCGGCGCGACGATCGCCAAGTCGGGCACCGGCTCGCTGCTGGGCAGCGGCATCGGCAAGGTGGCGCTGTTCATCGTGGTCTCGCCCACTCTGGGCTTCGTCCTCGGCTCGGCGCTGATGCTGGGGGTCTCGTGGCTCTTCTTCCGATCGACGCCGCGCGGCACCGACCGATGGTTTCGCCGGCTGCAACTGCTCTCTTCGGCGCTCTACAGCATCGGCCACGGCAGCAACGACGCGCAGAAGACGATGGGCATCATCTGGCTGCTGCTGATCGCCGCGGGCGCGAGTTCGGCCGCCGAGCATCACCCGCCCTACTGGGTGGTGCTGTCGTGCTACCTGGCGATCGGCCTGGGCACGCTGTTCGGGGGCTGGCGCATCGTGAAGACGATGGGGCAGAAGATCACCAAGCTCAAGCCGGTCGGCGGGTTCTGCGCGGAAGCAGGCGGTGCGATCACGCTGTTCGTCGCCTCGGGGTTCGGGATCCCCGTCTCGACCACGCACACGATCACCGGCGCGATCGTCGGCGTCGGATCGTCGCAGAAGTTCTCGGCGGTGCGCTGGGGGCTGGCAGGCAACATCGTCTGGGCCTGGATCCTCACCATCCCGGCTTCGGCCGCAATGGCGGCCATCGGCTGGTGGCTCGGCTCCAGGTTCCTGTAGGCGCGGCGCCGGTGCAGCAGGCCGACCCGCCGAAGCCGCAGGCCGAGCCTTTGTGGCTCGAGCTGCCGCCGCTGTCGGCGCAGGCGCCGCGGCGCCTGCTGGTGTTCCTGCACGGAGCCGGCTTGAGCCCCGCGGCGTTCGCGCCGATCGCGCTCGCGTGGCAGCTGAAGTTCCCGGGCGCCACTGCGGCGATCCTCGAAGCGCTGCGCACCGGCTCGCTGAGTCACGGCAAGGACTGGTTCGACAACCGCGGCGTGTCCTTCGACCGGCAGCCGCGGATCGCGGCCGCCTGCACGGTGGTGGCGCAGCGGCTCGAAGCACTGCAGCGCGCCACCGGACAGCAGGGCTCGCGCACGATCGTGGTAGGTTTCTCGCAGGGCGCGACGGTCGCGCTCGAGCTTGCGCGCTCACATGCCTCGCTGGCTTCGATCGTCGTCTCGTACGCCGGGCAACTCGCGCGGCCGGTGGCCCCGCGCGAGCGCATCGCGCCGACGATCCACCTGCTGCACGGCGAGCTCGACAGCCTGGTGCCGGCGGTGCACGCCGAGCGCGCCTGGCGCGGGCTCTCGGCCGCCGGCGCGGACGTGACGCTGGACATCGCCGCCGACGAAGCGCATTCGATCGGCCAGGCGATGATCAACCTGGGCACCGCGCGCGTGCTGCAGACGCTGTTTCGCGGCCGACAGCGGCGCCGGTGCGGCGCCGCGACGCTGCATTGAGCGCGCCGCCGCATCGGCTGCGGCGGCGCACCGGGCCACCGCCCCGCCACCAGCCGCGGCCGGGCATTCGACAGGAGGCATTTCGCCATGAACCGTGAAGTCGTAGTCGTCAGCGCGGTACGCACCGCGGTAGGAGCGTTCGGAGGCAGCCTGAAGGACATTGCGCCGACCAGGCTGGGCGCGATGGTGGTGCGCGAGGCGGTCGCGCGCGCCGGACTGGGCGCCGCCGACATCCAACACGTCGTGTTCGGTCACGTGATCAACACCGAGCCGCGCGACATGTACCTCGCGCGCGTGGCCGCGCTCGAAGGCGGGTTGTCGCAGGAAGTGCCGGCGATGACGCTGAACCGACTGTGCGGCTCGGGCATGCAGGCGATCGTCTCGGCCGCACAGGCGATCCTGCTGGGCGACGCCGACGCGGCGCTGGCCGGCGGCGCCGAGGTGATGAGCCGCGGCCCCTATTCGATGCCCGCGGCGCGCTGGGGCGCGCGGATGGGCGACGCGCGCGTCGTCGACATGATGACCGGTGCGCTGCACGATCCGTTCCAGGACATCCACATGGGGGTGACCGCCGAGAACGTGGCGAAGAAGTGGGGCATCTCGCGCGAGGACCAGGACGCGCTCGCGGTCGAAAGCCACCGTCGCGCGTCGGTGGCCACGCGCGAGGGGCGCTTCGCCTCGCAGATCCTGCCGATCGAACTGAAGTCGCGCAAGGGCACGACCAGCTTCGCCACCGACGAACACATCCGGCACGACGCGAGCATCGAGGAGATGCGCAAGCTCAAGCCCGTGTTCCAGAAGGAAGACGGCACCGTGACGCCGGGCAACGCCTCGGGCATCAACGACGGCGCGGCCGCGCTGGTGCTGATGGAGCGGCGTGCGGCCGAAGCGCGCGGCCTCGCGCCGCTGGCGCGGCTGGTCTCGTACGCGCACGCCGGCGTCGATCCGGCCTACATGGGAATCGGTCCGGTGCCGGCCTCGCGCAAGGCGCTCGAGAGGGCCGGGCTGAAAGCCCACGAGATCGACGTGGTGGAAGCCAACGAGGCGTTCGCGGCACAGGCGCTGGCGGTGACGCGCGAACTCGATCTCGATCCCGCGCGGGTGAACCCGAACGGCTCGGGCATCTCGATCGGCCACCCGGTGGGCGCCACCGGCGCGCTGATCACGGTGAAGGCGCTCTACGAACTGCAGCGCACCGGCGCACGCCGCGCGCTGGCGACGATGTGCATCGGCGGTGGACAGGGGATCGCCGCGATCTTCGAGCGCATCTGAGGCCGGCGCCCGCCTGCGCGCGCGGGCTCGTCCGCCTGCGCGGCCCGCGCTCGCCGGCCTACGCGCGTGCGGGTGCGCCCGCCTGCGGCGCGCCGAGCGGGCGCTGGTCGATCGGCGCGTGCACCAGCGCGGCGAAGCCGCCGAAGGCGATCACCATCGCCCACGCGTAGTCGTAATTGCCGAACAGGTCGAAGAACCTGCCGCCCAGCCAGGCGCCCAGGAAGCTGCCGATCTGGTGGCCGAAGAACACCACGCCGCCGAGCAGCCCGAGGTACTGCACACCCCAGCGCTGGCCCACCAGCGCATTGGTGAGCGGCACCGTCGACAGCCAGAGCAGGCCGATCGCCGCGCTGAACAGGTACACCGACAGCTGGCCGAGCGGCGCCAGCAGGAACAGGCCGATCACCGCCGAGCGCGCGAGGTAGATGCCCGCCAGCAGCCACTTGCGCGACAGCTTCTGGCCGAGCAACCCGGCGGCGAAGGAGCCGGCGACGTTGAACAGGCCGATCAGCGCGACCGCGGTGGCGCCGACGTTGGCCGACATGCCCTTGTCGAGCAGGTAGGCCGGCAGGTGCAGCTGGATGAACACCACCTGCAGTCCGCAGACGAAGTAGCCCCAGAAGATCAGGTGGAAGCTGCGGTCGGCGAGCGCGCCGCGCAGCGCGTCGGCGAGCCGCACCGGGCCGGTGCGCGCCGCCGCCTCGTGCTCGCCGCGCATGCCCAGCGCGAGCAGGAGAATCACCGCGACGATCGCCGCATGCGCGAGCAGGGTCGCCTGCCAGCCGATCGCGGCGATCAGCCTGCCCGCGAGCGGCAGGAACAGGAACTGGCCGAACGAGCCGGCGGCCACGCCGACGCCGAAGGCGAAGCTGCGCTGCTCGGGCGGAACCACCCGCCCGAGCGTCGCGAGCACGATACCGAACGAGGTGCCGCCGATCGCGATGCCCATCACCACGCCCGCCGACAACGACAGCGACGCGCCGGTCTCGGCCCACGCCATGCCGAGGAAGCCGGCGACGTAGAGCGCCGCGCCCAGCAGCAGCGTGCGCATCGAGCCGTACTTGTCGGCCATCGCACCGAGGAACGAGCCGCCCAGCCCCCACATCAGGTTCTGCAGCGCGATCGCCAGCGAGAAGGTTTCGCGCGACCAGCCGCGCGCCTGCGTCATCTCGGGCAGGAACAGCCCGAACGACGAGCGCACGCCGGTGGAGATCACCAGGATCGCGCAGCCGAACAGCAGCACCGGCAGGTACGAGGGCGCGCGCTGCGCCGGGCCGGACTCGGGCATCAGGCCAGCGCGCGCAGCGTGCGGCGCGCGGCGGCGATCGTCGCGTCGATGTCGGCGTCGCGGTGCGCGCCCGAGAAGAAGAACGCCTCGACCGGCGAGGGCGGCAGGTAGACGCCCTCGTCGAGCATCAGGTGATAGAAGCGCCTGAAGCGCTCGACGTCCTGCTGCTGCACCTGCGCGAAGCTCGCCGGCGGCGCCGCGAGCATGTACAGGCCCGCCAGGCCGCCGCGATGCTGCGCGCAGAACGCAACGCCCGCCTCGCGCGCCGCGCCGTTCAGCCCGTCGATCAGTCGCGCGCAGCCCGCATCGAGCCGCTCGAAGAAGCCCGGCTCGGCGATCAGGTCCAGCGTCGCCAGCCCCGCGGCCATCGCGATCGGGTTGCCCGACAGCGTGCCTGCCTGGTACACGGGGCCGAGCGGAGCCATCATCTCCATGATGGCCGCAGGCCCGCCGATCGCGCCCACCGGCATGCCGCCGCCGATCACCTTGCCGAACACCGACAGGTCGGGCACGACGCCGACCAGCTGCTGGGCGCCGCCCAGCGCCACCCGAAAGCCCGACATCACCTCGTCGAAAACCAGCAGCGCGCCGTGCTTCGAGCACAGCTCGCGCAGGCCGGCGAGAAAACCGGGCGCAGGCAGGATCAGGTTCATGTTGCCCGGCATCGGCTCGACGATCACGCAGGCGATGCGCTCGCCGTGCGCGGCGAACAGCGCCTCGACGCTGCCGAGGTCGTTGTATTGCGCCACCAGCGTGTGGCGCGCCAGGTCGTCGGGCACGCCGGCCGAACTGGGCGTGCCGAACGCGAGCGCCCCCGAACCCGCCTTCACCAGCAGGCTGTCGGCAGTGCCGTGGTAACAGCCCTCGAACTTGACGACCGCGTCGCGCCCCGTGTGTCCGCGCGCCAGGCGCAGCGCCGACATCGCGGCCTCGGTGCCCGAACTGGTGAAGCGCACCCGCTCGACCTGCGGGAACAGTGCGCAGATGCGCTCGGCGAGCTCGCTCTCCATCGTGTTGGGCGCGCCGAACGACAGGCCGCGCCGCGCCGCGCGCTCGACCGCCGCGAGCACGTGCGGATGCGAGTGGCCTGCGATCATCGGGCCCCAGGAACCGAGGTAATCGATGTAGCGCCGGCCCTCGACGTCCCACATGTACGCGCCCTCGGCGCGATCGATGAAGCGCGGCGTGCCGCCGACCGCACGAAATGCGCGCACCGCGGAGTTGACGCCGCCCACGAGCACCTTGCGGGCGCGTTCGAATTCGGAGAGGTTCGTGCTCATGCCGGGCAGTGCATCCGGAAGATCGTGGCGAAGGCGACAAGTCTAATGGATGCCGCAAGCCACTGCCGCTCAGGTGGGCGCTGCCCCGCCCGCCTGCGGCGGCGCGCCTCCGGCCAGCTTCTGCGCCATCTGCCGCAGCACGAACTTGAGCACCTTGCCGGTGGGGTTGCGCGGCAGTTGGTCGAGGATCTCGAGCCGCTCGGGCCAGTAGCTCCTGCTGACCTGCTGCTCCTGCAGGAACGCGCGCATCGAGTCCAGGTCGACTTTCGCGCCCGGATGCACCGCGACGAACGCGCAGGCGCGTTCGCCCAGGCGCGGATCGGGCATGCCGACGATCGCCGCCTCGAGGATCCCCGGCATCCGGTACAGCGCCGCCTCGATCTCGACCACCGGGATGTTCTCGCCGCCGCGGATCACGATGTCCTTGTCGCGCCCGCAGATGCGGATGTAGCCCTCCTCGTCCATCCGCGCGATGTCGCCGGTAGCGAACCAGCCTTCGTCGTCGACCGCATGGAGCTGCGGGCGCTTCAGGTAGCCGACGAACAGCGAGCTGCCGCGAACCCTGAGCGAGCCCTGCTGGCCGCGCGGCAGCTCGCGCCCCTCGGCATCGACCACTTTCACTTCGGAGCCGGGCATCGCGATGCCGTCGCTCTCCTGCACCTTGTGGCCCGAGAGCAGCGTAGTGGTGGCCGAGCAGACTTCGCTCATTCCCCAGCTGGCGATGACGGTCGCGCCGAGGTTCTCCTGCGCCTGCCTGACCACGATCGGCGGGATCGGCGCCCCCGAGGTGACGAACAGCCGGAACGAGCGCAGGTCGCGCTGCTCGATGCCCTCGAACTGCGCCAGATCGGCGAGGAACGGCGTGGACGCGAAAGTGTAGGTGGCGCGGTGCTGCTCCATCAGCTCGATCGCGCGCCGCGGATGCCAGATGTCGAGCAGCACGATCGGCGCGCCGAGGATCACGCCGAGCATCAGCCCGTAGGCGAAGCCCGCCTGGTGCGCCAGCGGCGAGGGCATGAAGACCACGTCGCGATCCGAGCACTCGAGCCGCTCGATGAACTGCAGGATCGTGCTGAGCAGGGTATTGGAGGTGTGCAGCACGCCCTTGGGTTCGCCGGTGGTGCCCGAGGTGAACAGCAGCTGCACCAGCGCGTTGGCGTCGATGGCGGTGCCGCGCATGTACGCGGCCTCGGCGGGCCCGGCGAGCAGCGCGGCCTCGAAGGAGTCGGCGCCCTCGCCGTCGACCAGGAACACGTGCTCGAGCGCGGGCAATTCGTAGCTGAGCGAGCGCGCGAGCGCCCCGTGGTCGAAGCCGCGGAAGCTCGACGGCGCAATGAACACCTTCGACTCGGCGTGGCCGATCATGAACGAGAGCTCGCGATGCCGCAGGATCGGCATCAGCGGATTGGTGATCGCGCCGATGCGCAGGCACGCCAGGTGCACCGCGACGAACTCCCACCAGTTCGGCAGCTGCATCGACACCACGTCGCCCGCGCCCACGCCGCGCGAGGCGAGCCCCTGCGCGATGCGCGCCACGCGCTCGCCGAGTTCGCGCCAGCCCAGGCGCACGGTCGTGCCGCTTTCCTCGCGGTAGCCGATCAGCGCGGTCGCGTTGCCCCTCTCGTCGATCCAGCGATCGAGATAGTCGGTGAGCACGCGATCGGGCCAGAAGCCGCGCTCGCGCTCCATCGCGATCCTGCGCGGGTCGACCTGCATCCCCTCCATCGTCTCCCCCTCTGGCGGGGCCCGGCGGGCCCCTGGTTCAGGACGCGTCGCGCTCGAGGAAGCGCCGCACCCGCTCCTGCGTCTGCTGCAGCGCCAGCAGCGTGCCACTGCCTTCGAGCTCGATCTCGTAGCCGTCGAGCCGCGCGTCGAGCGCCGCACCGATGCAGCGCTTGCTCTCGCGCAGCGCGGCCGACGGCAGCGCGGCGAGGCGTTCGGCGATGCCGCCGGCCACCTCCCGCAGTTGCGCCGCCGGCGCGTGCCACTGCGCGAGCCCGAGCCCGCCCGCCTCGGCACCCTGCACCACTTCGGCGCCGAGGATCAGCCGCCGCGCCAGCGCCTCGCCGCAGATCCGCGTCATGCGCTGCGTGCCGCCGGCCGCGGGCAGCAGGCCGAGCCGCGCTTCGGGCAGCCCGACCCGCGCCTCGTCGGCCACCACCCGCAGGTCGCAGGCGAGCGCCAGCTCGAAGCCGCCGCCGAGCGCCGCCCCGCCGATCTCGGCCAGCGACACCCGCGGACTGTGCTCGATGCGCGCATAGACCTGCTGCAGCCGTCGCGTGAACGCGATCATCTCACGACGCCCCTCGGCGGTCGCGAAGCGCTGGCGCATGAAGGCCAGGTCGGCACCGGCGCAGAACACGCGCTGCTCGCTGCGGATCCACAGCACCCGCACCTGCTCGTCGGACTCGACCGCGTCGAGCACCCGGTTCAGCCGCTCGACCCAGGCATCGTCGATCGCGTTGACCGGCGGCCTGCACAGCGTCGCGACCGCGATGCCGCGGTCGATCGACAGCGAGATCGGAGCTTCGTTCGCCACGCAGGTTCACCCTCTGTCGATGGATCGGCGCGCGGCGCGCATCACCAGGGCCTGCTCACACCGCCGCAGCGCCGGCCGGCGCCGCGGAGAAGTCGCGGCTGCGCCGGCGCAGCGCGGCGAGCGCCGACCGGCCCCGGGCCGTGAGGAACGGCTCGACCAGCAGCGCGATGCCGCCCGAGACGTAGCCGGCCAGGTCGAAGCGCTCGCGCATCGCCCAGTGCTTCAGCGCCCAGGCGTGGCAGAACATCACCAGCTGATAGACCAGCAGGAACTCGTCGATCGGGCGCATGAAACCGCCTTCGACGCAGTCGCGCACGCAGCCCTCGAGCAGCCGGTTGGTGCGCAGCTCGGCCTGCTGGATCAGCGCCCGGCGATCGGCGCGCAGCGATCCGGTCGAGCGGTAGGTGAGCACCGCGGCCTGGCGCAGTTCGTCGACGATCGCGCAGTAGGCCCAGACCGCGGTGCACAGCCGGTCCACCGGATGCCCGACGCCTTCCAGGCGCGCGGGAATCTCGGTCTCGTAGCGATCGAGCACGCGCCTGAGCGACAGGAACAGGATGTCGTCCTTGTCGCCGAAGTACTGGTAGATCAGCCCGATGCTGACGCCGCTCGCCCTGGCGATCTGCTGGATCGTGGTGACGTAGTAGCCGTGCTCGGCGAACAGCCGCACCGCCGCGTCGAGGATGCCGGCGCGGCGCTCCTCGACGAGCCTGGGGTCGCTGACGGCGCTGGCGACGTGCTCGGGCGAACTCATCGGTGCGGCCCCGCTGCGGCGTCGGTCAGTTGCCTTCGAACTTCGGTTTTTCCTTTGCGACGAAGGCGTTGTAGGCGCGGGTGAAGTCCTGCGTCTGCATGCAGATCGCCTGCGCCTCGGCCTCGGTCTCGAGCGCCTGCTCGATGCTCTGGTTCCACTCCTGGTGCAGGCACTTCTTGGTCATGAAGTGCGCGAACGCCGGGCCGGTGGCGAGCGACCGCGCCATGTCGATCGCCTTCTGCAGCACCTGCTCCTTCGGCACCACGTCGTTGAAGTAGCCCCAGGCCCTGCCCTCGTCGGCGCTCATCGTGCGCCCGGTGTAGAGCAGTTCGCTCGCGCGACCGTGGCCGATGATGCGCGGCAGGATCGCGCAGGCGCCCATGTCGCAGCCGGCCAGGCCGACGCGCACGAACAGGAACGCGGTCTTCGTCTCGGGAGTCGCATAGCGCAGGTCGGAAGCCATCGACAGGATCGCGCCGGCGCCCGCGCAGACGCCGTCGATCGCGGCGACGATCGGCTGCGGGCAGGTGCGCATCTCCTTCACGAGGTTGCCGGTCATGCGGGTGAAGGTGAGCAGACCGTTCATGTCCATTTTCGTGAGGGGGCCGATGATCTCGTGCACGTCGCCACCCGAGCAGAAATTGCCGCCCTCGCCGGTGATGACCACCGCGCGCACGTCCTCGGCGTATTGCAGCCGGTGGAAAGTGTCGCGCAACTCGGCGTAGCTCTCGAAAGTGAGCGGGTTCTTGCGCTCGGGGCGGTTCAGCGTGACGATCGCCACGCTGTCGCGCACTTCCCACTTGAAGTGCCGGGGCTGCCACTCGGCCGCCTTGAGCTGGTACATGCTGCAATCTCCTGGATCGTTGCGGGATGAGCCGGGATCGGCCGCCCCTGCGGGCTTGACTGAATGAACGCTCATTCAGTATCGTAGGGCGGGTTCCCGGAGAAATCAAGCGCCGCGCCCCTGGGCACCCGGCTCGCAGCAGCAGCCGGTGCGCACACGGAGAGATCGATGCCCGACCACAGCCACCTCGCCTGGCCCTTTTTCGACGACGCCCATCGCGAACAGGCGCGCGCGCTCGACGAGTGGGCGTGCACGCGGCTCGCCGGCGAACACGCGGCCGACGTCGACGCGGCCTGCCGGCAACTGGTGGCCGACCTGGGCAGCGCCGGCTGGCTGCGCTACTGCGCGGGCAAGGCCTGGGGCGGTGCGTTCGAGGCGATCGACGCGCGCTCGCTGTGCGTGGCGCGCGAGACGCTGGCCTGGCACTCGGGGCTGGCCGACTTCGCCTTCGCGATGCAGGGGCTGGGAAGCGGATCGATCACGCTGGCAGGCACCGAGGCGCAGCAGCGCCGCTACCTGCCCGACGTGGTCGCCGGACGCAAGCTGGCCGCATTCGCGCTGAGCGAACCCGACGCGGGCTCGGACGTCGCCGCGATCGCCACCACCGCGCGACGCGACGGCGCGCACTGGGTGCTCGACGGCTGCAAGACCTGGATCTCCAACGCCGGCATCGCCGATTTCTACTGCCTGTTCGCACGCACCGGCGAAGCCCCGGGCAGCCGCGGCATCTCGGCGTTCATCGTCGAGGCCGGCACGCCCGGGCTCGACACCTCCGAGCGCATCGAAGTGATGGCGCCGCACCCGCTCGGCACGCTGCGTCTCGACGGCTGCCGCGTGCCCGCCGACGCGCTGCTCGGTGCACCGGGCGAAGGCTTCAAGATCGCGATGCGCAACCTCGACATCTTCCGCACCAGCGTGGCGGCCGCGGCGCTGGGCTTCGCGCGACGCGCACTCGACGAGGCGATCGGGCGCGCGACGCGCCGCCGCATGCTCGGGCAGATGCTGTCCGATTTCCAGCTCACGCAAGCTGCGCTCGCCGACATGGCCACCGGCATCGACGCCGCCGCGCTGCTCACCTACCGCGCGGCCTGGGTGCGCGACCGGCTCGGCGAGCGCGCCACCCGCGAAGTGGCGATGGCGAAGATGGTCGCCACCGAAACCGCGCAGCAGGTGATCGACAAGGCGGTGCAGATCTTCGGCGGGCTCGGCGTGAAATCGGGGATGACGGTCGAGCACCTGTACCGCGAGATCCGTCCTCTGCGGATCTACGAGGGCGCCACCGAAGTGCAGAAGATCATCATCGGTCGCGAACTGCTCAGGCACCACCCGCCTGCGCCGCAGGCGCCGGGCTGACGCTCACCGCGCAGTACTTGAAGCCCGGGATCTTCCCGAACGGGTCGAGCGTCGGCTTCGTGAGCAGGTTGGCCGCGGCCTCGGCATAGGCAAACGGCACGAACACGCTGCCGGGCGCCACGCCGTCGTCCTCGCGCACCCGCAGCACGATGCGGCCGCGCCGCGACGCGATCGCCGCGTGATCGCCCGGACGCAGGCCGAGCCGGCCGATGTCGTCCGGATGCAGCGACGCGGTGGCCTCGGGCTCGATCGCGTCGAGCGCCTGCGCGCGGCGCGACATCGCACCGGTGTGCCAGTGCTCGAGCTGGCGCCCGGTGATCAGGACGAAGGGCCACTGCTCGTCGGGCTGCTCGTCGGACGGATCGGACCGCGCCTGCATCAGGCGGGCGCGCCCGTCGGCGGTGGGGAAGCGCTCGACGAAGACCACCGGCTGTCCCGGGTCGTTCTCGTCGGCGCAGGGATAGGTGACGCTGCCCTCGCGCTCGAGCCGCGCCCAGTCGATGCCGCGGATCGAGGCCATGCCGCGGCGCATCTCCTCGAACACCTCGCGCGGGTGCTCGTAGCGCCAGTCGAGGCCGAGGCGCCGGGCGAGCTGCACGATGATCCAGAGATCCTGGCGCGCCTGGCCCGGGGGATCGAGCGCCCGGCGCCCGAGCTGCACCATGCGGTCGGTGTTGGTGAAGCTGCCGGTCTTCTCGGGAAACGCGCTGGCCGGCAGGATCACGTCGGCCAGTATCGCGGTCTCGGTGGGAAAGATGTCCTGCACCACGAGCAGGTCGAGCGCGGCGAGCGCCTCGCGCGCGTGTCCGGCATCGGGGTCGGACATCGCCGGGTTCTCGCCCATGACGTACATCGCGCGGATCCGGTGCGCGGCCGCCGCCTGCAGCGTCTCGACCACGGTGAGGCCGGGGTGGCGGTCGATCTTCGCGCCCCAGAGCTCCTCGAATGCGGCCGCGGCCGCCTCGTTGTCGACGCGGCGATAGTCGGGCAGCATCATCGGGATCAGGCCCGCGTCGGAGGCGCCCTGCACGTTGTTCTGGCCCCGCAACGGGTGCAGGCCGGTGCCGGGCCGCCCGATCTGGCCGGTGACCAGCGCCAGCGCGATCAGGCAGCGCGCATTGTCGGTGCCGTGCACGTGCTGCGACACGCCCATGCCCCAGAGAATCATCGAGGCGCGGCTGCGTGCATAGAGCCGCGCCACCTCGCGGATGGTCGCCGCGTCGATGCCGCACACCGGCGCCATGGCCTCCGGGCTGCAGCGCGCGACCGCGTCGCGCAGTGCCTCGAAGCCGCTGGTGCGCGCCGTGACGAACTCGCGATCGACGAGGTCTTCGGCGATGATCGTGTGCAGCAGCGCGTTGAGCAGTGCCACGTCGGTGTCGGAGCGAAACTGCAGCACGTGCGTGGCGTGGCGGGCGAGCTCGGTGCGCCGCGGGTCGGCGAGCACGAGCTTCGTGCCGCGGCGCACGGCGTTCTTGATCCAGGTCGCCGCAACCGGATGGTTGACCGTGGGGTTCGAGCCGATCAGGAACACCACCTCGGCGTGCGCCACGTCGGAGACCGGGTTCGACACCGCGCCCGAGCCGATGCCTTCGAGCAGCGCGGCCACCGACGAGGCGTGGCACAGCCGCGTGCAGTGATCGACGTTGTTGGTGCCGAAGCCGGTGCGCACCAGCTTCTGGAACAGATACGCCTCCTCGTTGCTGCCCTTGGCCGAACCGAAGCCGGCCAGTGCCGATGCGCCGTGCAGGTCGCGGATGCGCGCGAGGCCGCCGCCGGCCAGCTCGAGCGCTTCCTCCCAGCTCGCCTCGCGAAACTGTTCGCGCCAGTCGCTGGGCACGCGTCCGAAGCGCGGGTTCTTCGCGGCGCCGGGCCGGCGCACCAGCGGCACCGTCAGCCGGTCGGGACTGGCGACGTAATCGAAGCCGAAGCGCCCCTTCACGCACAGCCGGCCGTGGTTGGCCGGCCCGTCGCGGCCCTCGACGTAGACGATGCGGTTGTCGGAAACGTGCCAGGTCAGCTGGCAGCCGACACCGCAGAACGGGCACAGCGAATCGACCTTGCGCTGCGAGGCGCGCGGCGCCGCGCGCACCGGATCGCTGCCGGCCGCGGCTCCCGCACCGAGCAGCCGCGGCATCAGCGCGCCCGTGGGGCACGCCTGCACGCACTCGCCGCAGCCCACGCAGCTCGACGCCCCCATCGGGTCTTCGCAGTCGAAGACGATGCGGGCGTGTTCGCCGCGCCCGGCGTAGCCGATCACGTCGTTGACCTGCTCTTCGCGGCAGGCACGCACGCAGCGCCCGCACTGGATGCAGGCGTCGAGCCGCACCGCGATCGCGGGATGGCTGAGGTCAGGCGCCGGTTGCTCGCGCGGCGCGAAGCGCGAGCCGGTCACGCCCAGCACGCGCGCCCAGTGCGCGAGCTCGGAGTCTTCCCGATGCCCGCCCGCAGGGGTGTCGGCGAGCAGCAGTTCGAGCACCATGCGCTGCGAGGCGCGTGCGCGCTCGCCGCTGGCGCGCACCTTCATGCCGGCCGCGGGCGCGCGGCAGCACGAGGGCGCGAGCACGCGCTCGCCTTCGATCTCGACCACGCAGGCGCGGCAGTTGCCGTCGGGACGGTAGCCGTCGTAGTGACACAGGCGCGGGATCTCGACGCCGTGGCGCGCCGCGGCCGCGAGTATCGTCTCGCCCGCGCGCGCCTCGATCGGGCGGCCGTCGAGCTCGAAGGCGATCGTCGCCGCGGCCTCGCCCGGGGCAGGCTCGCGGCCCGCTGGTGTCTGCGTCGTGCTCATCGCTGCGCCTGCGGCGGCCCCGCGAGCTCGTGCGCGAAGTGGCGCAGCACCGAGAGCACCGGATTGGGTGCCGCCTGCCCGAGCCCGCAGATCGAGGCGTCCATCATCGCGGCCGACAGCTCGCGCAGCAGCCCGGCATTCCACTGCCCTTGCGCGATCTCGCGCGCTGCCTTCGCTGTGCCGACGCGACACGGCGTGCACTGGCCGCACGACTCGTCGCGAAAGAAAGCCATCAGGTTGCGTGCGGCGTCGACGACGCTGTCGCGCTGCGACAGCACGATCACTGCCGCCGAGCCGATGAACGCGCCGTGCGGCTGCAGCGTGTCGAAGTCGAGCGGCTCGTCGGCGAGCGACGCCGGCAGGATGCCGCCCGATGCCCCGCCCGGAAGATAGGCGTACAGGTCGTGCCCGGGCAGCATGCCCCCGCAGTGTTCGTCGATCAGTTCGCGCACGCTGATGCCGGCCGGTGCGAGCTTCACGCCCGGATCGCGCACCCGGCCCGACACCGAGAACCAGCGCAGGCCGCGCCGGCCGCGCCGCCCGTGGCCGGCAAACCACGCGGCGCCGCGCTCGAGGATCTCGGGCACCCAGTGCAGCGTCTCGACGTTGTGCGCGAGCGTAGGCCGCCCGAAGAGGCCCACTTCGGCCACGTAGGGCGGGCGCAGTCGCGGCATCCCGCGCTTGCCTTCCACCGACTCGATCAGCGCGCTCTCCTCGCCGCAGACGTAGGCGCCCGCACCGCGCCGCAGGTGGATTTCGGGCAGCGCATGGCCGGGCACCGGCGGGTCGGCGCGCAGCGCGGCGAGCTCGCGCACGAGCAACGCGCGCAGGCCCGCGTATTCGTCGCGCAGGTAGATGTAGCAGGCCTCGCAGCCGACCACCGCGGCGGCGATCAGCATGCCTTCGAGCATCCGGTGCGGCGTGCGTTCCAGGCAGTGGCGATCCTTGAAAGTGCCCGGCTCGCCTTCGTCGGCGTTGACCACCATCAGCCGCGGAGCTGCCTGCTGCGCAACGATGCGCCACTTGCGCCCGATCGGAAAGCCCGCTCCGCCCAGGCCGCGCAGCGCCGACGCTTCGAGCTCGTCGAGGATCGATTCGCGGCTGCGCCGGCCTTCGAGCAGCAGCCCCAGTTGCCGATAGCCGCCGGCCGACCGATAGCCGGCGTAGTCCTGGGCGGCAGGCAGCGCACACTCGAAATCGCCGCTGGCCACTGCATCGAGCACCGCGTCGGGCGCAGCCGGCGCGATCGGCCGGCGGCCGACCACCGCCACCGGCGCCTCGGCACAGCGCCCGACGCAGGGCACGCGCTGCACCCGCGCCTCGCGGCCCAGGCGCTGCGCGAGCGCGGTGAGCAGCGCCTCGGCGCCGTTCAGCCGGCAAGGCAGCGAGTCGCAGACGCGCACCGTCAGCGACGCAGGACGTGCCTCGCCCTCGCGCAGCGGCTCGAAGTGATGGTAGAAGCTCGCGACCTCGTAGACCTCGGTCTGCGCAAGGCCCAGCCATTCGGCGAGCGCCGCCAGCAGCGGCGCCGGCAGGCAGCCTTCGGCGTCCTGGATGCGATGCAGGTGCTCGACGAGCAGGTCACGGCGCGGCGGCAGGCCGTCGACCAGTGCCCGCACGCGCTGCAGCGCGGCAGGATCGACCTGCCGGCCCTTGCCCCAGCCGACCGGGCGCCGGAACTCGCTCGCGTGCATGGCTGGGACTGTACCAGCACGGCGCCGCGGCTTCAGCGCACGCGCAGTCCCGGCAGGGGCATCGTCGCGGCGCCGGCGTCGCGTCGACGCAGCGGGACGACCGGCGCCGGTTCAGAGCGCCAGGTCGACGGTCTCCATGTGCTCGGGCACACGCGCGCGCCAGCCGAGTTCCTTGCTGATGCGCACGCGCAGCCGATCGGCCGCCTCGGGCTCGCCGTGGGTCACGTAGACCTGCTTCGGAGCCGAGTGAAAACCGCGCATCCAGTCGATCAGCTCGTTGCCGTCGGCGTGCGCCGAAAAGCCGTCGAGCTGCGTGACCCCGGCTCGCACGACGTGCCAGTCGCCGTGGATCTTGACCTCGCGCTCGCCCGCCACCAGGTGCGCGCCCCGGGTGCCGGGGGCCTGGAAACCGGCGAACACGACGTGATTCGCCGCGTCGGGCAGGATCCGCTTCAGGTGGTGCAGCACGCGCCCGCCAGTGGCCATGCCGCTGGCCGAGATGATGACCAGCGGCCCGCGCAGCGTAGACAGCCGCTTCGACTCGGCCGGCGTGGTGACCAGCTGCGCCGCTCGATACATGCCGACGCACTGCTCGTGGGTGAGCCGATGATCGTGCTCGAAGCGCCGGTACAGGCGCGTGGCGTCCACCGCCATCGGGCTGTCGAGGAACACCGGGATCTCGGGGATTTCCTCGCGTTGCTTCAGGCGGTACAGCGCATAGAGCAGCGTCTGCGCACGGCCCACCGCGAACGACGGAATGAGAACCGTGCCGCCGCGCGCGGCAGTCTCGCGAATCACGCGGCCGAGCACCGATTCGGGGTCTTCGCTGCCGTGGCCGCGGTCGCCGTAGGTCGACTCGACGATCAGCGTGTCGGCAGCCTCGACGGTGCGCGGCGGCCGCATCACCAGGTCGTGCGGGCGGCCCAGGTCGCCGCTGAACACCAGCGTGCGGCGGCCGTGCTGCAGCCGCACGATCGCGGCGCCGAGCAGGTGGCCGGCGGGCAGGAAACGGCCGACGATGCCCTCGCCGAGATCGAAGTCGCGATCGAAACCGACGACGACGAACCGCGCGAGCGCGCGCTCTGCATCTTCGGCGGTGTAGAGCGGACGCGCCGGCGCGTGCTTCGAGTAGCCGTGGCGGTTGGCGAAGTCGGCTTCCTCCTCCTGCAGTCGCGCGCTGTCGCGCAGCAGGATCTCGCAGAGCTCGCGCGTGGCCTCGGTGGCGACGATCTGCCCGCGAAACCCGTCGCGCACCAGCGCCGGAAGGTAGCCGCTGTGATCGAGGTGCGCGTGGCTGAGCACCACGCGGTCGATCTCGCGCGGCGGCATCGGAAAGGCAGCCCAGTTGCGATCGCGCAGTTTCTTGAAGCCCTGGAACAGCCCGCAGTCGAGCAGGATCTGGCGCCCACCCGAATCGAGCAGGTAGCGCGAGCCGGTGACCGTGTCGGCGGCTCCGGCGAAGGTGAGCTTCACTGGAAGAAGTCCTTCACGCGATCCATCCAGCCCTTCGTCTGCGGGCTGTGTTTCGGGTCTTTCAGCGAAGTTTCGAGCTCGCGCAGCAACTGCTTCTGCCGGTCGTTCAGGCGCACCGGCGTCTCGACGACGACGCGCGCGTACAGGTCGCCCGGATAGCTGGAGCGGATGCCCTTGATGCCCTTGCCGCGCAGCCGGAACTGCTTGCCCGACTGGGTGCCCTCGGGCAGGTCGATCTCGGCGCGTCCGTGCAGCGTGGGAATCTGCACGGTACCGCCCAGCGCCGCGGTGGTGATGCCGATCGGCACCTCGCAGTGCAGGTCGTCGCCGTCGCGCTGGAACACCGGGTGTTCCTTGACGTGGATCTCCACGTACAGGTCTCCGGGCGGCCCGCCGTTGACGCCCGGCTCGCCGTTGCCCGCCGAGCGAATGCGCATGCCGTGGTCGATGCCGGCAGGGATCTTCACTTCGAGCGTCTTGTTCTTCTTCACGCGGCCGACACCCTCGCAAGCGGTGCACGGCTCGGGAATCACCTTGCCGCTGCCGCGACAGGTGGGGCAGGTCTGCTGGATCGAGAAGAAGCCCTGCTGCACGCGCACCGCGCCCTGGCCGCCGCAGGTGTGGCACACCTTCGGCTTGGTACCGGGCTTGGCGCCGCTGCCGTTGCAGGATTCGCAGGTTTCCCAGGCAGGCACCCGGATTTCCGAGGTGTAGCCGCCGGCCGCCTGCTCGAGCGAGATCTCCATCGCGTAGCGCAGGTCGGCGCCGCGATAGACGTTGCTGCGCCCGGCGGCCCCGCGCTGGCCGCCGAAGATGTCGCCGAAGATGTCGCCGAACACGTCGGCGAAGCCACCGAAACCCTGGCCCCCCGCGCCGCCGGCGAAACCCGCGTTCGGATCGACGCCGGCGTGGCCGAAGCGGTCGTAGGCCTCCCGCTTGGCCGGATCGGAGAGCATCTCGTAGGCTTCCTTGACCTCCTTGAACTTCTCCTCCGCCTGCCTGCTGCCCGGATTGCGGTCCGGGTGGTGCTTCATCGCGAGCTTGCGATAGGCCTTCTTCAGGTCGTCGTCGGTCGCGTTCTTCGCGACGCCGAGGATCTCGTAGTAGTCGCGTTTCGGCATTTTCAGGCGTCGCGCTTGACTTCCTTGAAGTCGGCGTCGACCACGTCATCGTCCTTCGGGCGCCTCGCTTCGCTCGCCTCTTCCGGACCCGGACCTGCCGCCGCCTGCGCGCCGCTCTCGGCCTGCGCCTTCGCGTACATCGCTTCGCCGAGCTTCTGCGAGGCAGTCATCAGCGCGCTGGTCTTCGCCTCGATCTCGTCCTTGTCGTCGGACTTCAGCGACTCCTCGGAGGCCTTCAGCGCCTCCTCGATCTTCGCCTTCTCGTCGGCGTCGATCTTGTCGCCGTACTCGGCGAGCGACTTCTTCACCGAGTGCACCAGCGCATCGGCCTGGTTGCGCGCGTTGGCGAGTTCCACGCGCTTGTGGTCGTCGGCAGCGTTGGCCTCGGCGTCCTTGACCATCTTCTGGATCTCGGCCTCGGTCAAGCCCGAGTTGGCCTTGATCGTGATCTTGTTCTCCTTGCCGGTGGCCTTGTCCCGCGCCGACACGTGCAGGATGCCGTTGGCGTCGATATCGAAGGTGACCTCGATCTGCGGCGTGCCGCGCGGCGCCGGCGGGATGCCCTCGAGATTGAACTCGCCGAGCAGCTTGTTGCCCGAGGCGATCTCGCGCTCGCCCTGGAAGACCTTGATCGTGACCGCCGGCTGGTTGTCGTCGGCCGTGGAGAAGGTCTGCGAGAACTTGGTCGGGATCGTGGTGTTCTTCTGGATCATCTTGGTCATGACGCCACCCAGCGTCTCGATGCCCAGCGACAGCGGCGTCACGTCGAGCAGCAGCACGTCCTTGCGCTCGCCGGAGAGCACCGCACCCTGGATCGCCGCACCGACCGCCACTGCCTCGTCGGGGTTGACGTCCTTGCGCGGCTCCTTGCCGAAGAACTCCTTGACCTTCTCCTGCACCTTGGGCATGCGCGTCATGCCGCCGACCAGGATCACGTCGTCGATGTCGGAGGCCTTCAGGCCGGCGTCTTTCAGCGCGATGCGGCACGGCTCGATGGTGCGCTCGACGAGCTCCTCGACCAGTGCCTCGAGCTTGGCGCGCGTGATCTTCATGTTCAGGTGCTTCGGCCCCGAGGCGTCGGCCGTGATGTACGGCAGGTTGAACTCGGTCTGCTGGGACGACGAAAGCTCGATCTTGGCCTTCTCGGCCGCTTCCTTGAGCCGCTGCAGAGCGAGCACGTCCTTCGCGAGGTCGACGCCCTGCTCCTTCCTGAACTCGCCGATCACGTAGTCGATCACGCGCTGGTCGAAGTCTTCGCCGCCGAGGAAGGTGTCGCCGTTGGTCGACAGCACCTCGAACTGCTTCTCGCCCTCGACGTCGGCCATCTCGATGATCGAGATGTCGAAGGTGCCGCCGCCGAGGTCGTACACCGCCACCTTGCGATCCTTGCCGCCGCCCTTGTCGAGGCCGAACGCGAGCGCCGCCGCGGTCGGCTCGTTGATGATGCGCTTCACGTCGAGGCCGGCGATGCGCCCGGCGTCTTTCGTGGCCTGGCGCTGGCTGTCGTTGAAGTAGGCCGGCACCGTGATGACCGCCTCGGTCACTTCCTCGCCGAGATAGTCTTCGGCGGTCTTCTTCATCTTGCGCAGCACTTCGGCCGAAACCTGCGGCGGCGCGAGCTTGCGATCGCGCACCTGCACCCAGGCGTCGCCGTTGTCGGCCTTCACGATGCCGTAGGGCATCAGGTGGATGTCCTTCTGGACCTCTTTCTCGTCGAACTTGCGGCCGATCAGCCGCTTGACCGCGTACAGCGTGTTCTTCGGGTTGGTGACCGCCTGCCGCTTGGCGGGCGCGCCGGCCAGGATCTCGCCGTCTTCCATGTACGCGACGATCGACGGAGTGGTGCGCGCGCCTTCGGAGTTCTCGATCACCCTGGGCTGGCCGCCCTCGATGATGGCGACGCACGAGTTGGTGGTGCCCAGGTCGATGCCGATGATCTTGCCCATGTTGATTGTTCCTCGAAGACGGAAATTGTCTGGTTTGCAGATGTGTCGAAACGGACGGAATTCAAGCGGGCGGGCGTTCTCAGCCCTGGACGACGGTGACGAGCGCCGGCCGCAGCACGCGGTCGCCGATCAGGTAGCCCTTCTGCAGCACGTGGGCAACGTGGTTCTCGGCCACAGGCGGCTGCGTGGCCGCCGCGGGCACCGTCGAGATCGCCTGGTGGCGGTTGGGGTCGAACTTCTGGCCCTGCGGATCGACTTCGACGAGCCGGTTCTTCTCGAAGGCCGAGGCGAGCAGGCGCAGCGTGGCCTCGACGCCCTCCTTCAGGTTCTCCAGCGTCGGCGTATCGGCCTTCAAGGCCATTTCGAGGCTGTCCTTGACCGGCAGCAGGCTCTCGGCGAAGCCCTCGATGCCGTACTTGTGGGCACGGGCGACTTCCTCCTGCGCCCGGCGGCGCACGTTCTCCAACTCGGCCATCGCCCTCAGATACTGGTCGCGCAACTCGGCAACCTGCGCCTCGGTGTCCCCCGCGTGCCCGGCGACCTCGGGCGCGGCCTGGTCTGTGGCGCCTTCGGAACCCGGCGCGGCGCCGGCATCGTTGGCGGTGGCGGGCAGTTCTTCTTCCGGACGGTCGGGCGCTTCCCGGTTCATCCCGTGATTCTCCCAGCAAAATCAAGGTGTTGGACAGATTCGCCGCGCGTGCAGCCGGCGCGGTCGGCAGTACTTTGGGGGCGGACCCGGAGATTTCAACAACCTTCGGGCGATCAGCGGTTACCCTTGGATCCGGCCGGCTGCACCGCCGGACCCTTTTCTTAGCACCGGGAGAACAACGATGGGCCTCTTGTCATTCATCAAGGACGCGGGCGAGAAACTGTTCGGGCGCGGCGAAGCACAGGCCGCCGTAGGCGCCGACAAGTCGGCCGCGGCGAACGCGGCTGCCGCCAAGGCGATCGAAGACTACATCGCGGCGATGAAACTCGACGCCGACGGCCTGAAGGTCGAATTCGACGGAGCCAACGCGACCGTGACCGTCTCGGGCACGGCACCCGACCAGGCCACCCGCGAGAAGATCGTGCTCTGCTGCGGCAACGTGGCCGGGGTGGGCAACGTGATCGACAACATGTCGGTGAGCCATGCGGAGCCCGAGGCGCAGTACTACACGGTGGTGCGCGGTGACACGCTGTCGAAGATCGCGAAGCAGTACTACGGCAATGCCAATGCCTACATGCCGATCTTCGAAGCGAACAGGCCGATGCTGACGCACCCCGACAAGATCTACCCGGGGCAGGTGCTGCGGATTCCGCCCAAGGCCTGAGAACGTGTGAAGCAGTCGGGTGCGCGGCCCGATCGCGCGCCGCGGCGGCGATCAGCGCGCCTGCGCCGGGGTCGGGGTCAGCGGGGCGGCCGGCGCTGCACCGGTCGGCCAGCCCGACAGGTGCTGGCGCGCGATCGAGGCGAGCGCGCCGATGAACTCCGGCGATTCGTTCAGGCATCCGAGATAGCGGAACTCGCGGCCGCCGGCCTCCAGGAACGCGCGCCGGCCCTCGATCGCGATTTCCTCGAGCGTCTCGAGACAATCGGCAACGAAGCCCGGGCAGATCACCTCGACGCTGCGCACCCCCGAGGCGGCCAGCTCGCGCAGGCTCGGCTCGGTGTACGGGCGCAGCCATTCGGCGCGGCCGAAGCGCGACTGGAACGTGAGCAGCCATTCGTCGGGCCGCAGCCCGAGGCGCTCGGCCAGCCGCCGCCCGGTGGCCAGGCACTCGTCGTGATAGGGGTCTCCGAGCTCGAGCGTGCGCCGCGGCACGCCGTGAAAGCTCATCACGAGCCGCTCGGCGCGGCCGTCGCGCTCCCAGGCGCGCCGCAGGTGGGCCGCCAGCGCGTCGATGTAGCCGTCATGGTCGTGAAAGCCGCGCACCATGCGCAGCTCGGGCAGGTTGCGCCAGCCGGCCAGCTCGCGCCCGACCGCGTCGAGCGCGGTGGCGCTGGTCGAGGCGGCATATTGCGGATAGAGCGGCAGCACCAGCAGTCGCGCCAGGTTGCGCTCGCGCAGTTCGCGCAGCACCGCCGGAATCGACGGATTGCCGTAGCGCATCGCGAAGGCGACTTCGAGCTGGTGGCCGAACGCGCCGAGTGCGCCGCGCAGCAGCGTCGCCTGGCGGCGCGTGTGCACCAGCAGCGGCGAGCCCTCCTCGCTCCAGATGCTCGCGTACTTGCGTGCCGACTGCGCCGGACGCAGGCGCAGCACCAGTCCGTGCAGGATCGGCAGCCAGAGCGCGCGCGGCAGCTCGACCACCCGCGGATCGGAGAGGAACTCGCGCAGGTAGCGCCGCACTGCGGCTGGCGTTGGCGCATCGGGCGTGCCGAGCTGCACCAGCAGCAGCGCGGTGCGCGCAGGCGCGGCGTGATCGAGGTGGCTGGCCGACGGGTAGCGGGTCACGAAGGCACGCCGGCTCCGCCCCGGATCAGGCGTGGTGGCTCAGGGCCGAGGAAACCAGTCGGGCAGTGATGTCGACGATCGGGATCACCCGCTCGTAGGCCATCCGCGTGGGACCGATGACGCCGAGCGTGCCGACGATGCGGCCGTCGGCCTCGTAGGGCGCGACCACGACGCTGATCTGGTCCATCGGGACCAGCTCGGACTCGCCGCCGATGAAGATCTGCACGCCCTGCGCCCGGCTTGACGCGTCGAGCAGCTGCACCAGGCTGGTCTTCTTGTCGAACAGCTCGAACAGCCGCCGCAGCCGCTCCATGTTGTCGGAGAGCTCGGCCACGCCGACCAGGTTGTGCTCGCCCGAGATGACGACCGGCTCGGCTTCTTCGGTGAGCGCGCGATTGCTCGCTTCGACCGCCTTCTGCATCAGCGCGGTGATGTCGTCGCGCAGTGTCGCGAGCTCGGACTGCAGCCGCTTGCGGATGCTCTCGAAATCGAGCCCGGCGAAGTGCGAGTTGATGTAGTTGGCCGCCTCGGTGAGTTGCGACGGCGTGTAGTCGCCCTCGGTGGACAGGATGCGGTTCTGCACGTCGCCCTCGGGGGTGACGATGATCAGCAGGATGCGCCGCTCGGACAGGCGCAGGAATTCGACCTGGCGAAACAGCGAAGCCCGGCGCGGCGTCATGACCACGCCCGCGAAGTGCGAGAGGCTCGACAGCAGCGAGGCCGCGGCCGAGAGCAGGCGCTGCGGCTCGTCGGCCTGCAGCCGTCCCTGCATGGCGCGGGTCTGCTCGCCCTGCAGCGGCTCGACCGTGAGCAGCGTGTCGACGAACAGCCGGTAGCCCCGCGGGGTGGGAACGCGCCCGGCCGAGGTGTGCGGACTGGCGATCAGCCCGAGGTCTTCGAGGTCGGCCATCACGTTGCGGATCGTGGCCGGAGACAGATCGAGCCCGGAGTGTCGCGACAATGTACGCGAGCCCACCGGCGTACCGTCGGCGATGTAGCGTTCGACGAGGGTCTTCAGCAGTGTCTGGGCGCGCGCATCCAGCATGCTCCCAATTGTATGGGCAGACGGCGCGGACGCAAGCCGGGCGGCGCGACGGCCGGCGGGCGCGGCCCGGCCGGGCGGACGACGCCGGCTCGGTCGCCGGGCCGGGTTTGCACGCTGGCGCTTGTGCTCTAATAAGCGCGATGAAGAACCGGTTCAACCGAGTGGCGCTGGTGAGCCGCCCGCAGACCGAGAGCGTCGGAGGCACGGTGCGCGAGATCGCCACGTTCCTGCGCAGGCGCGGGGTCGGCGTGCTGGTCGAGGAACGCTCGGCGGTGATGCTGGGCGCCTCCGAACTCGAATCCGCGAGCCTTGAGCAGATCGGCCACGAGGCCGACCTCGCGGTGGCGATCGGCGGCGACGGCACGATGCTGGGCGCCGCGCGCGCGCTCGCGCCGCACGAGGTGCCGCTGGTGGGCATCAACCACGGCCGGCTCGGCTTCATCACCGACATCGGGCTCGACAGCTGGTCGCAGGCACTGTCGTCGATCCTCGAAGGCCACTACGCATCGGAGCAGCGCACGCTGCTCACTGCCAGGGTAGTGCGCGGCCAGGAGGTCGTCTGGACCGAGCTGGCGCTGAACGACGTGGTGGTCAACCGCTCGTCGCGCGCCGGCATGATCGAGCTGCAGGTGCACGTCGACGACCTGTACATGTACAGCCAGCGCGCCGACGGCCTGATCGTGGCCACGCCCACCGGCTCGACCGCGTATGCGCTGTCGGCGAACGGGCCGATCCTGCATCCGCAACTCGCGGGCATCGTGCTGGTGCCGGTGGCGCCGCAATCGCTGTCGAACCGCCCGATCGCGCTGCCCGACGACGTGACGATCACGATCCGCGTGGTCGAAGGCCGCGAACCGCGCGTGGCCGGCGACATGCAGGTCTTCAGCGACCTGCAGGTGGGCGACGACATCATCGTTCAGCGCGCGGGCTTCACCACCACTTTCCTGCATCCTCCGGGCTACAGCTACTTCGCGACCCTGCGCGGCAAGCTCAACTGGCACGAACTGCCGCACCTGCAGACGATCCAGCGCTGAAAAGCCGCTCCCCCGCACCGCGTTCCCGATGCTGCTCAGCCTGCGCCTCGAAGACTTCGTGATCGTCGACACCGCCGAGCTCGCGTTCGGAGCCGGCTTCACCGTGCTCTCGGGCGAAACCGGCGCCGGCAAGTCGATCCTGATCGACGCACTGGCGCTCGCGATGGGCGGGCGGGCCGACGCCGGGGTGGTGCGCGAGGGCCGCACCCGCGCCGACATCGCCGCCGAGTTCCGCAGCGATGCTGCGCTCGACGCGTGGCTGGCCGAGCGCGAACTGCAGGGCGACCCGGGCACGGTGCTGCTGCGCCGCCTGGTCGACGCCGACGGGCGCTCGCGCGCGCTGGTCAACGGCCATCCGGCCACTGCGGCGCTGCTTCGCGAGATCGGCGAACGACTGGTCGACATCCACGGCCAGCACGCGTCCCAGTCGCTGCTGCGCGCCGACGGGCAGCGCCAGTTGCTCGACGCCTTTGCCGGGCTCGAAGGCGAGCGGCACGCGCTCGGCGAAGCCTGGTCGGCATGGCGCGCGGCGCAGCGCGAGCTCGACGCCGCCGAATCGGGCCAGCGCGAGCTCGCGCTCGAGCGCGAGCGGCTCGCCTGGCAGGCGGGCGAACTCGAGCGGCTGCAGCTCGCGCCAGGCGAATGGGAGGCGCTCGGCGAGGAGCAGAAGCGGCTCGCGCACGCGGCCTCGCTGATCGAGGGCACGCGCGGCGCGGCCGAGGCGCTGGCCGACAGCGACGACGCGCTGTCGCGCCGGCTGCACCGCGAGGCGCAGAAACTGCGGCCGCTCGCGGCAATCGATGCGCGGCTTCACGAGGCGCTCGAATTGCTCGACAGCGCCGCGATCCAGGTCGACGAAGCCGCCTCCACATTGGCCGCGTATGCCGAGCGCGTCGACCTCGACCCGGAGCGTCTCCGGCAGGCCGAGCAGCGCATCGGCGCGATCTTCGAGACCGCGCGCCGGCTGCGGATGCCGCCCGAAGCGATCCCGGCCACGCTCGAATCACTGCGCGAGCGGCTGCACGAGCTCGATGCGGCGCAGGACGTGGAGGGCCTGCGCGCCCGCACCGCCGCGGCCCGCTCGGGCTACGACGCGCTGGCAGCACAGCTGTCGGCGGCGCGGCGCAAGGCGGCGCGCCGCCTGGCCGACGGCGTCACGCGGCACATGGCCGAACTCGGGATGTCGGGCGGCAGGCTCGCCGTCTCGTTCGAGCGCTGCGAGCCTTCGGCCTCGGGCATCGACGCGATCGAGTTCCGGGTTGCGGCGCACGCCGGCGCCACGCCGCGGCCGCTGGCGAAAGTGGCCTCGGGCGGCGAGCTGTCGCGCATCGGCCTGGCGATCGCGGTGCTGGCAGCGCAGGCGAACCCGGTGCCCACGCTGATCTTCGACGAAGCCGACGCCGGCGTGGGCGGCGCGGTTGCCGACGCGGTGGGCAGCCTGATGCGCCGGCTGGGCAGCGACCGGCAGGTGCTGTGCGTGACCCACCTGCCGCAGGTCGCGGCGAAGGCGCACCATCACTACCGCGTCACGAAAGAAAGCGTCGACGCACGCGCGGTGAGCCGCATCGAGGCGCTCGGGCGCGGCGCACGCGTGGAAGAAATCGCGCGGATGCTGGGCGGCGCGGAGATCACCGCAACCACCCGCAGGCACGCGAAGGAGATCCTCGCGCAGGCGTGAATCAGCCGCGCCGGTATTCGCAGTTCGGCTTGATGCAGTTGCCGTAGAGCGACAGCGCGTGATCCTGCAGCTGGAAGCCGCGCTCTTTCGCGATCGCCTGCTGGCGCTTTTCGATCTCGGCGTCGTAGAACTCCTCGACGCGGCCGCACTGCAGGCACACGAGGTGGTCGTGGTGATGACCTTCCTCGAGCTCGAACACCGCCTTGCCCGACTCGAAGTTGCTGCGCTTGAGAATTCCGGCCTGCTCGAACTGCGTGAGCACCCGATAGACGGTGGCCAGGCCGATCTCCTGGTTCTCGGCGAGCAGTTCACGATAGACGTCCTCGGCGCTCATGTGCCGCTGCTTGCCGTTCTGGAAGATCTCGAGGATCTTCAGGCGCGGCAAGGTGGCCTTCAGGCCCATGCTCTTCAGTTCGACGGTGACGGACATGCGGCTCGACGCAAGGCAGGGGGAACTACCGTCGTATGATAACGGTTTTCAACCGCATCCAGTCGTGACCGGCACCATGAACGAGGTTTTCGCCCGGGCTCGTCGGCCCGTCGCCGGATCGCGCGCCGGCGCGCCCCGCAAAGCCGCCTGGCTGGTGGCCGCGACGCTGGCGGCCGCACTGTCGGCGCCCGGCTGCGCGCAGCGCGACCCCAATCGCAGCGGCCTGTTCGAGGCCTACCGCACCGACCTGCCGCAGGGCAACTACCTCACGCAGCAGATGCTCGGGCAGGTGAAGGAAGGCATGAGCCGCGAACAGGTGCGCTTCGCGCTCGGCACGCCGCTGCTGCGCCACGTATTCCACCCCGATCGCTGGGACTACGTCTTCCGCTACCAGTTCCCGAACGGACGCGCCGAACTGCGCCGCGCCACGATCGTGTTCCGCGACGATCGCGTCGTCGCGATCGAAGCCGACGCACTGCCGGCGAAGGAAGACCCGGCCGACCCGGCCCTGCCCGGCTACCGGCCGCCGGCCACCGCGGAGGCACGTTCATGATGCGCATCGCGATCGCAGGTGCGTCGGGCCGCATGGGCCGGATGCTGATCGAGTCGGTGCTCGAAGCGCCCGACGCGCAACTGGCCGGTGCGCTCGACGTGGCGGGCAGCGCATCGATCGGGCGCGACGCGGGAGACTTCCTCGGGCGCGGCACCGGCGTCACGATCAGCGACGACGTCGGCGCCGGAATTGCCGACGCGCAGTTCCTGATCGACTTCACGCGCCCGGAGGGAACGCTCGCGCACCTGCGGGCCTGCGCGGCGCGCGGCACCGCGATGGTCATCGGCACCACCGGCTTCGACGAAGACGGCAAGCGCGCAATCGCCGCGGCCGCCGAGCGGGTGCCGATCGTGTTCGCGCCGAACATGAGCGTCGGCGTCAACGTGACGCTCAAGCTGCTCGAGCTGGCCGCGCGCTCGCTTTCCACCGGCTACGACATCGAGATCATCGAGGCACATCACCGCCACAAGATCGACGCTCCGTCGGGCACCGCGCTGAAGATGGGCGAGGTGGTCGCCGGCGCGCTCGGCCGCGACCTGCGCACGGTGGCGGTCTACGGGCGCGAAGGCGTCACCGGCGAGCGCGATCCGTCGACGATCGGGTTCGCGACGGTGCGCGGCGGCGACATCGTCGGCGACCACACGGTGCTGTTCGCCGGCATCGGCGAGCGCATCGAAATCACGCACCGCTCGGCCAGCCGCGTCACCTACGCGCTGGGCGCACTGCGCGCCTGCCGCTATCTGGCCGCGCGCAAGAGCGGCCTCTACGACATGCAGGACGTGCTGGGGTTGCGCGACTGACCGCGGCCCGCGTCACGACGGCCAGCGCCGTTCGTGGCGCGAACCGGCGCCGGTCACCGAGGCGCGGCGGCTGGCCGTTGCGGGGTCTTCGCGCGCAGCCCCTCGCACGGGTCGGCGCGCGGCGCCTGCGGGGTGACCGCCACGAAGTCGTAGCGCTGCCGAAAGCGCAGCGCCCCGGCAGGCCCGTCGGGCGCGCCCTCGCCGCCCTCGGCCCCATCCTCTTCGAGCAGGCCGATGCTGAACACGCGCGAGCCGGGTGCGAGTTTCGCAAGGTAGCGCGGCACGCCGACGTCGCGACGCTGGTGCCCGTTGCCCGCCAGCAGCACCACCGGCAAGCCGCTGCGTCGATGCGCGTCGACGATCGCGCGCGCCAGTTGCGCATCGCGGCTGCGCTGGGCGGCGGCCATCGGCGCGATCGCCGATTCGGGAAGCAGCCCGCAGTGGCCGTCGCGAATCGAGGTCTCGAGCGCGCGCTGCTCGGCGGCGCCCCAGTCCTCGGGTTGCGATTCGGCGGGCGCCGTGCCGCGGGCGACCGCGACCGTCTGCGCGCGCGACAGGTTGGCCGCCACCAGCGGCAGGTCGAGCCGCAGCGCGAGTTCGACGACCGGACGGTAGTGCTCCCAGTGCCAGCCGCGGAAATCGAAGCCGGCTGCCTCGGCGATGCGGCGCGCGCGCCGCGCGAGTGGCTCGCCGGCGGCCGCGGCCGCCGCATCGGCCGCACGCGCCCGATCGAGCGCACCCTGGCGTATCGCATCGAACTGCTCGAGCGCGAGCGCGACGCGGCGTCGCGCCGCGAGCGTTTCGAGCCAGTGCAGCCGCAGCCGATGCTGTGCGGCGTTGTCGTGGATCTCGCCGATCAGCAGGAAGTCGGCGTCGAGCGCGGCAGCGGGAAGCGCGGCGGCCGGTGCCTCGGACGGCGTGGAGCAGGCTGCCAGCGAGATCGCGAGCGCGCCCAGCGCAGCCGGGACGAACCGCGAACGGCGCGCGGGCACGACGGCGAACGTCATGGCGACGCGGCCGATCCGCCCGCGTGGTCCCCGAAACCCTTTCATCCGCGTCGCGCCCGCTCGAAGTGCAGCGCGCATTGTTGCAGAGCTGCGGGCGGCGCATTTGGCCTTGCCCGCGCCGGCCGCGATAATTTCGCGATGGATGCATACCGGCTGTCGGCGGCGGGCGGTGCGCTGGCGCTGCATGCACTCGTGCTCGCCGGCGTGCTGGCGCTGACCATGACCCCTTCCACGAAGCGCCCCGCCGAGCCGGTGCAGGTATTCCTGATCAGCGAGACGACGCAGCCCGAGCCGCTTGCGCTCGCACGCGCGCCTGCACCGCCGCCCCCCGAGCCGCCACGGGCCGAGCCGCCCGGGCAGCCCGAACCGGTTGCCGCAGCGCGCCCGCCCAGGCCAGCGCGCCCGGCGCGCCTGCGGGCACCGGTCGCCACGCCCGCACCGCCGCCGCCCGCCGCGTCGCCGACCGAACCGCCGCTCGCGGCCGAGCGGGCGAGCGAGCCGGCGCCGGCCCGGCTGCAGCCGGAAACGCCCTCGAACGCGATCGCGTCCGCGGTCGGTGCCGCCAGCCCGCCGGCGCCCACCGCTGCCGCCGGCGCCGCAGCCGCCGCTGCGAGTGCGCCGAGCACGCCGGGCACCGCAGCTCGCGGCGGCCTGGCCGCCGGCGCGCGCAGCACGCCGCGAGTCGATGCGACCTGGAGCGGCAACGTGCCGCCGCCCTACCCCGCCATGGCGCGCCGCACGGGCGAGCAGGGCGAAGTGAGGCTGGACGTGTACGTCGATGTCGACGGCAGGGTGACCGAAGTGCGGTTGCGGCAATCCAGCGGTTCGACGCTGCTCGATCGCACCGCGATCGACACGGTCAGGAAATGGCGCTTCAAGCCGGCCACGGTCGACGGCCAGCCTGTGGCGGAGTGGTATCACGACTGGCGATGGGTCTTCCGACTCGAAGGGTGAGGGAACGCGCGATGCACGATCAGCAACTCGGCTTGATGCACTTCTGGGAGTCCGGCGACGTCGTGACCCACACGGTCGCCTGGCTGCTGCTGGCGATGTCGATCGTCAGCTGGTACTTCATCCTGTCCAAGGCGTGGAGCGCGTGGCGCCTGCGCCGCGGCGCACGCGCGGCGCTCGAGCAGTTCTGGAGCGCCCGGTCGATGGAAGAAGCGGTGGCCACGCTCGAGCGCGCCGACGCCGAACGCGTCTTCCTGCCGCTGGTGCAGAGCGCGCGCGCCGCGGCCGCAATGCAGCCCGACAGCTCGCTCGCCGCGTCGATCGACCGCGACGAGCTGGTCACCCGCGCGATGCGCGGCGAGATCACGCAGGCGTCGGCACGGCTGGAAACCGGCCTGGCGTTCCTCGCCTCGGTGGGCAGCACCGCGCCTTTCGTGGGGCTGTTCGGCACCGTCTGGGGCATCTACCACGCACTGCTCGCGATCGCCTCGAGCGGCCAGGTGATGATCGACAAGGTCGCCGGCCCGGTCGGCGAGGCGCTGATCATGACCGCGGCCGGCCTGGCGGTGGCGATCCCTGCGGTGCTCGCCTACAACGCGTTCGTGCGCGTGAACCGCATCGTGCTCGCCGAGCTCGACGGCTTCGCGCACGACGTGCTCGCACTGGTGATCACAGGGCGCAGGCTGAAGGAACACGAAGGCGACGCGCTGCGCGGCGCGGTCGCGCCGCTGGCGGCCAGCCAGATCGTGCGCTGAAGCGCCGCAACCACGACGGGAGACCCGAACGATGGCATTCGGCGGACTCGATCCAGGCAGCCACCCCCAGCCGATGGCCGAGATCAACACGACGCCGCTGGTCGACGTCATGCTGGTGCTGCTCGTCATCTTCATCATCACCGCGCCGCTGCTCACGCACGCGCTGCGCATCGACCTGCCGGTCGCCGCAGCGCCAGCCGCGGCCGAGAAGCCCGAGACGGTCACGCTGTCGATCGACGCGGCCGGCGCACTGTACTGGAACGACGAGCCGGTGCCCGGCATCGAGGCGCTGGGCGAGCGCCTGCAGCGGGCGGCGGCGCGCCAGCCACAGCCCGAGCTGCACCTGCGCGCCGATCGCGACACGCGCTACCAGCGCATCGCCGAAGTGATGGCCAGCGCGCAGCAGGCGGGCATCGCGAAACTGGGTTTCGTCACCGACCCGCGCGACCGCGATCGCGACGCCGGCCGGTAGCGCTGGCTCGAGCTTCACGCTCAGAGCGTGAAGCGCAACGCGCCGACCAGTGCGGCGGGCGCGCGGATGCCGCCCGGTTCGCGCCCGTTCCAGGTGTCGCCGGCCGGAATCGGCTCGGCCGAGTCGGTCAGCGCAAGCAACTGCTCGCCGAGCACGCGATACAGGCTGTCGTCGAAGCGCATCGGCTCGATCGGCGCGACCGGCTCGCCATCCTCGACCCACAGCGTGGCGAAGCGGGTCATGCCGGTGGCGCGACAGGCCTCGCGATCGGAGTAGTTCAGGTACCAGAGATTGGCGATCGACACGCCGGTGCCCAGCGCAGCCAGCGCCTGCGCCGCCGGCAACTCGCCGGGTGCCACGCAGGCAGCGAGCGGCCGTTCGTCTTCGTCGGCGCCGTTGCCCTCGACACCGAACTCGCGCGCACTGCGCGGCGAAACCAGCCGCCGCACCGGGCATCCCGCCTCGAGCAGCGCGATGCGCGCCGGGCGCTCGAAGCCGTCGTCCTGGAAGCGCGGCACACCGAAAGCGTCGGCATCCTCGACGAGCGTGAAACCGGCAGCGAAGCGGGCCTCGCCGCGCGCCGCACGCGCCAGCGGCGACTGGCCGCTGCGCCAGGCACGCTCGGAGAAACCGTCCCAGCCGAGCAGCGCGACCAGTTCCGCCAGCGCCTGGGGCGCGAGCAGCACGCGGTAGTCGCCCGGGGCGAGCCGGCGCGCCGGACGCTGCAGGATGCGTGCGCGCTCGCGCGCGGCGCGAATCGCGGCCTGCAGCGACGCCGCGTCCCAGTGCCCGGAGAACCAGCAGTCCTTGACCGCGCGATCGCCGCCTGCCTGAACCGAGAAGTCGAAGCTCGACGACATCGTCTGGTGGTAGTGGCGGTGACCGAGGCTGCTGGCGAGCGCGCGCACCATCGGGCCGCCGGCAAAGAGCCCGACCAGGTCGGCGTCGCCGGCCGCGCCGAGAATCGCGTCGATCGCCGCTGCGGGCCCGGGAGCGTCGCCGTCGTCGACGCGCTCGCTTCGCCCGGGCACGGGTCGCCAGCAGGCCCACGGATCGACCGGCAGCTGCGCAATGGCGGCACGCAGCTCGGCGAGCGCGCCACCGAGCACCGCATCGATCCGTTCGCGCTCGCCCAGCGTGCAGACCATGCGCGCCTGCCGCCCGGCATCGAGCAGCCGCAGCCCGACGGTGACGCGCTCGACCGTGCCGGCCTGACGCACCCGCGCGCGATTCACCCGCAGGAAGTCGCTGCGCTCGCCGCGCAGCGTGCCGAACAGGATCTCGCCGCGCGCCGGCGCCGACCCAACGAACTGCGCCAGCGAAGCGAACTGCGCGGCGAACAGCGCATCGGCGGTCATGCCCGGCCCCGCGGCGCGCCGCGCGAATCGAGGCGCCTCACGATTCGCCCCCGAACACCTCGACCGAGCGGAACAGGCACGCGGGCGAAGCGTGGCCGACACGCACGATCTGGCCGGGTTCGCCCTTGCCGCAGTACGGCGTGCCGAGCACCTGCATCGTGCTGCGGTCGCCCACCGCCGCCAGGTTGCGCCAGAAGGTGGCCGAGATGCCGCGGTAATTCGGGTTACGCACCAGCGGGCCGAGCCGGCCGTCGTCGATCAGGCGTGCCCACTCGCATCCGAACTGGAACTTGTTGCGCGAATCGTCGATCGACCACGACGCGTTGGTCTGCATCCAGATGCCGCGCTCGACCGACGCGATCATCGAGTCGAGCGTCGCGTCGCCCGGTTCGAGGTTCAGGTTGGCCATCCGGTCGATCGGCGGGCGGTACCAGCCGCTCGCGCGCGAACAGGCCACGCCCTCGATCGGCCAGCCGAGCGCGCGGGCACGCGCCTGCGACAGCGCCCCGCCCAGCGCGCGCAGCAGGATGCCGCCTTCGATCAGCCGTCGGGGCTGCGCGGCGGCGCCGTCGTCGTCGACCGCATAGCTGGCGAATTCTCCCGGCACGCCGGGATCGAAGCTCACGTTGAGCAGCGGCGAGCCGTAGCGATAGCTGCCGAACATCTCCGGCGCGACGAAGCTCGTGCCGGCGAAATTGCGCTCGTCGCCGAGAATGCGATCGAGCTCGAGCGGATGCCCGATCGACTCGTGGATCTGCAGCATCATCTGGTCGGGCGAGAGCAGCAGGTCGCGCGCACCGTCGGGGCAGTTCGGCGCGCCGAGCAGCTGCAGTGCCTCGTCGGCCACGCGCGCGCCCCCGCCCACGATGCCCGAGTCGCGCAGCACCGACCCTCCGCCTTGCCGGCAAAAGCCGTTGTATTGCCCGCCGAGCGTGCGGGTCTGCGAGCGGCCCGCATCGACCGCCGTTGCTTCCAGGTTGGGAACGACGAAACGGAACGACTGGCGTGCGGCGAGCGCGCCGTCGATCCACAGTTGCTCGCTCGTGGAAGTGGTGCGCAGGCTCGCCGACCAGTGACGCACCCGCGCATCGCGCGTCATCGCCGCAGCCTCGGCGCGCAGCAGATCGATCAGCTCGGCGCGCCCCGGCAGCGGATCGTCGGGCGGCTCACGGCTCGAAGGCGCTTGCGGCCGCGGCCATGGCGCGTCGGCCAGGCCCAGGCCGCGGCCGCGCGCGGCGCGTGCCCACTCGAGGGCCCGATCGGCCGCCGCCCGCAGGCCGCGCGGCGCCAGGTCCGCGGTCGCGCAATAGCCGATCTCGCCGTCGAGCCAGACCGAGACCATCGCACCCCGATCGATCGCGAGCCGCGCCGGCTGCACGACGCCGCGCGTGACGGCCAGCGTCTCGTGACGCTCCTCGATCACTCGCAGCGACACGCGCGCGCCACGTTGCGCGACGCGCGGAAACGCACTCTCGTCCGGCAAGCCCGGGAACACGCCTGCCGTGCGGCCCTGCACGCCTCGGGTTGCTACGCAGCCGGCTTGTCGAGCCACTCGACCAGCGGCCCCCAGGTGGCGCGATCGCGATCGACGCCCTGCGCAGACACGTCGAACACGGTGAGACCGTGAGCGGCCAGGTGCACGTAGTTCTGCGTGTCGCGAACATAGCCCGCTACCGGCAGGCCGAGCCCGCCGACGAAGCGCGCCAGCTGCTCGGCAGCGCGAGTGCGCGTGTCGACGCGCATGCCGACGATGCCGACGGTTTCGCGAAAGCGCCGCGTGCTGTCGAACAGTGCCTCCAGCTCCTCGAGGAACCGGGCCGTGGCGAGCACGTCGAACATCGAAGGCTGCAGCGGCACGACGATGCGATTGGCCACGCGCGCCACCTGCGCGAGCCGCTTGCCCTCGATCTGCGCCGGTGTGTCGAGCACGACGTGAGTGACCCCGCGCGGCGGCCGGGCGACCTCGCCGTTCATCTCCCAGCTTTCGATCGATCGCGCGTCCGCGGGCCGCAGGTTCAGCCATTGACGCGCCGACTGCTGCCGATCGAAGTCGCCGAGCATCGTGCGCTTGCCGCTTGCGGCGTAGTAGCCGGCGAGGTTGGTCGCGAGAGTGGTCTTTCCGACTCCTCCCTTCGGATTCACGACAGCTACGACAGGCATGCAGCGACCTCCGCGATTGAGTTGTGCCTGTTGCGATGGTAACAAAAACCGATCGCGTCACGACGGGTTTCGTGCGGCATCGATCGCGGTGCACATGCGTTCGAGCGCATCGAGCACGCGCGGACCCGGCCGTTCCATCGTCGCGGCATCCAGCGCGACGAAGCGCGCCGGGCCTTGCGGTGCAAGCAGGCCGCGCTCGCGCCAGAAGCGTTCGGCGCGCGCGCCGTCGGTAGCCAGCACCATCTCGGGGCGAGCCGCGAGCACCGCCTCGGGGTCCACTTGCGGCGCTGCAGGCACGGTGCCCGACAACACGCTGCGCGCGCCGCAGGCGCGCACCGCTTCCGCGATCACGCCCTGGTCGCCGATGCCGATCAGCGGCGACGACCAGACCTGCACGAAGACCCGAACCGGACGACGGCCGGCATGGCGTGAGCGGATCGCGGCGAGCCGCGCGCGAAATGCGCGCGCCGCGCGGAGTGCCGCCGCCGGGTCGTCGGACAGCACCGCGAAACGCGCGAGCGTCGCGCCGACCTCGTCGAGCGTGTGCGGCTCGGACACGAAAACCGCGAGACCCAGTTGCTCGAGTCGCGCGATCAGCGCGCGCGAGGCACCCGGCCCCCAGATCACGACCAGGTCGGGGGCCAGCGCGAGCAGTTGCTCGACATCGGGTCGCGGGTACGCGGCGACGCGCGGCAAGGCACGCACCTGCGGCGGAAAGTCGCTGTCGCGATCGACCGCCACGACCTTGCGGCCCGCTCCGATCGCAAACAGCAGCTCCGTAGCGTGCGGCGCCAGCGAGACGATACGCATCGGCGCCGCCGGCAGCACGACGACGCGCCCGCGGTCGTCCTCGAGCTGCAGCAGCGAAGTCGACGACGACGGTGCCGGCGCCGACAGCGCGACCGCGCGCGGCCGGCCGATGCCGGCCGCCGCCACCACTACCGCCACCGCCGTCGCGGCCAGCAGCCCGACGAAAGCACGCCGGCGTGCCGACGCCTGCATCACCGCGCCGCGTAGCGCACGCCGACGAACAGCGAACGCGGCGGCGAGCGGTAGCCGGCGACCGTCTCGTAATCGCGGTTGCCGAGATTGCCTGCGCGCGCGAAGAGTTCCCAGTCGCGCGCGAACCGGTACGCGCCCCAGGCGTCGACGAAGACGTAGCCGTGCAAGCGCTGGCCGAGCGTGTCGACGCGGCGCGCCTGCGCGATCGCCTCGGCGCCGAAGCGCCACGGCCCGTGCCGGCGCTCGACGCCCGCGACGCCGTAACGCGGCGCCCGGCGCGCGAGCTCGGCCTCGGTGCGCGCGCCGCCGACCGGATCGACCCTCACGCCCTCGGTGCGTTGCACGGTCGCGCTCGCGCGCAAGGTCCAGCCCCCCAGCGCATGCCGCGCATCGACCGTGAGTCCGCGCACGCGCGCCTCGGCGAGGTTGCGCGGCGTGTACATCGAGTCGAGCTCGATGGCATCGTCGATGCGGCTGGCGAACGCAGTCACCCGCAGCGAACTCGCTCCCGCGCTGTACTCGAGCGCCGCCTCGGCCCCGCGCGACTTCTCGGGCTTCAGCGCCGGATTGCCGTACGGCGGCAGGTAATACAGGTCGTCGAAGGTCGGCGCCCGGAATGCGGTGCCGTAGCTTGCGCGCACGAGCCAGCGCGGATCGAGGCGCCAACCCCAGGCGAGCGCGCCGGTGGTCTCGGAGCCGACCGATCCGATCCGGTCGCGCCGCAGCGTCGCGCGCACCGTGTGCTCGCCCCATTCGCGCTCGTAGCCGCCGAACACCGAGTTCGTCGTCCGGCTCTCGTGCGCGTAGACCGGAAAGCCGCCGCCGGTGACCCCCTTGCCGTCGATGCGCTGCCCGAGCCGCTCGAGGCCGAACTGCACGCGACCGCCCCAGGCGTCGATGCGATTGTCCCAGGCGATCGTGCGCGACTCGGTGCGCGGCGCGAAAGCGAAGGCCGGCAGGTCGTAGTCGATCGACGTGTTGCCCAGGCGAAGCTCGCTGCGCCATCCGGCGATCGGCTGCGCGCGCGCGTAGGCGGTGATCGAGCGGGTGCGGAACTCCTGCACCGATTGCGCGTCGCTCGGACACGCGAAGGGCGTGCAGCCGAAGTCGATCTCGGCACGCCCCCGATTCGACATCAGGTTCGCGCCGATCTCCACGTCGTTGGCGAGCCGATGCGACAGCGACGCGGTGAGCGAGGCCTGCCGCTGCCCGTCGCGATCGGGCTGGAAGTCGGGGCTCGACGGACGCGTGGCATTGAAGCCCGAACTGCGCTCGATGCCGGCCGAGAGCGAAACGCTCGTGCCCGACTGCACGCCGCGAAAGCCCGCCTGCGCGCGGGCGGTTCCGCGCGAACCGGCGCCCACCGAGGCGTACGGCCACCACCCGGGCGCATCGCCCTTGCGCGTGAAGATCTGCACGACGCCGCCGATCGCACCCGACCCGTACAGCGACGACATCGGCCCGCGCACGATCTCGATGCGCTCGATCGCCTCCAGCGGCAGGTACTCCGGCATCCCGCCACCGTTCAACGGGTTCTCGATGCGCACGCCGTCGACGAGGACGAGCGTCTGCGCGTTCCTGGTGCCGCGCAGGAACAGCCCCGAGACGGTGCCGATGCCGCCGGTCTGCGAGATCTCGACGCCGCCCGCGCTTCGCAGCAGCTCGGGCAGGCTCGAGACGCCGGCATCGCTGATCGCCTGGGCGTCGATCACGGTGACGTCGGCGAGCGCACGATCGATCGTGGTCTCGGTTCGCGCGGCGGTGACCACCACGGGGTTCATCGACTGGGAATACGCGCTGCAGCAGAACAGGCCGGCAGCCAGTGCGCTCGCGCACCGGGTGGTGACCGCGAACGCGTGCGCGGCCACCGGGCGAGTGGAAAGAAGGGACATGGGTGCTCCTGTACGCCTTGCCCACCGCAAGGCGCCGGTTCTCGTCAATGGATCGACGGCGCAAGGCCGCGACCCCCCCTTCCGGCCGGTATCCGGGCTTGCAGCGTCGGCGGACCTCGCGGTGCGGGGCCGGACCGGGCGCGCACTGCCTTCCCGAACCGGCGCGCACGAGGCGACGCGAGGTTCAGTGGCGATGGGTGCGCGACCGTTCGCGCGAAGGCGAACGCCGCTGCTTACCGTTGCGGGGGCAGCACAGGTTGGCGACGGCCCCTGGGGCAGCGCTCCCTGTTTCCCGTTTAACCGCACGCCGGAATGCAGCGCACGGCACCGGAAGCGACCGCGATTATATGCCTGCCACGCGAAGCGCAAACGCCCCGGGCGCGATCGCGTCGAGCGCGGGTCAGTGATCGCTTGTACGTGCGACCGGGGCCGGCGCGACGCTGGCCAGCGCGTCCATCACGATGCCGCTGGTCAGCAGCTCGGGCAGGATTCTCGGCGCAGGCTGCCCAGGCGTGAAGAGCAGATAGAGCGGCACGCCGTTGCGGCCGTAGCGCGCGAGCTCTTCGGTGATCGCGGCGTCGCGATTGGTCCAGTCGGCCCTCAGCCGCACGACGCCGCGCTGCGCCATCGCAGCGACGATCGCTTCGCGCTCGAGCACCAGCCGCTTGTTGGCCTGGCAGCTCACGCACCAGGCCGCCGTGAAGTCGACGAACACCGGCTGCCCGCTCGCCAGCGCATCGGCAACCCGCGCGCGCGACCACGGCTGCCAGCCCGACACCTCGCCGCTGCCGGTTGCGCCCGCCCGTGCCGCCGGCTCGTCGCCGGCGACGCCATGAGGCCAGGCAGTCCAGACGCCCAGTGCCAGCACCGCCACCGCCAGCGAAGCCGCCCAGGCCCTGCGCCTGCCGCTGCCGCCCTGCACGAAGCGCCCGACGAGCCACAGCGCCAGCCCGAGCAGCACCGCTCCGATCGCCAGCGCGAACACCGCGTCGATCCCGGCCTGCTGCCCCAGCACCCAGGCCAGCCAGGCCGCAGTCGCGTACATCGGGAACGCGAGCGATTGCCGGAAGGTCTCCATCCAGCGGCCCGGGCGGGGCAACCAGCGCAGCCAGGCCGGAAACAGGCCGAGCAACAGGTACGGCGCGGCCATGCCCAGGCCGATCGCGGTGAACACGACCAGCGCCTCGAGCGCGCTGCTGCCGAGCGTGTAGCCGAGCGCGGACCCCATGAACGGAGCCGTGCACGGCGTGGCGACCAGCACCGCGAGCACGCCCGAGCCGAACGAACCGGCAAGCGGATGCGACGCGGCCCCGGCCCCCTGTCCGAACTGGCCGAGCCGCGTGAGCGACAAGCCGATCTCGTAGACGCCGGAGAAGTTGAGCGCGATCGCGACGAACAGCAGTGCCATCGCGGCGACGAACAGCGGCGACTGCAGCTGGAAACCCCAGCCGGCCGCTTCGCCGGCTGCGCGCAAGCCCAGCAGCAGCGCCGCGAGCACCCAGAACGAAATCACCACGCCGGCGGAAAAAGCGAGCGCACCGATGCGCGAGGCCGCGCCGCCCGCGCTGCCATGGCGCGCGAAGCCGAGCACTTTCAGCCCGATCACCGGGAACACGCAGGGCATCAGGTTGAGGATCAGCCCGCCGACCGCCCCGAACAGCGCGGCAACCCACAGGCTGCTCGCGCCGGCCGGACCCGCGCCCGGCGATCGCGCGCCGTCCGAACCGGCCACGGGCGCACCCGGGGACAAACCGGCGCTACCGCGCAGCCCCGGCAGTTCGAGCCCGTCCGTGCGGGGAGCCGGCGCGGCCTGCGGCGCTGCGGCCACGCGCGCGATCTCGTCGCCGACGGGCAGCGCGGCCGGTGCAATCGAGACCGCCAATTCGCGTGCCTGTCCGTCGACCACCACGATGCCCTCGGCGGCTTGCGCGAGCGCAGTCGCGTCGGCGCGCGCCTGCCGCGCACCGTCTTCGGTCAAGCGCACCGCGAGCCGCACGCCGCCGTCGACCGCGTACAGCACCTGCTCGTCGGCATTGCGCAACGATCCTTCCCGGTACGGAAAGAACTCGGCCGACGCGACGCGCTGCGCCAGACCGATCGACAGCGTGTCGCCGTCGGCGAACACGTGTGCAGTGATCCGCTCGCGCGGAATGCGGCTGTCGGCCGCGTCGAACAGCGCGGCGAAGCGCGACTTCGCGGCCTTGCCCGAGCGCTGCACCGGCAGTTCGAGCGCCACGTCGGCGTCGCCCGGAATGCAGACCTCGCGGCACATCAGCCACGACGCGCGGCCCGTGAACCGCACCTGCTCGCCGTCGATCGCGGCAGGCACCTGCAGCGGCACCGGCAGCACGATCTCGCCCTCGTAGCCGAAGTTGGCCAGCGGCGGAATGAACAGGCGCTGCGGAGCGGGCCATTCGATCGCGCCGGCGCGAAAGCCCGGCGGAAGCTCGAGCGCGAGCTGCGTGGGCAGGCCCGAGTCGCCGGGATTGCGCCAGTAGGTGTGCCACTGCGGATCGTGCAGGATGCGCAGCCCGAGGCGCAGCGGCTGGCCGGGCACCACCGCGTCGGCCTCGGCGACCAGCTCGACTTCGATCGCCTCGACCCGCGTTGCGCCGGTGCGGGCCGCAGCAACCTGCGGAGTCGGCGCCGCGCCGGCACGCTGGGCCACGGGCGCGCTCGCGCCCGCGCCGGGCGCCTGCGCCAGCGAGGGCTCGATGCCGATGCCCGCCAGTGCGAGCGCGGCCGGCACCCAGCCCGCCAGCAGCGAGCGAAGCAACGAATGCACGGTCATCACGAATCCGGTTCGATTTCCGAATGCTACCGGAACGACTGCCGCCCCCCGGGGAATCCCCGCGCCGCCGGGGCGCGCTCCGCCGCCGTCCGGCAGCCTACCCCTTGCGGGAGCGTCTTCATATACCATTTCGCCATGGACCAGGAAGTGGATCAGCTGGGCGAGAGCATCGACCGCGTGCTGCAGGTCGTGCGCCGGCTCGCCGACGAAAACGCCAGCCTGCGCGACGAACTCGCGGCGAGCCGCAGCGTCAACGAGCAGCTGCAACAGCGCATCGCCGAGGCGCGCGCGCGCGTCGAGTCGGCACTCGCGCGCCTGCCGCTGCCTGCCCAAGGCAGCCAATAGCGGCGCTCCGGACGGACCCCGACGATGGAACAGATCGACGTCAAGATCCTCGACCGCGACTACCGCCTGGCGGTGAGCGGCGAGAGCAAACCGCAACTGCTCGAAGCGGTGCAGATGGTCGACGAGAAAATGCGCGCGATCCGCGAGGCCGGACGCATCTCGGGCGTAGACCGCATCGCGGTGATGGCGGCGCTGCAACTCGCGCACGAGTTGCTCGGCGCACAGAACCCGCCCGCCGGCACGCCGAAGGCCGAGATCCTGGGCAAGATCCGCAAGATGCGCGAAGAACTCGACAGCGAACTCGCGCGCCAGGAAAGCCTGTTCTGATCCGCATTCCGCGATAGAATACGGCTCGACCCTGCAGTGTTCGACAAGGTCATATATTCCTTGAACCAATGCATTGCATCCAGGTCGCGGCTTCCTGCGTATCGCTGTTGTGATCGTCCCTCGTCGGACGAACCTGATGTGGTGCCTGCTGCGACCGAACTGAACTGAACGGTTCAGGATGCCGGCCTGCCGGCACAGGCGGGGTCTCTCTTCCCTTCGTCACTCGCTGCCGCCGCGCTGCGCGGCCACACCTTGTCCGCGCGACGATGCCCGCCCGCTCCTGCTGGCTGATGAAGTCCGAGCCCGACGAATGCTCGGTCGACGACGCGCTGGCGATGCCGCGGCAGACGGTGCCGTGGTCGGGAGTGCGCAACTACCAGGCGCGCAATTTCATGCGCGACGCAATGCGGGTCGGCGACGGCGTGCTGTTCTACCACTCGAGCTGCGCGCAGCCGGGCATTGCCGGCGTCGGCGAGATCGCCTCCGCGCCGTATCCCGACGAGACGCAGTTCGATCCGGCCTCGCCGTACTTCGATCCGAAGAGCACGCGCGAAGCGCCGCGCTGGGTGCTGGTCGACGTGCGCGTGCTGCGCAAGACACGGCTGCTCGGCATCGCGGAGCTGCGCGGGCACGCGGCGCTCGCCGACATGGCAGTGCTGCGTCGGGGCAACCGGCTGTCGATCACGCCGGTGACACCAGCCGAGTGGCGCTACCTGCAGCACCTGCTCGACGCGAAGCACTGACGCGCGTCGCGACTCCGCACACGCCCGCCGCGACGTTGCCTGCAAAGGCGCGGGCCGTGCGCCGCGGGCGCGCCTTGTGCGCAGCCGAGAAGCGCAGCGGCACCGGCGGCGCGCGCAGCGCGCATCGTCCATCATTCTCGCGGCGACTGTCCGAGCGGAGCTCGCGCCAGCGAGCGCAGCGAGTTTCGCCGCGCCAGCCGGTGACGCGAGCATCGCAGGGCACCCCCGCGCAGCGGGGGCAAGCACCCGGCGCGCCCGCGGCGCACGGCCCGCGCCTTTGCACACGCCAACCTTGCGCAACGGCCCGCGCGTGCAGAGTCGCGCCGCGCGGACGGTGCTACAGTTCGTAGCCTCCCGATCGACGAGCACGCCGATGAACGCGCCAAGCGAACTGCCCGACCTGTCCGCGCTGTGGATGCCGTTCACGGCGAACCGGGCCTTCAAGACGAAGCCGCGGCTGCTCGCCGGCGCGAGCGGCATGCACTACACCGCGCTCGACGGCAGGCGCATCCTCGACGGCACCTCGGGCCTGTGGTGCGTGAATGCCGGCCACTGCCGCACCGAGATCGCCGACGCGATCGCGCGCCAGGCGCGCTCGCTCGATTACGCGCCCGGCTTCCAGCTCGGCCACCCCGATGCGTTCCGTGCCGCAGCCGGAATCGCCGCGCTGATGCCCGAAGGCCTCGACCGGATCTTCTTCACCAATTCGGGCTCCGAGTCGGTCGACACGGCGCTCAAGATCGCGCTCGCCTACCACCGCGCGCGCGGCGAGGGACAGCGCACGCGTTTCATCGGACGCGAGCGCGGCTACCACGGCGCCGGCTTCGGCGGCATCTCGGTAGGCGGCATCGTCGCCAACCGCAAGGCGTTCTCGGGCGCCCTGCTGCCCGCGATCGACCACCTGCCGCACACGCACCTGCCGCGCGACAACGCGTTCTCGCGCGGCCAGCCCGCCGTGGGCGCATATCTGGCCGACGAGCTCGAGCGGCTGGTGGCGCTGCACGATCCCTCGACCATCGCGGCAGTGATCGTCGAGCCGATGGCAGGCTCCACCGGCGTGCTGGTGCCGCCGGCCGGCTATCTCGAGCGGCTGCGCGCGATCACCAGCCGGCACGGCATCCTGCTGATCTTCGACGAGGTGATCACCGCGTTCGGGCGCCTGGGCGCGGCCACCGCCGCCAGCGCGTTCGGCGTCACCCCCGACCTGATCACGCTCGCCAAGGGAATCAGCAACGGCGTGGTGCCGGCCGGCGCGGTCGCCGCGCGACGCCAGGTGCACGATGCGATCGTCGAGGCCACGCAGGGCGGCATCGAGTTCTTCCACGGCTACACCTATTCCGGACACCCGCTGGCGAGCGCCGCGATCCTCGCCACCCTCGATCTCTACCGGCGCGATGGCCTGTTCGAGCGCGCGCGCAGCCTCGCCGCGCTGTTCGAAGACGCGGCCCACGCGCTGCGCACCGCGCCGCACGTGATCGACGTGCGCAACCTCGGCCTGGTGGCCGGCATCGAGCTCGCCCCGCGCGACGGCGCGCCCGGCGCGCGCGCGACCGAAGCGTTCCAGCGCTGCTTCGAGCGCGGCCTGCTCGTCCGCGTGACCGGCGACGTGATCGCGCTCGCCCCGCCGCTGATCGTCGAGGCCGACCAGATCGCGTGGATGTTCGAGACGCTGCGCGAGGTGCTCGGCGAAATCGACGCGAGCGCCACACCACCGTGAACGCGCCGCCGCTGCCGGCCCGATGACTCTCGACCTCATAGGGTGGTTCCTGCTGATGGGCGCCGCCACCGGCTTCGCAGCGGGGCTGCTCGGCATCGGCGGCGGCATGGTGATGGTGCCGTTCATCACCATGCTGCTCACGAGCAAGGGCTTCCCGACCGAATTCATCGTCAAGGCGGCGATCGCCACCTCGCTCACCACGATCCTGTTCACCTCGGTCTCGAGCGTGCGCGCGCACGTGCAACGCGGCGCGGTGCGCTGGGACATCGCCATGACGCTGGCGCCCGGCATCATGGTCGGCGCGATCGCCGGCGCGCAGGTCGCCGCGGCGCTGCGCGGCAGCGTGCTGTCGGTCGGGTTCGGCGGGTTCGTCGCGCTGATGGCCACGCGGATGCTGCTCGAGCGCCCTCGCAGCGCGCACGGCACGCTGACTGGCAGCGCCGGGCGCTTCGGAATGGGCGTGGCGATCGGGTTGGCGTCCGCGATCGTCGGCGCGGGCGGCGGCTTCATCACCGTGCCGTTCCTCACCCGCGCACGGGTGAAGATCCACGAGGCCGTCGCGACCAGCGCCGCCTGCGGGTTTCCGATCGCGCTGGCCGGCACCGTCGGCTACGTCTACGCCGGATGGGGGCTCGACCTGCCGGCAGGCACCGTCGGCTACATCTACGTTCCGGCGCTGGCGTCGATCGTCGCCACCAGCGTGCTGACCGCGCCGCTGGGTGCACGCGTCGCGCACGCGATGGACGTGAGCAGGCTCAGGACCCTGTTCGCGATGCTGCTCTACGCTCTGGCCGCCTACATGCTCTGGAAGGGCCTGTACGGACACTGAACGCGCGACGCGCGCGCGGCTCACCCGGCGCAGCGTTCGCGCAGCAGGTTCTTCTGCACCTTGCCCATCGTGTTGCGCGGCAACTCCTCGACGAAGTGCACCCGCCTGGGCACCTTGAAGCCGGCGATGCGTCCCTTCAGCGCCGCGATGATCGCCGCCTCGTCGAGCCTGGCTCCCGGTTTCGCCACCACCACCGCGGTGACCGCCTCGCCGAAGTCGCGGTGCGGCACGCCGATCACCGCCGACTCGAGCACCCCGTCCATTTCGTCGAGATACGACTCGATCTCCTTCGGGTAGACGTTGTAGCCGCCGGTGATGATCAGGTCCTTGCTGCGCCCGACGATCGACAGATAGCCGTTGGCATCCCACCTGCCCATGTCGCCGGTGCGGAAGAAGCCGTCGGCGGTGAACTCTTCCTTCGTCTTCTCGGGCATCCGCCAGTAGCCGGAAAACACGTTCGGCCCGCGCACCTGGATTGCGCCGATCTCGCCGGTCGCGCAGGCGCGCCCGGCGTCGTCGACCACGCGCACCTCGACGCCGGGCAGCGGCAGGCCGACGGTTCCGGCCACGCGGTTGCCGTCGTAGGAGTTGGAAGTGAGCATCGCGGTCTCGCTCATGCCGTAGCGCTCGAGAATGCGCTGGCCGGTGCGCTCCTCGAACTGCCTGAACGTGTCGGGCAGCAGCGGCGCCGATCCCGAGACGAACAGCCGCACGTTGCGGCACGTGTGCGCGCCGAAGCCGGGTTCGTCGAGCAGGCGCACGTACATCGTGGGCACGCCCATGAAGACCGTCGCGCGCGGCAGCAGACCGATCGCTTCCTTCGCGTCGAAGCGCGCGCGCCAGATCATCGTGCTGCCCGACAGCAGCGCGCCGTGGATCGCGACGAACAGGCCGTGCACGTGGAAGATCGGCAGCATGTGCAGCAGCACGTCGCCGGCGCGCCAGCGCCAGCATGTGTGCAGCGTGCGCGCATTGCTGGCGATGTTGCCGTGCGAGAGCATCGCACCCTTGCTGCGCCCGGTGGTGCCCGAGGTGTAGACGATGCAGGCGAGGTCTTCGGCGCGGCTGCGCACGGTCGCGAAGCGGTCGCGCTCGCGCGCGGCGGCTTCGAGCAGCGTGCCGTCGCGGCCCGCGCCCAGCGTGAACAGGTGCGGCACGCGATGGCGCCGCCGGATCGGTTCGATCCAGTCGAGGTTCGCCGGGCTGCACACCACCACCGACGGCTCGGCATCGCCGACGAAGTAGTCGATCTCGGCAGCCTGGTAGGCGGTGTTCAGCGGCAGGAAGACGTGGCCGGCGCGCAGCGTCGCGAGGTACAGCAGCACCGCCTCGGGCGACTTGTCGACCTGCACCGCGATCCGCGCGCCCGCTGGAAGCTTCAGCCCTTTCAGCAGGTTGGCGATCATCGCGCTCGCGCGCTCGACGTCGGCCCAGCTGTACCAGGCCGCCTCGCCCGCGTCGATGCAGCAGCGGCTGCGATCGGCCGGAAACCCGGCCGAAAGGATCGCGTAGAGGTTGTCGTTGTCGCGCTCCGGCATCTCTGGCCCCTCCCGATCTCCCAAAGCCGCTCCGCCTGCTACGAGCCGCTCGCAACCGGCCGGCGGCGTGCCCAGGCCAACAGCGCCAGCCCGGCGACGAACATCGGCAGGCACAGCCACTGCCCCATCGTGAGATCGAGCGCCTGAAGGCCGAGGAACGCATCGGGCTCGCGCGCGAACTCGGCGGCGAAGCGCAGTACCGCGTAGCCGATCAGGAACGTGCCGGAGACCGCGCCGACCGGCCGCGGCCTGGCCGAGTACCACCACAGCAGCGCGAACAGCAGCAGCCCTTCGCCGGCAAACTGGTAGAGCTGCGACGGATGCCGCGGCAGCGCGTCGACCTGCGGGAATACCATCGCCCACGGCAGGTCGGTCGGGCGGCCCCACAACTCGCCGTTGATGAAGTTGCCGATGCGCCCGGCGGCCAGTCCGATCGGCACCAGCGGCGCCACGAAATCGGTCACGGGCAGGAACGGCCGCCCGCCGCGCCGGCAGAACAGCCAGGCTGCCGCGATCGCGCCCAGCATGCCGCCGTGAAACGACATGCCGCCCTGCCAGATCGCGAGCACTTCGAGCGGATGCGCCAGGTAGTAGCCGGGCTTGTAGAAGAGCACGTAACCCAGGCGTCCGCCCAGCACCACCCCCAGCGCGCCGAAGAAGAGCAGGTCTTCGAGATCGCGCGGCGACAGCCCGCTGGACTGCGCGAATGCCGGTTGCTGCAGGCGCCGGCGCCCGAGCAGGAAGAAGGCCGCAAAGGCCACCAGGTACATCAGGCCGTACCAGCGCACCGCGACTGGGCCGAGGCTGAAGGCGACGGGATCGAACCGGGGATGGATCAGCATCGCTCTATTGTTGCACGCCGACCGCGTCGGTACCGGGCTGCGTGGTCACGCGGGCCGATCGTGGTCAATGCGGCCGGTACCACGCGCCCGCCGGCATAATGCAGCATCGATCCGCCGGGGAGGAGACGCGTGATGAAGGGCGACAAGAAGGTCATCGACTGGCTGAACAGGCAACTGAAGAACGAGCTGACCGCGATCAACCAGTATTTCCTGCATGCACGGATCTTCGGCCACTGGGGCCTGCCGGGGCTGGAGAAGTTCGAGCACGACGAATCGATCGGCGAAATGAAGCACGCCGATGCGCTGATCAGGCGCATCCTGATGCTCGAAGGCCTGCCCAACCTGCAGGACATCGGCAAGCTGAACATCGGCGAGAACACCGAGGAGATCCTGAACGCCGACCTCGCGCTCGAGCGTTCGGTGCTGCCGACGGTGAAGGCGGGCATCGCGCACTGCGAGAGCGTCGGCGACTACGTCTCACGCGAACTCCTGGTGGCGATCCTCGACGACTCGGAAGAGCACGTCGACTTCCTCGAGACGCAACTCGAACTCATCGGCAAGGTGGGCCTGCAGAACTACCAGCAGGCCCACATGGGCAGGAGCGCGGCTTCCTGAAGCCGCTGCCGCGGCGTCTCAGGCGCAGGCGCAGTCGGTGCCGCCGCAGCAGCCCCGGCTCGTGCTCGCGTGCTGGTCGATCAGTTCGCGCACCTGCCGCGAGCACTTGCCGCAGCACTCGCCGGTGCCGAGTTCGGCGCGCACTTCCGCCATCGAACTGGCACCCTCGCTGATGACGGCGCGGATCTGACGATCCGAGACGGCGCGGCAAATGCAGACGATCATGGCCCGGCGTTCCTTCGATGGACGATGGGTGCGGAATCCTTGCTCCCGATCTCGATCCCAATCGCTTAATGCGAATCGATCTTGTTTAGATTAAGACAAATCCGGCGAACGCGCAAGCGCCAGACGGCCGTCCGAAGACCCCGGGGCGGCGCGCTGCGGCGGGCCTGGTTGCGGCCGGCTCCGGCCCCGGGAAACGATTCCGGTATCGCAATGCCGGATTCGGCCGTCGCCGCCCCGGCCGCTTGCTACACTCGCCGCCGAAGCCGCTGAATGATCCGGACACCATGACCACCAACCGCCGCAGCCGCAACATCACCGAAGGCGTCGCCCGCGCCCCGAACCGCTCGATGTTCTACGCGATGGGGTACAAGCGCGGCGACTTCGCCAACCCGATGATCGGCGTGGCCAACGGCCACAGCACGATCACCCCGTGCAACTCGGGCCTGCAGGTGCTCGCCGACGCCGCGGTCGCCGCGATCAGGGCGGCCGGTGCCAATGCACAGGTCTTCGGTACCCCCACGATCTCCGACGGTATGGCCATGGGCACCGAGGGCATGAAGTACTCGCTGGTCTCGCGCGAGGTGATTTCCGACTGCGTCGAGACCTCGGTACAGGGCCAGTGGATGGACGGCGTGCTGGTGATCGGCGGCTGCGACAAGAACATGCCCGGCGGCATGATGGGCATGCTGCGCGCCAACGTGCCGTCGATCTACGTCTACGGCGGCACGATCAAGGCCGGACACTGGAAGGGCAAGGATCTGAACATCGTGTCGGTGTTCGAGGCGGTGGGCGAGTTCTCGCGCGGCCGCATGACCGAGGAGGACTTCTGCGGCATCGAGGAGCACGCGATTCCGGGCACCGGCTCGTGCGGCGGCATGTACACCGCCAACACGATGTCCTCCTCGTTCGAGGCACTCGGCATGAGCCTGCTGGGCTCTTCCACCATGACCAACCCCGACGCGGAGAAGGTCGAGTCCGCCGAGCAGTCCGCGCGCGTGCTGATCCGCGCGGTGCGCGACGACCTGAAGCCGCGCGACATCGTCACGCGCAAGTCGATCGAGAATGCGGTGGCGCTGATCATGGCTGTGGGCGGCTCCACCAACGCGGTGCTGCACTACCTGGCGATCGCGCACGCGGCCGGGGTCGAGTGGACGATCGACGACTTCGAGCGCGTGCGCAGGCGCGTGCCGGTCATCTGCGACCTCAAGCCCTCGGGGAGGTACCTGGCCACCGACCTGCACCGTGCCGGCGGCATCCCGCAGGTGCTGAAGATCCTGCTCGAGGCGGGAATGATCCACGGCGACTGCATGACGATCACCGGGCGCACGCTGGCCGAAGAGCTGAAGGACGTGCCGGTGGCGCCACGCGCCGAGCAGGACGTGATTTTCCCGATCGACAAGGCGCTGTACCCTGAGGGCCACCTCGCGATCCTCAAGGGCAACCTGTCGCCCGAGGGAAGCGTCGCCAAGATCACCGGCCTGAAAAACCCGGTCATCACCGGGCCGGCGCGCGTCTTCGACGACGAGCAGAGCGCGCTCGCGGCCATCCTCGACGGCCGGATCGTCGCTGGTGACGTGATGGTGCTGCGCTACCTCGGCCCGCGTGGCGCGCCGGGCATGCCCGAGATGCTCGCGCCCACCTCCGCGATCATCGGCGCCGGTCTCGGCGAATCGGTCGGCCTGGTCACCGACGGCAGGTTCTCCGGCGGCACCTGGGGCATGGTGGTCGGGCACGTCGCGCCCGAGGCCGCTGCCGGCGGTCCGATCGCACTGGTGCGCGAAGGCGATTCGATCACGATCGACGCGCACCGGCTGGTGCTGCAGCTCGAAGTCGACGAGCACGAACTGGCACGGCGCAGGGCGGCGTGGCAGCCACCGGCGCCACGCTACACGCGCGGAGTACTCGCGAAGTTCTACAGGCTCGCCGCCAGCGCGAGCCGCGGTGCAGTGCTCGATGACTTCTGAACATTTCAGCCGCGCGCACCAGGCTCGGCACGGGTGCGGCTGAAATGCTCAGGAACCCGAGCCGCTGCGACGCCCCGATGCGGCACCGCCCTGGGCCGGAAACTGGGCCTCGACGCGTTGCTTGCGCAGCTTCGCGTAGTTGTCCTCGACGCGCTTGCGCCGATCCAGGCCGAACAGCGGCTCGATAAGTTCGAACCAGGCGAACGCCAGCGCCAGCGGCAACAGGACCCACCACCATGACCACTGCCCGAAGGGGCCGATTTCCAGCCACTTCAGGACGATCAGCAAGGCTCCGATCCAGACGAACGGCATGGGATGCGACGGTTGCGCTCGGAGCAACCAATGTGCCGCAGCACGGCACCAGCGTCTGTGCCGGCCGGCCGGGCGGTGGCCGCCGGGGTGTCAACGGCGGGCGCACCGGAGCGTTATCGAGCCTGACGAGCCACACACCCGATCGGTTCCCATCCTGACGGAGATTCCATGAAGCACTTCGCGTCCCTGAGCCTCGCCGCCGTTCTCGCCTGCGCCTCGGGCGCGGCGCTTGCGAGCGCCGAACTGGCCAAGGCCAGAAACTGCACCGCCTGCCACGCTTCCGACAAGAAGCTGATCGGCCCGGCCTACAAGGACGTCGCGGCGAAATACGCCAACGACAAGGACGCGGTGGCCAGGCTCACGAAGAAGGTCCGCGAAGGCGGCGTCGGCGTCTGGGGCCAGATCCCGATGCCGGCCAATCCGCAGGTGTCCGCCGACGAGGCCGACAAGCTGGTCAAGTGGGTGCTGTCGCACAAGTGACGCACGGCTCCCGTCCGTCAGGCCGCCCGGCCCACTGATCGCCGCGCGCACGCGCGCGGCCGCGCACATCGCTAGATTCAGGCTGCGGGGCGGTGGTTGCGCTCCGCGACAGGCCTCCTCTCCCAGCCGCGCAACGATTTTTTCCTCCCTGGCTGGTTCGCCCCGGTTCGCCCGGGGCGCTTTTTTTCCCCGGGATAACCCGCGGCCAAACCGCGCGCAACTTCGCGCACGGCAAGGTGCTGATGATCGGCGCGATGGTCGCAACCTGGCTGGTGCCCAGGCTGCTGGCCGCCGGTGTGCCGGCGCCGCTGGCACTGGCGATCGTGGTGCTGACGGCGATTCCGGCGTGCATGGTGCTGTCGGTGGCGATCGATCGCGTCGCATACCGACCGCTGCGCAACGCGCCGCGACTGGCTCCGCTGATCACCGCGATCGGCATGTCGATCGTGCTGCAGACGGTGGCGATGATGGCAGGCCTGCTGCTGGTGCACCACACCCGGCTCGGGCGTGCGATGCGCGCCACCGCCGGGAGTCCGCGCATCGCCAGCCTGATGGGGGTGGACGCGAACCGCGTGATCGCTGCCACCTTCGCGGTCGGCGCCGCGCTGGCGGCGCTGCCGTTCGTGCTCGACATGGGCGGCAACCGCTGGGTGCGGCTCGCCGACTTCGCGCTGCTCTACGTCATGCCCGCACTCGGGCTGAAATCGTGGTCGGCTACGCCGGGCTGCTCGACCTCGGCTACGTCGCGTTCCACGCGGTGGGCGCGTACACGTACGCGCTGCTCTCCTCGCCGCACCTGATGGAGAACTTCGAGTGGATCGCCGCGGCCTTTCCGGACGGGGTGCACAACTCGATCCGGCTGGTGGTGCCGCTGGGCGCGGCGCTCGCGGCGTTCTTCTGCGTGCTGCTCGGCGCACCGGTGCTGCGGCTGCGCGGCGACTACCTCGCGATCGTCACGCTGGGCTTCGGCGAGATCATCCGCATCTTCCTGAACAACCTGAACGCGCCGCTGAACATCACCAACGGGCCGCAGGGAATCACCAACATCGATCCGGTGCGGATCGGCGGCGTCGATTTCTCGAAGGCGATCGAGATCGGCGAGTGGCGGATTCCGTCGGTGACGCTCTACTACTACCTGTTCCTGGCACTCGCGATCGCGGTGATCCTGGTCTCGATCCGGCTGCAGGACTCGCGGATCGGCCGCGCGTGGATGGCAATCCGCGAGGACGAGATCGCCGCGAAGGCGATGGGCATCAACACGCGAAACGTCAAGCTGCTCGCATTCGCGATGGGCGCCTCGTTCGGCGGCGTCTCGGGCGCGATGTTCGCGTCGTTCCAGGGCTTCGTCTCGCCCGAGAGCTTCGTGCTGATGGAGTCGATCGTCATCGTCGCGATGGTCGTGCTCGGCGGCATGGGACACGTGCCGGGCGTGGTCCTCGGCGCAGTGCTGCTGTACGCGATTCCGGAAACGCTGCGCGAGGTCGCACGGCCCGTGCAGCTGGCCCTGTTCGGCACCGAACTGGTGGCACCCGAAGCGCTGCGGATGCTGCTGTTCGGGCTGTCGCTGGTGCTGATCATGCTGTACCGGCCCACGGGCCTGTGGCCCGCGCCGAGCCACGGCATCAACCCGGCGCAGCGCAGGGGCGCCGCGGGTGCGGGCACTGCGGCTGCTGGCGCCGCGGGTGCTGGCGCCGCGACCGAAGGCGCGGCGGCCGACGCCGCCGCCGGCCGGGGTTGAGCACGATGAGCGAAGCACCCATGCTCCTCTCGGTGAGCGGCGTCAACAAGCGCTTCGGCGGCCTGCAGGCGCTCTCGGATGTCGGCCTGGAGATCCGCCGGGGACAGATCTACGGCCTGATCGGCCCGAACGGCGCCGGCAAGACCACCTTCTTCAACGTCATCACCGGCCTGTACACCCCCGACGCGGGCACGTTCATCCTCGACGGCGCGCCGTACGAGCCGAGCGCGGTGCACCGGGTCGCCGAGGCGGGCATCGCGCGCACCTTCCAGAACATCCGCCTGTTCGGCGAAATGACTGCACTCGAGAACGTGATGGTGGGTCGCCACGTGCGCACCGGCGCCGGCGCCTTCGGCGCGGTGTTTCGCACCGCCGGCCAGCGCCGCGAGGAGCCGCAGATCCGCCAACGCGCGCTCGGGCTGCTCGACTACGTGGGCATCGCGCGCTATGCCGACTTCCAGGCGCGCACGCTGTCGTACGGCGACCAGCGCCGACTCGAGATCGCGCGCGCGCTCGCCACCGAGCCGAAGCTGCTGGCGCTCGACGAGCCTGCCGCCGGCATGAACGCCACCGAGAAGCTCACCTTGCGCAACCTGCTCTCGCACATCCGAGACGACGGCCGCACGATCCTGCTGATCGAGCACGACGTGAAGCTGGTAATGGGCCTGTGCGACCGGGTGACGGTGCTCGACTACGGCAAGGTCATCGCCCAGGGAACACCGGCGCAGGTGCAGCGCGATCCGGCGGTGATCGAAGCCTATCTCGGCGCGAGCGCCGCGCACTGACGGCGAGGCCACGATGAGCACGCCGATTCTCGCGGTCACCGGCCTGCAGGTCGCCTACGGCGGCATCCAGGCGGTCAAGGGCGTCGACTTCGAAGTCCGCGAAGGCGAACTGGTCGCGCTGATCGGCGCCAACGGCGCGGGCAAGACGACCACGCTGAAGGCGATCACGCGCATCCAGCCGTGGTCGGCCGGCGACGTCGCGTACCTCGGGCGCTCGATCCGCGACGCCGGCGCGCACCAACTGGTGGCGCGCGGGCTCGCGATGGTGCCCGAGGGCCGCGGCGTGTTCGCGCGCATGACGATCGTCGAGAACCTGATGATGGGCGCGCACACGCGGCGCGACTCCGCCGGCGTGCACCGCGACATCGACCGGATGTTCGAGACCTTCCCGCGGCTCAAGGAACGCGCCGACCAGCTCGCCGGCACGATGTCGGGCGGCGAGCAGCAGATGCTCGCGATGGCGCGCGCGCTGATGAGCGCGCCGAAGCTGCTGCTGCTCGACGAGCCGTCGATGGGGCTCTCGCCGATCATGGTCGAACGGGTGTTCGAAGTGGTTCGCGACGTCGCCGCGCAGGGCACGACGATCCTGCTGGTGGAGCAGAACGCGCGGCTCGCGCTCGAGTCGGCCTCGCGCGCCTACGTGATGGACTCTGGTGTGATCACCATGTCGGGCGATGCGCGCGCGATGCTCGACGATCCGCGCGTGCGCGCGGCATGTCCCGGCGAGGAAGCGCCGGCCTGAAGCGCGCGGCCGCGGCTCAGCGTGCGACCACGCGCGCGCCGTCGCCGAGATCGTTGCCCGGATGGCGCACCAGCGCCTCGCCTTCGGCCACTCCGTCGAGCAGCTGCACTTCCAGCTCGTTGCGCTGCCCGGTCCGCACGGCGCGGCGTTGTGCGCGTCCATCCTCGACGACGAACACGCACCACCCCGGGTCGCAACGGAATGCCGCGCTCGCGGGCGCGCGCAGCACGTCGGCGGCGCTCCAGATCACGATGCGCGCCTCGATGCGATAGCCGTCGCCCAGCGGCCCCGGCGGATCGAGCAGGTCGGCGATCACGTTGGCGCGCTTCTCCTCGATGCCCAGCGCCGACACCTTGGTGAACGCGAACGGCTCGACCAGCCTCACCTTCGCCCGCAAGGGCTCCGGTCCTCCCCAGCCCTCGATGCGCACCGGCATGCCCGGCGAGACCTTGACCGCCTCGGAGGACAGCAGTTCGATCACCGCCTCGAGGCGCGACTGGTCGCCGATCGTCATCAGCGGCGCGCCGGCAGCCACCACGCGCTCGCTCTGGTCGGGAATGCGCAGCACGCGCCCGGCCACCGGTGCGCGCACCGACACCAGCGTGGTCGCGCCCGCTTCCGCCGGCGCCTGCGCGATCAACGCCGAGCGGGCAACGCGCACATCGGCAGCGGCCGAGCGCGCGCGAAACCGCGCGGCATCGGCCTCGATGGCGGCCTCCGTCTCGTCGCTGCGCGCCTTGTCGGCGGCCTGCGCCGAGACGAATCCGTCGGCGATCAGTCGCTCGACGCGCTCGCGCTCGCGCCGCGCCTGCGCCAGGCTCTCCTGCGCACGACGGGCACCTTCCACCGCCTCGCGCGCGAGCGCCTCGGCCGCGGCCACCCGCGCGTTCCACTCGCTGCGCTCGCGCGCACCCAGCGGCGCCGGCGCAATGTTCGCGACGACCTGGTTCTCGTCGACGCGGTCGCCGTCGCGGATCTCGATGCGCATCAGGCGCCCCGCGACCGGCGCGACGATCGTGAACCGGTCGTGGCTGCGCATCTCGCCCTGATCCCCGACGGTGACCTCCATCGGCCCCTTCGATGCGCGCGCGAGTTCGACTTCGATCGGCTTGGGGCGAAGCACCCAGGCCGCGACCGCGGCAATCGCGAGCGCGCCGGCGAGGTACCCGATCGTGCGCAGGGATCTGTTCATCGGACCGGTCACTCCCTGGTCTTGAGCACCGCGACCAGGTCGAGGCCGCGGATGCGCCTGGCGACGATCGCCCCCGACAGCAACGCCGCGACGATCGCAGCCAGCGTCGCCCAGGCATAGGTGAGCTTCGTGATCACCAGCGGCAGGCGGAACATCTCGCGATCGAAGACCGGCACCAGCGCCGCGGCGAGCCCGTAGCCGATCGCAAGACCCAGCGGAACCGCCGCTGCCACCAGCAGCGCCTGCTCGCCGAGCAGGATCGTCACCACCTCGCGCTGGCGGAATCCGAGCACGCGCAGGCTGGCCAGCTCGTTGCCGCGCTCGGCCAGCGCGATCCGTGCGCTGTTGTAGATGGTACCGGCGACGATCACCGCGGCGAAGCCGACGATGACGCGGCTGAACATCTCGAATGCGCGGTCGAGCGAATCCTGCACCACCTTGCGCACCGTGGCCTTGACCTCGGCACCGGCCACCGCCGGAATCTGCTTCAGCCGGGCGTAGAGCTGCTGCGCATGCGCAGGATCGATCCTGAGCCAGGCGCCCGTGACGAGCCGGTCCTCGCGCAGCAGTCGCGACAGCGCGCTGCGATCCATGTAGGCGCCCAGGCCCAGGTACTCGTCGACCACCGCTGCGACCGGCACCTGCCGCATCGGACGCGCACCTTCGAGCACCTCGACGACGACCGCGTCGCCGACCGCGAGGCCGAGGATCTCCGCAAGCTTCCTGCCGAGCACCACGCCGTCGGGCGGCAGGTCGACGCGGCGCAGCCGCCGGTCGACCAGCCGGTGCAGCGTGGCGTCGGCGTCGACGCCCACGAGCGCGACCTTCTTCGAGCGATGACCGTTGCGCAACCACACCGGCACCGTCCGGAAACCCTCGGCGCGCAGCACGCCGGGGAGCTGCGCGAGCTCCTCGCGCGCAGCCGCCTCGCGCGGCTCGCGCAGCGTGACCGTCACGTCGTCGCGCTTGACCACGTCGAGCTGCACGTGCATCAGGTGGCCCGAGGCGTCGATCCCGAAATGCCCCACCACCATCATGCCGATCGCCAGCGCGATACCGAGCACCGACAGCGCCGCGCGCCACGGTCGCCGCGCCAGGTTGCGAACGATCATCCGCAACGCCGGCGGCAGCAGACGGGCCGCTCCGCTGCGCTCGATCATCCCAGCGCGAAAACTCGCCGGCGGCTCGGGCCGCATCGCCTCGGCCGGCGGCAGCGCCGCGGCGCGGCGCACCGCCGCCAGCGCGCCGACGCTGGCCGCCGCGAGCGCGATCAGCACCGCCTCGAGCAGAACCGACGGCGGCACCCCGAACGCGAGGCGCGGGAAGTGAAAGTAGTCGGCGTACAGATCGGTCGTCAGGCCTCCGAGGTAGACGCCCAGCGCGATGCCCGCGCAGGTGCCGATCGCGACCGTCGCCACCGCGAACGACAGGTAGAGCAGCCCGACCGCGCGGTCGGAGTATCCGAACGCCTTGAGCAGCCCGATCTGCGCGCGCTGCGTGCTCACCAGCCGCGACAGCACCGTGTACAGCAGGAACGCGGCAACACCGAGGAACAGCCCGGGAATCCAGGTGGAGGTGATCCCGATCTCGCCGAACTCGTCGGCGAGGATGCGATGCGACACCTGGTCGCGCCGTGGATACGCGCTCAGGCCGCCATAGGGTTCGAGCAGGCGGTCGAGACGGTCGATCACGTCCTGCTGCGTCGCGCCGCCGGCAAGCGTGAGCGCGACGTCGTTGAACGCCCCGTCCATCCGGAACGCTGCCGCCAGCGCGGGCCGGCCGATCCACAACACGCCGAAGTGCCGGTTGTCGGGGAACACCACGCCGGTGCCGACCTCGTAGATGTACTCGGGCGACAGCGCGAGCCCGACGATCGTGAGCTTCGTCCAGCGGCCGTTGAGCACCGCGCCGATCGAGTCGCCCACGCGCAGGCCGTTGGCCTCGGCGAAGGTTCGACTGGCAATCGCCTCGTCGCCGCGGCCGGGCTCGACGTAGCGGCCCTCGCTCAGCGCCAGGTCGTTCAGCATCGGCTCGCGTCGCTCGGGAATCGACACGAGCCGCCCGGTCGCCGGCTCGCCGAGCCCAGGCACGTCGAGCGTCACGTCGGCCACCACGCGGGTGTCGACCGTCGCGACGCCGGGGATCGCGCGGATGCGCTGTGCCACCTCCAGCGGCGCCCGCTTCAGCCCCGCGAACACGTCGGCGAAGCGGTAGCTCGCGTAGTAGTCCTGCTGCGCGACGACCAGCGAATGCCAGGTGCCGCGCATCGCGACGAACGCGGCGATGCCGCAGGCGACCACCAGCGCGGCGGCAAGCACCTGCCCGCGCAGGTGCCACAACTCGCGCAGCATGATCCGCGCCAGCGGCGTCACCACGAAATCTCCGACGGCGCCGCGCGCCGCGCGTTGCGCTCGATGCCGACGATGCGGCCGCTGCCAATGCGGATCACGCGATCGGCCATCGCCGCGATCGCTGCGTTGTGCGTGATCAGCACGGTGATCGTGCCCAGTTCCCGGTTCACCCGCTCGAGCACCTCGAGCACCACCTTGCCGGTGGCGTAGTCGAGCGCCCCGGTGGGCTCGTCGCACAGCAGCACGTCGGGCCGCTTGGCCACCGCGCGCGCGATCGCCACGCGCTGCTGCTCGCCGCCCGAGAGCTGGGCCGGGAAGTGGTTGCGCCGGTCGCCCAGCCCGACCAGCTCGAGCGCCTGCGCCGGATCCATCGGATCGGGCGCGATCTGCGTGACCAGCGCCACGTTCTCGAGCGCGGTGAGGCTCGGTATCAGGTTGTAGAACTGGAACACGAAGCCGACGTGCTCGCGGCGGAACTCGGTGAGCTCGGCGTCGGTGGCCGCGGTCAGCAGGTGGTCGCGATAGTAGACCTCGCCGCGGGTCGGTCGGTCGAGCCCGCCGAGGATGTTCAGCAGCGTCGACTTGCCGCTGCCCGAGGCGCCGAGCAGCACCACCAGTTCGCCCTCGTAGAGGTCGAGGTCGACCTCGCGCAGCGCGTGCACCTCGACCTCGCCCATCCGGTAGACCCTGGAGACGCCGTGCACGTGGAAGACCGCGTCGCCGCGCACTGCGCCGCTCCCGAACCTATCCGGCCTTCGCGAGGTCGGCCGCCGAGGTGAACGAGTCGGCGAAGAACTCGGCCGGTGGCAACCCGCAGGTCGTGGTGAAGTCGCGCCGCGCGGCCTCGACCACCACCGGCGCGCCGCAGGCGTACACCTGGTGGCCCGACAGGTCGGGCAGGTCGGCCATCACCGCCCGATGCACGAAGCCGGTGCGCCCGTGCCAGTCGTCTTCGGGCAGCGCGTCGGACACCACGGGAACGTAGCGGAAGCCCGCGATCTCGTGCGCCCACTGCCCGGCGAGCGCGTTCATGTACAGGTCGCGCGGACGCCGCCCGCCCCAGTAGAGGGTCATGGGCCGCGCGATGCCGGCGTGGCGTGCGTGCTCGACCATTGCCTTGACCGGCGCGAAGCCGGTGCCGCTGGCCACGAACACGATCGGACGATCGCTGTCCTCGCGCAGGAAGAAGGTGCCCATCGGCCCCTCGAAGCGCAGGATGTCGCGCACCGCGATCGCGGGCTGCGACGCGCCGAACAACGCGTCGGTGAAGCGCCCGCCCGGCATGTGCCGCACGTGCAGCTCGAGCCGTGCGTCGGCCAGGTGCGGCGCGCTGGCCATCGAATAACTGCGCCGCGAGCCGTCCTTGAGCAGCAACTCGATGTACTGGCCGGCGAGGTATTGCAGCCGCTCGTTGGCCGGCAACTGCAGCACGAGCACGGCGACGTCGGGAGCGGGACGCTCGATCGAGGCGATCCGGCACGGCATCCTGCGGATCGGGATGTCGCCGGCGGCCTCCACCACACGGCACTCGACCGCCAGATCGGAGAGCGCGTGCGAGCAGCACAGCAGCGCGTAGCCGCGCGCCGCCTCGTCGGCGGCGAGCGCCTTCGGGGAGTGCTGCCCCTGCTCGATGCGGCCCTCGAGTACGCGGGCCTTGCACGATCCGCACGCACCATCGCGACAACCGTAGGGCAGCACCACGCCCTGACGCAACGCCGCCTCGAGGATGAACTCGTCGTCGCCGACCTCGAACCGGCTTCCGCTGGGGCTGACGGTGACCTTGAAGCTCATGAGTGGAAGGAGGGTGCTCGCGCGAAGCCGCTATTATGGCCCGCCGAATCGAGCGCGCCCCCGACGTCGATGAAACCCTGTCCCGCTTCGCGCGCAGCGCCGCGCGCCCTGCCCCGGCGCTTGCGGCGTCCGCGCCTGCTGGTGCTCGGCTGCGGCGACGTCGGCCTGCGCCTGCTGCGCCAGCTGGCGCCGCGGCTGGGCCCCGCACTCGGCGCAATCGCGGTCACCCGCAGACCCGAACAGCAGGCGGCCGCACGCACGCTCGGCGCGCGCGCGATCGCCGCCGACCTCGACGACCGGCGCTCGCTGCGCCGGCTGGCCGCGTTCACCGGGTGGATGATCGATCTCGCCCCGCCGCCGGCCAGCGGCCGCGACGACCCGCGCAGCGCCCGGCTGATCGCCGCCAGCACGCCCGCGCTGCGCCGGCGCAGCGGCATGCCTGCCCGCTGGGCCTACGTCAGCACCACGGGCGTCTACGGAGACTGCGGCGGCGCGCTGTTCGACGAGACGCGCCCGGTCGCGCCGGCCAGCGCGCGCGCGATCCGCCGTGTCGCCGCGGAGAAGCGGATGCGCGCACTCGGCGCGAGCGGGCTCGTGCGCGTGGCGATCCTGCGCGCGCCGGGCATCTATGCGCAGGATCGCCTGCCCACCGAGCGGCTGCGCCGCGGCACGCCGGCGCTCGCCGAGGCCGACGACGTGTACACCAACCACGTGCACGCCGACGACCTGGCCCGGGCCGCCTGGCTCGCGCTGTTTCGCGGGCGCCCGGGGCGCGTCTATCACGCGGTCGACGACACCGACCTGAAGATGGGCGCGTATTTCGACAAGGTTGCCGACGCGCTCGGCCTGGCGCGGCCGCCGCGCCTGCCGCGCGAGCAAATCGCCCGGCAGGTGAGCCCGGCGATGATGTCGTTCATGAGCGAATCGCGGCGGCTCGCCAACCGGCGCCTGAAACGCGAACTGCGCTGCCGGCTGCGCTGGCCGACGGTGGACGCGACGCTGGCTGCGCCGGAAGCGACGCTGCTATAATTACAGGCTTGCCGTGCCGCTCATGAAGCGAGTGACGCGCAGCAACGCCGGTGTAGCTCAGTTGGTAGAGCAGCGCATTCGTAAT
>Ga0226835_1000356_pt1 | contig 60482 bp, 41 predicted proteins | sample LAC_MetaG_1_FD_163627 | JGI IMG/M metagenome (GOLD analysis project Ga0226835, IMG submission 163627) | Anaerobic ammonium oxidizing microbial communities from anammox membrane bioreactor (MBR) in UC Berkley, California, United States -... | ecosystem: Engineered > Bioreactor > Anaerobic >...
GATCACCACCATGATCAATACCAGCAAATTGCCGCGCCGGCTGCGTAATCTCGCTCTCATGATCGACCCTCCTAGAGCTGACCGCCGAGACGAGTGATTCGCTCGGTGAGACGTGACCAGGCATTGGCGATATTCTGCTGCATCGTCTGCAAATGCTGTTGCATACGGGTGATGAGATTCTCCTGCCTGGCTATTCGGCTCGGGCTGTTGCTATTTTGCTGCAGATCTTTCAACCGATTCTGAGCGTCTTGAATCTTGTTCTGAAGATCCCTGGCTTTGTTTTCTCGATCCCGTAGCTTATTGGCCTGATCGCGCAGCTTGTTGATCTTCTGCTCGTTAGAGTTGCCCGGATTGGGCTGGGGCTGTGGCTGGGGATTGGGCTGAGGATCCGGTTGCGGATCCGGCTGCGGATCCGGTTGCGGATCCGGCTGCGGATCCGGTTGCGGATCCGGCTGCGGATCCGGCTGCGGATCTGGTTGTGGATCCGGCTGTGGATCTGGCTGAGGCTCAGGTTGAGGCTCTGGCTGCGGATCAGGCTCCGGGTCCGGTTGAGGATCCGGCTGGGGTTGACCACCACCACCACCGCTACCGCCATTGCCGAGATTAGCGATGAGGGTGGTCATCTGGGGAGTATCCACACCATTTTTCGGCTGCACTCCGAACATATAGCCCTCCCACCAGGGACCGGCGGACCAGTACGTATAGCCCGACCAGACATCACTGTTCTGATGCATGTACTGGAGCATGGCGCTCAGACTGGCCAGGGCGCCGGGGTCCGATGTGACACCGATCTCGCTCAAGAATGCCTTGCGGCCATTGCTCCGGCACCAGGCGGTGAAGCTGCTCAAGGTAGCCACCGCATCGGTGGGACTCAAATAGTCTGTGTGCTGCCCGGAGCCGTCATAGTCAAGATACTGGTGCATGTCATAAGAATAGTTATTGAGTGGATCGGTGACATTGATCATGACGCTGGCGTTGACATCGAGGAAATTCTTCGGATGCATCCAGTAAGTCGAAGGCACCAGGATATGATTGGTGGCACCGGTGGCGCGGATGGCATTGATAGCTGCCTGGTCGGAAGCAAGCCAGGTCTGCGCCGTCATATTAGAGCCTACCGGCTCGTTCATCAATCCGAAGATCACCTTGGGATTACTTTTGTAGTGATTGGCAAGCCGGGTCCAGAGATCGGCAAATACCGAATTGGGCAGGCCCCCGCTGGTACCGATTGTAGTATTGAAGTAAGCGCCGTAATTGTGGGGATCGATCACGGTGGATAGCCCCTTGGCCGTCGCCCGTGCCACCACGGCATCGAGCCTGGCCAGCTCGGCAGCGTCGAACTCGCCGTTGGCCTGGCGCTGAAGCCTCTCCCAGGAGAATGGCACCCGGATAGTGTTCATTCCTTTGGAGGCGAAATAATCGACATCCTGGTCGCGTGGATAAACATAGTTGATGTTGACGGTGCCCGGCTGCACCTGAGGAGCCCACTCGGCTCCGGATATATTGACTCCCTCGTAAGTCATATCGGCCCGGGCGCCAGTAGTCGTAGCAAAGAAAGAAAGAGCCAGAGCGACGAAATGAAGGCTCAAGGGCCTCGACCCCTGAGTGAGCAAAGATGATGGCATAGTAAGGCCCTCCCGAAAAGGCAACGCATGACTGCGACTTGAAGACGCATTCAGCCCGACGTACCGCACGGCGGTTCGTCTTCGATGTCGCAAATTTTCCAGGAGACTTACTCAGTGTAAGCCCAAATCCGAGAAACGAGTAACGGTCCACCGAAAAAATCTCTCCCGATCTCGCAAACCTGCCGGAGTCGCCACTTTACAATTGCTAACATTGCAGAGGTGGAAGAAGGTACTCAAAAAAAGAGCCGCCCGGGGCTCCTGGATTTCCCGGACGGCTCTATCTGTCAGGACAGTGAGCTGAGTCGCGGGCAAACCGTAGGCTTTAGCCATTGCCGGTGCCTTTCAGCATTCTTGTCCAATTTTTAGAAGACTAATAGAAGAAGAATCTCAATCGATCTAACCGGAGCGGTTCTTCGAAGCTGCCGTGTTCTTGATCATCGAATTCTCCTCTGCGTTAGCTATGCTTGATCCATTACCTATATTATCTATTATGCAGACATCAAGAAAACGTCAAAATGAAGTCCCTGTATGTAAGATCGATGTTAGTTGATATCACTTACAATACCAGCACAAGACGACGAGCAGGAACATATTCCTGCTCGTCGCTCGATCGTCCGTTGGAATCAGGCTTGTTTAGCCGAGGTCTTCCTCCGCTCCAGGCGCGCCGCTGTCGCTGGTCACCGGCGCCTCAGGTGCTCCGGCGTCACCTCTCATCTTATGGAACCCGCGCTTGCCATGGTGCATCTTTCCATGGAATCCCTTGCCATGAAAACCTTTTCCATGATGCCTACCGCCCATAAGCCCTCTCGACAAGAACTTCTTGCGGAGCTCGGTTTTCTGCTCGTCAGTCAGCACAGCCATACGGTCTGCGATGAAGCCGGCGCGAGCTGTCGAGATCTCATCCTTGATACCATTGATCTTGGATTGCAAAGCAAGCAGATCAGCTTTGCTGGTATCAGGCTTGGTGACAGCGTCCCGGAACTGGTCTTTGAGAGTCTTCAACTCGGCGTACTTCGGAGAGATTTCTCTCGTGAAGCCAAGCTTCAAGGTGTTCATCTTCTCGAGTTGATCGTCGCTGAGACTCTTCATCAATCCACCTCCTCTGCAACCGCCGCCGGGGCACGGACCGGGACCAGCATCGGGGGCACGAGCCGCCAGGGTGGCACCACTGTCTACTACGGTCACAGGATCGGCCGAAGCGGGCAATAGCGCCAGGCCGGAAATCGCGAAGGACATCGCTGCCAGTATGGATACCTTGGATAGTTTCATTACAGTTGTCTCCTTTCTCCTGGATTTAGAAGTAGTTGAGCAGGTTGCTCAGAACGCCGTTACTGACAGGTGCGTAATAGGGATTGTTGAGGTTGTTGTAATGATTCTGCAAGTTGTTCTGCCAGTTGCTAGCCATGCGTCTCTGTTGTTTCATGTTCTTGCGGTGGGCCTTGCGAGCATGCTTCTGACCGTTGTTCCAGTTCTGGCCGCTGTTCCAGTTCTTGCCGTCACAGGCAGAAGCGGGCAGGGCAGAAGCAGAAACGGCAAGCATGAGCGCGCCAGCCATAAGCGCCAGGTAATTTCGTTTCACTTTTCCTTCCTCCAATTTCTCAGGCTTGCTTACTACGACGATAGCTTTCCTGAAAAGATTCCTCTACTTTCCTTAGATTCGTTTAATTTTTAAGCCATTATCCTTGTCTTTGGGGACTTTACAGGCATAATAGTTGAATTTATCAACAATCTAGCCCTTCACGTATCTCATGACGCAGGATTTCGATTCGAGTTCCATCCCGGAAGGAATGAAAATTCCGGGATTTCTTCTCACCCAGTCCGGCAGGATTATCATCGAATCCATAGCCGAGACCCTGAAGCCCATCGGTCTTGTCACCATGGAGTTCGGCCTGATGCGGATCCTTTCTGTATCCGGACCGATCAACCAGCAGACCCTGGCAGCCAAGTACAATCTCGACCGAACCAGGGTCACTCAACTCGTGGACAGTATGGAAGACAAGGGTCTGGTCACCAGGCAGAAAGACCCCCGGGACCGGCGGTCCAATCTTATACATCTCACCCCGGCAGGAAAGCGCCTCTTTACCCGGGCGGTCAAACAGGTGACCCGCTGCCAGAACGAGTTCCTCGAGCCCCTGTCAGAGGACGAATGGGAGCAGCTGAAGACCCTTCTGGTCAAACTTCTGGAACATCACACCGGCAAATGATCGAGCTCAATTCCGAGAGTCATCGATAATCCGGCCATCCTTGAGTCGAACCACGCGGCGGGCGTGGCTGGCCACTTCCTGATCGTGGGTGACGAGCACCAGGGTCAGACCGCGATCGTTCAGCTCTTTCAGGAAAGTCATGATCTCCGAGGAAGTATGGCTGTCCAGGGCACCGGTAGGCTCGTCCGCCAGGAGGACCTGGGGATCGTTGACCAGGGCGCGGGCGATGGAGACTCTCTGCTGCTGTCCCCCGGAAAGCTCGCTGGGTCGGTGATTGATCCGGTCCCCCAGACCGACCAGGCGCAGCATAGTCGTGGCCCGCTCCAATCTCTGCTCGTAGGGCACCCCGGCATAGACCAGGGGGAGCATTACATTTTCCAGAGCGGTCATTCTGGGCAGCAGATTGAATTGCTGAAAGACGAAACCGAGCTTGCGATTGCGTATGGCGGCCAGGGCATCCTCGTCGTAATCCTCGACCTGCACGTCGTCGAGGATATATGTGCCGGATGTCGGTCCGTCCAGACATCCTATTATATTCATCAAGGTAGATTTTCCCGAGCCCGAAGCTCCCATGATGGCGATGAACTCACCCTGGGCTATCCGCAGAGTGACATCGGAAAGAGCGTGGACCGGCTGCGAGCGCAGGGCATAGACGCGGCAGATATTCTTCAGATCGATCAAGAGTCCTCCTATTCGGACCTGAGAGCGTCTATGGGATCGAGTCTGGAAGCCCGGCGTGCCGGATAGATTCCGAAAAAGAGCCCCACCAGGATCGATGTGAAGAAAGCGATGATCACGGACCAGGCGGTCACCACGGTTTCGTACTGGACCACATGCTTGAGACCGTAGGCACCGAGATAGCCCAGAGCGATGCCGAACATACCACCGGCCAGGGAGAGAACCGCGGCCTCAACGACGAATTGCAGCATGATATCGGATTGCCTGGCACCGACAGCCTTTCTGATCCCGATCTCGCGGGTGCGCTCGGTGACCGAGACGAGCATTATATTCATGATCCCGATGCCGCCAACCAGAAGCGAGATACCGGCGGTGGCTCCGAGAAGGACAGTAAAGAGCCCGGTCATTTTCTGGCTGGTCTCCAGGAGATCCTGCTGGGAGCGAAGGTAGAAGTCGTCCACCATGGGCGGTATTATCCTGTGTCTCAGTCTCAAGAGATTGGTGATCTGGAACTGAGCGGGCACGATATCATCCTCGGTTTTCGCCTGCACCAGGATGTATTGCACCGAGCGGCCCGTGGCGGCGTTGAAGCCAAGGAGACGATTGTAGGCGGTGGTGAGGGGAACGATCACCATGTCGTCCATATCCATGAAGCTGCTGCTGCCTTTTTTCTCCATTACGCCGATAACTTTGAAGAACTCGCCCTTGATCAGGATGTCTTTGCCTACCGGATCGGAGCCGGGCTCGAATATAGCCTCGCCGACCGTTTGACCGACGACGCAGACGCGCTCGTTATGCTCGAGATCCTGCTCGTTGAAAAAGCGACCTGATTCGACATGGAAATTGCGCACCTGGCAATAACTGGGCGTGGTACCGACCACGGTGGTAAGCGAATTCTGCCCGCCGTACTGGACTTGAAGAGGAGAATTGATGCCCGGGGCCACCGCTCCCACCGTCGGGCACATATCTCTGATCGCCTCGGCGTCGGCCACGGTCAGGGTGGCTGAGCTGCCCATGCCCATGCTCACATGGCCGACACTGGCGGAGCCGGCTCGGAGGTAGAGGATATTGGAGCCCAGGGCCCGTATCTGCCTGTCCGATTCGGCCCTTGCCCCTTCGCCGACAGCCAGCAGAGCGATAACGGCGGCAATACCGAAAGTAATACCGAGGATTGTCAGGAAGCTCCGCAAACGATTGACCAGAATACCCTGAAGAGCCAGCCTGGCCATCTCGATAATCGACACACCAACCGCTCCTGCTAGTGCCTTCTGGGCATACCCATGCGCCTCATGCCCCGGCCGCTGCTGCTCGACTCCTGATAGCCGCGCTTACCCAGCTCCTCTTTGGACAGGGAGGTCAGAACAAGATCGCCTTCCTTGAGACCGCTGATCACTCTCGTATCGGAGCCGGCAGTCCGGCCCGCCTTTATAGGGTGGAACTTGGGCTTGCCTTCGGCATCCGGTACCAGAACCCCGGTCTTGCCCTTTTCGGAAATCACGCAGACCGTCGGAACGATCAGGACATTCTCGAGCTTGCCGGCAAGAAACTCGGCATTGACGTTCATCCCGGACATCAGGTGCTCTTCCGGATCGTCGTCGATGGAGGAATGAACCTCGAAGGTCGTGACGTTCTGGGTCACCACCGCCGCCGGTGCGATGAGAGTGACCTTCCCGTGAAACTCCTTGTCCGGATAGGCGTTGGCGACGATTCTCGTGGGCTGCCCCAGTTTGAGGTGTCCCATATCCGTCTCGGAGACGTAGGCGATCACCTCGAGCCTGCTCGCCAGAGAAACGATCGAGCTCGAGGTGGCCGAGTCGGTGGCCGCGGAAGTAGTAGGGGTGACGATGGAGCCTTCCTCGGCGTACTCCTGCGAGATGATTCCGTCGAAAGGCGCTTTGATCCGGGTGTCGTTGAGCTGGCTCTCGAGATATTTGAGCTGCCCTCTCGCCTGCTCGCGAGCATGCTGAGCAGCCCGGACGTCTTCTTCCCGGGAGCCGGCGCGCAGAAGGCTGAAACGCTGTTTGGCAGTATCCAGATCAGCCCGGGTCTGAGCCAGCCCCGCCGCCGCCTGCTGCAATTCCTGCCTGGCCTGCTCCAGGGATATCTGGGCGACATTCTCCACAGTGACGGCATTGAGACGATCCTGATCCGAGACAGCCCCTTCATGGGCGAGCTGTTTCATGCGCATGGCATTGGTCTTGTCTCGCAGGAGCTCGGCTTCCCTGGACTTGACCAGGGCTCTTGCCCGGTTTACCGCCTGATTGGCGAAGCGCACCCCATCCTCGCTCTTGCGCACCTGAGCCTCGGCCTCGGCGATCTCCTGGGGACGGTTTCCATTGACAGCTTTGTCATAGTTGGCGTCGGCCAGATTGAGAGCAGACCGGGCCGCTTCCACCTGGCCGATGAGATTGCTGTCGTCCATGAGAGCGATCAGCTCTCCTTTCTTGACCTTCTGCCCCTGACTGACCAGGAGCTTGCGAATCAGACCGGTGACCTTGGGGCTGATTTTCACCTCGTGCTCCGGCTTCACGGTTCCGGAGGCCGATATGGTCAGGTCCATGGAGCCGCGCTCCACCCGCGTGGTCACCTGCGCTCGCTCGCTCTTCTGAGAGCCGCCGAACTGGCGGTAAGCGAAATAGCCTGCCACGGCAAAGACCACCGCCACAGCGACAAGGACAAGAATCCTGGATCCGCTTCTCCGGGCAACCCCACCGCCTGTTTGCAGCTTCTCTTTGAGCATATGAGTCGAAAAATCCATGGATCCAAGCTCTGGACGATAATCTTAGCACTAATTTCTTGTTCAATTTGTCCGGCAACCCCGAAGGGTAAGGTCTCTCAACAAGATCTACGGCAACAGCGACCAGCCAATCCGTAACCCATGTGGGTGAACTTTTCAGACAAACACCCCACCTGCGCCTGAATATGATGTACTTTGGGAGTAGTGGAACTCCGTGGCCGGACGTATTCTATGTCATCGCAGACATCCTCCAAACTTAAAATTGTGGTTGTGGACGACCACAGTATAGTCAGGGTCGGTCTCAGAATGCTCCTCGATACCTGGTCCGAGATTGAGCTCGTGGGGGAGGGGCAGGACGGTATGGAGGCTGTTGAACTCGTAGAGAAGCTTGTGCCGGATATCGTACTTATGGATATCGCCATGCCGAGCGTCGACGGTATCGAGGCCTCAAGACGAATTCGTGTCTTCAACCAAGACGTGAGAATAATAATGCTCACTTCGCACACCGACATAAGAGTAATCAGGGCTGCCTTGTCGGTCGGAGTGAATGGCTACTGCCTCAAGGATGTCAGCGATAATCGCCTCAAGAGAGCGATCATGTCGGTGCTGGACGGGGACATATGGATCGACGTCCGTGCCGGCAAGGATATCTTGCGTATGGCGGCCGAAGAGCTGCCGAACGATGGGATAGAAGCGCGTTGCGAATTGCCGATGCCTGGCATTGCAGATGGCGGCACCGAAAGCAGGACCTATGGCAGCCTCTCCAGTCGCGAGATGGAAGTCCTCAGACTTATCGTGGAAGGTCTCACCAACAAAGAGATTGGCAATCAGCTCTACATTTCAAGGGACACTGTCAAGACGCATATCAGGCATATCATGGAGAAGCTGGCAGTCACCGATCGCACCGAAGCAGCCGTCAAAGCGGTCCGCTGCAAGATGGTCTAATCGGATCCGTTTACCTTGACTGGAACTCACCCATCAGGGGAGCACTGTCGCCTCGAGGGTCGATGCCGGGGTTGACATACGATGTCATATTGGTAGCAGGAGGCAAAGCCATGCACACCGCTAACGCCATACAGGCAGATACGACACCGGCCACCAGACCGATCTCGATCCTGATCGTCGAGGATCAGGAAGTCCTCAGGCTGGGCTTGAGACTGAGTCTCGGTGACACCGACGACCTGTTGATTGTGGGCGAGGCCGGCGATGGTCCGACAGCAGTGCGCATGGCGAAAGAGCTCCAACCGGCGCTGATCTTGATGGATATCGGTCTACCAGGGTTCGACGGGATCGTAGCCATCAAGAAAATCAAAGTCGATGATCGAAAGGTCAGAGTTCTGGTGCTGTCAAGCCACAGCGAGGAGAAATCCGTCTTTTCAGCCCTGGAGGCCGGAGCTGATGGATATTGTCTCAAAGATACATCCAAAAGCCAGCTCATCTCCGCCATACGATCCGTGGCCCAGGGGGGAACCTGGCTTTCCAACAATATCGCCGAGAAGATGTTCCATTCGTTAAGAGAGATCGATCCGGAGTCCACGAGCCAGCACGCGGCGCTAAATAACTTCGAGCTCCAGATTCTCAACTCGATATTCGAAGGCGCGAAAATAACTGACATCTGCGAGGAGTTGAACCTTACTGCAGATGAAGTCCTGGGCTACACGACAAGGGTATTGCAGAAGATAGCAGTCAAATCGCCCTTCGAAGACCGCAACGACTCGGGAAAGAAGAGAAAGATAACCGGCGAGCATGTCCTCTCCAGAATCTGCAGGCAGTGCTATGAGCACCTGCCCCTGGACTCGGAAGAGTGCCCCTACGATGGCTCGTCAGCCGACATCGATGAGCTGGTGGGAAGGATATTCGCCGATCGATACGAGATCCTCTCGGTGCTGGGGTCTGGATCCGGCGGAAGAGTCTATAAAGCCAGGCATCGCTTCATGCCCAAGCTCGTGGCCATCAAATTACTGCATGGCGAGAATCTGAAAGATCTGGATTTAATCAGGAGATTCCGGCAGGAAGCAACATCAGCATCCGTCCTTCAGCACCCGAACATAGTTAGCGTCCAGGACTTCGGGTTCTCAGAAGAGGGGAAGCCGTTCATGATCATGGACTACGTTGATTGCTACTCCCTGTCCACGATTCTCGAAGCGAAGAATCACCTTGCACCCGAGGTGGCAATCCCCATCTTCATGCAGATCTGTGAAGGGCTCCAGGTCGCCCACGATCACGGAATCATTCACCGCGATCTGAAACCTGGCAATATCCTTGTATCCGGCTTCGGAACGGAAACTTTGAGGGTGCGGCTGGCTGACTTCGGAATAGCGAAGATAACAAGACCAATGATGGAGGGAGCTCTCGTCAAGACCGAATTCGGGCAGGTATTCGGAAGTCCGCTCTATATGAGTCCCGAGCAATGTCGCGGAGAAGGGCTCGATAACCGCTCGGATATTTTTTCAATGGGCTGCGTAATGTACGAGACTCTCGTGGGCCATGCCCCCCACATCGGCAAGAGCGCCGTCGAGGTCATGTATCGGCGCACTTCCGAGAATGCCCCTCACATCGGAAGCACCGAGATTGGTGCCACTATTCCCGTCCTATTTCAGGAAGTGATAATGAAAGCATTGAGAAGTGAAAAAACCGAACGATACGGTCATGTCGGCGAACTTAAGACACTGCTCGCCGGCCTGGTCGTCTAGCCTGCGGAGTCAGGCTATGGCGAAGACTAAAGATTGGGCAAGTGACATTGACAGGGAATTAGAGATACTCTCCATGACATACGCTATTGCTATTCCGGATCTTGTAGAACAGCTCAAGACTCTTTTGAAAAAGGACGAACACAACGAGTACAGTGGAATCCACGAAGCCATCAGCGTGGCACACCAGCTAAGGGGCTCTGCGGGAGTCAATGGATTCACCGAAGTTAGCCTGTCGGCAGGAATTCTAGAGGATCAGCTGAACCTGCTCCGGAACTCAAACGAATCCGACTCGGGAAGACTTAGATCCAGCGCCGAGGCTGCGCTGTCCATCCTCGACGCTTTAAGCAATAAGATAACCTTTGCCCCGATAGACCGGCGCGATCAGGAAAAGGCCGATTCGGAAGAAATAGCCGGCCCCCGGGTAGCCGCCAGTCAAGTCGATACGGTTCTCCTCGTGGACGACGATCCTGCATTTGTTAAGTTCGTTCGCGCTGTTCTGGCCTCCGGAAAACATGCCTCGAAGGTTCTTTCCGTGGAAAGGCTTGATGAAGCTCTCTTGCTTCTGAACGAAGTAAAGCCCGATGTCCTCCTGCTCGACCTCGGTCTGCCCGATAGCAATGGTCTTGACACATTTCTGGGAGTCAGAAAAAGTGCTGAAGACGTTCCGATTCTGATACTGTCAGCCCTCGATGACGCACTGCTAGCTGACAAAGCGGTCGCCTGCGGCGCCCAGGACTATTTGATCAAGGGACGAATGTCCAAGGGCGCTTTGAGAAGATGCGTCCGCTATGCAAAATCTCGCTTTCAGGTCGAACAGAAAGCTCAACGTCTCAAAGCCATAGGGGACTTCACTGCCACCATTGCTCACGATTTTAAAGGGCCGGTCCAGGCCATGGAGCGGATCACCAGACATATTCTGAGTCAGAATATACTTTCCGGCGAACTGACAGAGTCCGTGAAAGTCCTGCACAGCTCGAACAAGCGACTCCTTTCCCACCTTGACAAGCTGCTCGAGTTATACAGCCTCGAATTCGGATCGGTCAGTCCGGAGATAAGCGAAAGCGACATCCTTTTCATACTTCAGACGTGTCTTGAGATCAAGAGCCAGGATTTCGAGTGCAGAAATCTCAGGAGCGAGCTGACAATCCAGTCCAACACCCTGGTGGCGACTGATTCTGCGCTTATAAAGAAAATTGTCCTGGAGTTGCTCGAAAATGCCTGCCGGTTCGCTTATCCCAGTACCACGGTAAATCTGAGCCTCCATGTCGAAGAACAAAGCGCTTCGATTACAGTAACATCCATGGGTCCAACAATTCCGAGTTCGCAGTTGAACAAACTATTCAAGTCATTCTGGCTGGGTACCCCCGGAGAATCCTATGTGGCAAGCACCGGAACCGGGCTTTACTACTGCAATCAGATCGCCAGGATTCTGGGAGGCACCATGAGCTGTACCAGTTCCCATGGCGAGACATCTTTCCGGCTGCAGCTCCGGATCCATGATGACTGATCTCAGAGACCTGACAGCGGCTAGTCGACCCTGACAAGCCAGGAATCAACCTCTTTAAGGTATTCTCCCAGGGAGGTGGATGCGAAATCGAACGCACTGTGCACAAGTGCCATCTCCTCAATGGACTCGATAAACTCGAACTGTTGGCCGAGTTCGGAGAATCCCATGTACAGGCATGTTCCCCTGAGCTTGTGAGCCGCAGTCTGGCAGAGACCAAGATCTTCTCTCTCAATAGCCCCTGCCAGGTCGAGTAACAGTTTCCTGGTATCGTCGGCAAACACTTTAAGAGTACGCTGCACTGCTTGACTGTCCAACTGCCGACCAAGCTCCATGAATCTGTTCTCCGGCGTTGTCTTCCCGAAATCGTTCGAGCCGCAATACCTGGTCACAAGATTGCCTAAATCATAGCAACTGACCGGCTTGCTCATATAGTCGTTCATACCAGCCAGAAAACAGCGAGTCCTCTCTTCGCTCAGAGCGCTGCCCGTAACTGCCACAATCGGAGCAGGACTTCTTCCGGTCTCACGCTCATGCGATCTGATCAGTCGAGTAGTCTCGCAACCGTCGAAATTTGGCAGCTGGCAATCCATCAAGATGAGATCGAATCTCCGTGCTATGCACAACTCAAGCGCTTCGACACCCGAGGCAGCTGTCTCTACCTGAACTCCGCAGTCCCGCAAATCCATGGCTGTAAGCTCACTATTGACCGGATTGTCCTCTACCAGCAGAACGATACCATTGGCGTGCCGAGACCCGTGTCCGGTATCACGGAGCTCGAAAACCGGTACCTCTCCGGTTCGTAGCAACGCATCGAGATCACCCCTGAAATCCTCACTCGATGCAGGAATTGTCTCGGTGGTTTCCTCATCGTCATTCAAAGGAATGTCAAGCCAGAAGAGAGTTCCCTCATTTCTTACGCTCTTGCATCCTATAGAGCCACCAAGAAGGTCCGCAAGTTTCTTGCAAATAGAAAGTCCCAGACCGTTACCGCCGATGAGACTGTCGCCTGATCCGCGCGCCTGGAAAAATGGCTCGAATATCCGCTCCTGTAATTCAATCTCGATACCGACACCGGTGTCCTGAATCGAAAAGCGAATGAAACATTCGCCATCATTCTCGATAGTATCGACTCGCGCCGTCACCGCTCCGGAATTCGTAAACTTGATCGCATTTGTAAGGAAGTTGATGAGGATCTGCCGAATCCTGTACGGGTCAGAGAGCATTGAATCGTTTACTTCCGGAGCAACAGCGATGGACAGGCTGATACCCTTTTCCTTTGCTTGCCTGGCTACCATGCAGACTGCCTGCTCAATCAAATGAGCCGGAGAAAAGCAGGACCTCCTGACAGTCAGTGTCCCGCTGCTGACTTGGGCGAAATCCAGATTCTCATCAACCAGGAAAAGAAGTGAGTCGCAGGAAAGAGAAAGAAGCTCGACCAGACGCTCCAGATAATCGCCGCGACAGGCTCTCTTCAACTTCTCCGTAATACTGCTGATGGCGCTCAGTGGACCGCGGAACTCGTGACATGTACTGAAGAAGAGTCCTTCATTCTGAATGATTGCCGCGCGAAATATCCGTCTTTGCTCTGCCTTCCGAAACACCTTCGAAAGAAATGGCCAAGAAAGGTCGGAGTAAGAGATTAAATCTTGGGCGCCCTCAGCTATCGCCTGAATGGCACCGTCATCCTCATCATTATCATTATCCGTATCCGTGAAAATTACCAGCGAGCGCCTGAGGCAGACCGATGGATCTTCGGCCTTTGCTTCTCTAAACTCCTCTATGCGGGCAAGTACAAGATCGCAAGGTTCCGACAGCACCATGCGTATGTTCTCACAAATCGATAACTGGTAGTCCTGCCTCAGAGGGCTGGCAGAGTCGTCCTCAAGATACTGCGAGATTAATGAATAAAGATCGATAGAAAGACCAATCTTCACAGCCTTTCAAAACCTTAGAAGAAAACGCCAACGAAAGGTTTCCAGAGAGCCACCCGGATGGGTGAGATTGCCATATTCCTATTTTACACTAGGATACAATCAAGACATCACCCATCCGGGTAGATCGGCAGCACAAGCGCGTTGTCGACCGGATACAGCCTCTAATCCGTGCCGATTTCCCTCGGTGGAAGTTTGAGACTTCCAGCAGGAAGCTGCCTTTCAAGCCAGTCGTCGAGTATCCTGGCGACACCATCATCGAGTCTCTGCTGCTCGAGAATCAGGTGACCCCAACCTTTAATCACCCGAAAGTCTACGTCACTTGATCCCATCCTCTTCACCAGATGAGGTAAAGACGCAGTCTTGAAGAGCCGGTCCTTCTCCCCCGATAGAATGAGCACCGGCAGGTGCTCAGGCATTCCGGCCACTTCCTCCAGAGCGCGCCGGTTTGTCACGGTTGCTTTGACGAGCTTGGTGGGGCTGGCCTCATGCCTGATTTTGGGATCGTTTACGTAGTCATTGATGACAGCCTTATCATGGCTGACATCATGACGGACATAAGGCGTCAATGAGAGAGGCGATTTCGGATGCACCACCCCCCGGACCACATCAGGGAGCCATCGGAGCCGGGGATGGAACCGTTGCTTGTAGCAGAGGGCGCTCAGAATGGCGCCATCCACCAGGTCCGGCTCCTCCACGCATGCCCAGACGGCCAGGTTGGCCCCCATGCTCTCACCGAGCAAGATCAGGGGATAATCAGGATACTGCTTGCGAAGGAATCGCAGAGAATCCATCAAATAAGCCTTGCTGCTCTCGAAATTGATATTCTTTCCGCCACCGAATTTTTCGGGCTCGCTCAGCCAGCGACCGAAGCCGCTGAGATCGAAAGCATAGACAGGCAGTCCTTTGCCAGCCAGGTGCCTGGCGGTGGCGTCGAAAGAATCGGCACAGAGAGTGAAACCGTGCACCGCCAGAACCACTCCACGAACAGGTCTGGACTCGTCTCGCCAGAGGACCACAGGAAATTCGAGACCGGCGGCTTCGTCCGGGGACACTCTGTACTCAACCTCGGCCCGCGCCGGCGAGCCTGCCAGAAGCAGGAACGCGCCCAGAAGTATAATCAGGAGATTTTTCATGGTTCCGCCCGACTGAGCCCCAGAGAGATATCAGGATAGCCTGTCTCAATCATATCGACAAAACCTCTCACCAGAATCCTGTCGGAGAATTTTTCCGCAACGCTGTCCCTGAGCGCCATTGTCCGCGCCCTCAAATCTTGCGTGCCCAGGTGCTGGTCCCGTAATTCGCGGATTCTGCCGGCGAGCGCTCCGGCCTTCGATATGTCCCTCAGAAAGAACGAGTCTTCCACGATGAAACGGCCCCCCGGGTGCGGATGACAGATGATGGGCACCGAGAGGAGAGCTGCTTCGATGAGGACATTGCCGAGGCCCTCGTTGAGACTGGGAAGCACGAAGATGTCAGCGGCAGCGATCATCGAAAGAGCCTCGCCGGGAGGCAGGGTGAGGAAGCGCGCACGATCGGACAGAAGACGCCTGCCGAGAGACTTCAGGGCTTGCGAGTCAGCGTCCTCGGCACCACAGATGAGCAGCTTGATCTTCTCGTCGGACAGGGACGCGACCTCTTCGATCAGATAATCGATACGTTTGTGATAACGATTGAATGCAGCGCTGCAGACGATCAGGCAGTCATCCGGTCCGGCACCGGCTCTCGCTCTGGAATCACCGGTCTCGGTGTGGACAATGCTCTCCACGTCTATACAATTGCTCAGAAGAGCCATCCGCGAAGCGTCGATACCGGCGTCGAGAGCCTCTTCCATGGCTCCGGGATGCAATTGCTGGATGAAGTCGAAAGACCGGTAGCTTTCCGGTCTCAGGGCGCCTCCATTAGCGAAGATGACGCGGTAATCGAGACCCTTCAACCGGGAAACAGCCTGAAGCATATGTGCCAGGGGAACGTCCTTCACCCAGACCACATCAGGCCGCAAGCGCCGGAGCTCGAGCAAGAGGCCAGGGAAAAAACTGATCTGCTCGATCCCGTAAGTGAGCTCGAAACGGTTCTTCTCAGGCAGAAATGGCAGATGGGAAAGGGGCTCGATCAGAGGATGGAGCCGCGAAAGATTGGGGATTGTCACCGCTCCGGGGACCTTTCCCCCTGACAGGAGATGGACGTCCAGATCGGTAAGCCGGTTGAGAGCTTCATACCAGCGCTGGGTGGAAGCCTCGAAGCCGCGCTTCACATTGCCGAGTCCGCTCGACACCAGAGCGACCCTGGGTCTCCTGCTCGATTCTGTTCTATCTCTTGGGATCAATGAGATGGATCTACTTACGAAGAAACTCCGGGAGGCATTATACTTTGTGTTTTATGTTCGTCCTATCAGCAATTCTATTCGCTATAACCATCATCGCCGCCTGGGTGCAGACGATCTCTTTTCAGCGTCTGTGCGAATATGTCGAGGCTGAACTCGAGGCGCAGAGACCCGATTACCAACCTAAAGCATCTGTAATATTGCCTTGTAAAGGGCTGGACCCGGGCTTCCGGGAGAACATCAGCCGCCTTCTGGAGCAGCGCTACCGGAACTTCGAAGTCATCTTCGCTGTGGCCGAGGAGAGCGATGCCGCGTACAGTCACTTGAAAGAGCTGGTGGATCGTTACAGCGACAGGGCGAGAATAATCGTTGCCGGGGTGGCGCAACATCGAGCCCAGAAGCTCAACAATCAGCTCAGCGCCCTCGATCTCGTAGCCGAGGACAGCGAGGTCCTGGTCTTCGTGGATTCGGACGTAATCGCCAGGGAGGACTTCCTGGACTGCTTGATCAGACCCCTGGCGGATCAGGATGTGGGAGTCACCACCGGCTACCGCTTCTACCTGTCGAGCTCGGCCAATCTGCCTGCGGTTCTGCGCTCCCTCTGGAACAGGATGTCGGCATGGGAGATGGCCAGCGATCATGCCTTTGCCTGGGGTGGAGCGATGGCTGTACGCAAGGAGGTCTTTGCCCGGGCAGGGGTGAGGAGCGCCTGGGAAAGAGCAGCCGATGACGATCTCTCCCTCACCACCTGCATCAAGGCACTGGGGCTTTCGGTGCACTTCGTCCCTCAGTGCCTGGTTGCCAGCGACGGCGATGCCAGTATCAAAGAGATCATCGACTGGACGAACAGACAGCTTATCCTCACCAAAGTCTACTATCGCCCTCTCTGGCTGAGGGCCATAGCGAAGGCGGTGGTCATGCTCGTCTGGCTCGGCGCTGTGACGGCAGCAGCCATCGGCGCCTTAGTCTGGCGGGACAGTGGCTGCCTGAGCGCCCTCATTGCCGGCGCCACCATACTACCGGTCGAGGCCTACTTCCTGATCCGGGCACGCCGACTCTGGGAGAGAGTTCTGGCCGATCACGGTCAGCATCTCAGGGAATCGCTCTGGAGCTCCTGCCTGGCCATACCCCTGGCTCACGTCGTGCTTCCTTTCCTGACACTATTCTCGGTGCTCACCAACAAGATTCAGTGGCGTGGTGTCACCTACGAGCTGAGAAGCCCGAGGGAAGTCCAGGTGGTATCACAGTCCCAGGGTTGATACCACTAACGATATCAGTTGCCGGTAATATTACTGACCAGTTTCCGGCCTTCAGCGCTGTTTTTGAAGCTGGCCTCGGCAAGGGTCTTGGCTTTGCGAAGGCGCTTGTTGATCCTTCCCTTCAGAAAGGCGTTCACCAGAAAACGTGGCACCGGCAGTCCGGCATCGACATAAGACGAGATCTTGAAATTGGTCTTGTTCTCTCCGACTGTCGAGAGCTTCCAGTCGCCGGAAAAGGCTTTGACATGCTCGGACTTGATCAGATCGTATTTGAGAATCTCATTCTCTTTGATCTTGATTTTGATGAGCATCGACACTGTACCCATAAACGGTATGGATGGAAATTTCTCCTCGATGATCGCTTCATTCGAATCAGCTTCCCTCTTCTTGAAAGTGAAATCGAATTTCTGATCATCGGTGATCGTCTTCCAGACCACCGGACGGGGCGCATTGATGACGATGCTCGAGACCACAGGCTTGTGCTCGTGACTGGCCAGAGCAGGCGAAGCAGACAGGAGCGAACCTGTTAAGCCAAGCAAGAACAGAGATACGAAAACTGTCGACTTATTAATGGATTGCAAATCTGCCGCCCCCCTTCTCCATAAATTATCGCTTTATGAACCGGGGCGCAAGAGGTAGCGGTCACGGACCACTGCCTCTTGCCTCAGGCGAGGCTCTCAGCTCGCCCACTGCCGCCTCGAAACAAAGCTTTCCCGATCTGATTCGCGATTGCAGTTTGAGGGCGCGCACAACCGTGTCTCGAGTGAGCAACTTTTCCCTTACCAGAAGAAAGCCCAGATTGACCTTCTCCCGTCGAGCGAGCTCCACCAGGCCGGGAATCCTGGCCTTGCGAAGCAACCCGGCTGCCACCAGGAGCTCGCCTAGCCTGGCAACCAGCCCCGGCTCATGCACATAGCCCCGAGCCCGGAGGTGGTGCTCGAACTCCCGGCACTCCAGACTGCTCCGGGCGAAATCACTGACATATGGATTGCTGTCCTCCAGGAGCCTCAGCAGGTATTTCTCCGGCAAGGACGTCTCCTCCGCCAGAGACAACCTGACATCAATGTCCGGATCGCTACAGAGCCTATCCAGGAGTTCCTCCGGAGCCGAGCTGTTCGAGGCGATGCTGGCCCGCACGTCCGGATGGGGATCGTTGAGCAGCTCCCTCAATAGAGAGACAGGGGTGGAGGGATTCTCAGCCAGCCGCCGCCTCGTCTTGAAATCTCCGCTCCGGTAGATCTTCCATAAGATTCCGGCAGGAGCCTGCGGGTCCCCTGCCACTATATAGTCTTCGATTCGCACCTTCTACTTTCCTCCCGTCAATCGGTTATGCCTGGAAGAGAGCCGCCGGTAACACCTGAACCGGAAAAAGATGACGAGGGAGGTCATCCCTGAACCTCCCCCGTCCATCAACCGCATTGTAAGTAGCCCGCGAAGTCTACCTATTACGATGTTGCCCGAGAAGCTAAACAAAAGCATCCCCCGACTTAGTTACTCAAAATATATCTGTCAGAGGATGCAAAGAAGTTGAAATGATTGGAAAAGCCTTTAGAATTTCTTCCTTATGAGCAGGCTCAAGGATCTCAAAGAGCTTTTCAACTGGTTTCTCAACCAGTTCCCTGATTCGGGCTTGATTGCCATGTCCGTCATGGCCTTCGGTTTCGGGATCCTGATGTTCCTCCATTTCCTGGGCGGCAAAGAAGCGACACCGGGGTCACCGGTCCGGGCCCAGGCACCGGCTGCGGTAGTGCACCACCACCACCACCACTACTATTACCAGGACAACAACGGCCAGTACACCGAGCACTATGTCAGAAGTCGTTTCGGCGAGCCTGAGAGACCGGCATCCGGAAGCAACTACTCCTTCGCCTCAGGCCAGGCCGTCGCCTACTGAGCCGAATCGGCTCTCTGCTCTTCGATCAACTTCATCTTTTCTGCTCGTGACATCTGCTTGAGCCTGTATTCGTAGCTCATGGCCAGGGAGCGGGTCGGAAAGCCTCGACTGTATACCAGCTCCACCGGCAGCCTCGAGCGCGTATAGCGCGATCCTTTCCCGCGATTGTGCGCCATAACCCGACCGTCCAGATCATTTGTCCAACCTGTGTAAAGCGAACCGTCCGCGCAGGCGACGATATAAGTGAAGCATGTAGAGTCGGTGTTACCTTCGCCCAGAGCTTTCGTAATCCTTGTTATCGACTGTCAGCGGCTATCCGGTCCGCCCACATAATGGAGAACCATCTCCTCCCACTCGGGCCAGTCATGGGCGAAGCCGTCCCAGGTCCGGAAAGCATGCCAGACTCCGAGACTCCAGAGGTGATTCGAGAGCTCCACCGAATGGTCATAGGCATGATCATCGCGGCCGGTGGAGAATATGATGTCGAGCTCCTTGACCTTCTGCACATGATCCGGCGCTTCGTGCATGCGGCGCACCAGCTCCACCGGGTTGCCCTGGTGCACGTTATCGTCATAATGATCGCCGACCCATTCTCTGATGTCGTAGACACCGCTCAAGCCTACGACCCGATTGAAGTGCTCTGGAAAACGAAGACCTATATTGAGGGCGTGATAAGCACCGAAACTGGCGCCCATGGCGATACTGTAGGGATTGTCGTTTTTGCTCAGAGTGAGAGGCAGGACCTCGTCCACCACATATTGCTGATACTGGAGGTGCCTGATCGCTCGCTCACCGGGGTGGACATGGCCGTTGTACCAGCTCTCGGAGTCGACGCTGTCGAGACAATAAATCTGGAGCCAGCCCTGTTCCAGATGTTCACTGAGGACATTCATCATGCCCCGGTTCTCCCAGTCGAAAAAGCGTCCCTGGGAAGTCGGGAAGCAGAGCGCCCTGGCGCCGCCGTGCCCGAAAACGAGCAACTCCATGTCTCTTCCGAGATTGTGGCTGTACCACCGGTGATATTCTCTGTGCATAGGTCTCCCTCTGGAATTGGGGGATTGTAACACCCGGACCGGCATAAGATCAGCCTTTCGTTACTTTCTCGAAAGCCTGACCGGCTCTTCGAACCAGTAACGATAAGTCATAAAGCCATCCGAATCGCGCCCCAGACGCTCGAGATAGCCTCTGGGACCGCCGGGATCGGCATGGAAGAACCGAAAATTGCCTTCCGGGCCGAAGGGAGCGCAGGTCACCCGGCAGGGAGTCGAGGGCTTCTTGCCATTCCAGTGAGCCAGCACCGTCTTCTTGATAGTCATTGGGCTCTCGGTATAGGAGGGAATCTCAGACTTGATTGTCCTGGACATGAACGGCAGGATGACACGCTTTGCTACTCTCATGATCATCATGTCGTTGGTATATACAGGTCCGGGTATCCACTGAGGCGGGCCTGTCCTCACATACTCGCGGCTGCGCCGATCCACCTGGGGAGTGGCCTTTGTGAGCACCACCTCGCTAGGACCCGGATCCACGACTTCCAGCGATCCTTTCAAAGCCTCGTCGGCTCCTGCCGGAGCCCCGATGAGAAAGGCAAACAAAACCAGGAACGCCAGCCGCATGAATCAGTACCCCTGTCTTCATTCTACAGGCGGGCCGAAATGATAATCTAACCGGACTGTGGACAAGACGACCCTCACTCGCGACGACTGGCTCGACCAGCTCCGTTTCCAATATCCGCTCAGGAAGTACCAGAGCGATATTATCGCGCTCTGCGATCGAAAGCTCAAAGACGGCGAGAAAGAGCTCCACATAGTCGCTCCGCCGGGATCTGGCAAAACCATTATCGGTCTCGAGATCATCACCAGATTCCGCTGCCCGAGCCTGGTAGTCTGCCCCAATACCACCATCCAGTCGCAGTGGGCGGACAAGCTCGGTCTCTTTCTGGAGCCCGAATTCGCCGAGCTCGCCAGACCGGCGATTATAGGAACCCACGAGGACAGACCCCTCAAACCAATCACGGTGCTCACCTACCAGGTCTTAACGGTGCCGGGTAAAGAGCAGGAGTTTCTCGAAAACCATGCCCTCAAGGAGTGGACCGACGAAATGGCCGAGAGCCGCTCTCTGAGCCGTGGTGAAGCCGAGGTCCGCATCCTCGATCTGAAAGCCAACAATAAGAGCGCCTACAAAAAAGAGATCAGCCGTCATGTCACCCGCCTGCGTCGCAAGCTCACCGACGTCATGACCCTGGAGGAGATCCTCCACGAAAATGCCCTGGAACTGGTGCAGGCTCTCAAACGCCAGGGATGCGGGCTGGTCATCTTCGATGAGTGCCACCACCTCACCGACTACTGGGCTTCGGTGATGATCCACCTGGTCCGCCGCCTGCAGGACGTCACCGTGGTCGGTCTCACCGGCACGCCGCCGGAGGCCAAGACCGGCAAGCAGAAGGCACGCTATCTCACCCTGGTGGGCGAGATAGATTTTCAGGTTCCCACCCCGGCCCTGGTCAAAGAAGGAGGTCTGGCACCATTTCAAGACCTCGTCTATTTCACCGAGCCCACCGCTGAGGAGCGAGCTTTCCTCAAGGAAAAGCACCAGGATCTGCACGAGATTATTGAGAACAAGAAATTCCGCGAATTTGTCGAGAGCCAGAAACAATTCGTCGAGCGCAAGCCGGAGCTGGCCATGGCGCTTGCCCGCTATTTCTACGCAGGCAAATTGCCCCTGCCTGGCGACCTCGTTGTTTCGGAGGCAGTGAGACAGTCCCCGCAGCTCGATGACTGGCTCGAGCTCCTCGAGGACTTCGCCCTCAATCAACTCAAAACGAGTGCCGCCAAAGAAGACCACGAATTGCTCAAGACAATCGGCAGCGCTCTCAAGAAAATCGGCTTCAGTCTGTCCGAAAGAGGCATCAGATCCACCGCCTCGCCGGTGGACAGGGTGCTCGCTTATTCCCGGAACAAGAGCCGGGCGGTCGCCACTATTCTCGATACCGAATACGCGACTCTCGACGACCGCCTGCGCGCCCTTGTGATCACCGACTTCGAGCGCATGTCCGCCACCGTGCTCAAATCGGTCTCGACTGTTCTCGACGCCGATGCCGGAGGCGCCATCGGCGTGGCAAGAGAGCTCATTGCCCACCCGGTGTCGGCAAGCATCAATCCCTGCCTGGTGACAGGCACCCTGGTGCTGATCGACAGCCGTATCACCACCACTTTCCGAGAGACTGCCAGACGCTATCTCGAAGAAGCCGGCGAGAAAACCGAACTCGAACTCACCCCCTTCGAAGCCGACCCGGCGCTCACCTCCGTCAGCCTGCCCGGGGGCGACTGGAGCACCAGATTGTACGTAGGTCTGATCACCCATGCCTTCGAGACAGGGGTGACCAAATGCCTGGTGGGCACCAGGGGTATCTTCGGAGAAGGATGGGACTCGCAGCAGCTCAATACGGTGATCGATCTGACCACCACCACATCGCCGGTCTCGGTCAAACAACTCAGGGGGAGGGGCATCAGGCTCGATACCAGCAATATCAGCGATCCATTGGCCGATCGCAAAGTCACCAACAACTGGGACGTGGTAGCCATCGCCCCGGAACTCGAAAAGGGACTGAACGACTATTCGCGATTCGTCCGCAAGCACCAGGGCTATTTCGGCATAGCCGACGACGGACAGATCGAGTGCGGCGTCGGCCATGTCCACCCGTCTTTCTCGGACCTGACGCCGACAGAGGTATTCGCATCGCTTCAATCTTTCAATGAGGAGATGCTGAAAAGAGCCCTGGTCAGAGATCAGATCTATGAGCTCTGGAAAGTAGGCAAACCTTATGCCAACCGGCAACTGGGCTGCATCGAGATAGCGGCTCTGCCCGCACCGGGAGCACAACCGGCCCATGTCATCGCCGGCAGCACATACCCCGAGCACGCCCGGCAGTTGCGGCAGCAAATCGACCGCGCCCCGGGAGTCTATATAGCGGGGGGGATAGTGGCATCCATAACCCTTGCCGGGGTGCTCATGAATCCATTCCTGTGCATGGTATCGGCAATGGTGATCATCACTATGTCGACTATTCTCGGTCTGAGGCACAGAGCACGCGTGCGAGAAGAGCTCGAGGAATTCGTAGTGGTCAAAGCCTCGTCCGATCGAGCCGGTTGCCTGTCGAGCATCGCCAGAGCTTTGCTCGATTCCCTCATCGACAGAAATTTCCTCCCCGGCGATATCGAGCCTGGAGATATAGTAATCAGCCAGCGCAGCCACGACAATTACAGGGTGTTTCTCGACGGCGCAAGCGAAGAGCACACTAAGATCTTCGTGAAAGCCTTCGAGGAAATCATGGCTCCGGTGACCAACCAGCCTTACTTGATCCCGCGCTACAGTTTCGACCTCGATGGTCTCGATAGCAGGGCGAGGAAGTCCTTCTTCAACCTCTACCTCACGGGTCGGGCAGAGCCGGATATAGCGGCTTACCATGCCGTACCAAGACTCCTTGCCCGGTCTGAGAAAGGCAGAGAGTCATTCGAATTCGCCTGGAACCAGCATGTCAGCCCGGGCTTTGTCGCGGCCACGCAGGAGGACCCGCTGATCCTGCAAAAGTACTTCGGCCTCGGCCCGAGTCTTGCCGAGAGATTGTTGTGGGATTAGAGAGGAGACGAAGATGACGGCGAGCACCACTGCCGATGCAATTCTCGAGCATATTAAGACCCTGGCCTCGGACCGCTTCGAAGGAAGGGCACCGGGAAGCGACGGTGAGAGAATCACCATCGATTATCTCAGGGACTGTTGCCTGGGTCTCGGTCTGGCGCCGGCAGGGGAAGACGGCTATTTCCAGAAAGTGCCGGTTATCGGGATCAAGTCGAAGCCGTCCGTAACTTTCCATGCAGGCTCCTCGTCGCTAGCTCCCGGATTTCCGGAGCAATTCGTCGCCATGTCCCGCTCGCGACAGGGCACCATAGATATCGCGAATGCTCCAGTGGTCTTCGCCGGCTACGGAATCGAGGCCCCGGAGTACGGCTGGAACGACTACAAGGACACGGACGTGCGGGGCAAAGTCGTGATCGTTCTTATAGGTCAGCCGGGCAGGCCGGACAGAGAGGACCCCGACAGACTCGACGAGAGCTTTTTCCGGGGCCGAGCTCTCACTTACTACGGCCGCTGGACATACAAATATGAGAAGGCTTCCGAGAAAGGCGCCGCCGCCGTCCTGATAGTGCACGAGAGCGAGCCTGCCGGCTACGGATACGACGTGGTGAAAGCGAGCTGGAGCGGCGAGAATTTCGATCTGGGCCGCATCGATAAACGCGTGCAGGCCGAAGGCTGGCTCTCTCTGGAATCGGCAGAGAAGCTCTTCGCCATGAGCGGCCGATCTTATGAGGACCTCAAGAAAAGCGCGGGCGAGTCCAACTTCGAGCCTGTGGACCTGGGCACCACAGCCGACATATCGGTAATCAATGAAATCAGAGAATTCGACTCTCACAATGTCCTGGCCGTGATCACAGGAGAAGATCCGGATCTCGCGAAAGAGTGCATCGTATACAGTGCACACTGGGACCACTTCGGCAAGAAGGAGAGGAACGGCAATGTCGAGATCTATAGCGGTGCCCTGGACAACGGCTCGGGAGTCGCTATGGTTCTCGAGATCGGTCGACGCTTCATGAGCCGGAGACCCCGGCGCTCAATCCTCCTCCTTTTCACCACCCTGGAAGAATCAGGACTTATCGGCTCGCAGTACTATATTCAACATCCTGTTTTCCCTCTCGAACAAACAGTAGCTGTAATCAACCTGGACGTCATGAATCTCTGGGGCGCCACCCGGGAAGTAATCAGTATCGCCCACGGTCATTCCACTCTCGACGAGAATCTCAGGGTCAGGGCGGCAGAGCAGGATCGCATCGTGATACCGGATGTGGAGCCGGAGAAAGGCTATTTCTACCGCTCCGATCACCTGCCCTTTTTACAGAGCGGCGTACCCGCCCTCTTTTTCCTCAATCCGGGCTCGGCCTACACAGGAAAAGATCCGGACTATGCGGCGCGGAAGAAGTCCGACTATATCAGCAACGACTATCACAAGCCTTCGGACAAAGTCAAAGACGACTGGGACATGGCCGGAGCCGTGGAAGATGTGGAGCTGCTCTTCCAGGTCGGTCAGGATCTCGGCAACGATAGCGGCAGGCCTTCTTTCAAACCGGCATCAGAGTTCTTCAGGGTAATTCAGAAGACGAACTGAGGCCGGTCTTTCAGCTCTTCGAAGCGCTCCGGAATCAGGCTGTAGAGCCGGGCGGGACGATAAGAGCCCTCCTGGGACATCTCATCGAGCTCTTCGAGAATTCCGGAGGCCAGGAACTTCTTGCGAAAATTTCGGTTATCCACGGGCTTGCCCAGAACCGCCTCATAAACCACCTGCAGTTCCCGGAGGGTGAATTTCTCAGGCAGCAGGCTGAAAGCTGCCGGGGTGTACTCGATTTTGTACTTAAGCCTGGTCAGAGCACAGTCGACGATCTCGCGGTGATCGAAGGCAAGATCCGGCAGCTCGGCGGTGGGCCACCAGGCCACGCCACTGGCATCGGTGTCGGCTCTCAGATCCAGCGATTCGGCGCGGAGCAGCGCCATATACGATACCGTCACAGTCCGCCCCCGGGGGTCCCGTCCCCGGGCCCCGAAAGTATAGAGCTGCTCGAGAAAAACGTCCCGGACATTTGTCTCTTCCACGAGTTCGCGGTGGGCAGCCTCGTCGAGATCGGTGTCCTCGTCGGTGACGAAGCCTCCGGGCAGCGCCCAGGAAGTGCGAAACGGATCGTATTTGCGTTTGATCAAAAGCACTTCGAGTACACCCTGCTCAACGGCGAAGGCGACTATGTCCACGGTCACTCGTATGCTCCTGCTCATAAGCTCTTAGTATAGGCCTCTCGTCTAATCCCGGTCGAGCATGACATCGGGCTCCTCCAGCGGCTCCTGCCTGATCACGCCATAGTCCTGCTTCTCCTTTCCTTTATAGCGCGAAAGGGCCTGGCGCAGCAGATACTCGATCTGCCCGTTGACACTTCGCATCTCCTGCTGCGCCCAGGACTCCAGGTCGTTATAGACCTGTTGATCGATACGCAGTAGGAAGGATTTGCGCGGCATTGTCTCAATAAAGAGTACCGGCATTCACTACCGGCTGGGCCTGGGTATCGCTGCAGAGCACCACCAGGAGATTGCTCACCATGGCCGCTTTGCGCTCGTCGTCGAGATTGAGCAGCTCTGTCCTGGTGAGATCCTCCAGGGCGCCTGTGACAATGCTCACCGCACCACTGACAATGGCGCGCCGGGCAGCCACCACGGCTTCGGCCTGCTGGCGCTTGAGCATCGCCATAGCAATCTCGGGCGCGTAAGCCAGGTGAGAGATGCGGGCCTCGTCCACGGTGATACCGGCCACGGTCAGTCTCTGATCGAGCTCCTGCTTGAGGGTATGAGAGACCTCATCGACGCTGCTTCTGAGCGTGATCTCCTCACCGTCGCCGTCATATGAGTAGATATTGGCCAGGTGCCTCACGGCGGTCTCGCTCTGGACCCGGACGAAAAGCTCGTAGTGATCGACATCGAAGATCGCCCGGGAGGGCTCCGAAACATGCCAGACCACCACCGCGGCAATCTCGATGGGATTGCCGCTTCTGTCGTTGACCTTGAGCACCGGAGACTGGAAGTTCTGCATCTTGAGCGAAATGCTCTGGCGGCTGCATAAAGGATTGACCAGGACCAGGCCGTTTCTTTTCACCGTACCGCTGTAAGTACCGACAAAAACGAGCACCATGGCATAGTTCGGCTGGATGACGGCGAAGCCCTTGCTGAGAAAAAGAGAGGCTCCGAGAATCAACCCCGGGAGAATGAGTTCGCCCGGGTCGGTGATCCAGCGCTCCCCCAGACCAAGGAAAACCGATATAAAGGCAAGGGTAGACCAACCCATGATGCCAATCAAAACCAGAAGGCCTGCCCAGGCTGCCGCACCGCCAAGGTGCCAGTGGGTTCGCTCGCTTGTCATGTCAGGGGACCTCGAAAACCGCTATTGAAACGATAGCACCATGATATCACATCGATAGCAACGCTGTCACCATAGAGAGCTCGCAACCCTCATAAAATCGTGCTTTGGATATTGTCAGGCGCGTCTAGAAAGCGACCCCGGTGGCATAGATTCTATAAGTCCCCCTTTGACGAGGCTTTCCCCATGGCCGACGGAGCTGGCCCGAAGCCGGGCAATTCCAACAACGACGAGAGCTACCGGATGTTCTTCCCCCGGGACGCCCACGACACCGAAGACGATCAGGACGCCCTTGACGATGATTACTCCATGGACGAGCGGGTGGGCATGAGCCTGGAGGCCGACTCCCATAACGAGCCGGCTGCTGCGAAAGTAGCGCAGGCCGAGGCGACCGAGCCCCAGAATCCCGCAGTTGCTGAAGTAGCGCCGACCAGGGTCCCGGGCAGCGAAGATAGACAGCGACTCTCTGTCTTCGATGAGAAAGTCGGACGGGCTCACAAAGTTCTCGACGAGAAGATGCTGGAAGCCACGGGAGATAGGGAAAGGACAAGGAAACCTCTGGCGGAGTCGCAGCTGAAAGCCCTGGAGAACTGCGACCAGATCGGTCTGGCCACCAGCCTGCTACTTGCAGCTCCGGAAGGCGCCCGGGCAGGCTTCGAGCGCCAGGTGAGCCAGCTCGATATCGAGTCCGGGACGATCAAGAGAAGCCAGAGAGACAGGATCGCCGGTGTCAGCGACAAGACTAAGGATTTCCGGATGCTGCGCGGGGCTCTGCTCATCTCCACCGGGCGCGATGAAGACATCCGCAAAGGCGAGCTGGAGTTTGCCGGTCTGGTGCGGGACTACCCCGGAATCGAGAACGAGAAGAGCTTCCGGGATATGGTCAACCGGGTGTACAGCGAGATGGCCGCCAACCGTTTCACCAGGCTCGGTCTGGCACAGGGCAAAGCCCCGGTGGACATACCTCTATATGAGAGCACCGCCACAGCAGGAGATGTCACCGGCACGGTCAAGCCCCTTACCGCCGACGAAAGACGGCAGGCAGACCAGAGCGTCAAAGACCTCACCGAAAGACTGAGAGCCGGAGATCTCAAAGGAGCACTGGAGTCGGCGTCCACTGCCGCCGGTTTCAGCGACCGCGCCCATGCCGGAGTCGAGCAGGCCCGGGTCGATGTTTTCCTGCAAGGTCTCAAGCAAGATGCCGCCATTGCCCAGAAAAACTATCTTGGTCAGGACGTCACCCGGCTCGTGGAGCGCCGGCTGGACTACGAGCAAATCGAGCAGGCTGCCGGCGAGACCTCCAGACAGAGCCGCGAGCGTAACCTCATTTTGAATGTCCAGCGATCATTCCTGAAGATCAGCTCTCCGGACAGGGATCTCTTCGCCCAGGGCAAGAACGAGATTCTCCGGACCCTGGAGCGCACTCCCCAACTGGCTTTCAACCAGGAGTTCGAGTCGGGGTTGCGCAATGCCTTCACATCGCACTATAAAGAGCCCGCGGCAGCCGTTGCCGAAGCACCGCCTCAGGAGAAGCCAGGTGGAACCCTGGCAGACGACCTGAAAACAGCCGCGGCATCGAATCCGGTGCCTGAGTTCAAGCCTCCCAGCCTGGACGAGATCGAAGATGACGGCACCCTGGTGCCCAAGTCAGTGAGCGAGTGGGACGCTCAGGCTCCCACCGGCGAATCGAGCACCACCGAAAAGCTAATCTATCTCGGTCTTGGTGTCGGAACCGGACTCTATGCCTACAGCAAGCTGAAAGGGATCTATCAAAAGGCCCGGGAAAGACGAGCGCAGGCGGGCTCCGCTGAAGGCCGCGAAGGCACCGGCGAGGAAGGCAAGCTGGACCGCCAGGAACGCAGTCGTCTCAAATCCGGTCTCGAGCGGGAGACCGTGGAGCGCATGGACAGGAGCGTCAAAGAGCTGGCCTTCTCCATCAAGGAAGGCAGCGTCGAAAATATCAGAAAAGCCATGGAAGGTTTCGAGACAGTCGGCCGAGAGCTCTCGGGCAATCCTCGAGAAGCTGATGCCCGCACGGTCATGGAAGCCGAGTTGAGAGAAGCGATCAACGATCCGAAGATCGAGGTCAAACTACAGCCCGGTCGCGCCGTTCAGCTCGAGATCGACAACCAGCGCCTGGGCATGAAACTGCAATTCGGCAATGCCGAGACCAGTCCTGCCCTGATCGTGCCGGACGGCGAGGGAAGCAAACGAATCGGACCGCGAAGCGGCAGCGAGTACAGCGACAACCTGGCCAGATTCGCCGCCGACATAAAAGCTCCGGAATACGGTCCCTACACCGTAGACCAGCTGGACAGAGCCTTCCAGAGAAATCCCGCCGAAATGCTCGACCGGGTCAGAGAAGTAGCCGATCTCGGCATTCGTACACCGGCAGCGGTATCAGACTGCCTGATCGAGCAGGCCGGCTTCGCCAGGGCCCTCGTCGACCAGCCCGAAGTACTCAAAGAAAAGATGAACGCCATCCTCGAGAGTCGCAATCCGGAGCGAGCTCTGGACATGCTCGAGCGCTCCGGAGTACGGGCGAGACTGTTTCCGGAAGGCGATTTCAGCACTCCCGAGAAAGCCAGGCAGACCCTGGAGACCTTCCTCAGAGATGGTCCCTCGAAAGGCGATGCCGTCGCCGCGAAAGTCGCCAGGTCCCTGAGCGCCGACACCAGAGTCTATAACGGTGAGGGCGTTCATGCAGCCCTCGATCATCTCGCCGAGACAGTCAACAAATCGGGGCCCAGGACACCGGCAGAGCTCTCCCGAATCGCCGGGGATTACCTGGAGCAGGGCAAGACCTTCGAAGAGCGGCAGCGCATCAAAGAGATCGTTGACGCAGGCGGCGATAGCCTCCTAGCCGGCAAAGCCGGTCAATTCGATCTCGCTGCCGCCGTAGAAAGTTCAGGCGAGCTCAAACCGGGGCTTTCGAAACTTGTGGAGCTTGGCGAAAGAGATCTGGCCAGGGACATCATCAAGCTTGCCGAAAAGGGCAGCCTGCCTGATTCGGTGAAAGCCTACCTGGGCGAGCGCGGAGCTAGCCGTCTGGACACCCATCTCGACTCGGTAAGAAGCCGGGTGGCAGGCAGTCTCGCCGGCGCCGAATCGGGCACCGGCACCCTCGATACCACCAGACCCGGCGGCACCGGCAGTGCCACAGCCAACCTCGAGAGCACCAGCACCAGGCATGATACCATGAGCGGATTCAATCTCACGGGTAACAGCGCCAAAGACATGATGGTGCGCATCTCCGAGTCACGCGGAGACGGCACCACATCCGAACGCTTCGTCCCGGTGGGCGACATCGAGCCCCGCGAACTCGAAAAACGCCTTGCCGAGCTGAAAGAGACGGATCTGACCGCGCGCATCAAAGCCGCCGAGGACCGTATCAAGCAACTGGACAAGACCAGGGATAGAGCCGAGATGGAAAGACAGCAGGTCGAGCTGGAAGGTCTTCGACACCTGGAGACCATGCGCGCCGAATACCTGGCAGCCAGGGAATCCGGTCAGGGCACGCGCTATTGCGAGCGCACCATCGAAGGTATCAAGAGCGGAGGCCGCCTCGGCTCCATCGTCAAAGGTGCGGGCCCCGTGGTGGGGGTGCTCCTCCTCTTCAATGCCCTGGCACCGGAAGTAAAGTCAGGCGGTCGAAATAGCGCCGAGCGCGTGCGTCCTACCGGCAATTGAAGACTCTGGAGAAGTAAGTTGAGCGGTCCGAATAACAGCGCCAAGAACAATCAGAACGGGAGCCCCGCTCCCGAGGATCCACTTCATACGGATGGACAGACTGAAGACCACACCAGCCGGGTGGAGATGGAGGAGGATGCCAACCTCGCTCTCTCGGACGACTCTTTCACCCAGGAAGAGCAGGCTCCGGACACACTCAAGCAGGCAAGAGAGGTTTCAGGCGATCTGGCTGCCGTCCTCCCCGGGGGCGTGGAGATAGATTTTTCCGGCGATGAGACTCAAGAGCCCGAGCAGAAGCCAGAGCAGAGGCAGGAGAAAGAACCTGATCCTTCCTTCGAGCCCGTCGAGCCCTTCGAGCAAATCAGTGAGCGTCTCAAGACCGAAGGAAGACTGGAGACCACCGGAGACGGCGACCAGGCGAGAGAAAAGCTCGCCACAGTCAAAGAGGACCTGATGAAGATGCTCGGTCAGCTTCCGCCGGCACCGGGTCAGGCAGGGGAAGTCGATGTAGCTGAGTTCATGAGAAAGGTCGAACGAAAAGACTTCGGCTCCATGACCACCAGAGAGCTCCAGCTCGGAGTGAGACTGGAAGCCGAGGTGCCGGGCTTCGCCGAGAAGACCGGAGCCGGTATCACCAGAGAGTCATTCCGCCTCACCAATCAGTTTTTGAACTCGGCGGTAATCGGCGCCCATGACGTCCTCTCCCAGATGAAGCTCTCCATGGGACCGGGAGATCCCCTGGGCATAGCGAGAATCGGCACCGATCCCGGCAATCCAAGAAAAGGCATTCCCCACGATCCCGACACCATCAGCAACCTGATCAAGGACGGCAAGCTCGATCTGACCAGGTTCAGGGAGATGGCCCGATCCGGTCATCTGGAGACGAGCCTGATTCTCGAGCCCGATGGAATTCCATCCAGGCTCGACATGGACAAGATGAGCAACAGCTTCGAATGGCTCTACTCGAATCAGGACCGGATCGCCACCACGACCAGGCGGATTGACGCCAACAATCAGTATTTCCTGCTCAAGAATGTCCTCGGTTACGACAAGCCCAACTACAGCCCGGACAAAGTCAAAGACGGCGATCTCGAAGCCTATAACAGCCGCATGACCGAGGTCCTCAACCTGCTTTTCCGGGTGCGCAACTATGGCGAAGCCATGGTATCACTGGGCAACGTCGAGGGTGATTTCGACAACAAGCAGGCGCTGGAAGAGCTCAAGCAACTGGGCGACTATCAGATCGATCCGGAGAAAAAGAACTTCAGCAGACTTTCACTGCGCCTGCCTGACAATCTCACCGCCACCGCCGGCAATGAGCGGGTATTGCAGGGCATGCGGGACTGGCTGGAAAAACACAGCGCCCCTGTCGATCAGGCCCTGGAAGAGTATCTCAAAGGCAACTTCGTGCGCTATGGCGACGTCCAGCAAAAAGGCAGAGTTGGCGTGGACTCCGCCGGAAAAGTAGTCTATATCAAGAACGAAGCAGGCGATCTGGTCACCGTCACCACCCCGGATGGCAAAGTAATCAATGCCAGCCTGGACGGCAGCCGCTACTACGATCAAGACGGTGTCGAAGTACCGGCGGAAAAGGCAAACGAGCTTGCCGGGCGGAGCGTGGCAAGCGAAAGGGATTTCCAGTACGTCAACCAGGAGTTCGATACAAGAGACGAGGGCAAGAACGTCCACATCGACAACCGCCGCCACTACTACCAGGATCATCTGCTCAACTACCAGAACTGGTTCGGTATCAAACAGGGTGACGTCTCAGAAAGCCGCTCCTACGAGTTCGATCGCTATGTCGGCGTGCAGACCCAGTCGGGCACCGTGCAACTGGTGAGAGCCGACCGGATGGGCGAGTTCAAGGCAATCCAGGCTTTCTTCCATCATGGCTCCAAGATAGCCAGTGCCGCCCTAGACGTGGGCATGATCGCCACCGGATCAATCGGCGCCCGGGCTGCTCTCACCGCCGGCAGGGGTCTGTATGTCGCTACCAATGTCGGACGCGTCATGCTCGGGGTGGGCGGTCTCATGGATCCGGCCTTCCGGCAAATGGGCGAAACTGGAGAAGCAATTCGTAAAGCCCGTCATATAGCCATTCTCGCCGATGTCACCCAGGGGCTCGGGAGACAGGGGCTGGCGAAGCTCTCGGCAGGCAAGCTCGCATTCGAGACCCCCGGCGCCATGGAAGTGGCAAAGGTCATCGAAGAATCAGCCCGAATGAAAAGAATCGAGACGGCCACCAGGTGGGCTTTCGGGGCAGCCGATGGCGTCTGGCTTCCGCTCATGAGCAATGAAGCACATGAAAAAATCAAGCGCGGCAGGGGCGAGGACTCATTCGCCTATCTCCATGATGCCCTCATTCAGAGAGGCTCTGGTCTCGGTGACACCGGCGATAAGGATTTCAGCGGTCCCCCGGATGCGGCACAGGCAAGTAAGACGGCATTCTCGATCTACCGGCCCCTGCTTGGCGGAGGCGAGAATAGCTCGATCTTCGATCGGACCGAAAGCGCTCTTGCCGGCGGCGATCAAAACCTGGTGGCATCTTTGCGCGGCGATCAAGTAGCGCTGTTTCACCCCACAGGGACTTCTATCCAGCAGTGGAAGAAATCCCACGGGAACGAGAGCGCTCATATAGAGCGGATAAAGCCTGGCGAGCTCCCGGTGGAAAAGGAATCTGACAAGACAGAGAAAATTGCCACCGCCGTATCCTTGCTCTACCTGGCCCAGAAAGACGGAAAGCTGCCCGATGACGGAGTCCTTGCCAGAAGGCAGACGACGGTGCCCGGATACTCATACTATGTTTCTGGTGGTGGCGAAGGCGCACCGCCGGTGGAGATCAAAGTGCCTCCGGAAAGCCTCGAGCAGACCGTCACCACAAATGATGTCATCAGGATCCTCAGCGATGCCGCCCTGGACAGTGCCAATCCGGCTTCGCAGATGGCCGCCGCGGACGCGCTGTTCCGAACCGGCTCCCTGCCTGCCGGTCGCTATGCCGGAGTGCTTCTGGATGTAGTGGACAACAGCGCCGCCGGAAAGGATCTGAAATTCAAGGCTCTGCGCCAGATTTCCGATCTTCTCGTGGTGGAGCACGCCGAAGAGAACAATCCGGCTATCGGTCAGGTCGACAGGCATCGCCTTCTTGCGGCAAGCTACGGGCTGGACGAGAGCAATCTGAAAGCGCATCTGGCGAAACTGGCCGGTTCTGCCGGAGACAGAGACTTAAGAGCCATGGCGGCGGCGGTGCTCTTCACCCACGAGCGTCCGGGCGGCGATATCGCAGGCTATCAGAGACTCTGGGAAGAGACGGTGCAACCAGGCAAGGAAGGAGCCTTCCATGACGCTTTCGTTGCCGAGATGAAAACCACCCTGGCGAAACCCCTGCCCTCATACAGGCCGGTGCCGGCGAATCCCACCCGCGAGGAGCTGGAGCGCTATAAAGAGCTGGTCGATAAATTCGACCAGGACCTGGCAGCCTTCGACAGGAGTCGCACCGACAGGCTCGATTCAGCCCGCGCACTTGGATATCTGGACGGACCTCAGGGAACCACTTATCGAGCCGATATCAACGGCGCCCTCATGGACACCCTGTCCTTCCCGGACAGACAGTGGATCAAGTCGGACGTCCGTCGCGGGGATCAGATCCCCGACATGAATACCACTGCCATGGTCTTCCACCAGGTCATGGAGAACTGGAGCAGCCTCACCCCGGAGCAGCAATCGAAGCTGCGTGACTTCGGCCTCGAGGTAATGGACAGGGGTTATGAAGATCCCGACCGGGGCTCGAAGAGCAACTATCAGGCTTTCATCCTCAAGGCCCTGGTAGCCGAGAACATCCCGGCACTCTTCCCGGGCTCGACCAGTATCCCCGCCGATTCCGAACTAAGACAGCACTATCACGAGCAGGAGATTTTCATGCGGGACTCCCTCCTGCACGTCCTCTCGGATCGAGCGAAGATGCAGGGCTGGGGTCGAGAAGGCACCATGGCCGTGACAGCCATCAAAGGACTCACCCACCTGGGAGAAGGAGAGGAGATCGGTGCCGGACAGCCCGGGTCGCGGCCGGTTGGTCAGGTAACCGAGACCATTGCCCTGCGCCTGGCAACCAGAGAAGGTGAGTTCATCGAGCGTGATCCTTTTGTCAGAGCCCGTGCCCTGCAGGCGATCAATATTCTCGATCCGACTCTCTTCACGAGGTCTCGAGAAGAGCTCAACACGCTGGGTCTTCCCGACATCAATTTCCAGAGCCTGCTCAAGACCGAATCCGATCCCCTGGCGGTGAAGACCCTGTTCGCGGTAGCGGATCGAGCCTGCAGCTACCAGAATCCGGAGGACTTCCAGACCCAGCAGGAATACTGCCAGGTAGTGAAAGACATCAGCGATGGAGCGCTTCTTGACAAGAAGCCTGAAGAGATAAGAGACTGGCTCAAGAACTCGCCCTTCAAAATCATCGATCAACGGGTCCTGGCCGAGCAGGCCAGGCTCAACGCAAAGGACTATCTCTGGTCCGGATTCGGTGGCTGGGTCGATCAGGTCTTCACCTCGAAAGACACCGAATATGCCAGGGAAGAATACCGGGCGAACCATGTCGAGAGCTATCGTCTCAACTGGGACCGGGAGAAGCAGTTCAAAGAGCTGGCGAATTTCCACCAGATGTCCAGGCACGACCAGGACATGACTATCAAGTTCCTGGTTCATATGGTGAGCGACGGCGATCAGCAGATCATCCCGCAGGACAAAGAGCGCGAATACAGGATAAAGGCAGCCCGGCTGCTCTCCGAGATCTCACAGAGCAACGGTCCGGCAGGAGACCGGGTCAAGAACAAGGCTCTTCTATCCACCGGGGTGATCACAGCCCTTCTCGACTCATCGGCTGACCTTCCTGCCGAGGCCAAGCGACACCTCGTGAAAGCCATGGGTTCCCTCACCGATCGCGATTATGGAACCGATATAGACTCCGGCGAGAATGCCAGCGACTACTCGGTGATCACGCCCCGGAAAGCAGGGGAGGTGCTCACCCGGGCTCTCGAGCGCGAAGCACGCAATATCAGGCGCCTGGGCGACAGCAACGGCGAATCCACCAGGCTCCAGATGGACATCCTCGATGCCATCCATGATATCGGCTATATGGGACGCTACTCGGTACTGGCGGCCATGGGCCCCGATCCCCAGCTCGACCCCGCCAATCCGGGGACCTATCTTCCCCAGGTCAGAGAACGAGCCCGGCAAGTGGTCGAGTCGCTCTGGTGGGGCACGGAGAGACTGAGCCGTGATGCCGGCTTCGGCGAACAGAGGCAAGGCAGCCGTCCGTCCCCCCTGACCGGCAGCGCCGATTCCGATGCCACTAAAATTGGTGCGCAACTCATCGGTCCCCAGGACCGCAATTTCGAGCAGGTCGCAAGAGACATCTTCAAGAGCGTTGCCAGCGTCCCCATCGACTCTCCAAGCGACCCGCGGGTGGCGGTACTGGTGAGAGCCCTGAGCCATCCCAATCAGAGAGTCGAGCTCGCTGCCGCCCGAGCCCTTGCCGGATCCGGACTGGACCGCAGCTCCGAGCCGGTCAGGACCGCCTCCCGCAAGCTCCTCGAAATGGCTATGCACGGCGAACGCCAGGTCTACAAGGACGAAGCCGGGCGGGCTCTCCTGGAGGGCAGTGGTGACCGGAGACCGGCAAGCCCTGACGAGCTTCTATATGGGGTCGGCTGGCTCGACCGAACCGACAGGACAGGTAACCAGGCACCACAGGCGGGGCCTCTGGCTGCCAGCGTGGAGGCCGCTCTCAATCCGCGAGATCGCAGTTTCGACAGCGAGATTACCGCCTCCCTGATCACCACCCGGGCCGAAGAAGTCGCCGACTCTTTCGTCAACGGTCAGATGGTTCCTCTGACCAGCGCCAGCGACCCGCGCCGGGCCAGACTCGCCGGAGCCCTGGGCAGCGACAGCGAGCGAGTGCGCTTTGCTGCCGCCCTGGTTCTCTCGGGAAGCGCCATAAAAGCCGACAGGGATCTTGCTGCCGGCGAGATGAGCAAACTCTCGCGCACGGTCGAAAGCCTGGCATCCTTCAACTACAAAGACACAGTACGAGCCATTGTCGACACCGCCGGGGGCGGTCCCATAAAAGAAGCCTCCGATCCCAGAAGAGAAGCTCTGACAAAGGCTCTGGCTCACGACAACGAGCGTGTCCGTCTGGCGGCAGCCTGGCGGTTGTCGGAGAGCGCCATCAGCGGTGACAGGCAGACGGCTATGGCGGAACTGGCTGCCATAGCGAACGGCTCCGGCAATACCATCGGTCGCCAGGAGGCGCAGGGATTGCTCAGAAATATCATCGACTGTGGCAACCTGGACGACCAGCTCCTCGCCCACAACGCCTGGCAAACCGCATACGATGCCAGCAGCGCTCCTGGGAAGGTGCCACCGCCTGCCGTGCCCAATGAATACAGCCGATCTATCAACCGCATGCTGATGGAGCCGCGAAGCAATCTGACCGACTTCGTGTACCACACCGGCACCACCGACAAGGTCAATCTGCTACGCACCCTCACAGGCTGGTCCCAGGAGACCCTGGACTACCAGCTAGGCGCTGAATACAGGCTCAGGATCAAGCCCTCCGAGAGACGTGAGGAGAACACCGCCGATCTGATGCGATTCTCTACGATCAACCGTTGTGCCAGCCACAATCCCAGGCACCAGTATGGATACGAGGAGAGCAGGAGCTTTCGCCTGTCCCTGGGCGGCGAATATGGCGAGGTCCCTCTCACCGACCAGCAGAAAGCCAGTGCCCTGGATTCAATTCTCTTTCGTCATATACGAGGCGAAAATATCGCAGGCTCAGGAAGCCTCGACAGCCTGCTCGCCTTCAAAGACTCTGCCACCGGCAGAGGCTCGAATCTGGAATCTTACGTCAGCGGCAGATCCGACCAGTTGCTCAAAGACTTTCTGGAGCAAATCAAAAAAGACACTCCGCCGGCAACTCCGATCCGTTCGAGTACCGGGACCGCTCTCTCTCCGACGGCTTCGCCGCCCCGCTGGAGACCGGCAGCCGCCTTCGAAGGTACCAGTTTTCTGCAGATAAAGGATCGCAATCCGGGCTCGATTTCCCAGACCGAAATAGAGTCCCTCTACGGCGGGGTCGGTCTTCTGAACAGGCGCGCCGGGGCCAGGCTCACCGATACCAGTGACGGTGATGCCCGGAAGCTCTCGACTGATCTGGCAGGCGAGCTGCCCGGCAACGGCAGGCAATGGTCGGAGAATCTTTTCGCCAGCATCAAGCACAGCCCTCTTGCCGGCGACAACGACCCCCGCCGGGCAGTCCTCGACCAGGCCCTCCGGAGCAGAAGCGAAAGAGTCCGTCTGGCATCGAGCTGGATGCTCAGCCAGAGCGGCCGGGAAGGAGATCTCGAGAAAGCCGTGGGGACCCTGGCATCCCTGGCGGTGCAGAGCCGGAACCGGACGACATCCACAGAAGCTGCCGGTCTCCTGAAAGATATGATCTATTCGGGTAGTGACACCACCAGAGATGCGGCTCTCAAAGCCTGGAAGGAGATCTGGGAAGCATCCGGAAGAGAGCCTTCTCGAAAGCCACCCGAATTCAACGAAGCCGATCAGGCACGGAAATATCTGGAGCGCAATCCTGTGGCTGCGCGCAGTCTCTACGCCCTACCGGTGGATCACCGCAAAGCTATCTTCCTCGCCATGAGCGCCGCCGGTGACGGCCGACCCTTCACCGAGGAAGAGCTGGACGCCCGGATCAGCCCTCCCACATATACGCCGGTGCTCAATCGCCAGGCCGACCTCTTTCAGCTTCAAGGCAACCCCTTCCGCCGGGAAAACCCTCTAGATCTGTTCAAAGATTCATTTCAACTGCGTCCATACCCTGTGGCAGATCGAAGCCGGACCGGAGCGATTCTGCTCGAGTCCATGAAACAGCGATATGCCGATACGGTGCCGGAAGCGAGATTCTCCTTCGACCGCGACGGCAAGGTCGTCTTTGATTTAGAAAGCGATAAGCCCGGATCCGAACCGCTCAGAATAACCACTACCTCGAGCAACCGGATCACCTTCAGCGAATCGGCACCGGATGAGCTGGTGGGACAGTTCCTCAAAGAGATGCTCGATACGAGACCCGACCTCGGACGCAGACAATCCCTGGATAGCCGATCCCTGGCCACCATGTACAAGAACTGGCTCAGCCAGCGCGGTCGCGGTCTGGACTACGTTGCCGATCAGCTCGAGATGGCCGGTCTGGGTCTCCACGGCGACCTTTCCACTGACAGATGGGTCGACGTGAGCCGCCGCCGCGAATCGAGCCTGAACAATTCACTAAACCGCGAGCTGGCAGCCATGATAACACCGCGCCTGCTCACAAGAGAAGACTATTCGCCGTCCTGGACACCACCGCCGGGAAGCGCGCTTACCGCCGATATCGCCCGGCCGGATTTCCTGTCAGCACCGCCAGTAGAGACTCTTGTCCGTTACCGGAGCAATATCGTCGCCCTCCTGCCAGAAGATCTGAAAGAGCACCAGTCCGAAGACGGCTCCATCCCGCTCTGGTATATCCAGGCATTCGCTCGAGACAGGGCGCCGGCAAACTTCGAGGGCAACCCGAATTTCAGGGTCCTTCCAGGGCTGTCGAGCAAGAGCAACGGGCAGTATCTGGTCATCCCCCGGGACGACAGAACTCTCAGGACCATGGAGCTCGACCGAACCGGGCAGCGCCTGCGGGTCATACAGACCTTTCTGGACAACAAATAGACAATCAGTTTCCGCTGGGAAGCACTCGCTCGCTGCGCCTTTCCGCGGACTTCACCTCCGGGGCGAAGGCATTGAACAGCAAGAGGAGCCCGGTTACCAGGCCGGTCTTGCCCAGTAACTCCGCGGTCTTGCTCCTGACACTATGTCTGGTGGCCTCGCAAAGAGCCATACGCTCACCCGCACCGCCGGCGCTGTCATATCTTCCTTTCAGCTCGGACAGCCACTCGAGCCCCTCGAGTCTTTCCCTGGCTTGCTGAGCGGACCGCTCATCGCCGCTCCCCTTCAAGCGCTCGAGTTCGGTCCTGGCCGTCTCGATCCGCTTCTTCAACTCGGCGGGCTCGAGCCTGGCGAGCTCCTCCGAGAGCTTCTCGCTGCTCACATCCGCCAGACGAACAGTACGAGTGGTGACGGTGCCGTCCGGACCCGGGATATACTCTACGACAAAGGACTCATGAGCGCCGGGCCGCTCGGAAGAAGCAGCCAGACCATCGTGCCGCTCACCGGTAACAGCCGGTTGAGCCCGACTGTGCTCCGCCACTGCGGAGCTCTCCAGACCGGCTCCGGCAAGAGTCCTCTCCAGAGAGCCTCTCAATACCGAGAGCCTACCTTCGATCCGGGCTATGTTCTCGCTGTTGCGAAGATAGGGCTCGAGGCTGGAAGGCAACTCGATCCCTCTTTCCTTCAGCTTGAGAATATCGGCAAGAAACGGCTCGAGCTCAGGATTTCCAGTCGAGAGCTTGCGGATCTCCTCGAGCGTTGTCCTGAGACTTTCGTCGGGCAGGGCATCGATTCTCTGTTTCAGCGGTGAATCTCGCCTGATCCTGTAGCCCGACTGCTCGAGTTCGCCGGCAAGCTTGCCGTCATACTCCCGGTAGCGCGGATCGAAGTGCAGCTCCCTGCCCTCTTCGGTACTGAGCGTATTCCAGGCGTGACGTTGACCTTCGAAAGAGCCGTCCGGCTCTGCCCCGAACATCCCGGTCTGGAAGCCGACGGGCAGGCCGAGCCTGTCTCCCATGGCTTTCACCAGAAGAGACTGAGGCACGCAAGTGCCGACTCCTCGCCTGACATATTCACCCAGATAAAGCGATTTGCCCCGGAACTCCCTGTCCATATGATACATGGCATCATCGGCGGAAAAACGCTGGCCCTCGTGCTCCGGCTTCCATCCGGGAGGAGGCGTTGCATTCTCAGGAGTGAGAAGGTCGTGAGCGAATCGTGTAATCAGTTTCATCTTGAGGTGAGGATCTTCGATACTGCCGAAACGAGCGCTTGCCTCGTCCAGCACCGCTTTCAATACCGGATCGTTTGCCGGGTCGACAACAATCGGCACTCTCTCGACCTCGACACCGGTATCCCTGTCCTCGTGCAGCTCGGTGAATCTCATCCCCGGTACAAGCGGCTTCTCACCAGGGATGTAGCCCGCCCCTCTTAACTCGAGACTCTGCCTGGTGGCAGGAGAGACGGAGACATCCGCAGCCGGAGCCAGAAGGGGACTGTTGCTACCGGAGCCCCCGGCTCTGGCGAAATCGGGGATCTCGAAAGACTCTATTCCCAACTCCATCCGACCATTGAGCACCACTTTCTGCCCTGGCTCGATATACAGCTTGTAGCCGGCCGACTCTCTCTGCCATGCCTGCGAATCGACACCGTCGATGGAAAGCTCGCTGTATCCGACTTCCTTGCGGAGAAAGAGACCGTGCTCGTCGGCACCCACCGAGAAATTTCCCGAGGCGAGCTTGAGGTCGTTGTATGAAGAAGAACCCATGGACTTGATCCGTCCAGCCGGAAGGACATCGATGCTCTCGCCCCCGACACTGATACTGTAAGCAGTGCGACGCTCGAACCGCGGCTCGCTGCTCCCGGCGCGACTCGAAATAGACTCCAGTCGTGACCGGGAAGAGGCATCGTCGATGCGGGGAGGCCCTGTTGCCTGTCCGGACTGCTCGGCGGCGAGCAGATGGGCGAACTCAGCCAGGGTCGTGACTCTCGCCTCCACCGGCGCACCAGCGCCCCGGGGCTCGTTGCGGGCAAAATCAGCCTCGAAATCACCGGGCCAGAGATCGGTGATCGCGGCCAGCCGGGTCGTCCCGGACTGATCGAGGACACGCAGAGAAAGATCGTGACTCTCTTTGTTCTCGATGATCGAGAGGAGGGTCACCTGACGACCGGCCATCTCTACTGAGGGCGCGTCTTTCAAGAGATGCTCGAAGGAGCCCGGGTCGTCCCTGGCATTGAGGAGCTTGGAGCCGATCAAAAAGACATCGCCGGTGCTCTGCCTGAGCCTCTCGAGACCGATGGCTCTGGCTCTGCCTTCTCGGGTGCTGAAACCTTCGAGACTGGTGCCTTTCAGATCGGTCTCGGTGAGGATGCCGGTCTCGACAAGATGGCCGATCACATCCTTTCCCTGCTCGATATTGTCGGACATAGACCCGACGATCTTTCTGGCCAGCTTCCCGGCGGCTTCGCTGTCGCCCTTGAGAAGAGCCTGGTTGAACTGCTGCTGCCAGGAAGCGACGGTAAGATAATCGGCCAGCTTGTTAAAATCCTGGCGCATGCGCTGCTCGGTCTCCCGAGAAAGCGAATCTTCCCTGAGCGCCCGTTGAATCGCGCGCGCCCTCAAGGCCGCATCGGGTTTTCTCGCTCTCAGCTCGTCGCTGGAGAAGGCATAGGCATTGTTGTCACCGCTGCGGGCTCTGAGATCGACATCGAGACTCTTGAAGTGCCTGAGCACCAGGGGATGGTCCCTGAGTGTGCCCCCGGCTTTGAGAGCCTTGAAGATGGCTTCCCGCTGCTCGACGATCTTTTGCGAGGGACCCTCGAGCTTCGACGAATCGATGAGGGCGAGCTGCCTGTCGAAACGCGCCTTCTCAGCGCTGAGAGCCTGGTCGAGAGCCTCCTTCGAGCCTCCGAACTCGGACAGAAGAGCAGTATCGACATGGTCTGCCGGGCTCGTGCCGGCAATGCGATCGCCGAGCATGCGCTCGAAAGCCAGTCTCGCCTCCGGGCTTTCGATCTGATGCCGGCTTCTCGAGTCTTGAATGAACCGACTCATAAGAGCATGACGAACACCTTCGGGATCGACTCTGGCAGCCGCCATCAAATCGAGATGAGCGGTCTGGTGGCCGAGCTCATGAAGAAGCGTCCTCATCGGAGTCTCGGCGTCGACGCCCACATAGACCACACCTGTCTCCAGGACATATTTCCCTTCGCAGTCATTTAGCGATGCGAACTTGATATTGTCGGTGGTGAGAAGCTCCGGGGGAATTCCCAGTCTCCGGGGTATGCCTTCTCTCTTGAGGGCTTCGATAGCTCGAGATGCCGCTCTCTCCGAAATATCGGATGCGATCTCGGATCCCGGTCTCGATCGGCTGTTCCGGCGCAGGGGCAGGACCATTGCCTTGATCTCGCGATTGGCTGACTCGATACTCCTGACCAGTCCATCGGGAAGGAGCCCGTACGGAAGCGCCCTGATGGAGTCCTTCTCCATAGACCTCATGGCTAGAAGACCTTCCCGGCGCAAGATATCACCGGAGGAGGAGAGGGACTCTCTCAAATCCCTGGTGGAGAGACCGGCTTCATTGAGCAGGAAAAGGGTCTCGTTGCCGAATATGACATTGCGGGCCTCCATGGCGAGCATTTCCCGATCGAATCCATCATTGAGAGTAAGACCGGTAAGATCGATGGCGGGCCTATACTGGGGATCGCCTTTGGCAAAAGGAGAATAGACGCGCACCTGATTGCCGTTGTTCTCGAGATGCTCGGCAAGAGATGGCGAAATCAATTTGCCCTGCCAGTGCTGCTGGTGCGCCTCGGCAAGCGACGCCGCCATGAGAACCGCGTGCCTCTTCTGAAGAGCACGGGTCTGCGGTCCGTCGATGAATTCGAGATCCGCAGCCGCCTGCACCCGGTCACCATCCACGGTTCTTTCCGGATGCATGATATCGACCCGGACACCGGACGGGAGCTCTACGATGGTGACTGGCTCGCTTACGATATAGCGCTCTCCCGAACGCGAGACCGAGGGATGCTTGAGACCCTCGAGATAGGTGGCAAGACCCCCTGCAGTCAGGTCTCCCGCTTTCAGGACAGTCTCGCTTCTGACGAAATCGACCTGACCGGGGAAATTGCCTGTCTCCCGTAGCGAGTCGTATCCCTTCTCGAAACGGCTTTCATTTATCGCTTCGACACCGGCAGCCAGCCTTTCGCGGAAAGCGGCTGTCTCGGTCTCCGGTGCCCTCTCCACACCGTCGATAGTGACTGTGCTTGTCGGGATTTTGATCTTAGTCGATTTTACCGGCTCCAGCGCCGGCTCTTCGCCAGGACTCTGCAAGGCGGCTCGGCCGTGCTCGAGAGGGTCGGAAGAGACCCGGTCGCGATGGAAGCCCGAACGTCCGTGACGGTCCACCCCGGCACTGGTGGTGATGGCGGTTCCTCTGGGAATCAAGACCGAATCTGCAGGAACCACGGCATGGTAGGGATCGACCCGCATGTCTATGGTGCTCTCGGCTCCGGCTCTTTCTTCCACGCTCAAAGAATAGACGGTTCCGGTACGCGGATCGAGCAGATGGCGGTAGCCCATCGAAGCATCACGCCCATTCATCATCGCGGACAGATCCAGAAGCCCTGCGAATTCGGCCTTTTCGGGAAGCACGCCGCCATTGGTCCGCACCATCTCCTGCGCGCCCCTTATCAGCTGCTCCGGTGCTCTGATATCGTCGCCGTGGTCGAGCTGATTGCGGAAGATGAACACCCGGCCGTCGTCCAGTCTGCCCTGAACGCTTCCGACATCCGGAGCCGACGCATCGCCGAAGACGACTTGCTGGTTGTTACGAAGTGGCAGATCCCGTCTCATGCCGTCGAGCACCGTAAGTTCGGAGCCCAGAGCCCCCCCATCCATGGTGGTCAGGGAGAGCGGCGGGGCATTGCCTATCTTGATCTCTTTCTTTCCAGACAGGTCGACCTCCACATCACCGGGGACCGGATCGCCGTCGACGATTACCCGACTCCCGGACAGAGCCAGAAGACGGCTCCTGCCGAGCTCGTCCCGATAGATTATGGCGGTGCTCCCGTCGGCTCCGGGCAGACTTCTGGCACCATCGACATAGGCGCCGGCGGTCACCGGGACACGTACATCGCCTTCACCGAGGACGACTCCCGATCCCGGCGCGATCGCCTGGTCGCCGGCTACCAGATAGCTCCTTCCGGCTACAGGCTCCGCAGGGCGCGCAACCGCACCAGTTCCGGTATCAGGCTTAGCCTCGGGGTGTGGTTTTCTCTCGTAGATACGCACAGCCGTGTCACCCCGGTCATACCAGTGATCGAGCTCGATTGTCCTTTTGAGATCGAACTCCCGGGAGAGAATCTCCCACATGGCATGGTCACCGGAGTTGCCACCGCTTCCCGGCGAGACTACTACCACTTTCTGAGAAGCGGCAAGCTCGGGGCTGGCATCCCCCGCTGCCAGATACTCGGTGAGCGCCCGGGCTCCGAAGGGCTCGTTATAGGGCGGCCAGGAAAGCAGGAGAGTCTGATCAGGGTGGGAAGCAGCTGTGTATTCACTGCCAGAATGGACGTCCGACCAGCTTCTGCCACCCTGCGGATAGAAACGATTGCGTCCGCTCTCCACCGGATGAAGATCGAAAGCATCGATAATCTCACCTTTTCCATTCTTCTCATTGATCAGGTGCTCCAGATAGCCGGTGCCCGCACCAAGGGAAAATGCCCTCCCTTTGCCTTCGCCGCTGCCACTGGTCTTAATGGCATCGACGATCTCCGAGAGGGCCTGATTGTGAACAGGCGAGTATGCGTGCATACGCACCAGATGATTGAAAGCATCGATATGCTCCAGGGGTCTGTTCCCGCTTGCCCGACGAAATTCGAGGAAAAGCTCGTGCAGGCGATTCTCCCCTTCGGGACCGAGCTGGCTCCGGCGAGCCTCCTCCCAGGCTTCCTGCCTGATCGACAGAAAAGCGTCACCGCTGGTCACCCCGGCAGGACTTATCCGCAAATCACCCGTGGAGCCGCTGATTCTCATGTTGAGCTTGCCGTCTTCGCCGGGCTCGAATCGTGCGGCGAGACCGTGATCTTTGAAAACCCTGGCGATGCTCTCGGTCATGCCATCTCGAGCCGGCGCCCCCGACTCCCCCGCCGCCCTCACCAGAGCCGCGAGAGCCAGCGAATCGCCCCTTTTGAGGGCGTCCAGAGCGAGCTCCGGAACTACCAGCCGGTGGACATCGGTGGCGGCCGGGGAAAAGCCCTCGGTCATATAGCCGATCCGCTTCTCCTGATCGAGCCGGACAAGACGGTCGTGCGCGGATTCCTGGCTCGCTTCCGGCTTATCAGAGACAGGCTCCACTCTATAAGTATCCGGACCGGCAAGAATCTCGAGATTGCCGAACTCGCCCGGGGCAGCCTCCCCGGAGCTCTTCTCGACCTCCCGGGCCGAATCGAGATTGCCCGACTCCGAGAGTCTCATGGAGGGCTCAAGCTCACCATAGCCCTCCCGGTCCACGTTCTTCGGTTCAACCGCCTCGGCCCTGCCCGGGTCGGGAGCTTTTTCGTCGGCCACGCAACGCCTCCGGAAGTCTCTGGTCCTTGATCACAGGCTCAATATATTGTGCCCGGCCGAATCAGGGCCGAAACCGCAAAGTCCCACTCTGCAAGCTTTCCGCCCAATATCAAAAGTCGGGCTTCCAGTTCTCTCAGTTCTCCCACGACGTCAGAAGTCCAGATCCCTGTTCATCTCGTAAGCTGCCGGGGAATCGGTGCGCACGATGCATTCGGGCAGCCTTTTCTTGAACTGCTGGACAGCTTTGATCTGCTCCCTGGAGATGAATATTCGCCGGAGGCTCTTGATCCGCGCTAGCTTCTCGATGGCGCCGGCAGTGAGATCGGGATTTCCGGACAGGTCCAGGCTCTTGAGCTCGAGAGCGAGCAGGGGCTCGATGTCCCTGTCGGTGAGCGAGAGGGACGCCAGTCGCAGAGCTTGAAGACGCTTCATTCCTGTGAGCTCCTTGACGTTCGAGCCTTTGAAACCGCTATTCGAGAGCAACAGTCTTTCGAGCCCGGGGATGGCAGCAAGAGCGGAGAACCCGTCCCCGGTTATATGCCTGCACCCCTGTAGATCAAGCACCGTCAATGCCCGGCAGCCCTTCAGAGAAAGAGCGTCTTCGTTTGTGGCGCAGGAAGTCTTCAAGCTCAGAGCAGTCAGTACAGGCAAGTCGCAGAGATAGCGGCAACCTCCCTCCATGCCTTTGGTTCCTTTCAAAAACAAAAGCCGCAACCTGCTCATCTTGCTTATCTCCCTAAGCCCGGCAGGCTTGATAAAAGAGCTGAGCGTAGGCAAGACCCTCACAGATCTGCCTGAGTAGAGGAAGGGTGCTCTCCACGGAGAGGGACTTCTCTCGCGCCAGAATGCCGGCGAGACTCTCGCCCTCCACATATTCCAGAACCAGATAGAGACTGCCGTCCTCGGACTGACCAAAGTCCAGCACCTGAATGATATTTGGGTGGCTCAACCGGGCGACGATCTTCGCCTCGTTCTGAAAGCGCCTGATCTCCCCAGGAGAATCATACGAGAGCAAGACTTTGATGGCCACATCCCGGAGAAGCGCAGTATCGTGGCAGAGAAGCACCGCCCCCATGCCGCCCTCGCCCAGCTTCCTGATCAGGGTGAAACGCTCGGGTATCCGGAGGTTTTCTGAATTCGTCATTTTCCCTCTCGCTCTCGCTCTTGCTCTACCTCGAAGAACAAATCGATCACCTGCTTGTCTTGCAGCTTGCCCTTGTCCCCCGGATCCGCATCGGTCTTCACGGCGAGATCGGGACGTCGCCGGCGCAGGCGCGCCAGAGCCGTCTCGGTCAGAGCCGTGCACCTTCTCAAATTGACCCTTCTGAGGGACTTCATGGAGGCGATGACCTCGAGGGACCTATCGGTTACCAGGGGATTCTCGGCAAGCTCAAGAACAGTGAGTCGCGTATTCTTGAGAAGCGCGACCTCTTCATCGCCGATGCCTGTGCCCACCAGCTCGAGCTCGGCGAGATGCTTGAAACCGGCGAGCGATTTTATGGCAACCCGGTCCATACTGGTGTTGTTGAGGGTGAGGTGCCTGAGCTTGCCCAGGCTGGAAAGATGACTGACACCATTGCCGGTGATATTTTTGCATCTACGCAAATTGATTTGAGTCAGTTGCGGGTAGATGTCAGCGATATGAGCGAGAAACTTGTCGCTCACGCCGGTCTCCCGCACGTCGAGATAGGCAAGCGTTGTCGGACCGCTCAGACACATCATCTGCTCGTCGCCGACGCCGGAAGCTCCGGAAATGCTCAGGGCCTCGAGCCGGGTCAGTCTGGCTACCTCGGCAAGAGAGCCAGGCTCGATCTCGGGGCGGAACATGCGAATAGAGGTGACAGGCTCTCTCGAGAGCGCCAGAAAGCCTCTCTTGCCGATAGCGCCGTGCTTGAAGTAAATCCGGTCCACCACATGGTGCTGAGCGAGATAGACGATATCGTCATCGGTGACCATGGCTCTGGCCGACCAACCCTCGTCTCCCCTGCTGAATTTGACATCGACATTGGCAGGCAGGGTGATAACTTTCTCGTCTCGAGCCAGAGCCTTTCTAATCGTCTCGGTCTCCGATCGCGCCTGGGGCGAAGTGGCTTCCAGGTCCTGCCTCAAGAGTGGCAAGAGTATTCCGACGGCAATCACCGTAAAAAGTGCGGCACCTATTCCAAGCCAGACCAAGCGACTCTTATTCACGCCTCGCTCCTACTGGCTGAAGGTATCCATCTCGAAATATGGAAGCGTAAACCAGAACGAGCTCCCCTGTCCTTCATCACTGTCAACACCGATAGTGCCACCATGAGCAGTGACGATCGCCTTGCACTGCGCAAGATCAAGCCCGGTGAAATCGGTGGCCCGGGATTTGCTGCGAGAACTGTTGCCGGCATTGGCGATGTCGAAAAGGGTATCCTGATCGTCATAGCTTATTCCCGGGCCGTTATCCGAGATAGTGACCACCACCGAATAGGGAATCTTGCCCAGCATCACGTTGATGACATCGGACTCCGGGGCGTACTTCACGGCGTTGCTCAAGAGGCTTATCAGGACCTGCTGGATTCTCTCCTCGTCCAGGCAGAGCTGCACATCATCGAGCTCTCGCTTGATCACTATGCCTTTTCCCGATGCCTGCGGCTCTACTTTCTGCACGGCCACTTCGACGACCTCGCCGAGCTTCTTGTTGCTGAGGTCGAGCTTGATCCTGGAGGCGGCTCTCTTCTCCTCCTCGATAGCTTTTATGGAATTCTGGGTCATGACTTGCCGCCTGAGCTTGGTGCTCAGCGCCTTGGCCATGGCGTGAACGCTCCGGTCTATGCCGGCTAGCTCGTCATCGCCGCCGAGCTCCGGTTGCAAAGCGCTCGATTCGGATATCCTGCTGATATTCGAGGTGATGATCGCGATTCTCCGGTCGAAACGCTTCCGGAGGATGACAACAAAAGCCCCTGCCATCAAAGCATTTACGAGAAGAGACGTAAGAGCAATCCCCTTGATATCAGCGGCGAAAGACTGGGTATTGCGCATTTGCCCCGATTCGACCGCCACCGAGCCGGATCCTGATGAGACGCCGATCGCCACGGCTTTCCCCTCGAACTGCTGGGCGCGCATCAGGATGAATCCGGCGAAAGCCAGCTGCACGGCGAATGCCAGCCCAATCGACGCAAGTCCGAGAGTAGAGAGCTTCATGTCACAATTATACTTATGACCATGAGAATTATCGTCCCTGGCTCAAACCAGAGGAGGGAGACGGGCTATCGGGTCTGCTCGTAGAAAACCACCCAGTTGGTCTGCTTGGCGGTCTGAGACCGGTCATTACCGATGGTGACGATTTCTCCCGTCTCGGGATCGCGATACCAGCCTTCGTCCCAGGCGCCCATGTCGGTATAGAGAGCGTCTTCCACGCCAAGGGCAGCGAGGTCGGCATTGAAAGTCTTGAAAGTCATTGCGGACTCGCTCTCAACAACACCCTCGCGGCCGTCGGCAAACTTGACGATAGCACGCATCTGGAAGCTCTTCTTGTCTTTGAAACGTGCCGGCGTGCCTTTGTGCACGAGCTGGAATTGCTGGAAAAATGAAGCCTTGCGCTTCTGCACCGACTTGATGAATTCCCTGGTGAAACGCTTGCCGTTGTCGCTGGGGAAAATCTCGAACTTGCCACCTGATATCAGAATCGCTCCGCCTATCGGTCTGGAGATGGCCCGGGCGTTGCTCACCCCGCCGCGGATTCCGTAGATACCGACCACGGTGCCCGATTTGGTAGTGAAGGCCGCCGGAATGCAGAGCTTGATCCTCTCGTTCATTTTATCCGGACGCTTTATCTCCCAGCCGATTCGAAGGTCGCCCATGTCATAGAAGTGATAGGACATGCCGCTCGCTCCTTTCATGGAGCCCACCGACAGACCGGCAGCCAGGACCGGCTCGAAGACGGCGAGAAAGAGAGCGAAACTTAGTGCGAGACTGAGGGCTACCAGGCGAGTCGTCATTTCTGAATGATACAACGCTGTTCCTGAAGAAAGCCAAAAAGAACCAGGGGGACGATAGCCCCTCGGCCGACTTCTGCGACCTTCTGACAACGTGGGTTGTCTCATCTTGTATGCTCGATCACAAATACAGAACATTCCTCTGTTATTGTGGTGGCTTGATAGCTCGTCCCACTGTAAGGAATCACTCGTGAAATTCGCGAAGGCAAGCTCGAGATCCTCGTTGATAATCTCGATATTCCTGCTGGCTCAAACTAACACGCCTGCTCCGGCTCAAACAGACCGTGCGTACTCGAAGGAGCCAGTGGCTCTCGAGGGCGAGCAAGCATCTAATGACAATCGCGACATGACCACGGACGGGAGGCTGATGGTCCAGGCACAGGGAGAGACTCCTGTCCTCAGACAGGGCATCAGCGTCAGCGATCGTGAAATCGAGAACAAGATCGACGGTCTCACCAGAGACATACTTCTGAAGCTGGTGGAGCTCGAGCGATACGGTATCAACTACAACCTGATATCGGGAAAGCAAGGCAGATGGAAAGGCTGGCGTTACGGTTTCTTCGGCGAGGCCAATCTGGGTCTGGGTCTTGCCGGTGCTGTCACTTCGGTGGTCAACCGGGGCGGCAACCTGAGCCGACCGGGCCGGGTGAATGTTCACCTCCAGGAGAGCTGCAACTATATGCCGATGATAGGAAATCTCATCGGAGCCGGCGGCGCCGGTATCGAACTCGGTCTCAATGGATTGCACGAGTTTCAGGCCATGAGAAAAGGCTATTCTCCATCCCAGGCGAGAAAACGTGTAAAGGACCTGAGAACCGAAATCGAAAGCCTTCTCGAAGAGCGAGCCCGAATCATCCAGGCGGCGTTCTCGGTGGAGACTCTCAAAGGACGGGCCGAGCTCGATCAAGCGGAAGAGAAGGTCCTCCGCGATCTACTGGCCCAGAGCCTCCAGCAATTCGAGCGTTTCTACATCGGCAAGCGCCGCCTTATTGCTTTCCAGCAGATGCAATATCTTTTCGACATCTCGAAGAACGTGACCAGTGCAGTCGGCTATCAATTCGCCTACGATTCTCTGAGCCATAAGCACCGGATCTATAACGGCCGTGCCGGTATCATGTTCGTGGTATCAGGAGCTCTCTTCACTGCCGGTCCGGTGCTCAGCCGTGCTTTCGGCAAGCTGATGGCGGAGCGCCACCGACGCCTCCTGCGTCCCACCACCCGGGTAGCGGAAGAGCAGACCCTCGAAAGACTCAAGAGCGATCACGAGTTGCTCGACAGGTTCTGCAAGAACAGCGATTGCGATAAGGCAGATCTCGTAGTCGATCGCTCGGCGTCGATTTACGCGTCAGGCGAGAAACACTTCGAGGACGAAATAAGTCGCTCCGAGAAAGCAGAGGACAAAGCCAAGCTGATCGCCACCCAGAATATCGCAGCCGGCACCTTCGTCGGTGGCACCAAGATCGCAAGCGGAGTGCTCTTCATAATCCCCGGTTACAACAGGCGCTACAACGTCAACTCCGGCGGCAAGGCCGCCCGAGGCACCAACGACTTCCTCTTCACCTCCTCCTTGATCTCGATCCCGGCAACATCCTTTGCCATCCTCGACACACTGCGAATCAATATTCAGGGAGAGATCAACCGCAAAAGATTGAAAGAGAAAGGCGAGCTTCCAGGACAACTCGCCCAGGCAAGACTCGAAGAGCTCGATCAGATCGAGAAGCGGGTCAAAGCCATCAAGCTTCCGTAGCCGGTTTGGCAAGCTCAGCTGTTCACTCCATACCCTCCTCCTGGCACTCTCTCCTGAAAATGATAGACTCGAGCGGCTCTCGTTCGGAGCTACAGACTTCTTTGAATCTTGCCAGTGAATCTCCATAGGCGTATCGAGCGCCGCCTGTGTCAGTGCTGTTAGCCTTTCTCAAACTGCCGTTCTCCGGCATAACCATCCTGTGACTCTCCTTGTAGTCTGTAATCGGCATCACTAGCTGGCGATGACCATTTCCACGGCTCGACGAAATCCTGGTAGCCGCCTCGAACAGATTGCGGGCTTCCTGAGTTCTTCCCAGTGAAAAGAGAAAATTGCCCAGGCTGGACAATATGCAGGGATCGCCAGGCTCGATCGAAAGTGCCTTCCTCAAGAGTTGCTCCCGCTCAGAGTTCACCTCCAGGCGGCGTCCGCTTCGAATGTGACTCGGCAACAGATCAGCCAGGTAGCGCATGACAAATGGATCACGCTGATTCCGCTCCAATTGGCGTCTCAAAGTCGGGATGGGGCTTTCCTGCCAGTTAAGTGTTCGCCGGCAACTCTTGCAGAACCAGCCGTGACCGCCCACCAGGGTGATTCCTTCCTCATGCCCGTGGTCATTTCGGTAGACTCCAGTGGGAAAATCCTTCTCTGTCAAGCCGAGCATACAATGCATGGTCACTTTCACGAGCCGGGGATCGGGACAATCGTGACGGCGTCCTTCATCCTTATCAGGGGGTATCGAGGACAGGTTCGTGCTTGTGATGAAGCCTCCTGTCCGCCCGATTCTAGACTCGGCAAGCCTCAATCCTTCAAGAGAAACCTGCCTGCGTCTGTCGCTTACAGCGAAGCCCTCTGAAAGGTTGACAGCCAGCTTGAATTTGCTGACCGCCGTCCGGTATCGCCCTTCCACGTAGGCAAGCCTGCCAGCCTCGTAGGCTCTGCGCCAGTTGTTATCGGCTATTCTCGCTACGGCCGGGCCGCGCGCCATCTCCTCTTCGGCTCTGACAAACTCGGCCCGTCCCTCGAGGGTGGTCTTCCGGTCCGTAATTACGGGTCCACCTGATTCATTCCGTCCATCTAGGGCATCACATGTTCCGCACGCTCTTGCACCAACAGCGAGAAGAAATGTTAATGCCGCTGCTAGCAGAAGCGCCAGGTTCCGGAGACAAATCGATTTCGACATGAGCGACTCCTCCTACGACCACAATAGGCGAAGCGCAATCAGCCCGACAGCCGGTTTTTCCGGCTCGATTGCCGGTAAAAACCCTGAGACTGATCTCGGCGAAGATGTCAACGGGACACATGCCGATAGTTCCGGCTCCGGTCCGGAACCGCCCGCGCAACCGTCTTCTAGTGCTCAGGAAAGACGGGCGGCAATCCGCACGTCTTGAGGGTCTGTTCATTGTCCAGCGCTCTGTTTATGAACCTGACCGCGTCTCGATCAGGCAGGGGTCCCGCTTCCTTGAAGAGCCGATTCCACCTGAGCGCTTCCTGGCACTCCTCTATCAATGGTCTTGCGGCGGGCGTCTCAGTTGGGCTCGGATTGACCCGGTGCGCCTGTTCGGTATATTCGCCAGTAATTCTATCCATATTTCTATTCTTGACCTGCATCAGCACCCATGGCTGAATGGTAAGGGAAAAACATAACCGCTGCGTGACAAATCTATGTTCTCATCGGGTCTATCGAGTTCCTTAACATCCTCACCCGAATCAGGCGACTCGAGACTTGATAACCCCCACCGAGCAGGGCGCTCGCTTGAGCACCTCGTCGGCGACACTGCCCAGAAGGAATTTCTTGAATCCGCTTCTTCCATGAGACCCCATAATCACCAGATCAGCCTCGATGGCTTCGGCAAATTCGACTATCTTCTCACTCGGGTGACCGGTAAGCACCTTAGCCTCTACATGATTGCTCGGAAGCCTGTCGCGAATGGCAATGCAGGACCGGGCGGTCAGGTCGGCACAATCGTCATAGGTAGCTTGCTCGACGGCCTCATCACCAAAGGGCGGCACGCCCAGACCTACGTCAACCGGAATAGGCTCGACTACGCTCAGGACGATAAACTGGTCGTTCTCCATCCAGGGCACCTCCCCGATATACCGGAGCACCTCCTGTGAGCACGGCGAGTCATCTATCGCGACTAGAATTTTCATCGGAAAACCCTCTCAAACGCCCTTATATGATAATCCCGATCCTGACAGGATCGTCTTTACGGCGCCTCATCCGAAGGCATTATTATGCATATAGAATATGATTGGTAATGTCGCCAGACTTTATTTACTTTCAGGGAGGCGCCCGATAAAGATGCTCTCGGACTGCCATGGTTGCTGCCCTGATACGCCGGAGTCTATCGAGACGCTGCCGACAGCCGGGATATGATATGCCCGGAGCCCTGACCAACCGGGAAAAGCTCGATACACTGGCAGACTTGATCAAGGGTCTGCGCGCCAATCTCTCTGCACCGGCCATAGTGGCTTGCAAGGATGTAAGCGAGAGCACCTGGACATACGAGGAGCTCTCAGACTCAGCCTGCCGTCTGGCTGCCGGTCTGCGCCAGAGGGGCGTGGGCAGCGGCGACTATATAGGGCTCGTCGGCGATAACAGCCCGGAGTGGATTCTCTGCTGCCTGGCTGTGATGGCAGCCGGTGCTGCGGTAGTACCAATCGATGCCAGGACGGACGACAAGACCCTCTCCTCGATACTGGGCAATCTGAAGATCAGGCTCTTTGCCGCTTCGAAGAGGAGCCGGAGTCACTTGCAAGCCCTGGTGCGGGTGCCTCCTGAAAACTTCGTGGTGATGGACGATCCCGATGACCAGCGTCACTGGAAGAATATGCTGGCGGAACCGACCACGGACCATATACCGCTTGCCCCGGATACGTTAGCAGCCGTATTCTTCACCTCCGGCACCACAGGCAATCCAAAGGGCGTGCCGCTGACGCACCGCAACCTGACATTCCAGATCAATACCCTGGCGACCATTCCCGATCTCGTCCACGAGAGCGATTGCTTGCTCCTGCCCCTCCCCCTGCACCATATCTATCCATTCGTCATCGGCATGCTGCTTCCCCTGGCCTGCGGGCGTCCGATCGTATTGCCGGCGGCTCTGACGGGCGAGCACCTGATGCAGGCGATCAAGACCAAGAAAGCCACTGTGATTATCGGTGTGCCGAGACTCTACGAAGCCCTCCTCGACGGCATTCGAGCTCGGCTCGCTGCGCTTGGCGGCACGGCTTCGATAGTCAGAGAGTTAGCCCGGATCAGCATCTGGTGTAGACGCCGTCTCGGGATCAGGGTAGGTCGAGTTCTTCTGGGCGCCCTCCACAAAGAAATCGGTCCGGACCTGCGAATCCTCACCTGTGGTGGCGCCTCCATCGACCCGGAGCTGGTCTATGCCCTCGAGGGTCTCGGCTGGAAAATAGCGATTGGATACGGACTGAGCGAGACCGCAGCGCTCCTGACACTGTTGACGCCCGATCGGGGAAGGGTAGACACGGTCGGTCCGCCTCTTCCAGGAGTCGAGCTGAGAATTGACCAGATTTCGCCAGCCAGGGAGGGATCGCCAGCCAGAGAGGTTTCCCCAGACTCGCTGGCGGCAGCCGGTGAGATTCTGGCCCGGGGTCCCGGCGTATTCTCAGGCTATCTGCCCTCCCGAGGAGAAGTATCGACCCCGGTCGAGCCAGGCAGAGAAATTTTCACAGAAGACGGCTGGTTCCGCACAGGCGACCTGGGCTATCTGAAAAATGGCTATCTCAAAGTGGCAGGACGTGCTTCCTGTGTCATTGTCAGTCAAACCGGCAAGAAGATAGATCCGGAGAAACTCGAGGAAGTATATAGCGAGGATCCGTTTATTTCAGAGATCGGGATTCTCTCCTACAAAGGAAAACTGGTTTCGGTGGTCGTTCCCGATTTGAAATCAATAAAGGAAGCGGGCTATCGCAGCATTCAGGCGGCTACGCACAACGCGATCGACAGACAGTCTATCTGTCTTCCAGGTTACAAACGTTTATCGGGATTCGTGGTGGCAAGGACACCCCTGCCCAGAACATCGATGGGCAAGATTCAACGCCACCATCTCGCCAAACTCTTCGAGCAGCTGAAGAGGGGAGACAACGCCAAACCAGCTCCAGCCCCTCAACTCCCGGACAACGAAGACGACCGCCGCCTGCTGGCGCGTCCGGCTGCAAGCAAAGTGTACGCCTATCTGGGGGACCGATACGGGACGGAAGCGCTCAATCTCGATGCCGGCGCCCAGCTCGATCTTGGAATAGACTCTCTGGAATGGCTGACCCTTCAGCTTGCCATCAGAGACATGACCGGCATCGGGCTGGACGAGACCGCCGTGCTGAAGATCTCTACTGTCCGCGACCTTCTCAGAGCAGTGGAAGAAAGAGATGGAGAACAAAACGGCACAGGGTTGATTCATGTTTTTCAAGACCCCGAAAAACTATTGAGCGAGAGCTTGAAGTACTGGCTCGAGCCCCTCAGCGGTCCCGAGAGAGTCATTCAGTACGCACTATTTACGGTGATAAAGAGGCTCGCAAGAACATATCTCCGCTTGAAAGTGGAAGGACTCTCCCGCATAGAGCCCGACCGGCAGTATGTCTTCATTCCCAATCACGCCAGCTATCTGGACGCCTTCGTGCTCGGCGCCGCTATTCCGGAGAGCCACCTGCGCAAAACCCACTGGGCAGGCTGGACAGGTATCGCATTCGCGAACAGCCTGGCGCGTTTCGGCAGTCGAATGGGACAGGTAATCCCAATCGATTCCGAGCACGCTCCGATTTCCAGCCTGGCCCTGCCGGCTGCTGCCCTGAAACGGGAAAAGAGCCTGGTATGGTTTCCGGAGGGACGACGCACCCTTACAGGAGAGCTGCTCGAATTCCGGAAGGGAATTGGTCTTCTTCTCAGCAACTGTCCAGTGCCCGTGATCCCGGTTTATTTGAAAAACACTGCTCTCGCCCTGGCGCCAGGACACTGGCTCCTGAAGCCGGTTCCGGTAACGGTGCGGTTCGGCGCACCACAAGAAATCGCCGAGCTGCTGGATCAGGGGACAGGATCCACCCCGGAGGAGCGCATCGTCTCGGCGCTGGAAAAGCAGGTAGAAAGCCTCGCTCGGGATTAGCTAGAGATCCAGGGAGCTAGAGAATGAAAAGATGAATCAACAGACCCGAGAGGATGGCCGTTATCCGGAACTGGTGAGCGGGAGCGATGAGCGCAGGGTCGCCACAGCGCTTGACAATGCGCTTGCCTGTGCGGTGCTGTGCCAGGCTTGCTACCATATGGGTCGGACACGAGGAGTCCCGAGCTAACAGTGCAACCTCTCGCAACCTATCTCTCTGACCTGATACCGGCAGTGCCCCCTATTATGTGGCACCTGTTAGCAAACCGGAATGTTCAACTGACAAGGACTTCCTGCTCGGTGGCTTCGCTTTCCATAGCGCTCAACGCGCTGACATCGGTGCATTGCCGCGGGGTCGTCGAGCAAACTCTGGATGAGCCGAAGATCCTCGCCCGGATGACCATGGACGAGCTGCGCCGGAATCTTTCCCAGGGGACCGGAGGCGCCACCCTCAACGAGGCAGCCGAGATCGCCGTCGAGACTCTCGCCGGTCTGGAGCTTTTGAATCACTCCGTGACCGCGCACCATATCGACGAGCCGAACGAGACCTTTACCGAGATCTTCAGAGGCGACCTTGCCGGTTCCACCAGCGGCTCTTCGGTTATAATCGTCAATTACCATCAAGGTATCGCAACCGGAAAGAACCTCACCCACGGACATTTCGCTCCGGCGGCCCCGCTAACCCAGGATGCCAGAGGGGTCTGCGTTGTGGATCCTGCCAGAGACAGAGCACCTTTCGTGCTCGACCTGGAGCACCTTATCAGGGCAATGGCCACAAAAGACGAAGATTCCGGACGCAATCGCGGCTATCTGAAAATAGCGCTCGGGAGTTGACATGAAAGATTTCACTGGCTTTCTCATTTCGTTCATAGAAAAAGAGCTGGATGAAGATTTCATTCGAGCCGTATCGGAATACTCGAAAGAAGAGCCCAAAATCGAAGGAATGCGAGGCTCGGATATCCAGTTTTATGCCTACGCGAAGTCCGGCTTCGATCTGATCCAGAAAGAGGGACGGCTCGACTCCATTCATTTCTTCTCCGGCGATACCCGCGATGGTGAGCGTTTCCTTTCCGATCTACCGGAGGGTCTGACCTGGTCGGACGATCAGAAGTCGGTCAAAGAAAAAATGGGAAAGGATCCATTCAAATCGCAGAGCGCCATAGCAGGCACGTTTCCCTGGTCATACGACATCTACGACAGGGGAAGCTACCAACTTCATGTGGAGTACAATCCGGACCTGACGATTCGACTGGTTACGGCTAGACGAAAGAAATAGATGAAACAAATAATCGTAACGGTATTACTGTTGATATCGACGCCAGTGGCGCTGGCTCGGCAGGATGATAATGCAAGAAGTCTTCTTGACACCAAGCAATGGGCAAAGGCAGAGGCGGTATACGATAAATTGTTGAAGTCCGATTCGAACGACCCGGTCGCTTTGAACAACAGAGGGTTCGCGAAGCACCGACTGCAGAAGTACGAAGACGCCATTAAGGACTACGACAGGGCTCTCAAGCTCAAACCGCATTGGTCAGCGGCTTTGAACAATCGAGGAAGGGCACTGAGACATCTGCACAGATATGACGATGCGCAAAAGGACTTTTCGGAAGCCATAGAACAAGCACCGGAAAGCGTGCATGGCTGGAACAACAGGGGACGGACCTGGGCAGACCTGACAGAATACCAGAAAGGAATCAGCGATCTAACCAGGGCCATTTCGCTGGATCCTGCCTACAGCTACCCATACTATAACAGGGGAATCTGCTACCGCGCTTTGCATGAGGACAAGCTTGCCGATAGCGATTTAGAGCAAGCTCTGAAGCTGGGTTATCCACGTGAACGATTAGATTGACTTCTATAATCGGCAACGGTACATCCGCCTAAGATGACTTCCGCAAGGCAGAACCTGATGGACGGTGGCATAAGATGAACTACCAGGAATTCCCATGGGGAGCCTTATTTGGATGGACTGACACTCTATGGGCCGATACAGCCCAGTCGCCTTTGTCTCCCGCTGGTCCGACGTACACACTGACATTCAGTCGGCTCTATTTGACGCTGTCGTTGCGCTGCTTGCTGACCCAGTCGGGAAACTCATCGTCGAAGTAGGGACCGGAGATAGCCCGGGCGCTACGACCGACGACACTGGCGCCGTCATCAATACTTACGCTTGCTCGCCCTGGGGTGAGAGTGGAAGCATGAGTGGTACTGCTTTCGGTTTCACCTGACAACGTTGCGATGCTGAGACCGGGCTCTACTTCTACAAGAACCGTCACTACTCGCCTGCGATCGGTCGCTTCCTACAGCCGGATCCGATCGGCTATGGCGACGGGCTAAACGTGTATCAGTACGGGTACAACAACCCGAACAGTTTCACTGATCCGTTGGGATTAGCTGCTGATGGAAGTAGCTTAGGGTCTGACACCGGCGGTCCTGTGGGAGGAGGAAGACCTGGAAGCAGCGTCACCTACTCGTGGCAGAACATCCTCGCTCCCTGGGGTCCTTCTGGCAGTGCCGGATACAACTGGCTTGGCTGGATCTGAACCTTTCGGCCAATGGAAGATACTGGTCACCTTGTCCTTATCGAGAACTTACACATCAGTGAAAACGAGCGATTCCGTGTCACTCGGCTCACCGCGCCCCGATTGAAACTCACCTAGCACCGCTTTGAGCGCTTCGCTACTTGGTCGAAACTGAACAACACAATTGCAGGAAATTGCATGTTTGTTGCAACAAGGGCACTGTTCGATATCGCATCCCGGGTGGTGAAAGGTTCCTATCGGTGCCAAACAGTCGGGACAGTGCTCCCATTTCGCTCCGGCGCTCATCTCCTCGCTGCCAAACATGATCCTCCGCCTAGGCTGTTGATCGCGGAAATCATTGAACACTGCCAGCACGCATCCGACTTGCGTGTGCATCTCCTGCTGGCATGAGGTACAAACTGACATTGAGTAGGATCTATTTAACGGCGTCGCCGCGCTGCTCGCTTACCCAGTCGGGAAATTCATCATCGAAGTATGGACCGGAGATGGCCCGGGCGCCCTTCTCCGACCAGCTGAAGCACATCCAGGCGTAGGGCTTCGACTTGAAATCGGCCGGAGGGGAAGGCAGATCGGTGACTCTATGGACAATGTCCTTGATCGCATCGACGGACTTCTCCTGTCCGGCTTCCTTGCTCATGAAATAGGATTCGGCGATCTCACCGTTCTCGCCCAGACGAAAGGCGACTGAGACACTTCCCTTACCGGAAGCGCTGGTCCACTCCTTGAAAAACCGATCTCGTAACTTACTATCGAAAGATGGTGGCTCTTTGATTTCTTTCGCTTCTCTCTCCTTTTTTCTGTCCGGATTGATACCAAAGCTCGAAGAGAACTCCCCGCTGTCGTCTTTCGTATGCGACTGCCAGTAGTCATTGTAGACTTTCCATTTGCCGTCTTCTTTCACGAGCACCAGCTCGCCGGTCATGGTGAAATTTCCTTTCTCCTTCAGGGCGAGTTTGTCCGGTGGCAGATTCGCCGGCTCCAACTTGTACTCCACACGATCGGCGGCTCTATTGGCGCTCAATATTTTCACGGCAGCAGGCTGCTCCGATTTGAGCATCTCGAGCATGAGCCCGTCCATGTCGATACCGTCCTCGGTACCGCCCTCCTTTTTCAGGCTCTTCGGGCCATCGTGTGGGTAGAAATCCGATATCTGACACTGTTGGTAGTGCTTTAGAGAATTTGATGTACGCGCTACGCGCGAATTGATACTATGACCGATTGGCTCCGTTGGCTTGCAAC